>Ga0070738_10000634_pt1 | contig 93086 bp, 77 predicted proteins | sample Coa_R2_2_FD_66446 | JGI IMG/M metagenome (GOLD analysis project Ga0070738, IMG submission 66446) | Surface soil microbial communities from Centralia Pennsylvania, which are recovering from an underground coalmine fire - Coalmine... | ecosystem: Environmental > Terrestrial > Soil > Unclassified ...
GCGTCCGTAGCCGCGCTAACACACTCTGCGGATGGACCGGCTCGCCCCACTCCATCGCGCGCCACCTCCCTTCGGTGACGCTTGTTCTACCATCTCACTAGAGCAGTGAAAAGCCCTACCCCTGCGTCGGCCTGATTCAGCGCGTTGCCCCCGCGAGGATGTAAACTCTTTTACAGTGGCAGTTATGGCGCCGGGCCCTCCCGCCCGCTCCGCCGCCCCCGGCGCGGCGCGAGCGCCAGGGCCGCCGCTAGCCCAACGGATTGACAGCAGGGCTTTGCAAAGGGGGCGAGGCCACGAACGCGGTCGCGAAAGGAGGCGGGTATGGTTAAGGAAGCCTCGGTCGAGTGCCCAGCGTACGTCGCGCATCCCGGCCTGCGCAAGTGGGTTCAGGAGATGGTGGACCTGTGCCAGCCAGACGCCATCCACTGGTGCGACGGCTCGCAGGCCGAGTACGATGCGCTCTGCAACCAGATGGTGGACAGCGGCATGCTCATCCGCCTCAACGAGGAGAAGCGCCCGGGTAGCTTCCTCGCCCGCTCGGACCCGAGCGACGTCGCCCGCATGGAAGACCGCACGTTCGTCTGCCCGCGCAATCAGGACGACGCTGGCCCGAACAACAACTGGGTCGATCCCAAGGAGATGCGCGCCACCCTCGTCGGCTTGTTCGAGGGCTGCATGCGCGGCCGCACGATGTACGTCGTGCCCTTCAGCATGGGCCCGCTCGGCTCCCGCATCTCGGCCATCGGCATCGAGCTGACCGACTCGCCCTACGTCGTCGTCAACATGCGCATCATGACCCGCATGGGCCGCGCCGTCTACGACGTGCTCGGCTCCGACGGCGAGTACGTGCCCTGCCTGCACTCCGTCGGCATGCCGCTCGCGCCCGGGCAGAAGGACGTCGTCTGGCCCTGCAACAGCGAGCACAAGTATATCGTCCACTTCCCCGAGGACCGCTCCATCTGGTCCTACGGCAGCGGCTACGGCGGCAACGCGCTGCTGGGCAAGAAGTGCTTCTCGCTCCGCATCGCCTCGATCATGGCGCGCGACGAGGGCTGGCTGGCCGAGCACATGCTGGTGGCGGGGGTGCAGGCCCCCGACGGCGAGACGACTTACATCGGCGCGGCCTTCCCCAGCGCCTGCGGCAAGACCAACCTCGCCATGCTGATCCCGCCGAAGGCGATGGAAGGCTGGAAGGTCACCACCGTCGGCGAGGACATCGCCTGGGTCAAGCCCGGCCCCGACGGCCGGCTCTACGCCATCAACCCGGAGGCTGGCTTCTTCGGCGTCGCCCCCGGCACGTCCTGGGACTCCAACCCCAACGCGATGGCGACGATGCGCGCCAACACGATCTTCACCAACGTGGCGCTCACTCCCGATGGCGACGTGTGGTGGGAGGGCATGACCAAGGAGCCGCCGCCGGAGCTGATCGACTGGCGCGGCGAGCCCTGGACGCCTGACTGCGGTCGCCTGGCCGCGCACCCCAACGCCCGCTTCACCGTGCCAGCCAGCCAGTGCCCGTCGATGGACCCCCGCTGGGAAGACCCGGAGGGCGTGCCGATCGGCGCCTTCATCTTCGGCGGGCGGCGCAGCAACACCATCCCGCTGGTCGCCGAGGCCTTCAACTGGACCTACGGCGTCTACAAAGCCGCGACGATGGGCTCGGAGACCACCGCGGCCGCGACCGGCGCCGTCGGCGTCGTCCGCCGCGATCCGATGGCCATGCTCCCGTTCTGCGGCTACCACATGGGCGACTACTTCCGGCACTGGCTCCAGGTCGGCGGCGAGCTTCCCGACCCGCCGCGCGTCTACGCGGTGAACTGGTTCCGCAAGGACGAGAACGGTCGCTTCATCTGGCCCGGCTTTGGCGAGAACATGCGGGTTCTCAAGTGGATCGTCGAGCGCGTCCACGGACGGGCCGGCGCGGTGGAGAGCCCGATCGGCTGGATGCCGCGCTACCAGGACATCGACTGGCGGGGCCTCGAGAGCTTCACGCCGGAGCAGTGGAAGGCAGTCACCTCCTTCAACCGCGCCGACTGGAAGAAGGAGATCCTCCAGCACGACGAGCTGTTCATCGCCCTCTGGAACCGCCTCCCCAAAGAGCTGCCCCAGGTCCGCGACCTGACGATCTCCGCCATCTGGCGCGCGCCCGAGCACTGGGGCCTGGCGCCCGAGCGCGTCTGACAATTCGTTCGGCGGGTAGCAAAGCAGGAGCGGGGGCCGCGGCCCCCGCTCCTGCCTTGCCTCTGCCCCGTGCGCCACGGCCTACTGGTGGCGGTTCAGCACCGCCACGACCTCGCGCACCGCGTCGGCCGACTTCTTCAGCTCGGCCTGCTCCGCCTCGGTCAGCTGCAACTCGACGATCCCCTCGACGCCGCCCGCGCCCAGCTTCACCGGCACGCCCATGTACAGCCCGCTGATGCCGAACTCGCCCTCCAGGTACGTCGTGCAGGGCAGCACCCGCTTCTGATCGAGCACGATCGCGTCCACCATCTGCGCGATCGCGGCCCCCGGCGCGTACCAGCCCGACATCTTCAGCAGGTTCACCAGCTCGCCGCCACCATCCCGCGTGCGCTGGACGAGCTGCGCGATCCGGTCCTCCGCGACGAGCTGCCGCAGGGGGATCCCGCCCACGGTGGTCGCCGACACGATCGGCACCATCTGGTCGCCGTGGCCGCCCAGCACCATCGCCGAGATGTCCCGGGGCGAGGCGCCCGTCTCCCAGGCGATGAACGTGCGGAAGCGCGCCGTGTCCAGGATGCCGGCCATCCCAACCACCCGCTGCTTCGGGAAGCCCGACGTATCCTTGGCGACGTGACACATCGCGTCCAGCGGGTTCGTCACACAGACGATGATCGCGTTCGGCGACGCCGCCACGGCCTGCTTGGTCACCGAAGCGACGATGCCCTGGTTCGTCGTCACCAGGTCGTCGCGGCTCATCCCCGGCTTGCGGGCAACGCCCGACGTGATGACGATCACGTCCGAGCCGGCCGTCTCGTCGTAGCTGTTGGTGCCAGTGATGCGCGGCTCGTAGCCGAGCACCGGCCCCGCCTCGTTCATGTCCAGCGCTTTGCCCTGGGGCAGCCCCTCGATGATGTCCACCAGCACCACGTCGGCGTAGTCCCGCCGCGCGATCTCCTGCGCCGCCGTCGCCCCCACGTTGCCGGCGCCCACAACCGTAATCTTGCTTCGCACCCCGTACCTCCCGCCACGTTCACGTCTCGTGCTAGTATCGCGCGCCCCCGCCGGAGCGGCAAGCGCCGCCCGCTTGCCACCTCGACTCCCCCGCCACGGCCACAGCGCCGGACCGGGCCTGGCAGGTGCCGGTAGCGAGCGGCGCCGGCCCGCTGCGCTCTATCCTCACCGCAGCGGGTTGATCTCCGCCTGCGCCTCCGCCGCGAACAAGTCCTTCGGGATCATCGCGTGGACCCCTTGGTTCGCGTCCACGACCTGCGTGATGCGGAAGCTCACCGCCACACTCGCGAGCCCGTAGGCGTCGAGCGGCGTCAGCCCCGCGCCGCGGGTCAGGAAATCGGTCGTGTTCCGCAAACAGGTCTTGAACGCCTCGTTCAGGTCCGCGTGAGTCGCCAGCGGGATCCAGTGCGTGGGCGTCTCGGCGAACGGCCAGCGCAGCGGCGTGTTCTTGTGTAGGATCACCTGGATGCGCGCCTCCCGCATCGCCGACTCAATAGCCGTCAGGTTCACCTCGCCGTCGCCCTGCGCCACGTGTGAGTCGCCCGTGAAGATCAGCGCGCCAGGTTTCCAGACTGGCACGAATAGCCGCGTGCCCTCGACTTGCTCGCGTAGGTCGACGTTGCCCGCATACGGCCCCGGGGGCACGGAGCTGACGGGCTCGTCGACCGGCGGTGAGACGCCGAGCGTGCCCTGGAACGGCCCCAGCGGGATGCGAATGTTCGGCCCCCACTGGGTCGTCATCGTGTCCCTATCCACCTCGAAGTAGCGCACCTGCCCATCCGGAAAGTCCTCGGGCAGCGCGCCCGTGTTCAGGTCGGCGGGGTTGTTGAAGTTGAACGCGAAGTCGATGGGGTCGAGCCGCAGGATACGCAGTTCCAGCGCGTCGCCCGGCTCGGCCCCGCGCACTGCCACCGGGCCGATGATCGAGTGCGGGCCGCGCCCGGGATTGTCGCGCCGCAGCTGCGCGATCTCCGCAATCGGCACGCCGGGGCGGACGCGCCCCAGGAAGTGTGTCAGCGTGTTCGGGTAGTGCAGGATGTCGCCCGAGTCGATCGTGACGATGGGCGAGCGCGTGGGATCGAAGCGGCCCAGTTCCACCGTCTCGCCCGGAATCGACTCGATCGTATGGGAACGGCTTTGCGGATCAGGATCGAAGAGCTGCGGCAGCGCGCCACCCGCGACGTACAGCGGCCACGCCCGATGCGCATCGGCGCCGCCCAGCAGCGGCGATGCGACCGTGGTAAACCCGAGGGCACCGCCAAGCTTCAGCACGTCGCGTCGCGTGGCCTTCCGCGCGCTGATGAACCCGTCCAGCCGCTCGCGGTCAAGCGTATCGTCGTGCGTGAGCCGGTCGAGGTCCGCCGCAGCCTCAACCAGGTCGTCGTGTAGGCGCTCCCAGCGCCGCCCTCCGCGCGAACACCCATCCATCGCTGCCCCCTTTCTGCTCCCCGGGCCCCGCACGGCCCGAAACGCCCGTTTGCCCCGGCTTGCTGCACAGCGTACCACGGCGCGCGCCGGACGTGGGCGCGCGCCGTACGCAATCCGCGCCAGCCGATGTTGCGCCGGACTATACTCCTGCGGCTGCTGGGACGGCGCCGCTGGCCCCTTCGCCTGAGCCATCTGGCCCGCAGGAGGTCACGTGACCGCGCTCCCTGGCCCGGGGGGCCCCGCAACACCGCACTCCACGGACGAGCTTGGGCGTGGGCAGAGCGCAGCCGCCCGTCCCCGGGGGCGCCTCCTCGCCCTAGCCTTGGCCCTCCTGGTAATCTACGTGAGCGGCGGCATCTTCGTCGGGCTGCTCGGCCTGACCCGACTGCTGCACGTTGTTGCCGCGACAGTCGCGACCACCGCGCCAGACCCGAGCGCGGAGCGCCCAGCGTCCTTGGGGACGGACCTTCACACCGTCGTCGATAGCTTCCGTCCGCGACCGGCGCCGCCCCGCGCGGCCCCCGCCGCCTGGTTTCTCTACGCGGCGGGCGGCGACCTCTGGGAGACCAACGGCGTCGAGACGTATCAGTTGACCGACGACGGCCAGCTCACCCAACCCGCGCTGGCCGACGACCTGCTCGTCTGGGTAAAGCGCGCCAGGAACGCCTCGGACCTCTGGGCCGCCGGTCCCGCGATGCTGCCCCACCCCCTCACGCACAACGCCGCGGCGATCGTCGCCGCCAACCATTGGGTGGCGCAGCCTACCCTGCTGCCCGATGGGAGCGGGCTCTACATGCTCGCCGACCTGAACAAGGAGGCCGCCGGGGTCGGCGATCTGGCGATCTGGCAGCTCGACCTCCCGGACGGGCACGTCCGCCAGATCACGCATCCCCAGCCGTACACGGGGGGCGATCAGGATATCGCGGTCGATCCCCAGGAGCCAAATACGCTCGTTTTCACCCGCTATCGATACACCGACAGCGGCGATCTCGTCGAGGGCCTGGCCCGGCTCCGCGTCGACGCCCAGCAAGCGGTCCCGCTCACGGCCGCCGAGCATCCCGCCCGCCAGGCGAGCGTCGCCCCAGACGGTGTCACCCTGGCGTTCGTGCAGACCGACGGGCGGGAGGAGAATCTCTACGTCGGCCGAATCGCGACGACGGACGCGCCGCGGCTCACGGACCTGCAGCAGGTGGCCACGGGCACGATCGCGCAGCCGGCCTGGAGCCCGGATGGCACGCAGCTCGCGTACCTCGCGCTGACCGACCGGCGCTTTCAGCTCTGGGTCCGGTCCTTGACGGAGGGCGATGACGGCGCCTTCGTGCTGGGCCCCCCTCGCCAGATCACCCGGGGCGACGGCCTCGATGCGACCGCGCGCCCTGTTTGGATCACCAATAGTGCGGCGGCCGAGGTGCGGCAGTGGTTGCAAGCGGTCCGCTCGTGACCACCCGGACTAGCGGCCGAGACCAGAGGCCTCGCCGGGGCGCAGAAGGCGCGCGATCTCCGGCCGGATCCGGTCCCAGTTGGGGTAGACGACCTGCTGCTGGTGATCCGGCGACCAGCCGAGCGTGGCGTACTGCGGCGCCGCCAGCACCCGCTGCTGGATGTGATCGGGGCCAATCGTCCGTGCCAGGGCGACGAGCTGGGCGATGGCCGGCAGCGAGAGGTCGGTCTTCACCGCGTCGTGCAGCGCCTCGACCAGGGCCGGCAGGCGCGTGGTGACCGCCGGGTCGCGGGCTAGGTCCTTGAGCGCCAGGAGCACCTGCTGCTGGCGGGCCGAGCGCCCGAAGTCCGACTGCAGGTCCCCGTGGCGCGAGCGAACGTATTGGAGCGCCGTCCGACCGTCGAGGTGTTGCGGGCCCGCGGGGATGTACAGACGATGGTAAGCGTAAGGGTCCGGCCCCTCCAGATCGTCGGGATAGGCTTCGTCCAGTACCGGGTGTAGGACCGTCACGTCGACCCCGCCCAGACTGTCGATTACCTGGACCAGGCCGTTGAGCCCCACCCACCCGTAGTAGTCCACGCTGATCCCGAAGAGCTGCTCGACCGTCGCGCGCGCGAGCGCGATCCCCCCAACCTCGTAGGCCACGTCGATTTTCGCGTAGCCGTAACCCCGGATCGGGACCCAGAAGTCCCGCGGGATGGAGACCAGCGCCACGTCGGCAGTCTGCGGGTCCACGCTCACCAGGATCATCGACTGCGTAAGCACCGCGTTCGGCGTGAATTTCAGATCGTCGTCGCTGCCCAGGAGCAGGATGGTGAATCGATGCTGGGGAAGCAGTGGGCCGCTCGCGCTGGGTGGAGGCGGCGGCGTAGGCCAGTTGGTCGCGCCACCGGCCTCGCCGACGTCGCCCGTCGGCGCTTTCGCCCCGTCCTCGGCCACGTCAACGCCCGAGGTGTCGAGCCGCGGTACTTGCTGGCCCGTCATGTGCGTCAGCGCCCCCGGGATGGACAACCACTCCCCAAGCGGGGTGGAGTCGCCTACCGCATGCGCCGCCGGTGCGTGCCCGCGAGCGAACGACGTCAGAGCGCCGGGCGGGCCGTTGGCCGGACGGGCGACCGCCGCGAGTCCCAGCGCGCCGCACATGAAGCCGCCCAGCACGAAGAGCGTGTACAGCAGCGTCACGGTCGGCAGCAGCGCGAGGCGCACCACGCGGCGCGCTGCCCAGGCGGGACTCAAGTGAGACAAAGGGAACTGGTGTACAGAGGACGCGTAATGAGCGGCCTCGTCCACGCCGCCTCCCCAACCCATCCGCCCGGACCCATGTCCCACGGACCGCGCGGCTAAAGCGGTTTTCGTCTGCGTTGAGCCGTGAGGTAGGGCAGGGGACGAGCCCCTGCCGCCCCCCGCCCCTGCCGGGCTCGATCGCCCCGGAAAGCGCTATCGGTGCGAAAACCGGTTAACGCGGGCAATTATACGAGCCCGCCTGCTGCCGGGTAAGGATTGCGTCGGTACGGTCTACTAGGAGATGCGGTGCAGTTCGCGCGCGGCCGCCAGCACCGCGTCGGCGTCCCGCGGCGGCGGCGCGGCGGGCGGCGCCCCGAGCGGATCGCCGATCGGCGCCTGGCCCGCCAGCACCTGACACGTCGCCACCACCGATGCCGCCACCGCGCCGAGATTGTAGCCGCCCTCGAGCAGCGCCACCAGCCGCCCCCCGCATAGCTCGCGCGCCAGCGCGCACAGCCGCTCGACCAGCGCCACGTAGCCATCCACCGTCAGCCGCATGTTCGCTAGCGGGTCGCTGAAATGCGCGTCATAGCCCGCCGACACCAGGATCAGGTCCGGCCGCCAGCGCCGCGCCAGCGGCGCCAGCACCTCGTCGAACGCCCGCCCGTACACCGCGTCCCCGCACCCCGGCGGCAGCGGCAGGTTCACGCTGTAGCCCTTGCCCGCCCCGACGCCTGTCTCGCCCAGCCGCCCCGTCCCCGGATACAGCGGGAACTGGTGCGTTGAGAACAGGATCACGTCGTCGCGCGCGTAGAAGATGTCCTGCGTCCCGTTGCCGTGGTGTACGTCGAAGTCCACGATCAGCACGCGCTCGGCGCCGCCGCGCGCCCGCGCCCACGCGGCCGCCACCGCCACGTTGTTGAACAGGCAGAACCCCATCGCGCGGTCGGGCAGCGCGTGATGCCCCGGCGGGCGCACGAGCGCGAAGGCGTTCGCCTGCCGCCCGCTCAGCACGGCCTCGGCCCCCGCGATCCCCGCCCCCGCGGCCAGCAGCGCCGCCTCGTACGACGCCGCCGCCACGAAGGTGTCGGCGTCGATCCAGCCGCCGCCGTCCGCCGCGATGGCCCGCACGGCCCGGACGTGGGCCGGCGTATGCACCCGCTCCAGGTCTGCCAGCTCCGCGGGCGGCGGCTCGGCCACCGCCACGTCGCTCAGCAGCCCGTACCGCTGCAGCTGCGCCCACGCCGTCTCCAGCCGCGCCGGCGACTCCGGGTGCCCTGCCGCCGCGTGCGCCAGGTACTTCGGCGAATAGTACAGTCCAGTCGTCATTTTGGCCTCCGCCCAGGAGAAACAAAAACGGGGCCCCGCTTGGGGCCCCGTCTCGTCGTCGCGTCGGCTCAGCCGCTCGTGGCTGGTCCGGGGATGAAGCGCGGCTGCGCGGGCGGCGGCGCGGGCGTCGTCGTCGGCGGCGCGGCGGCCGCGCTCGGCGGCGCCGAGGCCGTCGGCTCCTCGGGCGGCAGCCCCAGGAAGATGCGCTCCAGCGTCTCGCCCTCCACCGTCTCGTTCTGGATCAGGTACTCGGCGATCTTGTGAAGCTTCTCCAGGTGCTCCTTCAGGATCGACTCGGCCCGCTGGTAGCCCTGGTCGATGATCCGGCGCACTTCCTCGTCGATCGACTCGGCCACCTTCTCGCTGTAGTTCTTCTGCTCCCCGATCTCGCGGCCCAGGAAGACCATCTCTTCCTTGTGGCCGAGCGCCAGCGGCCCCAGCCGCTCGCTCATGCCGTACTCGCAGACCATCTTGCGCGCCAGGTTCGTCGCTCGCTCGATGTCGTTCTGCGGCCCCGTGCTCATCTCGCCAAAGATCAGCACCTCGGCCACGTGGCCGCCCAGCGCCGCCGCGATCATGTCCTCGAACTGCGACTTCGTCCAGAAGTAGCGGTCCTCCGCGGGCAGGAAGCGCGTGTAGCCGCCCATCATGCCGCGCGCAATGATCGACACCTTGTGGACCGGGTCGTGGTTCTTCAGCATCCGGCCAACGAGCGCGTGCCCGGCCTCGTGGTACGCCGTGATCGCCTTCTCGCGGTCGCTCATGATGCGGCTCTTGCGTTCCGGCCCCGCGATCACCCGGTCGATCGCCTCCTCCAGCTCCGCGAGGCTGATCGCCTTCTTGTTGCGGCGGGCCGCGAGAATCGCCGCCTCGTTGATCAGGTTCGCCAGGTCCGCGCCCGAGAAGCCCGGCGTCTGCTTCGCCAGCACTTCCAGCGCCACGGTCTTCTCCAGCGGCTTGCCGCGGCTGTGGACCTCCAGGATCGACCGGCGCCCGGTGATGTCCGGCCGGTCCAGCACCACCTGGCGGTCGAAGCGGCCCGGCCGCAGCAGCGCGGGATCAAGCACGTCGGGCCGGTTGGTCGCCGCGATCACGATCACGTTCGTGTTCGTGTCGAAGCCGTCCATCTCCACCAGGATCTGGTTCAGCGTCTGCTCGCGCTCGTCGTGGCTGCCGCCCAGGCCGGCGCCGCGCTGGCGGCCGACCGCGTCGATCTCGTCCACGAACACGATGCACGGCGCGTTGCGCTTCGCCTGGTCGAACAAGTCGCGCACCCGCGACGCGCCCACGCCGACGAACATCTCGACGAACTCGGAGCCGCTAATGCTGAAGAACGGCACCCCGGCCTCACCCGCCACCGCCCGCGAGAGGAGCGTCTTGCCCGTCCCCGGCGGACCCACCAGCAGCACGCCCTTCGGGATCCGCGCGCCGAGCGCAGCGAACTTCTCGGGGTACTTCAGGAACTCGACGACTTCCTGTAGCTCTTGCTTGGACTCGTCCACGCCCGCCACGTCCGCGAACGTGACGGTGGGTTTGTTCCCCATGAACATCCGCGCGCGGCTCTTGCCAAACGAGAGTGCCTGGTTGTTTGAGCCTTGCGCCTGCCGCATCATGAATAACAGCACGGCGCCGAAGAACACGAGCGGCAGCAGGTTCACCAGCAAGCCCAGCCAGTTGGTGAACTGCGGCGGGTCGTTGAAGACGATGTTGACGCGGTCAAGCTGGTCCGGCGTGACGCCATAATCCTTGAGCACCTGCGTGACGGTCGCGTTGTGCTCCTTGCGCGCCGTGTACCGCTTGCCGTCCGTCTTCTCGATCGTCAGCTTGTCCTCGGTCGCCTGGATCTTGCGGATGCTGCCGTCCTTAACCCCAGCCGCCACCTCGTTCATGGGGATCGCCGTGCCTTCCTTATCGGTGGCGCCCGACGAGACCGTGATGAAGAGGGCGATAACCGCGACCAGGATAATCAGGTAGACTAGGCTGTTCCGCAACCACTTTGTGTCCATGCACTGTCCTCCAACGTGCCGGCGGCGCCGCCGGCCGTGGCCGAGAGGTCGCCAGTGAGAGCCATCGGGTCAGGAGCGCGAGCCCGACGCGGCGTGCGCCAGCCCGCGCCCGGTGCGGCCATACGCCCGTCTCGCGGGAATTATATCAGACGCCCTAATACCCCCCAACCAATCGCGTACTTCCTTAGCTAGTACCTTCGTATACCGGGCGGCGCAGCACGCCCACGTAGGGCAGGTTACGAAATCGCTGTGCGTAATCCAGCCCGTAGCCCACGACGAAGCGGTCGGGAATGGTAAACCCCACGTAGTCCGCCCGAAATGGCGGCGGCCCGCCGCGGTCCTTCTGCAACAGCACGCAGTACCGCACGCTCGCCGGCCCGCGCGCCCGCAGCGCCGCGTCCAGGGCCCGCAGCGTCAGCCCCGTGTCCAGCACCGTGTCCACCACCAGCACGTGCCGGCCCGCCAGCGACTCGTCCAAGTCGCGGGTGATGCGCACCGCGCCGCTGCTGCTCGTGCCGGCCCCGTAGCTCGCCGCCGCCAGACAGTCGACGCGCACCGGCACCGAGATCGCCCGCGCCAGGTCCGCCAGGAACACCAGCCCGGCCCGCAGCACGCCAACCAGCAGGATCTCCCGGCCCGCGTAATCGCGGCTGATCTCCGCCCCTAGCTCTCGCACACGACGTGCCAGTGCCCGTTCCGAGACCAGCACCCCCGCGACGTCCGGGTGGCACGTCGCCGGGTGCGACAGCCGCGTCCTTAACTGCACTTGCTATCCCTAGTACCCTTCGCCGCGCTCTGTCACCCTATCCGGCCGCACTGGCTCGAACGTCAGGTGCAGCACCGCTCCCGTCTCGGGGCGCACGCGCGCCCACTCCGCGATGCGCTGCCCGACCACCCAGGCGATGCGGCCGCCCGCTACGACGAGCGGCAGCCGGGCGCGCGTCGCCCGCGGCACCCGCGCGTCCACCAGGAAGTCCTGCAAGCGCTTCTCGCTTGCCATCCCCAGCGGCTGGAAGCGGTCGCCCGGCTGCCGCCAGCGCACGGTCAGCGGCTCGGCCACCGCCGCCGCGTCCAGCCAACATTCCGTGGGCGGCGTGTCAGCGAGCGCCCGCGGCGGCGCCGGGCAGCGCTCCGCGCGCAGCGTCCCCACGCCCGGGATCGCCACCGCGCCTGGCACGGGCAAGTGCCAGGGCCCCGCTGGCGCAGAAGACGGCGCCCCGCGCCGGCGCAGGCGCAGCGCCGCCGGCTCCCGCTCCAGCCGCAAGCCGCTGGGCAGGTCGATCCCCCGCCCCGCTTGCCCGCCGGCCAGCCGCAGTGCGCTGGCGAGCTGCCGCCGGCCGAGCCGCGTGCGCGGGCCGCCGAGCGCCGCCGCCGCCGCGCCGAGCAGCCGCTTCTGCATCGCCGTCGGCAGCGCGCGCCACTCGCCGAGCGGGATTACCACCTGCTCGCTGTCGCGCGGCAGCTGTTCCAACAGCCGCGCCGCCCAGGTGTCGAGCGCCGCGCGCTCCTCGGCCAGCGCGGCCGCCGCCCCGGCCAGCGCGCGGCGCACCGCCGGGTTATACCCTTGCAGTGCCGGCAGCAAGTCGTGGCGCAGGCGGTCGCGCCGGTAGTGGACTGGCTCGGCCGGCACGGGGCGCAACCTCTGCTCCGCGCAGTACGCGGCCGTATCCGCCCGTGCGACCGTCAGCAGCGGCCGCAGCACGCGCAGCGCCGAGGGCAGCGGCCCGCCATCGTCCGCTGGCCCCAGCGCGGCCGCCGGCAGCGCCCGCGCGAGCGGCATCGCGGCCAGCCCGTCCAGCCCCGCGCCGCGCAGCAGGTGCAGCAGCAGCGTCTCCGCCACGTCGTCGGCCGTGTGCGCTACCGCCACGCCCGCCGCCCCTCGGGCCTCAGCCTCCCGCGCGAACGCCTGGTAGCGCGCGTAGCGCGCCGCCTCCTGCACGTTCAGCCGCTCGCGCCGCTGGTAGCCTCGCACGTCCACCCGCATGACGCGCACCGGCAGCCCCCACGCGCCGCACACCGCGGCGACGTAGGCCCCCTCCGCTGCCCCCTCGGCGCGAATCCCGTGATCCACGTGGACGACGTGCAGCGCCCAGCCGTGCTCGGCGCGCAGGCGCCACAGCGCGTGCGCCAGACAGAGCGAGTCCTGCCCGCCCGACACCCCCACGAGCACGACGGCCCCGGCCGGCACGCCGTCCACGTGCAGCGCGCGGATTGCCTCTCGGAGCGCGGCGTCGATCCGCGCGGTTGCGGTATGGCGCGACGCCTGGCGGGCTGTCTGAGCGGTGCCGGCAGACTCAGCACTCAGCACTCAGCACTCAGCACTTTCGTCACGGCTCGTCGACGAACTGCCGCAGCCACTGCTGCGGTGGCGAGCCGACCGGCGTGGCCGTGGGGCGCGGCGTGCTGACCGGCGTCGCCTCCGGCGTCGGCGCCAGCACGATAACCGGCACGTCGCCCGGTCGCACCATGTTCAGCTCCTCGCGCGCCACCTTCTCGACGTACGCGTCGCTTCGGTACTTGGTGATCTGCGCCTGCAGGTCGACGTTGCGCTGCTTCATCTCCTCCAGCTCTTTGCGCGCAACCTCGACGTCGCGGGCCATCTGGTAGCTGGCCACGGCGCGCTGCGCGGTCTGGATCAGCAGCAGCACGCAGGCGAGCGCCAGGATCCCCAACCACAGCCCCGGCGGCACTCCTCGCCGGCCGACGTGTAGCTCACGCATGCCCGTGGGCCTCCTCCGCGGCGCGCACCCGCTGGGCCACCGGCGGGTGCGTGTACAGCAGCAACTCGGCCCAGCGCGGCGGCTCGGGCTCGATCAGGTTTTGGCTCGCCAGCTTGCGCATCGCCGCGACGAACGCCGCCGGCGCCTGCGTCAGGTCCAGCGCGTAGCGGTCCGCGGCGCGCTCCACGTGCCGCGAGAAGCCGTTCATCAGCGGCAGCATGACCAGCCCAGCCACCTCCAGCAGCAGCCCGAGCACCACGAAGTTCGCCGGCGCCTGCCAGTCGCCCCAGCCGAGCAGCCGGAACAGCGGGGCGAGCGGCAGCGCCGCCAGCCCCAGCCCGACCCAGATCGTCCCCACCTCCAGGCCCAGCCCGCGCCAGATGTCGCCGCGCACGTGGTGCCCCAGCTCGTGCGCCACCACCGTCTCGATCTCGTCCAGGGTGAAGCTCTCCAGCAGCGTGTCGCCCAGCACCACCCGCCGCGACGTGCCGAAGCCGATCACCGCGGCATTCGCCGCCGTCGAGCGGGCGCTGAGATCGATCGCGGCGATCCGCGGCTGCCGTACTCCCGCCCGCGCGAACAGCGCGTCGATCCGCTCCACCAGCGGTCCCTGCTCCAGCGGCCGCAGTCGGTAGAACAGCGGCAGCAGCACGTACGGCGCGACGTAGGTGAACACTACCACCGCGCCCGTAAGCAGCAGCGCGTACGCCCACCACCAGCTTGCGCCGAGCAGCCCCACGCAGGCGTAGAACGCCACGGCCAGCAGCGTCCCAATCGTAACACCAATCGCCGTCACCTTCAGCCAATCCACCAGCCACGCGCCCAGCGACTGCGTCGTCAGCCCATACCGTCGCGACAGTCGATACCCCGCGAAGTAATTGAGGGGCAGCAAGACCACCCGATAGAGCAGCAACAGCGTGGCGGCGAACACCCCGACTTCAATCCAGCCCGCCGGGGAGTTCATGACCGACGCCGCCGAAAACACGACCTCGCCGGACTCGTTCAGCGCCGGGCCGCGCAAGGCGCACCAGCCCGCGATAGCCCATGCCAGCCCGCTCTTCCACGCGACGAGCGGCAGCGCCAAACTCAGCGCCGTTTCGGCCAGAAAGCGCCGCCGCCGCGCCCGCGCCAGCGCCTCGGCATCCCGCCGGCGCTGCTCCGCGTCCCCGGCGCCGGTCGCCGTAGGGGCGCTGCTTGCTGCGCCCTGCCCTCCTGCTGCGCCCTCGCCGCTTGCTGCGCCCTGCCCGCTTGCCGCGCCGTGCAGGTCACCCCCTAGTCCCGGTTCAGGGCCGCCGGACGCGGCGCCCTCTCCACGGTCACGGGGCCGGGAGATGCCGGCCCTCTCCCCCTTCCCCTCCGCGGGGGGAAGGGGGCTGGGGGGATAGGAGTCTCCCCGTCTCTCCCCCCCCTCTCCTCGCGGGAGAGGGGGGCCGGGGGGGTGGGGTCCGTCCACGCCGCTTACCGCGCCGCGCCGAGCACCGCCTGCTCGGCCTTGGGCCCGCGCAGGTACTCGTGCAGCGGCCGCACGTTGAACCCGCCGGCCGCCGCCAGCGCCTCCGCCGCCACGCGCGCCGTGTCCAGCGAGGTGAAGCAGGGGATCCGCCGCTCGACGGCCGAGCGGCGCAGCTCCAGGCCGTCGTGCAGCGGCGTGCGGTCGGGTGACAGCGTGTTCAGCACCGCCTGCACGCGCCCCTCCCGGATCACGTCCGAGCAGGTGGGGTAGTCGCCCCGCACCTTGTTCACGACGTGCGCCACCGGCAGCCCAAACGCCTTCATGGCCGCCGCCGTCCCCTCCGTCGCGTAGATCTGGTAGCCCTGATCGACCAGCCGCTGCAGCAGGGAGCCGGCGTCGGCCTTGTCGCGATCGGCCACGGTCGCCAGCACGGCGCCCGACCGCGGCAGCATCAGCCCCGCCGCGATGAGCGCCTTCGCCATCGCGCCGGCATACGTCCAGTCAACGCCCATTACCTCGCCGGTGCTCTTCATCTCCGGACCGAGATAGGTCTCTACGTTCGTCAGCTTCGCCATCGAGAACACCGGCGCCTTGATCGCCACCAGCGGCTGCTCGGGCCACAGCCCGCCCGCGTAGCCCTGCGCCGCCAGGCTCTGGCCCAGCATGATCCGCGTCGCCACCCGCACCATCGGCACGCCCGTCACCTTGCTCAGGAACGGCACCGTGCGGCTAGCCCGCGGGTTGACCTCCAGCACGTAGATCTTGCCCGTGGTGTTCTCGCGCACGTACTGCACGTTGAACAGCCCCCGCACCCCGAGCCCTACGCCCAGCCGCGTCGTGTAGTCCACGATCGTCTCGCGCTGGGCGTAGGTCAGCCCCTGCGCCGGATACACGGCCATGCTGTCGCCCGAGTGGACGCCCGCGCGCTCGACGTGCTCCATGATGCCGGGGATCAGCACCTGCTCCCCGTCGCACAGCCCGTCGACCTCGATCTCCATCCCCTCCACGTACTTGTCGATCAGGAACGGGTGCCGCGTGGATAGCTCGGCCGCCGCCTCGACGTACCGCAGCAGCGTGCTGGCGTTGTCCACGATCTCCATGCCCCGCCCGCCCAGCACGTACGACGGCCGGATGAGCACCGGGTAGCCGATCGCCTGCGCCGTCTCCAGCGCCTCGCGGGCGTTCGTCACCGCCGCCCCCGGCGGCTGCGGCACGCCCAGCCGGTTCACCAGGTCCTCGAAACGGTGGCGGTCCTCGGCCAGGTCGATGGCCTCCACGCCGCTGCCCAGGATCGGCGCGCCCGCACGCGCCAGCGGCTCGGCCAGGTTGATCGCCGTCTGCCCGCCGAACTGCGTGACGATGCCCGGCGGCGCGCCCGTCCCCGTCTCGTTCTCGATCACCTCGCGCACGCACTCCGTGTCCAGCGGCTCGAAGTACAACCGCGTCGAGGCGTCGAAGTCCGTGCTCACCGTCTCGGGGTTGCTGTTGATCATGATGCTGGCGACATCGCTCTCGCGCAGCGCCTCCGCGGCGTGCACGCTGCAATAGTCGAACTCGATCCCCTGCCCGATGCGGATCGGCCCCGAGCCGAGCACCACGGCCTTCTCGCCGGGCGTCGGCGGCGCCTCGTTCTCCGTCTCGTAGGTCGAGTAGAAGTACGGCGTCGCCGCCTCGAACTCGGCGGCGCAGGTGTCTACCATCTTGTAGACGGGCCGGATGCCCCACTCCTCGCGCAGCGCCTTCACCTGGTCCGGCAGCAGGTCCGCGAGCGTGCCGATCTGCGCGTCGGAGAAGCCCTGCCGCTTCGCGCGTCGCATCAGGGCGGGCGTCAGCTTGCTGTTCAGCAGCTCCCGCTCCGTCGCCACGATGCTCGCCAGCTTCGCCAGGAAGAACGTGTCGATGCCCGACCGCACGCTGATCTCGTCGATCGTCACGTCGCGCCGCAGCGCCGCCATCAGCGCCCACAGCCGCAGGTCGTTCGGCCGCTCGATGAGGTCCCACAGCTCCGGCGACGCGCCGTCCTTCGCCCAGCCGCGGTCCTCCCACAGTAGCGTGCGGCCGCCAAACTCCAGCGAGCGCACGGCCTTCTGCAGCGAGGCCTCGAACGAGCGGTCGATCGCCATCACCTCGCCCGTCGCCTTCATCTGCGTGCCGAGCGTGCGGTCGCCGCTCGCGAACTTGTCGAACGGCCAGCGCGGGATCTTCACTACCAGGTAGTCCAGCGCCGGCTCGAAAGCGGCCGTCGTCTGCCGCGTCACGGCGTTCGGGATCTCGTCCAGCCGCTTGCCCACGGCGATCTTCGCCGCCACCCGCGCGATCGGGTAGCCGGTCGCCTTCGACGCCAGGGCCGACGAGCGGCTCACCCGCGGGTTCACCTCGATGACGTGGTACTGGTCGCTCTGCGGGTCCAGCGCGAACTGGATGTTGCACCCGCCCTGGATGCCCAGCGCACGGATGATCTTCAGCGCCGCCGAGCGCAGCATCTGGTACTCGCGATCGGTCAGCGTCTGGCTGGGCGCGACCACGATGGAGTCGCCCGTGTGGACGCCCATCGGGTCGATGTTCTCCATGTTGCAGATGGTGATGCAGTTGTCGGCGGCGTCCCGCATCACCTCGTATTCCAGCTCTTTCCAGCCGATCAGCGAGCGCTCGACCAGCACCTGGTGGATGGGGCTAGCGGCCAGCCCCGAGGTCAGCACCGCCTCCAGCTCGACCGCATCGCGCGCGATGCCGCCGCCCGTTCCCCCGAGCGTATAGGCAGGCCGGATGATGAGCGGGAACCCCATCGTGTCGCCCAGCGCCAGGCCGTCCTGCAAGGACTCGACGATCTCGCTCTCCGGCACCGGCTCGCCCAGCTCCTCGAGCAGCCGCTTGAACAGCTGGCGGTCCTCGGCCTTCTTGATTGTCTCCAGCGGCGTGCCGAGCAGTTGCACGCCGTACCGCTCCAGCACGCCCGCGTCGGCCAGCTCCACCGCCAGATTGAGCCCCGTCTGCCCGCCCAGCGTCGGCAGCAGCCCGTCCGGCCGCTCGCGCGCGATGATCCGCTCGACCACCTCGACGGTCAGCGGCTCGACGTACACGATGTCGGCCACGTTCTCGTCGGTCATGATCGTGGCCGGGTTGGAGTTGACGAGCACCGTCTCGACGCCCTCCTCGCGTAGCGAGCGGCACGCCTGGGTGCCCGCGTAGTCGAACTCGGCCGCCTGTCCGATCACGATCGGCCCCGACCCGATCACCAGCACCTTGTTTAGAGCCATCAGCTTTCAGCCATCAGCTTTCAACACCCCCCGCCCGTAGCGCGCCGCCATCCGCCAACCGCCCGTTCGCCGTGCCCCGTCCGCTGACGGCCGACGGCTGACCGCTGACCGCTGCCAGGAAGTAGTCGAACAGGTACTGGTTGTCCTGCGGCCCCGGACACCCCTCCGGGTGGAACTGCACCGAGAAGATCGGCCGCTCGCGGTGCGCGATCCCCTCCACCGAGTGGTCGTTCAGGTTGACGTGGCTCACTGTGAAGCCCGAGGCCGCCGGCAGCGACGCCGCGTCCACCTGGAACTCGTGGTTCTGCGTCGTGATGTACACCCGTCCCGTCCGTAGGTCCTTCACCGGGTGGTTGCCGCCGTGGTGGCCGTAGCGCAGGCGGCTCGTCGTGGCCCCCGCCGCCTGCGCCAGCAGTTGATGCCCCAGGCAGATCCCCATGACCGGCACGTCGAGCCCCAGCAGCCCGCGCACCAGCTCCACGACCTCCGGCAACGCCGCCGGGTCCCCCGGCCCATTCGCCAGCACCACCCCCGCCGGCCGCAGCGCCTTCACGTCGTCAACGCTCGCCGTCGGCTCCACCACGGCCACCGCGACGCCCCGCCGCTCCAGCGACCGTACGATGTTGTGCTTCGCGCCACAATCGAGCACCACAACCGGCCGCGCCCTCACCCCAACCCGCTCCCAGGGGGAGAGGGAGCGGGTTGTCCCTGTCCCCGTCTGGGAGAGAGAGCGATCGACTCCCCTCTCCCCCTGGGAGCGGGTGTCATCGGCTCCCCTCTCCCCCTGGGAGAGGGGCTGCGGGTGAGGGCTAAGCGCCGCCCTCGCGGCCCCCGCCACCTCCTGCACGACCGGCTGCTCGCCCAGCGCCGGCAGGGAGCGCGCCCGCGCCGCCAGCTCCTCCACGAACGCCGCGCTCAGGCCGCCCGGCGGCGCGGGGGCCAGCACCCCCCGCATCGTCCCGTGCGTGCGCAGGCGCCGCGTCAGCGCTCGCGTGTCCACGTCCTCCAGGCCCGGCACGCCGTGCCGCGCCAGGTACGCTTCCAGCGACTCGACCGAGCGCCAGTGGTGCGGGAAGCGCGCCAGCTCGCGCACGATCAGCGCCGCCACCCACGGCCGCGTCGACTCGGCCACCGCCGCGTCCACGCCGTAGTTGCCGATCTGCGGATGCGTCAGCACCACCATCTGCCCGCGGTACGACGGGTCGGTGGCGATCTCCTGGTAGCCGGTGATACCCGTGTTGAACACCACTTCAGCCGCTGCCTCGACGGGAGCGCCGAAGGTGGTGCCGGGGTAGACGGTGCCGTCCTCCAGGACCAGCACGCCGGGGACGCGCGGCGGGCTCTGCATGTTGCCTAAATCCCTTCGCGGTGCACGATTGCGCCGCCGACCAGGGTGGCCAACACGCGCCCGCGGAGGGAACGCCCCGCAAGGGGGGTGCTCTTGCCACGGGAGTGGAAGCGCGATGGTTCGACGGTCCAGGTGGCCTCGGGGTCCGCGATGACCAGATCGGCCGGCCCGCCCACCGTCAGCCGCCCCGCCTCGAGGCCAAACACCGCGGCGGGCCCGCTGGTGAGCGCGCGGATCACCGTCAATAAGGATAGCCTGTCGGCCGCCACCAGTTCCATGACGGCCCCGAAGGCTGTCTCCAGCCCCGCGGCGCCCGGCGCCGCGTAGGCATACTCGCAGTCCTTGTCCACCGCCCGCTGCGGCCGGTGGTCGCTGGCGATCGCCGCGATCGCGCCATCGGCCAGCCCCTCGCGCAGCGCGGCGGCGTCGGCCGCGCGCCGCAGCGGCGGCTCCAGCCGCGTGCTCGTATCGTACGGCCGGCCGTGCGGCGCCGTCCCGACCGCTTCCTCGTCCAGCAGCAGGTGCAGCGGCGACACCTCCGCCGTCACCGCCAGCCCCTCGGCCTGCGCGGCGCGCACCTGGGCCACCGCGCCCGCCGTGCTCAGGTGCGCCAGGTGCAGCCGCCCGCCCGTCAGCCGGGCCAGCGCGATCGCCCGCGCCACGGCAATCTCCTCGGCCGCCGCCGGCACGCCCGGCAGCCCCAGCCACGTCGCCACCCGCCCCTCGTGCGCCAGCCCCCCCTCAGCCAGCTCCGAGTCCACCGCGTGCTCCACCACCGGCCGGCTCAGCATCGCGCTGTACGCCAGCGCGTGCCGCAGCAGCCGGCTGCTCCGCACCGGCCGCGGGTCGTCCGAGAACGCCACCGCGCCCGCCCGCGCCAGCTCCGCCAGCTCCGCCAGCTCGCTCCCGTCGCGCCCGCGGGTCACGCACCCGATCGGCAGCACCCGCACCGCCGCCGTCTCGGCCGCGCGCGCCCGCAGCGCCGCCAGCTCCACGCCCGTGTCCAGCCGCGGCGTCGTGTCGCCCATGCAGCAGACCGTCGTGAAGCCGCCCGCCGCCGCCGCCCGCGTCCCCGTCGCCAGCGTCTCGCGGTCCTCGTGCCCCGGCTCGCCCAGGTGGCAGTGCAGGTCCACGAAGCCCGGCAGCACCAGCCGCCCGCCCGCGTCGAGCGTCGTCTCCCCGTCCTCCGGCGCCAGCCCCGCCGCGATCGCCGCGATCCGGCCATCGCGCAGCCGCACGTCCGCCACGCCGTCCAGCCCGCTCGCCGGGTCGATCACCCGCCCGCCGACGATCAGCAGCGGCGCGGCCGGCGTGGCCCCCGGCGGCCCGAGCGGCGCCCGCCCGTCCAGCAGCGTCGCGCTCACGCGGCACCTCCGCCCAGCAGGTACAGCAGTGCCATGCGAATCGCCACCCCGTTGGTTACCTGCTCGGCGATCGCCGACCGCGCCCCGTACGCGACCTCCGGCATGATCTCCACCCCCTCGTTCATCGGCCCGGGGTGCATCACCACCGCGCCGGGACACGCCCGCTCCAGCCGCTCGGCTGTCAGCCCGTAGAGCTGCACGTACTCCCGCAGGCTCGGCAGCAGCCCCGCGCTCTGCCGCTCACGCTGCAGCCGCAGCGCCATCACCACGTCGGCGCCTCTGAGCGCGCGGTCCAGGTCGTACTCCACCTCGACCGGCCACGGCAGCTCGCCCGTCGGCAGCAGCGTCGGCGGCCCGCACAGCACCACGCTCGCGCCCAGCCGCGTGAACCCCCACACGTCCGACCGCGCCACCCGGCTGTGCAGCACGTCGCCCACGATCGCGATCCGCCGCCCCGCCACCCCGCCCAGCCGCTCGCGCAGCGTGTACAAGTCCAGCAGCGCCTGTGTCGGGTGCGCGTGCCAGCCGTCGCCCGCGTTGATCACCTGACAGCTCGCCCGCTCGGCCACCAGGTACGGCGCCCCTGCCTCGCCGTGCCGCATCACCAGGATGTCCGCGCCCAACGCCCGCAGCGTGTGCGCCGTGTCGAGCAGCGACTCCCCTTTCGTCACGCTGCTCGACGCCGCCGCCACGTTCACCACGTCCGCCGCCAGGTGCTTCGCCGCCAGCTCGAACGAAACGCGCGTGCGCGTGCTCGCCTCGTAGAACAGCGTCACCACCGTCACGCCCCGCAGCGCCGGCACCTGCTTGATCTTCCGCCCCAGCACCTCTTTCATCGCGTCGGCCGTCGCCAGCACGTGCTCGATCTCGTCCGCCGCGAAGTCGTCCAGGTCCAGCACGTGCCGCCGCGCGAAGTGCAGAGTGCTGAGCGCTGAGTGTCGAGTGCTGTTCACCGGCGCGTCGCTCGTAACCGCTGCGCCCGCCATGGACAGGTTGCCTGGTCCCACCCCCTGTAGGGGCGCTGCTTGCTGCGCCCTGACCGGCGCTTGAGCACCGGTATCCTGGGGTACTCGCGCCACACCCGCCATCAACACCCTATCCTCGATCCGTCGCGCCACTAACCCCTCCGCTCAACGCGCAGCAATCCCGCTCGCCCGCTTAGAACGCTTTCAGAACGTGCAAGCGGCCAGGAGGACGTAGGGGCGGGTTTCACGCCCGCCCGCGGCCTGTGGCGCGGAATACTGCGAGCGCCACTGCCGCAGCTCCGACCCCGCTGACACTCACCCACACGGCGACTCCCTAAGCCCTCAGTCCCGAGCACTCCCACTCCCCTACTCAGCACTCAGCCCGCACGAGCACCACTTCATCCCGCCCGTCGACCTCCCGCAGCCGCACGCTGACGCGCTCCTGGCGGCTCGTCGGCAGGTTCTTGCCCACGTAGTCGGCCCGAATCGGCAGCTCGCGGTGGCCCCGGTCCACCAGCACCGCCAGCTCCACCGCCGCCGGCCGCCCCAGGTCCACCAGCGCGTCCAGCGCCGCCCGGATCGTCCGCCCGGTGAACAGCACGTCGTCTACCAGCACCACTCGCCGCCCCGTCAGGTCGACCGGCACGTCCGTCGGCTCCAGCCGCGGCCGCGCCACCGCCAGATCGTCCCGGTACAGGCTCGGGTCGAGCCGGCCCAGCACCACCCGCTCCCCCGTGAACTCCTCCAGCTGCCGCTGCAAGCGCGCCGCCAGCGGGATCCCCCGCGTCCGCAGCCCGACCAGGACCAGCGCCCCGCGGTCGTTCGCGTGCTCCCGGATCTCATGTCCTAGCCGCACAACCGCGCGCCGCACGGCCTCGCCGTCCATCACCACCCGCTCGTCCGCCACCTGGCTCATGCGCGCCTCACCCCGGGGTCTAGCCAGTTCGCACAAAAAAGCCTCCGCGCCTCGGCTCTCGGAGCCGCGCGGAGGCTACTGTCGATCCCGCACGTGACCATGCCTGCTCCTTCCCGGCCTCACGGGACCGGCTTAAAGGCGCGCCGAGCGGAGACGCCTCCGCTCACAGGAGAGCGTACCATCCGCCGCACGCGAATGCCAAGGAGGTGCTCCCGAATGCCGCCGCTCCCGGCTCCCGCGTGCGCCACCCCCTGTAGCCCCACCCGGCTCGCGCGGCGCTCGGTCGCCCGCCCCAGCCGCGACCGTTCCTTGCCCGGCCTGGTAGGCTCTCGTATACTCTGCACATACCGTGCGCAGGAGATCGCCGCGCGTGCGTCAGCTGTCGGTTGCCGAGGTGTTGCGCCTGGCGCTCCCGAGCGAGACTCGCGTCGCCGCCGGCGCCGCGGGCCTCGACCGCGGCGTTGGCTGGGCGCGCGTCGCCGGGACGCGGCCCCTTGCCGCCGGCTCGCTGGAAGAAGGCGATCTCGTCGTCTTCGCCGTCCTGCCCGCCGCCCTCGCCGGCGACGGCGCCCGCCGCCTCGTCGACCTGCTCGTGGACACGCGCGCCGCCGGCCTGCTGCTCGTGCAACCGGCGCCAGCCGCCCTGATCGACGCGGCCGACGCCGCCGCGCTGCCCCTCCTCGTCGCGCCGCCGGGCAGCCGCGCCGCCGACCTGGAGCGCGCCGTCGTCGGCCTCATCGTCGATAGCCGCTCCCAGCTCCGCCAGCGTGCCGACGAGACCGCCCAGCGCCTGACCCGCATCGCCTTGGAAGACCGCGGCCTGGGCGCCATCGTCCAGGCGCTGGCCGACACGATGGCCAAGCTGGTCGTGATCGAGGACGAGTACGGCGCCGTCCACGAGGCCGCGACCCCACACGCCAGCCGCCCCGACCCCGCCGCCCCCGCCGATCCAGCGGCCGCCGTCCCGGCCGCGCTGCCGGCGCTCGATGCGGTCCTCGCGGAGCTGCGCGCCCGCACGGCCGACCTGCCGTGGCCCGGCCGCGACGCCCTCCGCTCCCATCGCCTCACGCCGACGCGCTTGCCGCTCGGCACGACGGGGCTCGTGCGTCTCGTGCTCCCGATTGTGCTCAAGAGCACGATGGCCGGCTTTCTCTCGGTCGTCGGCCCGGCCGAGGCCTTCGACGAGCTGGACGATCTGACCCTCGGCCCCGCCGCGGTCGTCTGCGCCCTGGAGATCGCCAAGCAGCGCGCCGTCGCGGAGACGGAGTATCGCTTGCAGGCCGACGTGCTGGAGGCCGCGCTGTCCGGCCGCTTCACCTCGGAGGCCGAGCTGTTCGCGCGGGCACGTGGCCTCGGCTACGACCTGGAAGACGACCAGGTCGCGCTGGTGTTCGGCCTGGACGACGAGCGCGCCGCACCGCGCCCCGCCCGCGCCGCCGACGGCGCCGCGGGCCAGACCGCCGCCGCACAGCCCCGGCCGCGCCTGCTCGACCCCTTGCGCCGCGCCCTGCAGGCTCGCCAGCGCGCCGCGCTCGTGCGCCAGCACGAGCAGCACGTCGCCGTCTTCCTCCCCGTGGCCGGCGCGGACGTCGCCCGGCTGCGCGCCGAGGCCGACGCCCTGCGCCGCGAGGCCACCGCTGGCCTGCCCGCCACCGCCGTCTCCGTGGGCATCGGGCGCCCCTACGCGGGCGTCGCCGGCCTCAGCACGAGCTACCACGAGGCGGCAGAAGCCCTGCTCATCGGTCAGGCGCTCCTGGGCGGCGGCTGCGCGACCTACTTCGGCGACCTCGGCATCCGGCGCCTGCTCTTCCCCCTGCGCGGCTCGCCGGAGCTGCGCGCCTTCTACGAGGAGTTCCTGGGCGCGCTCGACAGCTACGACGAGCGCCACGGCACGGAGCTGATCCGCACCCTCGAAGGCTTCTTCGCCCACCACGGCAACCACGTCCGCGCCGCCGACGCGCTGCACCTCCACCGCAACACGCTGCTCTACCGGCTGGCCCGCATCCAGGCGATCGGCAACATCGACCTCGACGACCCCGAGGTCCGCCTCGCCGTGCAGGTCGCCTTGCGCCTGCGGCCCGTCTCGGCGACCAGCCGCCCGGCGCCCGCCCCCGCCCCCGACGACCCCGCCCTACAGCGGGCCGGCGGCCTCGCCGTCGCGGGCCCCGCGCAGGACACGACCAGCGCGCGCCTGGTGCGAGCCGGGCGCGCAGGAGGGAACGGCCACGCATGACCACGGAGACGCGCATCCCGAACGACCTGAAGACCGCCGTGCTCGCCGACGCCGAGAAGATGGGCATCAAGTTCGTCAGTCTCCAGTTCACCGACATCGTCGGCGTCGTCAAGAACATCACGATCCCTATCCACAAGTTCGAGGACGCCCTGAACTACGGCCTCTGGTTCGACGGCTCGTCCATCGAGGGCTTCGCGCGCATCCACGAGAGCGACATGTATCTCCTGCCCGACCTGAACACCTTTGGGCCGATCCCCTGGGAGATGAACGGCAACCCCACGGCGAAGGTCATCTGCAACGTCTACACGCCGGAGGGCGAGGAGTTCGTGGGCGACCCACGCAACGTCCTGCGGCGCGCGGACGCCGAGGCGCGCCGACTCGGCTACCTGTTCCAGACCGGACCCGAGCTGGAGTTCTTCCTGCTGCGGGCCGACCGCCCCGGCCAGCTGGAGAGCCTTCCCCACGATCGCGCCGGCTACTTCGACGTGACGAGCGACGAGGCCGCCGAGGTGCGCAAGGAGATGGTGAACGCGCTGGAACATCAGAAGATCAGCGTGGAAGCCAGCCACCACGAGGTCGCGCCCGGCCAGCACGAGATCGACTTCCGCTACGGCCCGGCCATCCAGACCGCCGACAACGCCGTCACCTTCAAGGTGACCATGAAGGCTGTCGCCGAGCGCCACGGCCTGTACGCCACCTTCATGCCGAAGCCGTTCTTTGGCATCAACGGCTCGGGCATGCACACGCACATGAGCCTCGCTAACCTGAGCGACGGCAAGAACCTCTTCTACGACGCCGGCGACGAGTACGGCCTGTCGCGCCTCGCCAAGCAGTTCATCGCCGGCCTCCTCGCCCACGCCCGCGGCATGTCCGCCGTGCTCGCGCCGCTAGTGAACTCCTACAAGCGCCTGGTGCCCGGCTACGAGGCGCCTGTGTACGTCAGTTGGGCGCGTATCAACCGCTCGGCGCTCGTCCGTGTGCCGCGCACCTCGGCGGGGCGGCCGTCGGCCACGCGCGTCGAGCTGCGCTGCCCCGACCCGAGCTGCAACCCCTACCTGGCGTTCGCGGTCATGCTCTGCGCCGGTCTCGACGGCATCAAGAACGATCTCCCGCTGCCCGCGGCCGTCGAAGAGGACCTCTTCCACTTCGACGAGGCGGCCATGCTGAAGCACAGCGTCGGCGTGCTGCCCGGCAGCCTGTCCGAGGCGCTGGACGAGCTGGAGCGCGACGAGGTCGTGCGCGAGGCCCTCGGCCAGCACGTTTTCGACTGGTTCCTCGAGGCGAAGCGGCAGGAATGGGACGACTACCGCAAGCAAGTCAGCCAGTGGGAAGTCGACCGCTACCTGCAGTTGTACTAGCCCCGCGCTCGTATGCGCCGACTGTCCCTGGGCACCGCCGCCAGCTACGGCACCGTCGTCGCCATCACGCCGGCCGACGGCTCCCTGCAGTTCATGGTGTCGCCCTACCTGGAGCAGGCCGGCAACCCTATCGCCTGGACCGGCCTGCCCCGTTGCTCGCCGGCCTGCTCTTCGCCGCCGTCTGGCATGCGGTCGGCCTGGTCGGCAACACCGTCAGCCTGGCCGAGGACGTGGACCCGCGGCGCGTCGGCCGCCGCGTCGCCTCTGGCGTGTTCAACGCCGCCACCGACTTTGGCGGCCGCGCCGCGCCCACGCTCGACGGTGTGGTGGGCCAGCTAGCCGGCCTGGACAACGCATTTCGGCTGCTGCCGTGCCTGGCCGTCGCGGTCTGCGTGCTACCAACGGCCACCGTCGGGCGGGCCGTGCGCCCCGGCCTCCCCGCCGGCTCGCCCGCCGAGCCGTCGCGCACCGGATCGCCGCGCGCCGCGGCCACCTGCGATCCCGGACGCCGCCGCTCCAGCCACGGGATGCCGACCGCTTACGTCGAGTACGGGCGGTGCGCTCGCCGGGGGATAGGCGCCGACCCACCCGCCGACCGCCAGGGGGAAAGCATGGACGACTTGCGCTACGATCGGCTCTATCGTACCGCTTCCTCGGAAGCTTACCTGCTCAGCGATGGCGAGCAGCCAGTGGCTCGCCTGGAGCTGCACTTCACCGACAGCAACGTCTACGGCCTGCTGCTGTTCGAGCGGGAACCCTCCGAGGAGGAGATCACCGCCATCATCGCCCAGGTAGACGAGGACCTGGTGTGGACGGCCAGCGTGCCCCGCGAGGACTTCGTGGTCGCCGTCTACACCGGCCGTGAGCTGGGCGTGTTCGACGACGCGGCGCGCGACCGCGGCAACGGCGACGGGACGCACAATGGCGGCAATGGCGGCCACTAGCCAGCCGGCGGCCCGGCTGCGCCTGTTCGTGGCGATCACCCTGCCCGAGGCGTGGCGCCGCTACCTGGCCGGCCGCGAGCAGGCGCTGGAGCGGCTCGCCCCCGGCTACGCCCGCTGGGTCGCCCCCGACCTGATGCACCTCACGCTGGTGTTCCTCGGCGAGCTTCCAGCCGCCACCCTGCCGACCGTCCAGGCCGCGCTCGCCGACGCCGCCGCCGGCCAGCCGGCCTTCCCGCTGAGCCTGGGGCGGCTCGGACACTTCGGCGGCGCCGTGCCGCGCGTCCTGTGGGTCGAGGCGCGCGCCCCCGCTCAGCGGCTGCCTGCCCTCCACACCGCCCTGTGCGTCGCGCTCACGGCGCGCGCCGTCCCCTTCGACGGAAAGCCGCTCGTGCCCCACCTAACCCTGGGCCGCGCGCGCCGCGACGCCGCGCCCGCCGCCGGCCGCGCCCTCGCCAGCCGCCTGCCCACCCTTGCCGCGCCGCCGCCCCCGGCGCCCTGCACCGTGGACGCCATCCACCTCATCCGCAGCGACCTCTCGCCCCGCGGCCCCCGCTACACGCCGCTCGGCGCTTATCCGCTGACCGAGCGCCGCTTGCCCGGAAGCCAAGCCATCTCTGAGCCGTAGTGGCGTAGGGGCGGGTTTCATGCCCGCCCGCGGCCCCGCAGGGCCGCAACCGCGAGTGCCCATCGAGGCTAGGCCCTGCTCATCACCCCCGCGCGCCACGGCACATCACGCGAACGGCCCGCGAAGTATTGTCGCAAGCGCTGCCTGCCCACCCGCCGCTCGCAACGCCATACCGCGCCCCGCCTAGTGCCGGCCCTCCGCCATCAGGCGGGCCAGCGCCTCGCGGAGCCGCTCCGCGTGCCGCTCGTCGTCGTCGCGGATCTGCTGGAAGAGCTGCCGGCACGCGTCGTCGTCCGCCTCCTCGCAGTCTTCCAGGTACGCCTCGTAGACCTCCAGCGCCTCCAACTTGCTCTGTAGCGTGCTGATGACGTCGAACTCCAGGTCGCTTACCGGCGTCATGCCGCCCTCCTCACACAAACTTGCGCCTCCGTGTGCACGCGCCGTGCCAGCCGCTCGCCGGGCTACGGCCGCTGCCGCGCTACGCTGGGCGTCAACCGCCCTCTTGCTCGCACCCCCCGTTTCTGCCGATCATAGGGGGCTGGCCGTGGCGGCGGCCGAGACTGGGCATTGGGACGATTGGGTGGATTCCTCCGGCACCGCGCCCGCCCGGGCGCACCACCCCGAGCTGCTCTTCCGCGACGGGTACCTGCTGCTCCGCGGCCTCGCGCCGCCGGCCCGCCTGCCCCCGCCCTTCCGCTGGGACCCACGGCTAGAGCTGTGGACCGCGGAGGCCTGGCGCTACCGCACCCTCCAGCCGCTGCTCGACCGCCTCGTCGCCGACGCCGTACCGCCCGTTCCGCCGGGCCGCGTCGCCGAGGACGGGCCGGTCTGGGAAACTGGGGCCGACGCCCCCCCAGCCCAGACCGTGCGCGACCGCGTCGCCCGCTGGCACCCCCTCGACGACCTGGCGCCCGCCGAACCGCTGACGCTGCACCCCGCCCAGCGCGCCGCCCTGCGCGCCTGGTGGACCGGCAAGACCGCCGAGGGCACCGTGCCCGACCGCTGGGGCTGCTTCGAGCTGCCGACCGGCACCGGCAAGACGCTCCTCGCCATCGCGCTCCTCCGCCAGCTCGCCTTGCCCGCGCTGGTGTGCGTCCCAACGATCCAGCTCATGACGCAGTGGTACTGGGAGCTACGCCGCGCCCTCGGCGGCGAGATCGGCCTCCTCGGCGGCGGCCACCACCTCCCGAGCGACCGCGTGACCGTCGCCGTCTACGACTCCGCCGCCATTCACCTGGAGCGGCTGGGCGACCGCTGGGCCTTCCTCGTGCTCGACGAGGTCCACCACCTCGCCGGCTGGCACGCCCGCGCCGCACTCTATAGCTGCGCCCCCTATCGCCTCGGCCTCAGCGCCACCCTCGACGCCTCGGAGGCGACCCTGGCGACGATTCAGGAGCTGGTGGGCCCTACCGTCTACCGCGCCGACCTCGACACCTTCGTCGGCACGCTCCTCAGCGACTACACCGTGCAGGAGTTGAAGGTGCGCCTGTCGGCCGCGGAGCAGGCCCGCTACGACGCCGACATGGCGATCTACCGCGCCTTCCTGGCCGAGCACCACCTGCAGCCCTGGCGCGAGAGCGACTACGCGGCCTTCCTCCGCCTGGCCGCCACGACGACCGAGGGCCGCGCCGCGCAGCTCGCCTACCGCCGCGCCCGCACGCTCGCCCAGCATCCCGAGGCGAAGTTCGAGGCGCTCGGCTACCTCCTGCGTCGCCACGCGCTCGAGCCGGGGCTGGTCTGGGCCGGCGAGAACCGCGTCGTGCTGGAGATCGCCCGCCGCTTCGGCATCCCTGCCATCGTCGCCACCACGCCGGTCCGCGAGCGCGACTGGATCCTGCAAGAGTTCCGCGCCGGCCGCCTGCGCGCCATCGTCAGCAACGAGGTACTCAGCGAGGGGCTGAGCATCGGGCCGCTCCGCTGGGCCGTCATGCTCAGCCTGCGCTCGCAGCGCCGCCGCTCCGTCGAGCAGAAGCTGGGGCGGCTGCTGCGCCGCGACCCCGGCAAGCAGCACGCCATCCTCTACCAGCTCGTCGCCGAGGCCACGCTCGACGCCGGCCTCGCCCGCCGCCGTCGTACGCCCGTCTTCCGGGTCGCCGGCCGCCAGCGCTTCGCCGGCCCCGCCGATCCGCTCGCCGCCCCGTCGCCGGCCGGGCTGACCGCCCCGTTCCCCAGCGCGCCCGCCGCCAGCCCGGCCGCTCCCGCGCCGCCACCCCCCGCCGGAGCCCCGGAAGCGCCCTGATGCTGCCGGTCGAGCTGGTGCGGTACCGCGCGTCGGGCGACGAGGTCCAGCCGGCCTTTCTGGACCCCGCCAGCACCCGCTACCTCGGTATCGGCGAGGCGCTCATCGCGCTCGCCGCGAGCCACGTCGACAGCACCCTCGGCGAGTTCCGCGAGGCCGTGCGCGACTTCGTGGGCGGCGCGACCGACCACAAGGTGCAGCGCGGCCTCGCCCACCTGCTGGAGGAGCGCTTCCGCCGCGAGCCGCCCGTCGAGGCGGCGCCGAGCGACCTCCGCCGCGCGCTCTACCAGCTCGTCGCCGAGCGCGGCCCCATCGTCGAGGAGCCCGAGGCGGTCGGCGGGCTGACGCGCGACGCCGCTTATGCCACAGTCGGCGCCCAGCACCACCTCGCCCCCGACGAGGTCGCCCGCTGGCTCTTCGCCGACCACCCGGAGGGTCAACGCATCGTCGACTTCGACGCCGTCGACCTCACCCCCGCCTGGCTCCTCGCCCGCTACAATCTCGCGCTCGCCCAGGGCCTCCTCTACCGCGCCCACGACCTCACGGTAACCCTCTTTCCCTGCGACCGGCCCGGCTTCCAGCGCGTCTTCTACGGCCTCAAGCGCCACCGCCTGCTCTATAGCTGCGAGGGCAACCCCGACCTCGGCTGGGACCTCCAGATCAACGGCATCGGCAGCGTCCACGGCCGCACGCACTACGGCCTCCGCATGGCCGCCTTCCTGCCCTACGTCCTGCTCCACCCGCGCTGGCAGCTGCGCGCCGACACCCGCTGGGATGACGCCCGCCGTACGCTGCGCCTGTCCGACGAGCAGGGCCTCGTCTCGCCCCTCCGCCCCAGCCCCGCCTTCGACTCGGTCCTGGAGCGCGAGTTCGCCGCCCGCTTCGCCGCGCTCGGCAGCGACTGGACGCTCGTCCGCGAGATGGGCCTGCTCCTGCTCGGCGCCAACTCAGTCATGATCCCCGACTTCCGCGCCATCTACCGGCCCGACCCGCGCGTCACCGCCTACTTCGAGATCGTCGGCTACACCGGCGAGGGCTACCTGGAGCGCAAGATCGACAAGGTGCGCCGCGCCGGCCGCCGCGACCTCCTCCTCGCCGTCGGCCGCCACCTGAATCTTGACCCCGCGGTCGCCGCGCGCCTCCCCAGCCGCATCTTCTACTACCGCGACGAGGTCCGCCCCCGCCCCCTCCTCCGCTTCCTCGAGCAATACCGCGCCACCCTCGACGAGTTCACCCTCGCCGAAGACCTCCCCGCCCACCTCCCCCTCAGCTAACAATCCGCCTGGCCCCACCTGACAATCCGCCTGCCGCCCCGCGTCCTGCTCCTTCTCCCCCTGGGAGAGGGTCGGGGTGAGGGCGTCCTACCCCCTCTCCCGCTGGGAGAGGTCGAGGTGAGGGCGGCCGTCCTTCTCCTCATGCTCGCCGCCGACTGCCTACGGCTTCCATGCCGCCCGGATCGCGTCGCGCACCTGCTCGTATCGCTCGCCGCTCTCGAACGCCTGCCGCACCGCCGGCGCGAACACCCGCTCGTAGAACGGCTTGCCCATGCGCCGGACGATCTCCCGCTCGAAGGTCGCCGCCGTCTGCGGCTCGCCGTTCAATTCGTGCGGCCCCCAGTCCGGCCCCGCGGGCCGCCCCTTCTCGGCCTCCTCGCCCCCCGGCCGGTGCCCGACCGCCGGTGGCGCGGCCGAGCGCCCGAAGCGCCGCCCCGCCACCACTTTCGCCACCCAGATGCCGTAGCCGCGCGCCTCGTCCGCCGTCGCGCCCCGCTGCTCCGCTTCCAGCCGCTTGTACTCGGCGAACACGTCGAAGCGCCGCACCGGCGCCAGCGGTCGCACGTTCGCCCCCGGCTCCGCGGTCGTAGTCTGCCGTCCAGCCATCGCACACCTCCAGCCCGCCTGGTGCAGCCCGCATACCAGCCTCGGCATCCATCGGAGCCCGCACCGACCGGGTACACTGAGCATGCATCCATCAGCAGAGGGGACAAGCGATACGGAGCCCGGTGGCGATCCGGCTGCGCTCCCGCGCCCCCTAAGCCACGGCCGGGGCGAGCGCCATTATCCTCCCCCTCTCCTGCGGCCGAGGGGGCTCGGTAACTTGGCCCCGCTTACGCCTGGTCCGTCCTCCCCCTCTCCTGCGGGAGAGGGGGGCAGGGGGGTGAGGTCCGTCCCTCCCCCTCTCCCCCTGGGAGAGGGCCGGGGTGAGGGCGCGGCCCCTACGCCGGTTGACCGACTCGGAGACACCATGAGCCGCTTCTGGGAAGTCTGGCGGCTGTTGGGCGGTGCCATCGCGGCCGTCTTGCTCGCCGCCTCGCAGATCCAGCCCAACCCCCTGCCCGCGTGGGTATTCCCGCTGGTGGCCGGTATTACCTTGCTCAGCCTGGGCGTGGCCCTCGCCATGGACCGCCGCCGTTAGAGCGGCCGGCAGGCCGGCCGCCGGCCGCTCACGCGCGGGGTGCGACGCGCGGCCGGAAGTCCCGCGCCGGGGGTGGCTCCCCCTGCCCATAGCCCGACACGGTGTCGTCCCAGCCGCCCAGATTCGCCGCCAGCAGCGCCGAGTTCGCCATCCCGAACAGGTTGCCCTTCACCGTCCAGGGCACCTCCACGTCGTGCTTGTGCGCCTCGGCGATCTCTTCCAGCTGCTCCGACAGCGACCGCGCGTACTCGATCCGCCAGAACAGCGCCTTCATCCGCGCTTCCAGCGCCCAGGGGTTGACGAACGGATCGAAGCACTCGTAGACGAACGCCGCCAGCTTGCGCTGTTGCAAGTATTCCACCACCCGCCGCTTCAGCGACGGCACCCCGCCCGACCCGTCGCCCTCGCCCAGCGCGATCCGGTAGTCTAGCGCCTCCACGTCGTCCAGCGACAGCCCCACCAGCGCCGGCGCCAGCCGTGCCCACGCCGCCTCGGCGTCGCCGGGCGCCGCGAGCTGGCGGAGTATGTCGAGGATGGCAGACATCTAGGGCACCAACGGCTCGAGTCGCGCGCTCACGTCGCTGGCCGGGGCCGGTAGCGGCGGCACAGCCTGGGCGAAGGGACGATGCTCGCCCGGCGCCAGGTCCCACAGCACAGCCGCGACCGAGCCGAGTCGTGCGCCCTCGGCGTCCAGCAGAATGAGCGTTAACACCATCGTTCGCGCCTGCCCGCTGCTATTGTGAACCGCGCCAACCACGGCGGGCTGGTCGCTCTCGGTCGCCCACCGCAGTGGCCCCAGCACGCGCACGCCGGCGTATTCGGCCACGACCCGCGCCCCCGGCGCATCGCCGCTCGCGGCCACGCGGCTGGGCGCCGCGCCGTCCCGTGCGGGCGCCGCCCCGAGTGGCGCCCCGGTGCCCGCCAGCGCCGCGCTACCGCGCGCGTCGTCCAGCATATCCCCGGCGTCTCCCTCATCCAGCGGCGCCCCGCGCCCCGCGTCGAGGCCCCGCCGCCCCACGTCAACCCCGCCGCTACCTGCCCGCGCCCCTGTCGCGTCGCCGCCGCCTCCGGCGCGCCCGGCCCGCGGCGGCTCCGGCGTCCGCGTCGGCCGCGGCGTGTGGGTGGGCGCCGGCGTCCGCGTCGGCCGCGGCGTCCGCGTCGCCGCGCCGCCCGCCCCGCGCGGACGCCCAGCCAGGCAATACTGATTGTTCGCGCACTCGCTGCAGTGCCCCAGATCGCCGCAGACGTAGCTGCCGTCGTCGGGCGGACAGCTGTGCCACCGATGGCACCCATCCGGATGCGCGAGCACGTCCGCCGCCACCGCCCCGCCAGCCAGCCCAATGACGAGTATCGCCCCCCCGAGATACCGCCACAACCCGCGCACGGCCCCTCCCCCACTTTTTGGCGATCAGTATACGGCGAAATGGTAACAACATGCGCGGCCGCCTACGCGTATGCCGAGCGCGACCGGGGCGGAGAGCCGGACCGGGCACCACCGTGCATCACGAGCTACCTGCGTCAGTGGTCGCCGCGGGCCACAAGCTAGTGCCAGCGGGGGCCTCGCGCGCGCGCCACAGCGGACCGTCGCTCTGCAGCAGCTCCACCAACCGCTGGAGCGCCCCCGCGTCGGTCAGCACCGCGCCGTGAATGCCGATCACATAGTCCCAGAGCGTCGTGCCGATCGGCGTCCCCGTGCCCATGTCGGCGTAGTAGGCCGCCGGCGAGCGCTCGGGCGGCAGGAAGGTCACGGCCGCGCCGCGCGCCAGCCACCCGTCCGGCCCGACGCCCGCCCACGCCGGCAGCGGTGCCCCGTTCACCAGATAGTCCCGACTGTTCTCCACGCTCGCCACGTCCACCCGGCGCGTGGCCGCCGGCAGCCCGCGGATCACCGCGCCGTCGGGCAGCAGGTCGCCCACCACCGCGCCCGTCCCAAACGCGGCCGCCACCTCGGGCGGCGCGGCCGCCGCCGCGGCGCTCAGGATCGCCGGATTGACGCCCCCTACCGGGCTGTCCACCACGATCACGCGGTGGACGGCGGCGAGCGGCCCGTCCCCCCCGGCGTCCGCCGTCGCCGCCCAGGCCAGCGCCACGACTCCGCCCAGGCTGTACCCGATCACGTCGATCGTGGCCGCCGGGTCACAGCCCTCAAGGCCGCGCACCAGCCAGTCGAGCGCGGCGACGTGCGCCGCCAGCGGGTAGCTGCTCGTGTCCTGTGGCCAGTAGCGCGGCTCGTGCTCGTCGAAGTACGTGTCGCCCAGCCAGGCCCGCTCGGGCGCCTCGCCGGCGCGCGCCAGGCGAGGAACGCCATAGCTGAAGTAAATGAACCGCGCCCCGGGTCCCACTCCTGCGGCCAGCGCCTCGCGGACGCCCGCGAACTGGTCGCGCACCTCGTGGTTGCCCGGGTCCAGCGTGCCCGGCTCCAGTCCCGTGAGGCTCGAGCTGAGGAGCCCCGGCACCCACACCACGTACCGCGCGCCGCTGGCCCCCGCGTCCGCTGGACAGCCGGGCTCGGCGTGGACACTGCCCAGCCCCCAACCGCCGAGCGCCACCAGCAGGGCCAGCCCGACCAGCGCCCGCGCTCCGCGCGACCAGCCCCCCGCGCGCTCCACCACAACCATCCCCGGCCCGACCTGGCTCCGCCGGAATCGTACCAGCCAAGGCCCCGGCGCCGAAACCGGAGAGCCCCCGCGACTCCCCCACGAGGGCTCCCCGGCCTGGTTCGCCGGCACAGCGTGGCAGCGCCAGTACGGCGCGCCGCCACACCGGCTCGGGCCGCGTCCGTCGCCAGGACCGCGACGGTTAGCGGCCGGCCCCGCGCCGCTGCCGCCAGGCGGCCAGCGCGCCGACCGCGGCGAGGCCGCCCGCGAGCAGCAGCACGCTGTCCGCCTCGGGCACGATGGGGACGCCGGGCCGCGAGGGCTGCAGCGCGAGGGCGCCCGGCGGCACCTGCAGCCCGCCCGGCGGCTGGGGTGGCGGCGGCAGCAGCGGCGGCGCGCTGACGAATGGCGGCGGGGGTGGCGGCAGCGGCGGGGGCGGCGGCAGCAGCGGCGGCGGCGCGCTCGCCAGCGCTTGCAGCGCCACCGGGCCGGGGCCCTGCACGGTGCCGACCACCGTGACCCCCGGCGCGAACACCACGGTCACGTTCGACCCTAGAAGCGCGTCGCCCACCGTGGTCACGGCGCAGGCCACGGTCGGGGCGCCCGCCGCGACGGCCGCGCACGGGAAGCCCTCCAGCCCCACCGTCGTCGTGAACACCACCACCGGCACCGTGCCGGCGGCCACCCCGGCGGGCACGTTCGCCGTCAGGTTCCAGGTCATGCTCCCCGTCACGGCCCCCAGGCCCTGCACCGGCCCCACCGCCTGGCACGTCTGCCCGATCGTGTCGCCACAGGGAAGCCCGGCCAGCCCGCTCGGCGCCACCGACGCGATCGCCTGCTGCACGTTCACCGGGACGCCGCCCTGGCCTGTCACCGTCCCCAGCACGTCCTGCGTGCCGCCACCCACCAGCGGGAAGCGCACCGTGACGCTCGCGCTCGCCAGCACGTCCCCGCGCGTGCTGCCAGTGCAGACGGTGCTGAACGGCGGCGTGGCCGGCACCGCCGTGCAGCCGAAGCTTTCGACCCCGGCGGTCGTCGGGATGAAGATCGCCGGCACGCCACGCGGCGCGGTGTTCGCCGGCCCCGTCGCCGTCACGTTGAACGTCATCCCCACGGCGAGCTTCGTGAACGTCCCCGTCGCCGTGCCCATCGCCGTGCAGGCGCTGCCCACCACCGTCGTGCAGGGGACGCCCGGCTGCCCCGAGCTAGGCGGCGGGTTCACGCCCGGCGGCACGACCGGTCCCGTGCCGGTCGCCGTCTGCGTCGCCGCGATCGCCGTCTGCGTCGCCGGAATCGCCGTGCCCGTGCCGGCGACCGTCACGCTGGTGGTGGCGGAGTTGTTGGCCGGATTCGGGTCCGGCTGCTGCGCCGCCACGCTCGCCGTGTTGGTGATGATCGCGCCCGCCAGCGACGCCTGCGGCTGCACGATGTTGGTGACGGTCACCACCGCCCCCGGGTTCATCGTCCCGATGGTGCAGCTAAGCACGCTGTTCGTCAGCGCGCAGGTGCCCTGCGTCGCTGTCGCGCTCACGAACGTCAGCCCGCTCTGCACGAAGTCGCTCATCACCACGCCAGTCGCCACGCCTGGCCCGTTGTTGATGATCGAGTACGTATACGTGAGGTTGCTGCCCACGCCCACCGGGTTGGGCGACCCGGTCTTGGTCAGCGCCATGTCGGCCGCCGTGGTCGGCACGCTGGTCGGCGTCGCCGTCCCCGGCCCCTGGATCACCGTCGTCGCCGAGCCGGTGTTGTTCGCGGGGTTCGGGTCCGGCTGGGCGGCCGTCACCGTCGCGGTGTTGGTCACCGTCGCGCCCGCCAGCGACGCCTGCGGCGTGACGACGATCTGGATCGTCGCCGACGCCCCGGCGTTCATCACGCCGATGGCGCACGTCACGAGCTGGCCGTTGGCCGTGCAGCTGCCCTGCGTCGACGTGGCCGACACGAATGTCAGCCCTGTCAGCAACAGGTCGGTCGCCGTCACGCTCGTCGCCGCGCCCGGCCCGGCGTTGCTGACGGTCAGCGTGTACGTGAAGGTGCTGCCCACCGTCGCCGTGGCGGGCGCGGTCTTCGTGAGCGCCACGTCCGCCGGCGTCGTCGGCTGCGCCGTGGGCGTCGCCGTCCCCGTCCCCTGGATCACCGTCGTCGCGAAGCCAACGTTGTTGCTGGGGTTCGGGTCCGGCTCGGTCGCCGAGACCGTGGCCGAGTTCGTGACCGTGAAGCCCGCGAGCGATGCTTGCGGCGTCGTCGTGATCGTGATCGTGTTCGTCGCGCCCACGGCCATCGCCCCGACCGAACACGTCAGAAGCTGGCCCGCCAGGTTGCACGGCCCCTGCGTGGACGTGGCCGACACGAACGTCAGCCCCGTCAGCAGCACGTCTGTCACCGTCACGTTCGTCGCCGCCGACGGCCCGGCGTTGCTGACCGTCAGCGTGTACACCAGGTTGCTGCCCACGGTAACCGTCGCTGGCGCCGTCTTCGTGAGCGACATGTCGGCGCTCGCCTGGTCGAGTACGCTCTCGGCCCCGCGCCCCGCGATCACCCGCCCCAGCCCAGCGTCCGCCGCCAGCCCCTCCGGTACCGCCACCGCCTCGCTGGCGGCCAGCGCGCTCCCCGGCGGGGCTAGCGCGGTCAGCCCCGCCAGCGGCGCGGCCAGCAGGATCCCCAGGCTCGCCACCGTGGCGAGCAGTTGGCACGTTGCGCGATGCCACCCGCTACCGTCCCTCATCCTCATCAATCCCCCGGCTTCCCAAAGCTGCGGCCCATCTGCTCCGGGCGCTCCGGCCGCGCTCGCGGGCCGTCCCGCGATACGCCAGCGCGACCGGCCGCCATTGCCGGGCCGGGCGGCGCTCCCCGCGGAGAAGCGCCGCCCGGCCGCGGTGACCGGCCCCTTGGAGCCTCCTGCGGCGATCAGCCTATCGGGGGCGCCTACACAGCCTCATCACAGGCGCCCGGTCCGCCATCACCGTGGCGTCACGGTCGCCGGCCCGCCGACTCGCTTGACAGCCCCTGAGCGCCTTCGGGACAATGAAACAGTCGTGGAGCGCGTCCACGGGGAGAGTGACGATGCAGACAGCGGTTGCCACGCGGGTCGCGTTCAAAGAGTGGGCGGTGACGTGCCGCGCCCTGGCCGAGGGCCGGCAGATCGTCCTCGTGCGCAAGGGTGGCATCCGCGAGGAGGGCCGCGAGTTCCGCGTCGAGCAGCCGCGGTTCTTGCTCTACCCGACCTACGAGCACCAGCGCGCCGACCTGCTCCAGCCGCCCTACCGCGCGGCCCTCGACGCCGTGCTCGCCGCGCCGCCGCCCGCCGGCACGGTCCGGCTCGACCACTGGGCGGAGGTCACCGACGTCTACGAGACGCTCGAGGCCGCGACGGTCGAGGCGCTAGCGCCCCACTTCATCTGGACGACCAGCTATGCCGAGGAGCGCCTGCGCTGGCGGCCCAAGAAGCCGCTCTACGTGCTCCTTCTCCGCGTCTACCGGCTCCCCGAGGCCCACGAGGTCCCCGTCCTGCCCAGCTACCTCGGGTGCAAGTCCTGGGTCGAGCTCGACCAGCCCATCCCCCTCGAAGGCATGACCCCCGTCCTCGACGACGCCGCCTACGCCGCCCGCCGTGCCGCCATCCAAGCCGCCCTCGCCCACTAACCAACGGGGGTGCCGGGGCAGTGGCGCTCGCAGTATTCCGCGCCACACCCGGCCGGGGGACGTTCCCCCCTCTCCCAGGGGGTGCCGGGGCAGTGGCGCTCGCAGTATTCCGCGCCACACCCTGCCGGGGGGCCTGGGGGGTGTCCCCCCACCTACCCCTCCTCTTCCTCTTTCCGGGGGTGTGGGGGTGTCCCCCCAACTACCGCTCCTCTTCTATACTCCAGGGGGACGGGGCGCCGGCCCCCACTTACACCCCCGCATGGGAGGCACCATGCCCCAGGGCGACGTCACCCTCTACTGGCGCAAGACCTGAAGCACCTGCCGCAAGGCGAAAGAGTTGCTTTCGCAGAAGGGCGTTCCCCACCGCGAGCGCGAGCTGTTCAAGGAGCCGCTCTCCGCCGACGAGCTGCGGGGCCTCCTGCGCGGCCGGCCCGTTGGCGACGTCTTCGCCACCCGCAGCCCCACCTACAAGAAGCTCGGCCTCGCCGACCAGCACCTCGACGACGAGGCGAAGCTGCGCCTGATGGTCGAGAACCCCACCCTCATTCGCCGCCCCCTCGTCACCGTGGGCGACGAGCTGATCGTGGGCCTCGACCCCGCGCGCCTCGAGGAGGCCCTACGGTAGCGCCCGACGCCACCCCTGCCCCCGGCGAGCCGCCCGCCCCCGCGGCGCCCGGCGCGGCGCCGGCCGAGCTACGCCTATGGGGCCTGCGCGGCATCGGCGAGGTGCGCGCCGGCGACGACGTGGCCGCGCTCATCGCCGACGCCGCCGGCGTGGCTGGCGGCCTCGCCAGCGGCGACGTGGTCGTCGTCACGCAGAAGATCGTCTCCAAGGCCGAGGGCCGCCTGGTCGACCTCGCCACCGTCGAGCCGTCGCCCTTCGCCCGCCAGCTCGCCGATGCCCACGGCAAGGACGCCCGCCACGTCGAGGTCGTCTTGCGCGAGAGCCGGCGCATCGTCAAGATGGACCGCGGCGTCCTCATCAGCGAGACCCACCACGGCTACGTCTGCGCCAACGCCGGCGTCGACGCCTCCAACGTCCCCGGCGAGCACGTGCTCGCGCTCCTGCCCGTCGACCCCGACGCCTCCGCCGAGCGCATCCGCCAGGGCCTCCTTGCCCGCCTCGGTGCCGTCGTCGGCGTCGTCATCAGCGACACCTTCGGGCGCGTCTGGCGCATGGGCCAGACGAACGTGGCCATCGGCGTCGCCGGCCTCCAGCCGCTCGTCAGCTACGTCGGCCAGCGCGACGCCTACGGCTACGACCTCCGCGTCACCCAGCTCGCCGCCGCCGACGAGATCGCCGCCGCCGCCGAGCTCGTCATGGGCAAGACCGACGCCGTCCCCGTCGCCGTCGTCCGCGGCCTCGCGCACCTCCTCGGCGCCGGCGCCGCCCGCGACCTCGTCCGCCCCCCCGAAACCGACCTCTTCCGTTAGCGCCCCCACCGGCCAGGTCGCCGGACCAGCATCGACAGTGGTATTTGCCGCTTTTGAGCCATGGCGAGCGGAGGGCAGGGACTCGTCCCCTGCCGCCCGGCAGCCGGGATGGCTCAGGCGCTGTGGCAACCGCTCTAGAGGCATGGGCGCTGCTTGCCGCGCCCTGCCCGGCCCCCGCCCGGCCGCTCGCCCAGGCCCCGCGCCGCGCCCCCGGCCCTGCGCCCCTCCCGCGCCCCCAGCCGGTGCCGGCCCACTGCTACAATCAGCGTAGAGCGACCGGCGCGAGGCACGGGCCAGCAGAGCGGGAGGCACGCATGGAAGACGTAGTGATCGTCGGGGCGGCGCGCACGCCCATCGGCACCTTCGGCGGCGCGTTCGCCGACGTGCCCGCCCCTCAGCTCGGCGCCATCGCCATGCGCGCCGCGCTCGAGCGCGCCGGCGTCGCCCCCGACAGCGTGGACGAGGTCATCTTGGGCAACGTCCTGCAGGCCGGCGTCGGCATGAACCCCGCCCGCCAGGCCGCGCTCGCCGCCGACCTGCCTGTCACCGTGCCCGCTATGACCATCAACAAGATCTGCGGCTCCGGCCTCAAGGCCGTCGCGCTCGCCGCCCAGGCCATCTGCCTCGGCGACGCCGAGATCGTCGTCGCCGGCGGCATGGAGAACATGACCCGCGCGCCCTACCTCTTGGAAAAGGCCCGCTACGGCTACCGCATGGGCGACGGCAAGCTCGTCGACAGCATGATCCACGACGGCCTCTGGTGCGCCCTCAGCGACTGCCACATGGGCATCACTGCCGAGAACGTCGCCCGCGACTACGCCATCGGCCGCGACCAGCAGGACCGCTTCGCCGCCGAGAGCCAGGCCCGCGCCGCCCGCGCCGTCGAGAGCGGCGCCTTCGACCCCGAGATCGCCCCCGTCCCCGTGCCCGCCGGCCGCGGCGAGACCCGGCTCGTCACCCGCGACGAGCACCCGCGTCCCGGCACCACCGCCGAACGCCTCGCCGCCCTGCGCCCCGCCTTCCTCGGCGAGGGCACCGTCACCGCCGGCAACGCCTCCGGCATCAACGACGGCGCCGCCGCGCTCGTCGTCACCTCCGCCCGCAAGGCCCGCGACCTCGGCCTCCGTCCTCTCGCCACCATCCGCGCCTACGCCGCCGCGGGCGTCGAGCCACGCGTCATGGGCCTCGGCCCCATCCCCGCCACCCGCCGCGCCCTCGACCGCGCCGGCCTCACGCTCGCCGACGTCGACCTCTACGAGGTCAACGAGGCCTTCGCCGCCCAATCCCTCGCCGTCGCCCACGACCTCGGCCTCGACCCCGAGCGCCTGAACGTCCACGGTGGCGCCATCGCCCTCGGCCACCCCATCGGCGCCAGCGGCGCCCGCATCCTCGTCACCCTGCTCTACGCGCTCCAGCGCCGCGCCGCCCACCGCGGTCTCGCCACCCTCTGCATCGGTGGCGGCCAGGGCTTCGCCATGATCGTCGAGCGCGACTAGCAGCCCCCGCCCCCAATTGGGGAGCACATTCCGTCCGGCCCCGGCATTCGCGAATGCCGGGGCCGGACGGGTTGTGGCGCCCCCAGAGTTGGGGTGTTGGGGGGCCTGCCGGAACGCTATCGCCGGATTCGGCATTAGCTCATAAAGTGCTCTCGGATCGCCTTCCGTGCCGGCGGGGGAAGCACCGTCCGGGCCAGCCGATAAGGCCACCGCTGCCGGTCGCCGCTCAGCGCGCGGACCAGCCGATGCGACCAGCGCCGCCTGCGGCGCTGAATTTGCAGGCGAGAGAGGCGCCTGGGCCGACGCTCGGGCCAGTCTTCTGATTCCACGGCATCAGTGACCGGAAACGCCCGCAGTGCCTGGCGCTTCCCTTTGAAGGCAAGGAGCGTAGTGCGATCATTGAACTGGTTGACGTGCGCGGGAATGTAACACTCTAGTACGCTAGTGAATCCGACGTGAGCGAGTACGTTGAAGAGCGACGGGCGGGTAAACCAAAAGCTCCTCGGGTTATCGAGGGAGGCCCACGCGCGTGCGAGACGCTGCTCCCTTGAATCCGAGGGGGGATGTTCCTGATATGACGCGCCATAATAGCGCCGGCCGTTGTACGTGCGAACTTCGTCGCCTACAAAGCTAAAATGCGTATCGATGATGGCAAAATGAGAACACATGTCTGCGACCTGCTCTAGAAACTCGAAGACATCAGGTGCATCGAGATGATACAGTATTCCCATGCACAGCACAACGTCGAACTCACCATAGCGCGCTCTCGTCACATTGCGCACGTCCTCCAGGTGAAATTCGGCGCGACTCAGAGAGAGCGCGCGTTTCGCGAATTCCGCCTTGACAACGTTGCGTTCTCTCCCCTCGATGCCTACCACCGCCGCGCCCTGATGGGCTAGCTCTATAGACTCAAGCCCCTCCAAACAGCCGAAATCAATGATGCGCAACTGATCGAATGGCTTGTTAGCTGCATCCGCGATGATCTGCACGATGCGCCGCAGATTGACCTCCAGATCAGGGTTAGGCTCGTCACGGGTGTAGACGCCGCCCCCTAAGTGCAATCTGCCTTGGACCCATCCGCCGTACTTATCGACTATCGCTTGCTTCTCTTGCGCGAGCAGATCTGGATCCATATGTCCACCCGTTATTCCGGTCACTGGTCGGCTCTATCTCGTGCCGCTTGCTGGCGCCGCGCTCGCGCTCGACTGCGCCGAGGGGCGAGCGGAAACGGCTGCCCAGCCTGCCGTCAGCGCTCGGAGACGACCCCCACGACCTCATCCACCTGCTTGACCGGCCGCAGCGCACGATGGCCCCCTCGCTGGCCCGGCTGGCCGCCACGTTTCCGTCCCCTGGCTGGCGCTTTCCACCGTGGTGGAGCGTGGGGTGGGTCCGTCGAGGGGGGGCACGGGGAATTCGCGGCGTTCTGGCCCAGCTCGGCTTCCAGCTCGTGGCCGCGGGCTCGTGGAGCGACGAGTAGCGCCCGGGCGGCGGCCGAGGTCGCGGCCCAAATCTCTGACGGCAGGAGCTGGTCGGCCAGCCTCATAGACCGTGGTATACCGCCTCGCCGCTCGTCCCGCAACCTCCTGCCTCAACGCGCGCCTGAACGCTACAGGCATTCCTTCCTGTGGCGACAAGTTACCCCTAACAGCAACGGATATCGGTCCCGCGCCCCACCCGGACGCCAGCCCTCCCGAATTCGCCTATCCATATAGAGCTCCCTGCACCCACCCTAGCGTCGGAGGTGCCACCGCCCAACAACCGGCCTGGACCCAGCGAGCCACCCGAGCGCGTGCGGCCCTCCCAGGCCGGGCCGCCGCGCTCCCACCGGCCGCGGCCTCTCCCCAACGGCGGCTACCTGCTGCGGAGGGCACCCCCGCCGACCCGCCAGGCCGTGGCTAGTCGTAGACCTATGGAAGCGCCTGCTCTCAGGGACCGCCCGGCGGCCTGACGTCCCCGCCGGGACCATCCGGTGCCCGCGAGACCGCGCCGGCGGATGACGGCCTCCGCTACCCGCGCCCAGCCCGACGTGGGGGCGCGCCCGATCGCGCTCGCGCCCCCGCGTCCCGCGCGCCGCGTGCCCGCCCGACCCGCCGGGCACGCGGCCGCCGCCCGCCACCCCTCGTGCGCCCGCACCGGCCCGCGAGCCGGCCGCGCTTACCCTCAACCCAAATTCCAGGGCCCAGGAGAGCATCGTTTGACCGTTCCTCGGCCAATTCGCAACACGCCGTCGCCGCCGCCACCCGACCCTCACGCAAGCGAGCCCAGTTCCTCACCCCGCCCGCCGCGGGAAGCCGACGGGTCCTTCCGGCTCCGCCTTCCCTGGCGTTCTCCCCCCTTCCTTCGAAGGGAAGGGGGGGCGGGGGGGTTAGGTCTCCCGGCCTGCTATACTCCCGGCCGGCCAGCGCGCGAGACGAGGAGGCAGCCGTGGTCGCACAGCTACACGTGGTCGGGCGCCCGCTCGGGCGCATCGAGGGCGAAACGAAGGTCACGGGCCAGGCGCGCTACGCCGCCGACGTGGTCCGGCCGGGCCAGCTCTGGGGCAAGTGCCTCCACAGCCCCCTGCCCCACGCCCGTATCCTCCATATCGACACCAGCGCCGCCCGCCGCCTGCCCGGCGTCCACGCCGTCCTCACCGGCGCCGACCTGCCCCGCGTGCTCGTCGGCCTCAAGATCCAGGACATGCCGCCGCTCGCCCGCGACCGCGTGCGCTTCGTCGGCGAGCGTGTCGTCGCCGTTGCCGCCGACGACGAGGACACGGCCGACGAGGCCCTGGCCCTCGTCCGCGTCGAGTACGACGAGCTGCCCGCCGTGTTCGATGCCGAGGCGGCCATGCAGCCCGGCGCGCCCGTCCTCCATCCCGACCTCCGCGGCTACGCCGGCCTCACCTGGGACCTCCCCGACGTGCCCAACCTCCACGCCCGCTACGTCCACGAGCGCGGCGACCTCGCGGCCGGCTTCGCCGCGTCCGATCTCGTGATCGAACACACCTTCCACACCGCCCTCGTGCACCAGGGCTACATCGAGCCGCAAGCGTGCGTCGTCGCCATCGAGGGCGACGGCTCGGCCCAGGTCTGGATGTCCAACAAGACACCCTTCCGCGCGCGCGACATGCTGGCCGACGCGCTCGACCTGCCCCACGAGGGCGTGGTGCTCCACCACGTCCCAGTGGGCGGCGACTTCGGCGGCAAGGGCAGCCTCGGCAACGCGCCCGTCGCCTACTTCCTCGCCCGCGCCAGCGGCCGCCCCGTGGCGATGGTCCTCAACTACACTGAAGAGCTAACCAGCGCCAACCCCCGCCACCCCGCCACGATCAAGCTCAAGACTGGCGTCAAGCGCGACGGCACGCTCGTCGCCCGCGACGGCCTGGTGATCTACAACCGCGGCGCTTACGCCGCGCACAACATCGCGCCCAACGGTATGCTGAACGGCGTCTTCAAGCTCGGCGGCACCTACCGCATCCCTAACGCCCGCGTCGAGGGCCTGGCCGTCTACACCAACCAGGTGCCCTGCGGCTACATGCGCGCCCCCGGCCAGCCGCAGGTCATCTTCGCCGTCGAGGCCCACATGGACCTCGTGGCTGCGGCCCTCGGCATGGACCCGCTGGCGTTCCGCCTCAAGAACGTGCTGCTGGAGGGCGAGAAGCCCGTCGTCGACGTGACGTGGCAGGACATCCAGGCGCGCGAGGTGCTGGAGCGCGCCGCCGCGGCGATCGGCTGGAGCGCGCCGAAGCCGCCGCCCACCGTGCCGGGCCGGCTCGTCGGCCGCGGCCTCGCGCTCTCCGAGCGCGGCATCGGCGGCGGCGAGTCCCACGTCGAGCTAGCGCTCGGCGCCGACGGCCGCACGCGCGTCCACACCGGCGTCCCCGACACCGGCACCGGCATCTACACGCTTCTCCAGCAGATCGTCGCCGAGGTCGTGGGCGTGCCGCTCGGCAGCATCGAGGTGGGCGCCCAGGACACCGCCCACTCGCCGATCGACCCGGGCACGGGCGGCAGCAAGACGACTCACATCACCGGCCGCGCCGCGCTCGACGCCGCCCAGGTGCTGCGCGCCCGCCTGAACGAGGTCGCCGCGGCCCGCTTCGGCGTCGCGCCCGAGCGCGTCGAGATCGCCGACGGCGTCGCCCGCGCCAACGGCCAGGCCGTCGACCTGGCGACGCTCGCCCGCGACGCCGAGGCGCGCGGCGAGCCGCTGCGCGCCCGCGGCGTCTACAAGGGCCAGGTGCCGCAGATCGTCTCCTTCGTCGCCCAGGCGGCCGAGGTCGAGGTCGACCCCGAGACGGGCCAGGTCCACGTGCGGCGCATCGCCAGCGCCCACGATGTCGGCACCATCCTGAACCCTCTCGGCTACCAGGGCCAGATCGACGGCGGCGTGGTCCAGGGCGTCGGTAGCGCCCTCATGGAGGGCTCGCCGATCGAGGACGGCCGTGTGGTCGCCGCCAACCTCGGCGACTACAAGCTCCCCACCGCCGCCGATATCCCGGAGCTAATCACCGTGCACGTCCAGTCACCTGCGGGTCCTGCCCCCTTCGGCGGCAAGTCGATCGGCGAGGAGCCGTTCGTGCCCGTGGCCGGCGCCATCGCCAACGCCGTGCGCGACGCGACTGGCGTGCCCATCTACGCGATCCCCATCCAGCCCGAGACGGTGCTGCGCGGGCTGCAGGAGAAGCAGGCATGAGCCGCGACGCCACCCTCCCGCTGCTGCCCACGACCGTCGTCGGCGCCCACGGCCGCCCGTCCTGGCTGCACACGGCCAAAGCCGAGATCGCCCGCGGCGCCTACGGCCCGATCGATACGCAGGAAGCGCTCGACGACGCGGTCGAGATCGCCATCCTCGACCAGACGCGCGCCGGCATTGACGTCATCACCGACGGCGAGATGCGCCGCGAGGGCTTCCTCGCCACCTTCGCCGGCCGCATCACGAACCTCCGCAACGTCGGGCCGCTCCGCAAGGTCGGCGAGGTCGGCCTCGACATGGAGCCGGTGCTAGAGACGACCGGCCGCGTCGAGGTGCCGCTCGGCATGGGCATCGTCGAGGAGTTCGAGTACCTGAAGGCCCACACCGCGAAGCCGATCAAAGTCACCTGCCCCGGCCCCTACGCGCTCACCGCCTACATCCGCCCCGTCGAGGGCTACCGCAGCCGCCGCGAGCTAGCCGAGGCCTTCGTGCCGGCCATCAACGCCGAGCTGCGCCGCCTCGTCGCTGCGGGCGCCACCTTCATTCAGATCGACGAGCCGGCCATCTCCGGCGTAGACGTGGCGCCGACGCCGCCCGCCGACATGGTGGCCCTCTTTAACCAGGCCGTCGAAGGCGTGCAGGCTAAGCTGGCCCTGCACATCTGCTTCGGCACCTACCGCAAGATGCCTTACGCGCCGCGCACCTACGCGCCCTACGTCCCCGCCCTGCGCGACGCCCGCGCCGACCATCTCGTGCTGGAGTTCGCCAACCGCCTGATGGCCGAGATCGAGCTGTGGCCCGAGCTGGGCGGCGACCGCGAGCTGGGAGCTGGCGTGATCGACGTGCGAAACTGGTACGTAGAGACGCCCGAGGAGGTCGCGGCGCTGATCCGCCAGGCGCTCAAGTACGTCCCGGCCGACAGGCTCTACTTGAACCCCGACTGCGGCCTGCGGCGGCAGGCGCGCTGGGTCGGCTACCAGAAGCTGCACGCGCTGGCCGCCGGCGCCGCGATCGTGCGCCGCGAGCTAACCGGCCAGTAGGGGGCAGCAGCGTGGCGACTCGCCCCCCGGTCAGGGCAGGCGGTCGATGGAAACGTAGGGCAGGGGCGCGTCCCTTGCCGCCCGGCCGGCAGCGCTACCGCGAGCCAATTCGGCGAACCGGGGGTAGGGCGGGGGCTCGCCCCCCGCCGCCCGGCGCGCGACCCGCGACGATCCAGGCGCCCACCAGCCGACGAAGGGAGACCGGGTGTGACCACGGCGGCGACGCTCCTGCTTGCGGGCCCCGACCAGCGCGGCCTGGTGGCGCGCACGACCCAGCTCCTCTACGAGCTGGGCGCCAACGTCATCCACGCCGACCACCACCTCGACCGGCCCGCGCAGCACTTCTTCCAGCGCATCCAGTTCGAGCTGGACGCCGCCGCCGTCGACCGCCCCGGCCTCGAGGCCCGCATCGCCGAGCTGTGCGAGGCGCTCGGCATGGCCTGGCGCCTTGTCTACGCCGAGCAGGTCAAGCGCACCGCCATCCTCGTCTCCAAGCAGGACCACTGCCTGTACGACCTCGTCCTGCGGCAGCGCGCCGGCGAGCTGAACACGGTCTTCACCTGCGTCATCTCGAACCACCCCGACGCGGCGCTCGTCGCCGCCACCTTCGGCGTGCCGTTCCACCACCTGCCCGTCAACCGCGACACCCGCCCGGCCCAGGAGGCGCAGATGCTGGCGTTGCTGCGCGCCTACGGCGTCGACCTGGTGGTGCTCGCGCGCTACATGCAGATCCTGTCGGCCAACTTCTTGCGCGAGGTGGGCTGCCCGGTCATCAACATCCACCACGGCTTCTTGCCCAGCTTCCCCGGCGAGCGGCCGTACCACCAGGCCCATCAGCGCGGCGTGAAGCTGATCGGCGCCACGGCCCACTACGCCACCGAGGAGCTAGATGCAGGCCCCATTATCGAGCAGGAAGTCGTGCGTACGACGCACGCCGACGAGGTCGCCGACCTGATCCGCAAGGGCCGCGACGTGGAGAAGCTGACCCTCGCTCGCGCCGTCCGCCTGCACCTGGAGGACCGCGTGCTCGTCTACCACAACAAGACCGTCGTCTTCAGCCAGTAAGGTCGGTGCACACGCCGTCTGACCCATTCGTCCGTGACGGAGGGACGGGTTTCCTGGCCGCCGCCGCGCCAAAGAGAAGGTGAGCATGGCACTCGCAAACGACAACGTGGTGTTCGGCCTCTTCGACTGGGTCGATCGCGGCGACGACGACCTTGCCACGAGCTATGAGCAGCGCCTGCGCATGGCCGAGTACGCCGACCGCGCCGGCTACTGGTGCTACCACGTCGCCGAGCACCACGGCACCCCGCTCGGCATGGCCCCATCGCCGAGCGTCTTCCTGGGCGCCGTCGCGCAGCGCACCAGCCGCCTGCGCTTCGGCCCGCTCGTCTACATCCTGCCGCTCTACAACCCCATGCGCCTGGCCGAAGAGGTCTGCATGCTCGACCAGCTCAGCCGCGGCCGCCTGGAGCTAGGCATCGGGCGCGGCTCTAGCCCCTGGGAGCTGGAGATGCTCGGCGTCGACGTCGCGCAGACCCGCGACATGTACGCCGAGGGCCTGAAGATCTTCCTCACGGCGCTCACCGAGGGTCAAGTCAGCGCCGACGGCGAGTACTACACGCTACGCGACGCGCGGCTGGAGCTGCGCCCCTACCAGCGCCCGTATCCGCCCCTCTGGTACCCCACCAGCAACCCCGACACGATCCCCTGGGTGGCCGAGAACGGCTACCAGACGCTGCTTAGCTTCAATACCCCCACCCCGGCCGAGGTCCGCCGCCGCCTCGATCTCTACCGCGAGCACCTACCCCGTGCCGCGGCCAATGCCGCGCGCGTCAATGCCCACGTTGCCCGGCCGGTCTACGGCGTGGTGCGGAAGGTCTATGTGGCGGAGACCGACGCCGAGGCGCACCGCGTGGCCCGCGAGGCACTGGCCCGCTTTCGCCACAGCTTCACTTTCCTCTGGGAGCTGCACGGCATCAAGAGCTTCACCGATAACCTGGCCAACTTCGACGACTGCCTGGAGCGCGGCGTCCTCTTCGCCGGCTCCCCCGCCACCGTGCGGGACCGACTGGCCGCCTTCCTGGCCGCCACCGGCGCCAACTACTTCGGCGGCTGCTTCGCGTGGGGCAACCTCAGCGGCGATCAGGTCCTCCGTTCGCTCGACCTGTTCACCAACCGGGTCGCGCCCGGCTTCGCGGGCGCCCTCGCCGCCCGCTAGTCCAGCCGGGCGAGCATCCCCCGCGCGCGCGCCTGGTCGAACAGCACCGCAAATAGCCACACGCTGAGCGCAAGCGTGATGGCCGACAAGAGCAGCGCCAGCAGCCACTGATCGCCGGGAAAGCTGCCTTCCAGCAAGACGGCGCGCATGCCCTCGAAGACGTAGGTGGCCGGGTTGGCGCGGGCTAGCGGGATGAGAGCCGCGGGGAGAATGTCTACCGGGTAGAACACCGCCGAGATCGGCTGGATCAAGAAGGCCGCCCCCCACGCAAAGATCTGCACGCGCGAGCCGTAGCGCACGATGAGGGCCGCCACGGCCAGCCCTAGCGCCCAGCCGAACACGAACAGCACGCCGAGGAAGGGCAGCAGGTACAGCCCCAGCGCGAAGATGTCGAAGGCATAGGCCCCGTAGGCGATCGCGGCGATGATCGCGAAGGTAACGAGCACTTTCAGCAGGGTGACGATCAGCAGCGCTGCGATAAACTCTGACAGCCGCAGCGGTGAGGCGAACAGGTTGAGGAAATTGCGCGCCCAGATGTCTTCCAGAAGCTGCACCGCCACGTCCTGCGATGCCCGGTACAGCAGCGTCCAGAAGATGATGCCCCCAATGAGCCACGACAGCGCCACGTAGGCCCCACCGCGCGCCTGCGCCAGGTACACGGTCAGGAAGCCCCACACGAACAGGTCCACGAGCGGCCAGAAGAAGATGTCGAACAGGCGCGGCACGTCGTGCGGGATGCCGTAGAGATACCGAAGGACGATCGCGTACACCCGGCCCGGATTCATGGCCGCCTACGCTCATCCGGATGCCGGCACGCCGCACCGCGGCCCGGTGTTCGTACGCCAGTGGCGGCCGCCGCCCGCTCCTGGAGGTTCGTGGCTGCCGCATCGCGCATTCGTGGCCGCCACATCAGTCGTCCCCCGGGCGCTCGCCGGCGAGCGTCCGCGGCCGTCGCTCGCGCGCCACCTTGATGAACACCTCTTCCAGCGACGGCTCCTCGACGCCGGCGCCAAGGATTTGGCGCGTCACCGCGAGCGGCGTCCCCTCGGCCAGCACGGTCCCCTCGTGGATGAAGACGACGCGGTCGCACAGGTCCTCCACCTCGGCCATGTTGTGCGAGGTGTAGAGCAGCGTGATGTCGCCCTCGGCGCGGATCTCCTTGAAGCTGGTGCGGGCGCGGTCCGCGGCGTCGGGGTCCAGGCTAGCCGTCGGCTCGTCCAGCAGTAGCACGCGCGGCCGGTTGAGCAGCGCCTTGCAGAGGTTCACGCGAGCCGTCTCGCCGGAGCTGAGCGTGCCCACGGGGCGTTGGCGCAGGTGGGCCACTCCGAAGTAGGTGAGCAGTTCGGCGATACGCGCCCGGCGGTCCGGCACGCTGTATAGCCGCGCGTAGATCTCTAGGTTCTGCCACACCGTCAGGCGTGGCGGCAGTGCGACGTAGGCCGACGAGAAATTTAGCTGCTGCAGCACCGCTGTACGGTCGCGGTGCAGGTCGCGACCCAGGATCTCGATGCGGCCCGCGGTGGGCGTGATGATGCCGAGCAGCATCTGGATGGTCGTGGTCTTGCCGGCGCCATTGGGGCCGAGCAGCCCGACGATCTCGCCCGGCTGGACCGCGAAGGAGACGTCGCGCACAGCCCAAGTGCGGCCGAACCGCTTGGAGAGCCCTTCCACATTGATCGCCGGCCGCATGCCTCAGTCTAGCATTCAGTCACGCTGCCGGACCGAAAGCGAGGCTGTCCTCTCCCGGCGATTCGCCAGACATGGCCCGACGGCTCGACGGCAAGGTGGCGCTAGAACGTAAGGACGGTCGCGGCGGCGCGAACGTCCTCGGTGAGGAAGGCGGCGAGGGGGCGTGGCCCGTCGATCTCCGGGATGAGGTCCTCGACCTGAGTGTTGCAGTAGTACAGCGACGAGGTACAGGCATAGTAGCGTACGTCGTCGCCGTGCTCCTTGGCGTCGCGGAGAAAACTCTGGAGGTCTTCGAAGTCGGCAGCGCGCAGCAAGTCCAGTGTCTCGACCTCGCGGCCCGCAAACTCAGGCGAGAACCTTAACGCGCCGATGCGATCGGCCCGCATGGCAAGCAGCGCCGCATCGCGGAACAGCACACGCACTGGCGTGCCATCGCCAGCCGCCGTACGGATCAGCGTCGCCACCTGTATGAGGTTGTTGAACGTGCCGCGGGTGACAATGATCGCCAGCATCTACAAGTCGTCCTGTTCCGCCTCGTCAAACCGCGTCGCCAGGGCCGAGAGCGCGCCGTCGATCGCCGGGGCCGCGGCGCTCCTCGCCGCCGGTGTACCGGTCGAGGCCCTCCTTCAGGACGTTCCAGGCGAGCAGCGCGCATCTGACGCGGACCGGGTACCGCCGCACGCCGTGTAGCGCGCCAAGGTCGCCTAGCCCATCCGGGGGCGCTTCGGGTCCATCTGGCTCGGTAATTAGCAGCCTAAACTGACCGAGCAGCCCTATCGCCTCGGTGAGCGTCTTGCCCTTGACGCTCTCCGTCATCAACGAGGCCGAGGCTTGACTGATCGAGCAGCCGCGGCCCTGGAACGCCACGTCGGTAATGCGCTCGCCGGTGATGCGCAGCGCCACCTCGACCTCGTCGCCGCACAGGGGGTTCGAGCCCCGGGCGGCTACACTCGGCGCGTCGAGCCGGCCGTGATTGCGCGGACGCTGGTAGTGGTCGAGGATGATCGCGCGGTAGAGGTCGTCGATCCCGCCGTCGGTCATGATTGTCGTCTGCCCCGCGGGCGCGGCCCGGCCACGTCTCGAAGATCATGTTACCATCGCGGCGGCCGCCAGAGATGTCCGCCTCGGACTGGTCGACCGGGAAACCGAGCGCGAACTGTGGCCGGGTTCACCAAGTCTCCCCCTGCGGGCGCTGGCGCGGAGCGCAGGCGGCAGCTGTCAGACGGGCTAATATTAGTGGCAGGGAAAGCCGGCCGCGTGGCGGGCGTCGTGGACCAGCTCGTGGATGAAGTTGACCTGCTACGCGGTGTCGCCCTGGGCGAGCGCGAGCGTTTGGCCTTGATCGAAGCCGAGAACGAAATAACACCCCACGCCGCCCGCGGTCAAGCGCAGCCGTGCCACTACAGCATACTTCAAATAGCATGTATATTGACAACGGCGCGCGCGCACGGGTACAATCTGGGGATTTCGGGCCGTAGCGCAGCCTGGTAGCGCACTTGAATGGGGTTCAAGTGGTCGCCGGTTCAAATCCGGCCGGCCCGACCAGGCAGTAGCCAGTCCCTCTAAGGGGTGCTGAGAACCGCCAGGAGGCCATACGGCCTCCTGGCGGTCTTTGTGTGTGCATAAGACGGGCGTGGCTGGCTGCCCCAGATGGCGGCTGGCACCACCGTTCGGACATGGACTCAGAAGCCACAGGCGCTCCCGAGCATCCATCGTGGCCCGTGCCCGCTTCAGCGAGGACCTAGTCGTGGCGCCGGCTAGTCACGGCGTCAGCAAGTGCCTCACGCGCGGCCACGCTGCGCCAGATCGCCGTCCTCGCCCCGGGCTCGACCCTGGCCATGACGTTCATCCTACCGCTGGACCTTGCCGAGCCGGCCGGACGGATGGCCCTCGCCCGTCAAGCGCGGCGGTGCTGCTGATGGCGACCGCCTGGTATCGGGCAGCGATCAGGCGCGCTTAAGCCGCGCGATCCAGGGACGGCTGCACTAGCCCCGACGACGGCGCGCCGGCGCCGGCCGCCTGACTCTGCAGGTAGGCGACGGCCCGATCAAGTTGCACGTCGTGGCCCGCGCGCAGGGCGGTCAGGTCGGCGGGGACGTCTTGGTCAGGGTGTACGCCTACCTTGTCGAGGAGCGCCCCATCCCCAGAGTAGACCCGCTCGATACTGAGCTGCAGCGCCGAGCCATCGGACAGGGGCGCGAACACGCTCGCCGCGACCGCTCCGGCCGTAGTCGTACCAATCAGGGTGCCCACGTGGTGCTCCTGGATCGCTGCCGCGAAGATCTCGCCCATCGACGCGGTACCGTCGTCGATGAGGACGGCGAGCGGTACGGTGAGCAGCTGATGCGCGTCCGTCACCGTGCCGGTCTCGGTGTGCCCCTGGCGATCGACCGTCTGATAGATCGGCCCGGCGGGCACGAAATCACCCAGCAGCCGAGTCCCCACGTCGAGCCGGCCGCCGCCGTTGCCTCGTAGGTCCAGGATGATGCCGTGTACGCCCTGCTGCTGAAGCTGTAGGATAGCGTCCTCGACCTTGCCGACGACTGACGGCTCCGGGAAGCCGCGGAGCGCCACGTAGCCAATGTCCCCGGCCAACCGGCGCGACTCGACGAACGGAGCCGACACCTGGGCCCGCACCAGCGACAGCTCTTCGGTCTGCGTGCTTCCAACCCGCTGCACCCCGATTACGACCGGCGTGCCCTCCGGGCCGCGAATGTGATCGACGACCTCGTCGACCTTCCAGCCGCTGGTCGATTGCCCGTCCACGCTCTGGATGAGGTCGCCGGGTCCCAGGCCGGCCTGCTCCGCTGGGCTATTAGGGAAGACCTCGACGATCATCGGCTCGGTGCTCTCCAGCCGTGCGCCGATGCCCCCGTAGCGGACCTCGCCCTGCTCCCACTGCTGTTCGTCACGGTAGGCGTCCGGGGTAATGAAGTGGGTATGCGCGTCGTCCACGCTGTCCGCCATACCGCCAATGGCGGCGTAGGCGAGCGTCTGCGGGGAGACGCGATCGCCGTACTGAGCGACCAACGCCTGGAACCGCTGCCGCAGCGCCATCCATTCTTGCGCGGGGTCGTCGCCGAGAACTCCTAAGCCGGGAGGCGGAGCGGCAATGCCCGCGTCACTCAGCGCGTCGTCCATGGCCGTCTGCGCGGCGTCGACGAGCTGCGCGGGGTCGAGCGGCACCGCGTAACGCTGGAGTAGTAGGCCATAGGCTTCCTGCATCGGCTGAAGGGCCGCGCTGGCCGAATTGGGATCGCCCGCGCCAGCCAGCGGCGTGGACGGCGCGGCGCCGCCCTGCGCACGCGCGCTGCCGGGAATGGTGCCTTGAAGACTCGTCAGGAGCAGCAGGGCTAGCAGCAACGAGAGGGGCCGTAACCGCGGGATGGTCCTGAGCATGACAACTCTCCCACATCGCGGGGCCGTCCCAAGCTGCACGGCCCGGCGTTACGCGCATCTATTGCCTATTATTCCAGCCGATCGCGTCGGGCGACGCGAATTTCGGGGCCACCTGTCAGGGGAGGCTCGTCGTTGTCGGCGCGCGCGGCGAATTGCGAGGCCGCGCGCGCCGACAACGACTGCTGTCGGACTGACGGCGCCGTGAGGATAGAGCGCGACCGCGTGCCCAATACGCCGATCAGCGCGGTCGCTGGGTGGGGCGCGCTTACTCCTGGCCGCCGGGCTGCTCGTCCTCCTGGGGACCCGCCTGCGACACGTCGGGCGTGCTGGCCAGGCGCGAGGGCTGCTGCGACTGATCCGTCACGATCACCGTGCCGGGTGCTGGGTCATGGCTCATGTTGAAGTAGTTCTCCTCGCAGCCATTCATGTAGCCGGGGCTGCTCAAGCACCAGTCCGATTGCGCCAGGGCCGCCTGCCCCCCGCTCACGAGCAGGCCGCCGAGCAGCGCCCCGCCGACTAGCAGGCCCCGGATTCCTAGCCGTTCCATGCCACACCTCGCCATGCCGTTGACTCCAGAATGCCTGGGCAGTTCAATCCTAGGTCCGCGTATCCGTTCCCCCTAGATTTTTCGCCGTTGGAAGCGTGGATGTCTTGTGGAGGTTCTGTGAGCAGCACGTGGCGGCCGGACCGGGCCATCCGAATTGGGATGTCGCGTCGGCATTGACACTCGCGGATGGCCGGCCGACAATGCAACCAGAGCGGTCGCTCGGTCGCGCGGGTTGCTCCGGCCAGCCGCCCAAGCCAGCCCCGGGAGGGACATACGGTGCAGACGTTGAGCCCCCCGCCAATCCCGGCATCGGTCCTCACTTTCGAGGAAACCTTGCGCACGCTGGGCAACGTGCTGGATACGGCCGGCAGCGACATCGCGGTGATCGACCTCACCGCCGCGCGCGCCCGCATCCGAGCCAGCGCCGCGCGCGTGCCGCGTGCCTGGACGCGCGACGCGCTGGCCGCCGAGGCGGAGCGCCAGCGGCGCGCGCGCGGCGCTCGGCCGGCGCCCGATCGGCGCCCCCGACAGCTCAGTCACGAGCTGCGCCTGGTGGGCGCTGCCCTGGACCGTGCCCGCGCCGGCCGCTGCACCCTCACCGTAGGCCCTGAGGAGATCGTCGGGCTGGCCGATGATGGCGCGCGCTTCGCCTACGACCGCAACCGGCTGGCGCGGCACGCCGAGCGCGTGCTGGCCGCGCGCAAGCAGCCGATCACCTGCCCCGTCTGTGACGAGCCGAGCAGTCTCTGTCCGGTCGAGCACGGCCCGGACGAGCGCGGTCCCGGGCGTACGGTCCCCACCCACCGCTGCACCGCCTGCCGCGCCTACGTAAGCCTCGTCATCCCCAGCATCGCCCTGGTCCAGCAGCGCGCGGTCTGACTACCCCGGGGCAGCGCGAGCAGCCCCCGCAGCCGAGCCGCGCCCCGTCCAGGCCCTGGCTTGCGCCCGGTGCCCTGCGGGCGCTAGGGTAAAGTGCCGGGCGCGAGGCGCGGGCGCCGGACGTTGGACGAGGAGAACCCACGATGACGCAGACGGTGCATCCGCATCCGATGCCGCCGGAGATTGCCAAGCTCAGCCTGGACGAGATCGCCGAGCGCTTCACGGCGCGCTTCCGCGACCGCACCGCCGACTGGCAGGCGTTCGAGGACGCGAAGATCGAGGGCTATCGCCGCGCGCAGCACCGCTTCATTGGCGCGGGCGGCTCCGGCAAGCACGGCGATGCGAGCGTGATCCCGCCCCGGGCCTTCACGCTGAGCATCATGTACGTGCCGCCCGGCCAGGGCAACGCTCCGCACACTCACGAAGTCGAGGAGATCTTCTTCGTGCTGCAGGGCTACCTGACGGCATTCGTGCAGGACGAGAGCGGCCGGCGGATCGACGTGAAGCTGGGGCCCTGGGAGTGCATCGCCTGCCCGCCCGGGGTGATTCACGGCTATGTCAACGAGAGCCTGGAGCCGGTCTACTTCCAGGTGATGCTAGGCACGGCCCGCCCGGATCTGATGGGCTACACGGACCCCGAGCTATTTGCGCGTCGGGGCGCCCATCTGGAAGCGGGAGGGAAACAAGGCTGAGTCACCGGGCTGGCATGTATGTTTGACCAGGTCAAACATACATGCCAGCCCGGGCCGGATGTCTAGCTGACAGGGAGGGCGCCGAGGACCTGGTCGGTAAAGCGGTCCATCGAGCGCAGTACCTCGTCGTTGGCCAGGCCGCCGAGCGCGAACAGAAAGAGCAGGTGCGTCAGTCCTAGCTCTTCGCGCAGGCGGGCGATGGTCTCGCGACAGGCGGCCGGGTCCCCGACGATCACCCGTCCCCGCGCCTGCATCTCCTCGAACGGCATCTCGCGCGTGCGCTCGATGACCGGCTCGTGCGCCTTGAAGGCCGCGTAGTTCCCGTGGACCCCCGCTAGCTCGCGGGCCTGCTTCGCCGAGCCCTGGTAGTACTCCAGCCCGCGCCGGCCCACGGCGCGCGCCTCCGCCGCGCTGACACCCGCGTACGTGTGGTACGTACCCAGCACGCGCTCGCCCGCCGGCGGGTGGCCGGCGGCGCGATAAGCCTCGCGGTAGAGGTCGATCCGCTCCTTCAGGCCCTCGATGTCGTGCAGGAAACCGATCGTCATCATGCCATAGCCGCGCTCGCCGGCCCAGCGGAAGCTTTCGGGCGTGGCGGTGGCGGCGAGCCAGACGGGCGGGTGCGGCTGTTGCACCGGCTTGGGCAGCACGTAGAGCTGGTCGTAGTCGTAGTCGGCGCTGTGGTAAGTCAGCCGCTCGCTGGTCCACGCCCGGAGGATGATGTCGAGGTGTTCGTAGAAGCGCTCGCGCGCCCGGTCGAGCGGCGCGCCCAGGTTGTCGGCTTCGAGCTTCTGGAAGCCCAGCCCCACGCCGAAGTCGAAGCGGCCGCCGGTCAGCACGTCCACGGTGGCATAGTCCTCGGCGAGGCGCAGCGGGTTGTGGAACGGCAGCAGCGCCACGCCCGTACCGAAGCGCAGGCGGCGCGTCTGCACGGCCAGCGCGGGGATGACGATCTGCGGGCTGGGGATCATGCCGCCGAAGCCGTGGAAGTGGTGCTCCGCGATCCAGTAGCTGCCGAAGCCCAGCGCCTCGGCGTGGCGCGCCTGCTCCGCGAGCGCGCCGTAGAAGGCGGCGCTGTCGACCGCCGGGTCGGGATAAAACGTCGGGAGCTGGAAGATGCCGTATTCCACGTCTCTCACCTCGTGCGGCGAATGATAGCGCCGCCGCGCGGGCCGCACTAGTGCCGCGCCGGGCACCCATAGCCGCCGGCGGGTCCGCCGGGCGCGCCACCAGGCACCCCATCCCGCGCGTTAGCCGTAGAGGATCGTCGAGTAGATCTCCGGTCGCACCAGCGCCTCGACCACAGTCGGCCCGTCGGCGCGCAGCGCGGCTGCGAAGGCCGCCCGGAACTCCTCGGGGGTCCGCGCGACTCGGGCCGGCACGCCAAAGTACTCCGCGGCCGGGTGGGGCGCCTCCGTCACTTCCACGCCGCTGTAAGCGTAGTGCTTGCGCTCCTGCTTCACCTTGATCAGCGCGAGCCAGCTATCGTTGAGCACCACGAACGGAATGGGCAGCTTGAGCCGCGCGGCCGTCGCCATCTCGCCGGCCATCATCAGGAAGCAGCCATCGCCCATCACCGCCGCCACGGGGCGCTCGGGCCGAGCCAGCTTGGCGGCCAGCGCGGCCGGGATAGCGTAGCCCATCGACGACCAACCGTTTGAGACGAGCAGCGTCTCCGGCTCCGTGACGCGCCACTGGGTCGCCACCAGGTGGGTGTGCGCGCCCACGTCGCAGGCGAGCACGCCGTCGCGCGGAAACAGCTCGCGCATCACGTCGAGCGCCTGCCAGGGCTGGAACCCCTCGCCTGGCACGCGGATACTGGCCTCGAGGTGCGCCCGGAACGCGGCCAGGTCGGCGTCGCGCCACTCGTTGCGGGTGGGCGGCAGCGTGGCCAGGCGGCGGACGGCGTCGTCGAGGTCGCCGAGCGCCTGGTGCTCCAGTCGCACCGAGCCGTCGACGTCGGCCGGCTCGGCGTCGACGTGGACGAACGGTATTGGGGGCAGCCACTCCTCGTAGCTGATCTCTACGGGATCGTAGCCGATGCCGACCACGAGGTCGGCCTGCGCCAGGTAGTCCTCGATGGTCTTGCGGCGCACCCGCCCGACGACGCCGAGCCACAGCGGGTGGTCCTCGGGCACCACGCCCTTTGCCATGTTCGTCGTGACGAAGGGCAGGTGGTGCGCCTCCAGGAAGCGCCGCAGGGCGGCGCGCGCGCGGGTGCGATACAGGCTGAAGCCGAGCGCCGCCACCGGCCGGCGCGCCCGCGCCAATAGCTCCCCCACGCGCGCCAGGTCGGCGTCGCGGACGGGCGGCGCCTCGGCGGCGTGCGGCCAACACGCGCCCGTTGACCGCGCGACCTGCGCGGGGAGCACGGCCACGTCCTCGGGCAGGTCCAGGTGAACCGGCCCGGGCGGCTCGGCCCCGGCGAGGGCGAGCGCCTCGTCGATCATGGGGGCTACGCTGTCCGGCGCGAGCTGGAAGCTGGCCTTGGTCAGCGGCCGATACAACGCCTGGTGGTCGAGGCGCATCTGCACCCGGCGGCCCAGCTGCGCCGTGGCCACCTGGCCCGTAATGGCGAGCGCCGGCGACCGATCCAGCCAGGCGTTGCCGATCCCGGTGGTCAAATTCGTGGCCCCGGGCCCTACGGTTGCCACGGCGACGCCCGGCACGCCGCTCACCCGGCCGGTCACGTCGGCCATGAAGCCGGCGGCCCCCTCGTGGCTCACCAGCACAAACTCGATGCCGACCCGCCGCATCGCGTCGATGATCGCCAGTACCTGGCCGCTCGGGATGCCGAAGGCATGGCGCACGCCGGCGGCGTGCAGCCGCTCGGCAATCAGGTCGGCGTTGGTACGGTAGTCCGCCATTCCTGCCCCTCTCGCGTGCTCCGGCTACTGTACACTCTGACCGCGGACGAGGCCAGCGGCGCCAGTACGCGGGGGAGCGCGACGGAGCGTCAGGCGGGCGTCACCTGAACGTCGCTGAAGCAGCCGAGGGTAGTTACGCGGGCCCAGAGGCCGATGCCGCCCGCGGTGTCCACGATGCCGCGCTCGTCGAACAGCGTCTTGCCGTCGATGCTCGCGGCCACCCGGTCGCCCTGCACTGTCACGCTCAAGTCGTGGGCCTCGTCGCCGCGCGTCAGGTAGTGCTCCTCCCGAACCCAGCGGATGTGGCCGTGCAGATAGCGGTGGAGCGCTACGGTGTCATGGATCGCGCTCGCCACGAGCACGTAGAAGTCGCCGGGGTCGCGCAGGCCGAAAACCAGCCCGGCGTCCATCGCCGTGCCGGCGCCGAGCGGCGGCCGCTGCAGGTAGTAGCGGCCGCTCACGCGGAACCCGCCATTCGTGCCGAAGCTCGCGTCGGGCTCCAGCGCCACGAGCCCCATCTTCTCGCTGCCGGGGCGCGGCGGCTCGCTGTAGACACGGCAGTAGCCTTGATCCGTCGGCTGCCACTCGCCGAGCAGCACCTGGCTGTCGCTCGGCGGCGCGTCGGTCGCCGCGAAGGGCCACTCCTCGGCGTGGCCGATGCCGGCCGGCGGGTTGGGGATCGGCCCGCGATCGATGTACCAGCCCGCGAAGATGATCGCCGCGAAGGCCAGGCCCACCAGCACGCCGACCAGGACACCGTGGCGCCCGAGCAGCTCGGCGAGGCGCCCCGTCAGCCAGTCGGCGATACGACCGCACTCCTCGCGCGCCCGGGCGTCGGTGTGGTGCCGGAACAGCCAGAAAGCGAACAGTGCGCCGAAGACTGCGCCCGCGTCGTTGGTCAGGATGTCCGTCATCGTGTCGGCGTTCGACTTTTGCAGGTTCGCGTTGCCGAACCAATCGAATGCGAACTCGACCAGCTCCCAGCTCGCGCCCAGCGCCATCCCAAACAGCATGGCGCCAAACGCCGCCAGCCCGTCCGGAATGTCGAGCCTGTGGCACTCGCGGTAGCCGAGCAGCAGGAAGGTCGCCACGCCCGTGGCCAGGAAGATCTCGGCGGGATGGACCAGCTTGTCCCAGTAGGTAAAGATCTCGAAGAGCTTGAGCGACTCGGAGGTGTACTGCAAGAACATGCCGAAGACGAAGGTCAGCTCCAGCGCCCGCGGCACGCGCCAGCCGCTAAAGTGCGTAATGAGTACGGGGATGAGCGTGACGAGGACGCCCATCCCCGCCACCGTCGCGCCGTCGCGGTTGCCGCTCGCGAGCTGCCCGATCGTCAGGGCGACAAGGAGCGCCCGCAGCAGCCACGATTCCCAGTGGCGTCTACGACCTGGGTCCTCGCGCGCCGCGGGTGCCGGCGCGGACGCCTCCTCGCCCCGCCGCGGGATTGGCCGCCGGGTTGACACGTCGCTCATCGCACCTCCCTCGCTGCCACCTGGGCGCCCAGGCGCTACGCCCCGGCGAGCGGCACGTCTCCTACGCAGGGAGCGTGCCGCTCGCTAGCGAGTCGCCCGCTCCAGCGGGGCAACGGCGGAGGCGCTCAAGGGGCGCGCCGGGCCCGCGGCTCGTTGGCGACGGCCTCGAGCCGCTGGCGCAGCTCTTGTAGCTCCTGCTCCTGGTGGCGCAGCTTGTCGGTGAGCCGAATGATCACCTCGACGCCGGCCAGGTTCACGCCCAGGTCCTCAATCAGCCGCTTGATCTGCATCGCGCGCTGGATGTCCTCGGGCGAGTACAGACGGATATTGCCCTTCGAGCGCGACGGCGCGATCAGGCCCGCGCGCTCGTAGTAGCGCAGCGTCTGCGGGTGTACGTTTAGCAGGCGCGCGGCCACGCTAATGACGAAGCACGCCGTCTCCTCGTGCTGTGCACCGCTGCTCATGCCGGCCTCCTAAGCGCTACGCTGGCTCGCCAGCTCGCGGAACAGTTCGCGCTCGCGCTCGCTGAGATTCGTCGGCAGCACGGCCTGCACGGTCGCGAACAGATCGCCGCGACCACCACCCTGCAGGTGCGGCATGCCCTGGCCTGCCAGGCGGAACACCCGTCCGTTCTGAGTCTCGGGTGGAATGCGCAGCGCCAGCCGCGTGCCCTTCAGCGTCGGCACGTGAACCTCGCCGCCGAGCATGAGCACGTGTAGCGGCACCGGCACGTCCACGTGCAGGTCGTCGCCCTCACGCCGGAACCCGGGATGCGGTCGTACGGTGACGACGAGATACAGGTCGCCGTTGGGCGCGCCGCCCACGCCCGGACCGCCCTCGCCGGCGATGCGAATCCGCGAGCCGTCGGCGACACCAGCCGGAATCTTCACCTCGAGCCGTCGGAGCTTGCCGTCTGCGCCCTGCACCTGCAGCATGCGCTGCGAGCCGGCGAACGCCTCCTCCAGCGTCACGTCGACCGGCTGCTCGTAGTCCTCGCCTCGCTGCGCCATCCGCCGGCCGCGAAAGCCTGTACGCGCACCGGCCCCGCCGAACAGGTTGCCGAACAGGTCGCCGAACGCCGCGTCGTCAAAGTCCGCGGTCTCGAAACGCACGCCGCCCTGGCCCGGGCTCCAGCGGGCGCCGCCAAACCCCGCCTCGCGGGCGGCTGCCTCGGCTGCCTCGGCGTGCTGCCAATCGTGCCCATAGCGATCGTACTTCTTGCGCTTCTCGGCATCGGAGAGCACCTCGTACGCCTCGCCGATCTCCTTGAACTTGCTTTCGGCAGCCTTGTCGCCAGGATTCAGGTCCGGATGATACTGCCGGGCGAGGCGGCGATAGGCCTGCCGGATCTCTTTCTCACTGGCGCCCTTGGATACGCCCAGCACCTGGTAATAGTCCTGTTTGGTCGCAGGCATAGCGACCCTCCTTGCGGCCGGGAGCGCGCGCGGGCACGGCTCCTGAATACAAACTAATTCTACGCCTTGATAGTTGTCTTGTCAAGGTTGGTCAGCGGCCAATTATCAGTCGGGCGTCCCCCTCGAGGCGCGCGGACTGGACGGCATCGGCGCAAGCGCCGTGCCCGGACAACGAGGAGCTGCGGCCTTGGAGCGGCGGGGGCTGCGGCGCCGCGGGCCGGACTCAGCGGCGGCGGGCGGCGGCGCGCTTGCGGGGCGTCGGCAGCCAGCGACGGCGACGCAGCTGCTCCGCGTACGCGCTCATCTCCAGCGGGTAGCGGCGCCGCCAGTAATAGGCGTGGTACGCAAGAACGGCAATCAGCGCGACGAACGTGAACCAGAGCCACAGCGGGCGAGCGAAGAGCGGGGCCCCGAGTGCGCGCGCGAGCACCCAGAACACCCCGAGCGCTCCCACGACGGCGAGCCAGCCCATGAACTGCCGGAAAAAGCGAATGCGGATGCGGTGCCGCTTCATTAGGCGCGGAGCAAAGGCGTAGGCGAGGAGTCCGACGACCAGCAGCAGTCCGAACAGGTCGCCGACCAGCAGGTAGAACGGGGCCGTCGAGCCCTGCGTCGGGTCGGTCAGCCACAGCGGGGGGAGCAGCAATTCGCGCGGAATGAACGAATCTGGCATGCCCTGGTCCTTCTCTGGCGTACGCCGGGGTGGGTGCTGACGTCGCCAATGATACCCCCGGACCACAGGTCGGACAAGCCATCGTCTGCCCCCGCCCCGTGCGAATTTGGCGCCCCCGCGTCGCGGCTGGTATTTATGTAGAAGAGTGAGCCCGGCCGGGCGGTATTGCCCGGTCCGGCCAGATACCGGGGGTAGGCGTGGGGGTCGCGTCCTTTCGTGTCGAGAAGCAAGCGACCGGCAGCGGCGCTCGCGCGGGCGTGCTGTCCCTCCCACACGGCGACGTCCGCACGCCCGTTTTCATGCCGGTGGGCACGCAGGCCACGGTAAAGGGGCTGACGCCCGTCGAGATCGAGGCGCTCGGCGCTCAGATCGTGCTCGCGAATACCTATCACCTCTATCTGCGACCGGGGCCGGAGCTGGTGGCCGCGCTGGGCGGCCTGCACCGACTGATGGCCTGGGACCGGCCGATCCTCACCGACAGCGGCGGCTTTCAAGTCTTCAGCCTGGGCTTCGGCCGCGAGCACGGCGTCGGCAAGATCGCCAAGACGTTCCCCGCCGAGCCGCGCCGGGGCACGGGGGAGCAGGGACAGGCGCTTGGGAATGGTGGGCACGCAACGGAGGAGCTTTCCCCCCGCTCCCCACCCCCTACTCCCCAGCCCCCACGTGGCCATGCGCGGCTGACGCGAGTGGACGAGGACGGCGTCACGTTCACCTCGCACATCGACGGCTCGCCACATCGACTCACGCCCGAGCGCTCGATCCACATCCAGGAGGCCCTGGGCGCGGACGTCATCCTGGCGTTCGACGAGTGTACCTCGCCGCTGGCCGGCTACGAGTACACGCGCCAGGCGATGCTGCGCACACACCGCTGGGCCGAGCGCTGTCTGGCGGCCCGCCAGGCGACGCCGCAAGCGCTGTTTGGCATCGTGCAGGGGGGCGAGTATCCCGACTTGCGCGAGACGAGCGCACGCTTCATCGCCAGCCTGCCCTTTGAGGGCGTGGCCATCGGCGGCTCGCTGGGCCAGTCGAAGGCCGACATGCACCATGTGCTCGACTGGACTCTGCCGCATCTGCCCGACGCCTGGCCCCGGCACCTGTTGGGCATCGGCGAGCCCGAGGATCTGTTCGACGGCGTGGCGCGGGGCGTCGACATGTTTGACTGCGTGGCGCCAACGCGGCTCGGTCGGCACGGCGTGCTCTACGTGCCCGAGGGGCGGCTGCACATCGACAACGCCGCCTACCGCGAGGACGCGGCGCCGCCGCAGGAGGGTTGCGACTGCTACACCTGCCGCCACTTCTCCCGGGCCTACCTGCGCCATCTATTCATCGCCAACGAGATGCTGGGGCCGCGCCTGGCAACCATCCATAACCTGCGCTTCCTCGTCCGGCTGATGGAAGAGATGCGCCAGAGCATCCTGGCGGACCGGTTTGCCGCCTTCCGAGAGGAGTTCCTGGGCCGCTGGGCTGGCGGGGGCGCGACGTCGTGAAACCCGGTCCGCCCCGCCGCCCGCCGTGGCGGCAACCGCGCGGGGCTAGCCGCGCGGCGCATACGATCCTGAGACGCGGGGCTTGACGCGGCGCACGGACGCGCTATGCTACGAAGGGACCCCGCACGCGGAGGTACGATGGCGGGTGGGACTGCGCTGCTGATCACGCCCGAGCGGCTGCCCGATCCCACCGCGGTGGTGATGGGGCTGGCGCGCCGCGATCTGACGGTCGTCTGGGCGCGCACGGTAGACGAGGCAATCGAGCAGCTTCCCACCGAGGCGCCGCAGGTAGTCCTCCTCGATCTGGCCGTGGCGGGACCGGCCGGCGAGCAGGCAAGCGCCCTCTGCCAGCGCCTGCGCTTTCTCACCCAGGCTCCCTTGATGCTGCTGGGCACGCCGCAGGATAAGCCGGGCTTCCTCCGGGGGCTGGCCGCCGGGGCCGATGCCTTCCTGCTCAAACCCGTCCCGGCGGACCTGCTGGTCGCGGCGCTCGCGGCCCTACGGCGACGACCATTGCTGGAAGAGGACGAGGCGCCGCCGGTCGTCCGCTTGCGCGACCTGGAGGTCGACCGCGAGCGCTGTGAGGCGCGGCTGCGCGGCGAGGTGGTGCCGCTCACACCCACCGAGTTCCGCATCCTGGGCTGCCTGGCGCGGAATCTCGGGCGGGTAGTCTCCGCCCGGCAGCTGCTCCAGGAAGCCCAAGGCTACCCGTGTACCGAGCGTGAGGCGCAGCAGATCGTGAAGGTGCACATTCGGCACCTCCGCAGCAAGCTGACCGCCGAATCGGACGAGCCAGGCTACATCGCGAACGTGCGGGGCTTCGGCTACGTTCTGGAGCGCCGCACGACGGTGCGGCCGGGCGATCTCGTCGCCGCCCTCGCGGTACCCGCCACCCACGACGACTAAGCTCGCCCGACGCTCCCGCCCTCAGTGGGCATCGCTGTCGGTGCCCGGCGTGGCTCGCTCGCCGAGGAGGTCGCCGGCGCCCGCGGCCATGAGCCGCGCGGCGAGGCCCATGCCGAGCAGCGCGGCTGCCGCCACCGGCGCCGCCAGCGAGTCGCGGAGGAGCTGGCTGCCGTCGGGCGCCGCCACCACGCCGTCTAGCCGCAGCTCCCCCTCCACGAGCGTGGCGTGCGCCGCGATCGGCACCTTGCAGCCGCCACCCAGCGCCGCGAGCAGCGCGCGCTCGGCTTGCACCGCCGCGCGGGATACAGCGTCGTCCAGAGGCGTCACCAAGGCGCGCGCGGGCGCGTCGTCGGCGCGGCACTGCACGGCCAGCGCACCCTGACCCACGGCGGGCAGGCAAAGCGTCGTGGGCAGCGCCTCGGCGATGCGCCCGGCCAGGCCCAGCCGGCTCAGGCCGGCGACCGCCAGCACCATCGCGTCGAGCCCATCCGTTTCCAGCTTACGCAGCCGCGTGTCCAGGTTACCGCGAATGTCCACGATCTGGAGGTCCGGCCGCGCGGCCTTGAGCTGCGCGGCGCGGCGCGGACTGCCGGTCGCCACGCGCGCCCCGGCCGGCAGTGCCGCGAAGCTCAGGTCGCCACGGCTCACCAGCGCGTCGCGGGCGTCCTCGCGCGGCGGTACCGCGGCAATCTCCAGGCCCGGCGTCTCGACCGAGGGCAGGTCCTTCAGGCTGTGGACGGCCACGTCGATTCGGCCGTCGAGCAGCGCCTCCTCGATAGCGCGGGCGAACACGCCCTGGCCGCTCATCCGCTGTAGTGGCACGTCGGCGGCGCGGTCGCCGTGCGTCGTGATGATCTCTAGCTCCACGGTGAGGCCGGGATGCTGCGCCAGGAGCGCCTCGCGCACTAGGTCCGCCTGGCGCAGCGCGAGCTGGCTGCCGCGGGTGCCGAGGCGCAGTAGCGCGGCCATCAGTCGGGCAGATCGAAGAGCGCGCGCACCGCCGGGGCGTACTGCCGGCCGTCGTGCTCGGCCGAGCGCTCCTTCAGGCGCACGACGGGCTGGTGGAGCAGCTTGTTGACGATGGCCGAGGTGAGCGCGCTGATCGTCTCACGGTCACGCTCGGAGAGATCGCCGAGCCGCGTCAGCGCCTTCGCCAGCTCGGCCTCGCGGATGCGCTCGGCACGCTGGCGCAGCGCCGCGATGGTCGGCACCACGTCGCGCGCGTCCCACCACTGAAAGAAACGCTCGACCTCTTCGTCCACGATTCGCTCGACCTGGCGCACGTCGGCCGCACGGCTATCGGCCTCGGCGCCACAGACCGCCTGCAGGTCGTCCAGGTTGTAGAGGTGTACGTTGGGCACCGCGGCGACGGCCGGATCCACGTCGCGCGGCACGGCCACGTCGATGCAGTACAGCGGGCGCTGGGGACGCGCGGCCATCGCCGCCTGCACGGCCACCGGCTCCACCACGTAGCGGCGCGCGCCGGTCGAGCTGATCACGACGTCGGCGCGGCCGAGCGCCGGCGCGAGCAGCTCCAGCGGCAGCGCCTCGCCGTCCACGGCCCGCGCCACCGCCTCGGCGTGCTCGAACGTGCGATTCATCACGATCAGCTGGCCCGTACCGCTCGCGCGGAGCGTGCGCGCCGCCAGCCGGCTCGTCTCGCCCGCCCCTACCACCAGGGCCGTGCGGCCGCTGAGATCCCCGAGCGTCTGGCGGGCCAGCCCCACCGCCGCGGCGCTGACCGACACCGCGCTCTGGCAGATGCGCGTCTCGCGGTGCGCCCGCTTCCCGACTTCGAGCGCATGGTGGAATAGGCGCGCGAGCACCGTCCCCGGGCTGCCGTGCCGGCAGGCCGCGGCGTAGGCGGTACGGACCTGGCCGAGGACCTGTGTCTCGCCCAGAATCATCGAGTCGAGCCCGGCGGCCACGCGGAAGAGGTGCGCGACGGCCTCCTCCTGGCTGAGCACGTACGCGTGGGGCTCCAGGTCGCTGGGCCGCAGCCCGTGGTAGTCGGCCAGGTAGCGCAGGAGCGCCCGCCGCCCGCTGTCCTGGTGCCCGACGAGCCCGTAGACCTCGACGCGGTTGCAGGTCGAGATTACCACGCCGTGCGCCACGTGCTCACGCAGCGCGTCCAGCGCGCGTCCCAGCGTCTCGGGCGGGAACACGACCCGCTCTATGAGCGCCAGCGGCGCCGTCTTGTAACTCAGCCCGAGCGTCATCACCAGCATCGGAGTCAGGCCTCCGTGCGAGACTTGGGAATCACGAGCGGCTGCAGCACCAGCCCCGCGCGCAGCCGGGCGCGGGCGCCCGCCAGGTCGCCGGCGCGCAGGCGGTCCAGCACGTAGTCGTCGACCGCGCTCTGCCAGCGCTCGGGCGGCACGTCCACCCCCTCCTGGCGCAGCTCCGCGCGCACCTCGGCGAGCAGTGGCAGCAGCGCCGCGTACTCGGGGGGCAGCAGGCGCTCCAGGTCTTCGCGCACCCGCCGCGCCAGCGCCGGGCTCCGGCCGCCGGTCGAGATCGCGATCTGCAGATCGCCGCGCCGGATCACCGCCGGCAGGATGAAGTCGCAGCGCTCCGGGTCGTCGGCCGCGTTCAGCCACACGCCGCGGGCGCGCGCCTCCGCGGCCACCCGCGCGTTCACGTCGCGCTCGTCCGTCGCGGCGATGGCAAGCGCCGCCCCGGCCAGGTCGCCGTCGGCGTAGGGCCGCGGCCGGACGGCAATGCGCCCCGCGTCGAGCAACGCTTGCAGCGCCGGCGTGAGCGCCGGCGCGACCACGGTGACCCGCGCGCCGCACGCCAGCAGCCCCTCGACCTTGCGCGCCGCGACGCTCCCGCCGCCAATCACCACGCACGGTCGCCCGCGCAGGTCCAGGCAGACCGGGTAATACGCCGTCATCGCGGCCCCCGCCTGTCCAGCGCTGCGCCATCGCCCGCATCTACGGCGCCCGCCGGCCCCTTGGCCCCCGTCGCGGCGCGGCGCGGCGGCTCGGCACGGCTCGCCTCGTAGCTGCGCGTCAGCGCCAGCAGCACCGCGTCGAGCAGGTCCGTGACCGCCGCCAGCGCGTCGCCCGCCGGCAGCGCCAGCCCCGGCCGCGCCCGCACGGTCGCGTTCACGCTCTCCAGGATCGGCGTGCGGAAGAACAGGAACGCCGCCAGCGCGTCGCTCGCGGCGAGGCCCAGACGCGCGACCTCGCGCCCGTACTCGGCGCCGATGCGGCGGCCGTCGCGCAGCAGCCGAGCGCGCTCGCGGGCGCCGGGCGCCGCCAGCAGCCGGGCCACCTGTGCCAGCAAGCTTTCGCCCAAGGCGTGGACCCGCGCCCGTGCTGGGGCGTCGAATCGGTGAAACCATGCCTGGCGTGGCGCCTCGGCCCGCGCCAAGTCAGCGTACCGCGCCCGCAGCGCCGCCGCCAGCTCGGCCGCCACCGCGTCCCAGTCGGCCTCGCGGCGCTCGGCGAGCAGCCGCCGCACTTCCACCTCGGCGTACCGCCGGTGCCCGCCCGGGGTGACGCCCGCGCGCACCTTGCCGGCCGCGGTCCACAGCCGCAGCGTCGCGGGGCTGACGCCGAGCAGGTCCGCGGCCCGCCGGATCGGCAGCCACGTCGTCGTGTCGGCCCCCGCCGCATCGTCGGCCGGCACGGGGCCTGGATCGGAGGCGACCGGGGCAGCGCTCACCGCGCGCGGCGCAGCCCCGGAACTGCTGCTGGGCAAGGGATCAGCGCTCCCAGCAGGCTTCCGGGCGGGCGGGATGGGCCCAGGAAACCTGCAAAAATCTACAGTCGGCGGACCTGCCCCAGCCTATCATGGGCCGCCGGGGCTGTCAAGGAAACGCGGCGCGGCGCGCAATCCCGAGCGAGAAGAGGGCCGCGGGACCCGGGCGGCGGCGCGGCCCGGGCCACCGGGGCGGATCGGGACCCCGGGGGCGGGCGCCGGGTCGGGGGCGGGCGGCGGGTCAGAAGGCGCCGGGGCCGCCGCCGACAAGCGTCGGCCAGCTCCGCCCGCAGGCGTCGACCGCGTGCAGCTGGACCGTCGTCGCCCGCCCGGGCGTCACCCGCCGCACGAAGAACACGACCGTCTGCGTGCCGGGGCCCAGCGACTGCTCGAACGGCGGCGCCTGCCCCACCATGCTGCCGATGTCCACCACCCCGTTCGTGCTGCTCCCCTCGAACACCAGCCGCGGCTGCCCGGTGCAGCCGGCCGTGGCGAGGGGGAAGACCACCGTTACCCGCAGCCGCCCATCCCCGTTGTTCACCGCCGTCACCGCCGGGTTCGGCCCAGGCGCCGGGGTGCGGGTGGGCGGGTAGGACGTCGCCGTGAACGTCGGCGTGGGGGTCAAGGTGAGGACGCCCGCGAAGGCCCCGCTGTCGCAGGCGGCGCCCTGCGGCCGGGCCACCCCCGCTGGTCGGTGCTGGGCGGTGGGCAGGCGTTGTGCGTCACCCAGTCGAGCGCCGGGCTGCCGGGCAGCAGCGGGATGGTCGGTGTGAGCCCGCCGTAGCTGCCGAGGTGCCCAGGAGCGGCGTGCTCGGCGCGACCACCTGGTCGTGGAGCCCGCTCGGGTCGTGGGCGAAGCACGTGCTGTCGTCCCTCACGTTGTCGCCCTGGGAATTGATCGGAGCGTTGCAGTTGCCGCCGCGATTGCGCGCGACGATGCTCGCTTGCAGCGTCCGTGGAAACGGTGAAGGTTCGTTGAATAGGCCGCCGCCCACGGCGGCTGAGTTGCCGCTCACCGTCGTGTTCGTCAGGGTCAGGAGGCCAATGTTCGCAAGACCGCCGCCATTCGTACCCGCAACGTTGCCACTCGCCGTCGTGTTCGTCAGGGTCACGAAGGCGCCTCCGGTTATCCGAAGGCCCCCGCCGGACTCTCCGCTGCCCGCGCGCCCGTGCTGGACCGCCACGCCGTCCACGTAGAGAGTGACCCCGGCGGTCGGCGCCACGTCCGGCACGCAGCTGGCGTTGTTGCCGTCGAGGGCGACCGCGCCCCCGCTGGTGTTGGCAATCACCAGGATCAGCCCGTTGGGCGGGCCGTGCACGGTAAGCTGCCCCAGGGTGAGCAGGTAGGTCCCGGCGACCCCGAGGTTGACGGCGTGGGCGTTCAGGCTCGGACTCTGCGCCGCCAGGTCCCGCGCCGCCTTGATCGCCGCCCGCAGCGTGCAAGTCCCCACCGTGGTGACGCACTGCCCGGTGAAGCCGGGCGCCTGGTCGAGGTCTTCGGTGCTGGTTACCGTGAACGCGGCAGCGTGCGCGGGCGGGGCGGCGGGCAGGGTGATGGCCAGCCTGAACAGGACGCCGAGCCAGTCGGCCGCCTAGGCGGCGGGGGACGCCCCCCACCCTATTCCTGGATCGCCTACCGGCGGCTGAACCGCCGCGAAAGGCGCAGCGAGCGGCTGCGGCGCGGTCCCCGGTGGCGCGCGCTCAGACGAGCGTGTAGGTGAGCAGCTTGCTCTCGGCCTGGAAGTAGGCCCGGCGGAATTCGTCCTGGCTGGCGAAGGAGTCGCGCGGCAGCGCCTTGTAGCCGATCTGCACCTGAAGCGGCCGCACGTCGAAGGGGTAGGGCTGGAGCGCCACTTCCCAGTCGCCGCGCGGCGTGAGGTCGAGGCGGACCATGCCGTTGCCGGCGTAGCTGGTCGGCACGGGCTCGATATAGTCCTCGTAAGGCGAACGGCAGCAGAAGTACAGGCCGAGCAGGTCCCACACTTGCAGTAGGTGATAGTTCACGGCAAGCTGCGCCGGGTCGAACTGGGGCGACAGCTTGGCCTGCGCTGCTTCCTGCTCGCCGATGAACGCCTGGATCTCGGGCGCCACGCCGCGGGCGCCCATGCCGGGGTGTTCGATCGTGCCGTAGCGGTTCTGCCACAGCCCCGTGCGGTGCCGCCCGACGAGCAGCCCGGCGTACGGGTCGATCGCCGTGATCCACTCCACCCAGCGGCCATACGCCTCCAGCTGGTCGGGCCGGAACGGCAGGTCGCGGAACTCGTGCGGGCGGCCGGTCTCCGCGTTCACGAGCGGCCGCGTCTCGTAGTCGAGCCAGCCGAAGTCATGGTAGGTGGCGGCCCGCACGACCTCGTCGTAGGGCTCGGGCGCGGCGAAACGCTCGTTGCCCCAGTGCGCCGCGAGCTGCCCCACGAGCCGCGAGTGGTCGGTCTGCCCGATGAGCGCGGTCTGTCCCTCGGCGAGCGTACGCACGATCATGGCGTCCTCCAAGCTATCAGCTAACAGCCGTCAGCCCTCAGCTATCAGCCATCAGCCATCAGGTCTCAGCGTGCTCTGCCCGGTCTGCGGTTGATGCCACGCGGCCACCCCCGAAACGCCCACCCCGGACCTAGTGGCTGACTGCTGACTGCTGACTACTGACCGCTGACTGCTGACTGCTGACAGCTATCCTAACAGCTTCGATCCAAAGAACACCGGCGACAGCGCGCGGACGATATCCATGGACTCGGGCGCGGCGAAGTCGGCCAGGCGCACGGTGTCGCCGTTGACCGGGCGGATGCGCTCGAACTGGGCGCGCGCCTCGGCATCAGCCGGCGGCGGGATCGTCGCGTCGATCAGCAGCTTACCGCCCCGGCGCTGCCACAGCGCGGTGCCGGGCGCCCCCAGCTCCGGCAGCGCGGCGTCCATGGCGTGGTTGTGCGTGCCCGGAACGACGATCACGTCCTCCGCCGGATTCACGCGCGTCGCTAGCGCCCACAGCACCTCCGAGTGGTTGAAGATGTCCACGTCCCGATCGACCGCGATGGCCACCTTCGGGTGCTGGTACTCCGAGGAGAGCGCGGCCATCAGGATGTTCTTGGCCTCGCCGTAGTAGCGCTGGGTCATCTGCACCACGAGCGCGAAGATGCCCGGCAGCGCCATCACGTTGTGGATCTCCGCGCGCCCGCCCACGTCGCGTAGCCGGCGGTAGATCATCGCGCTCATCGGCACCTTGTGGAAGACGCAGCCCTCCATCTCCGAGCCGTTCTGGAGGTTCTTGAAGATGGCGTCCTTGCGCCGCGTCAGGTAGCTGTACTCGACGACCGGGTTCTTGCCAGTGCCCGTCACGTAGTAGTCCTGGAACTCGGAGAACGGCCCCTCCTCCTCGCGATAATGCGGGGGAATATGCCCTTCGAGCACGATCTCGGCGTCGGCCGGCACCTCTAGCGGCACCGTCTCGCACGGCACCAGCCGCACCGCCTCGCCCAGGTAGCCGCCCGCGACCTCGAACTCGTCGGTGCCGTAGGGCGCGGTGGTCGAGGCGGCCGCGTAGTACAGCGGGTAGTGGCCGATGAAGATCGCTACCGGCATCGGCTCGCCGCGCTCCTGATACTTGAGATAGTTGGTCCAGGAGTGGCGGGGGTAAAGAAGGATGCCCGTCTTGTTCGGCCCCTTCACCTGCAGGCGATGGAAGCTCACGTTGCGCCGGCCGGTGTCCGGGTCCTTCGTGACGACCAGGCCCGAGCCGATGACGGGGCCGCCGTCGCGCTGGCCGGCCACGTGGACCGGCAGCGTGGTGAGATCGAACTCGCCGGGCCCACAGCGCACGTCCTTCACCGGCCCGCTGTGGACCATCTCCGGCTCGCGGCGCGCGTTGAACTTCTCGGCCACATAGGGCACGAGGTTGTCGAGGGTGGTGCCGAACGCCAGCGCCGCATGGCGCACGTTCGCGGGCGCCTGGCCCAGCGAGCGCCAGCCGTGGGGCAGCTTCTCGAACAGCAGCGCCTTCTCGCGCGACTGATAGAGCAGCGCGCCCATCTGGGTCAGCGGGTCCACCGGCTTGTCGATGCGGATTAGCTCGGCGGCGGCGTCTAGCTCGTCGATCCAGGTGCGCAGGTCCTTCGGCACGGTACTCACCTCGCACGGCAGCCCCGGACGGACGGCGGGCGGCGCGGGCCACCGGGCATCTCGTACGGTCGCCAGGTTGGGGGCAGCGCGGCCGCGGCGGCGCCCACGCGCCGTGCGTGCGGCTCGATTGTACCAGAAGTGCCGCGCGCGCTGATGCTGCACGGGCTTACAGTAAGCGAGCCCATCGGGTGACGGGCAACCGACCCCCTGCTGGGGATTCGGGAGCCACGCCGTGGCTTGCAAGGAGCGACCAGCATTGATAGGGTAGAGTACGGTAGGCTCTCCCATTCGTCCTTCCCCGCCGCGCGTAGGAGCGTTGACGCCAGGATGAGCCAGACCCTGCCGCCCGTCGCGGTCGACTTCGAGACCGTGCTCGCCAGCGCCGGCGAGGGCGCCGCCGCGCAGGCCCGGGCGCTGTACGACCTCCTGCGCGCCGGCCAGGCCGGCAGCGCGGAGGCCACGCACGCGGAGGCGGGCCGCGGCCGGGAGCACACGCTGCTGGCCGCCGCGCTGGCCTACTGCCTGGGCTACGAGCTGCGCGCGGGCGGCGCGCCGGTCGATCCCGACTTGCTGCGGCTCGCGGCGCTAGCGCACGACCTGGCCCTGCCCGCGGGCGCCCTTGCGCGCCTGCCGGCACCGGTGCGGCGCTGGGTAGAGGACCGCCGCCTGTTCTTCGACGCGCTGCCCGGCTCCCCGTTCCCGCTGAGCGCGTTCAACTCGCCCGCCGAGCAGGCGCTGTACGCCGCGCACCTGATGGTGGCCCTGCCGCTGCCGGTGCCGCCCAACCAGCCCGCGCCGCGCGCCTTTGCGGCGCACCCGCTGGGCCGCGGCCAGCCGCTCGCCAGTCTGGCGCTCGTGGCGGGTGGCGCCGTCGCGGCCGACGAATACCGCTTCGAGGCGCCGCGGCTACAGGAGGCGCGGGGGGCCAGCGCGCTGCTGGACCGCCTGAGCCGGGTCGACGTGCCGGCCCTGTTCGGCGCGCGCTTCACCGATCCCGCGGACGCCGCCCGTGCCGAAGAGGTGCGCGCCTGGTTCGCCGCCCGCTGGGACGTGCCGCCGCTCGACGCTCCAGAGTGCGTCCTGCACGGCGACAGCAGCGGCGTGCTCGCCCTGGCGCCGGCTGCGCTCGCTGACGCCCTGCCCGCGGCCATCGAGGCACTATACGCCGAGCAGACGCTCAGTGCGGCGGCCATCGCGGTCGCGCGGCGCTGCGAGCCCCTGGAGCTGCAGTACGGGCTGGAGCCAACCCGCTTCTGGCGCCTGGAGTACGAGGCCGCGCAGGCCGACGCCGACCTCCGCCTGCTGGTGGCCGACGAGCGGCGGTTTGCGGCGCCGCTCGAGCCCGGCAGCTTTCCGCCGGGCAAAGGCTTTGGCGAGCTGGTCGCCGCGGTCGATCTGCTGTGGCAGCGCCGCCGCGACGAACGTGCGAGCTATCCGAACTGGGAGCCCCCCGTTTACGCACAGCGCTGCCCGGCCTGCGACCGCTGCGCCGCGGCCACCCGCGGCCCGAGCGGCGAGCCGCTCTGCGAGCCGTGCGCGCGCAAGGCCGCCGCCATCACGCTCGCCAGCGTGCCCGACGGTAGCGTGGCCGACCGGCTGGCGGCGATCGACGGCCGTGACGGGGCCCCGGCCACGGGCGGCACGGGGGCAAGCGAGCGCGCGATCACCCTCAGCGCGCTCGGCGCCGCGTCGTGGCCCCCCGGGTACGTGGGACTGATCGTCGCCGACGTGGACGACGTGCGCGAGCAGTTGGAGGCCCTCCGCGCGGCCAGCGACTACCGCGCCTTCAGCCAACACCTCGCCGAGGCGCTGGGCACTGCGCTGCGCAACGCGCTCTCCTTCCCGCCGATGGGGGACGACGAGGCGGTAGCCTGCCCCGCCGAAGTCCTGGCGCTCACCGCCGATCGGGCGCTGCTGGTGGTGCCGGGCCACCGGGCGCTGCCCGTGGCGAGCGCGCTGGGGCGGGGTTTCGAGCGACGCTTCCCGCTCCCGGCGGAGGGCGACCCCTGGGCGCCGCACCGCTACCATCCGCCACGCGGCGGCCGCGGTAGCACTGGCGACGCGCCGGTTGCCACCCCCGTCCCGGCGGCGCTCACCTTGTCAGCCGGCGTCGTCGTCGCGCCCGCGACCGCGTCGCTGCTGCTGCTGCACGATCTGGCCCGCCAGCTCCTGGCGTCCGCCAAGCGCGCGCGGGCGAGCGCTGCGCGGGAGCGCGTCGACGCGCACCGCGGCGGCTACTGCGACTTCCTGGTGCTGCACAGCAATGGCTTGCCAGCCACCCAGCTGGCCGACTGGCGCGCGGGCCAGGTCCGGCGCGAGCGCCGCGACGCGCCGGAGCTGCGGTTATACGCGGCACCCTACACCTGGCCGGAGCTGGAGGGCTTGCTGGCCTCGGCGCGCGAGTTCGCGCGGCTGGGCCTGTCGCCGGCCGAGCGGCAGCGCCTGCAGCTACTGCTGGCCGGCGGTGAAGCGGCGGCCAGCGTGGACTACCTGGCCTACTGCACGCGCGCCGCGGTGCCGCTACGCCAGGCGCTGAGCCGCCTGGACGAGGCGTGGCGGGGGCGCGGCGGACGGGCGGACGTCGCGCCCCCGTGGCGCGCGCTGCCGCCGGCGCCGGACCGCCGCGAGCGGCGGGAGACGGTGCTCGTCGACGTGCTGACATTGGCCTCGTTCTGCGCGGCCGACGTGCCGGGGAGCGTCCATGCCGCGCGTTGAGGTCGCCCTGGCCGTGACCGTGCATGGCGCGCTCGCCACCGGCGTCGGGTCGCGCGACGCGCGCGACCATCTCGTCCTCCGCGGGTCCCAGATCAAAGGGCGGCTCCGCCAGGCCTGCGAGCAGGTCGCCCGCAGCCTCGGCCTCGCGGTCTGTCGGCCGCCGGCTCCGGCGACGATGTGTCCGCGCGCGCCCCAGGTGGTAGCGCCGCCGTGCGTCGTCTGCGCGCTGTTCGGGGCGCCGCCGTGGCCCAGCCCCCTCCGCTGGCGGGACCTGCGCGCCGTGGTCGAGCCGGCCAGCGGCGGCGCCGAGCCGCCGTTGCCGCCGTTCGCGCGCGCTGGCGTGGCGCTCGACCGTCGCCTGGGCGTGGCGGTCCCGGCGTCCGCGTACCTGGTCAAGACGTCCCCGCCGCTGCCCGCCGATGGCCTACGCTTCGCCAGCGAGAGCGCGATCACCGGCAGCCTGGCCGAGGCAGCGTTGCTCCAGCTCCTGCTGGCGAGCTGCCGGCTCCTCGACAGTGTTGGGGCGGGCGAGACACGGGGCCTCGGCTGGAGCGTCGTCGAGGCCACGGCGCGGCTGGATGGGCAGCCCGTGGCCTTCGAGGCGGCGGCCCTCGGACGACTGACCGCGACGAGCCAGAGGGCTGGGCCTCATGAACGGTAGCCGGAAACGCCTGGGCGTGACGATCACGCTGGAGAGCCCGCTGGCGCTCGCCGAGCGCCAGCCCGACGGGCAGAGCGTAGAGGGGCTCGACTACGTGCCCGGCGCACGGCTGCGCGGCGCGGCGGCCGCCGTGCTGCTGGCCGAGGGCGCGTGTCCGCCGGCCCACCGTGAGGCGAATGGCCGGTGCCGCGCCGCCGACTGCCCCGTGGGCGCGCTGTTCGGCGGTCCGGCAGCCGCGGTGTTCGGCGACTGCCTGCCCGCCGACGCTCCGGAGCTGCTTCCCGCCACTGCCGTAAGCTGCCAGCGTGTGCCTGGCTTTCGCACGCAGCTCGGGCCAGAGCGCGGCCACGGCGTATTCGATACGCTGATCGACCGTGCCTTCTGGGAGATCTTGCAACCCGCCGGGCTGCTCTACACGCCGCGCTGCCCGGAGCCGGGATGTCAGGCGCGTGTGGTGCGGTACGCCGGCTGCTACGGCCGCGGCGCCAGTGGCGGGGCGCGCAGCTACACGGCCGCCCGCGTCCCGACCCGCGTGCTCGCCCGCGCGGGCGTCGACCGTCGCACGCGCACGACCGCCGCCGGGCGGGCCTACACGGTGCCCGTCGTCGCGGACGTGGTGGCCGACGCCGGGGGTGGGACGCGGCAGATGGCGTTTCGGGGCGAGGTGCTGGTGCCCGACGACGCGAACGGCGCCCGCCTGGCCGATGCGCTGGCGCGCGTGGAGCAGTTAGGCGGCGGCGGGTCGCGCGGGCTGGGAGCCGTCCGGGTCGTGACGGCCGAGGTCCCACCGCCGTCACCGCTAGCCGAGCGCCTGGAGGTGTTCGCGCGCGCGGTGTCCGTGCGGCGCGGCCAGTACGCGCGGCTCGCGCCGCTCAGCGCTGCGTCGCTCGAAGGCAGCTACTTCAGCCTGGACCTGCGCGCCGACGCGCTGCTGCGCCGGCGCGGCTGGGCGCCGACGACGGTGCTGGACGCCGACCTGCTGCGCGCGGCCACGGGCGTCGCTGACCCGTCGCTGACGCTGGTGCGGGCCTATGCGGCACCGGCCTGGCGCGGCGGCTGGAACGCCGCGTGGGGGCTGCCACGCCCCACCGAGCTGGCGGCGGCCCGCGGTAGCTGCTACCTGTTTCGCACGACCGACCTGGCTGCCTGGAACGCGGCTCTCGAAGCGCTCGAATGGCAAGGCATTGGCCTGCGGACGGCGGAGGGGTACGGCCGGGTGCACGTCTGCGACCCGTTCCACCTCGTGCTGCGCGAGCAAGCGGTATAGTGGGTAGCGTGGCGCGCACCGGGGGGCGGCCCGGTCGTGCCGCGCGCCAGTCGTCAAGGTCGAGGGGGGGGTCCGTTGGAAGAGCAGCCGGTAACGGAGACCGCGGGGCGGGCGGAAGGCGGCGCGGCCCCGGACGCGGGGGGCGACCCGCTCCAGGAGCCGGCGGGCTGGGCGGTAGCGGCTCCCCAGAGCGCCCTGCCCGAGACGCCGGCCGGCGCGGCGGCCGCGCCCGATCAGCCCGCGCCCGGCCCAGTGGCCGGCACGCCGGCCGCCCGCCCGACCGGCGAGCCATCGATGCAGGCGCCGGCAGATGGCAACACTGCCGCGGCGTCAGCGGCGCCGACTGCCGCACCCGAGCCGTCGGCCGCTCACAGCCTGACGCCGGACCCGGTGACAGCCGACGCCCGCGCGGCGCTTCGCCTCCAGCGCGCGGTAGACGCGCAGCTCGATCGCGTGGTGCAGCTGGGCCGTGAGCTGGTCAATACCCGGCTATTCGGCGCGACAGGCCAGGCGGTCGAGCTGCGCGAGGCGCAGCTTCGCAACGCTGTAGCGGTTGCGAACGAGACCGACAGCGTCGAGGTGCTGAAGAACTGGGTGTACTACCAGGTAGCGCGCCCAGAGGGGCGGGGCTGGCGTCAGGGCGCCTTCGCCGAGGGCCTCGTGGCGCAGATCGACGGCGACCTGGACCGGCTCGCCGCGACGGCCGCGAGGGGCGCCGGGATGCCCGAGCGGCAGCGTGACGCGCACTTGCGGCTGACCCGCCTGTACCTGGGCTACCTCAGCCGCCACTTTGCCTATCGTCAGCAAGAGCGCGAGCGAGCGACGCCCGGCGCGACAGGCCCGGCCGCGGCGGCCGCGCGCGGGCCCAGCGGGACGGCGCCGGCGGCCGCCGGCGGCCGCGCGCCCGGTCGCGCCGCCCGCCCCACCCCGCCGCGCCCGTCAGCTGGGCCGGCGGCCACACCGCCCGAACGCCCCGCGCCCGCCGACCGGCCGGCGCCGCCCGCGCCCGCCGTAGAGGCGGCGCCGCCCGCCGGCGAGGCCGCGGGCGGGGCGCCACCGCCCGCCGAGCCGCCGCCGCCAACCGCAGAGGCGCCCACCGGCGAAGGGCCGGCCGAGCCGAGCGCGGGAGCACCCGCGCTCACGTCGCACCCTAGCGCGGCCCCATCCGAGACAGCATCACCGAGCGGCGCGGCCGTAGGCGAGACGCACAGCAGGCCCGATGGCGAAGCCGCCCCGCCGCGCTCGGCGGCCGCGGAGTCCCCGCCACCCGCGCCCGGTGAGCCCACGGAGAGCCCGTCGTGACGTTCGATCGCTTCGGCGGACGCTTCACCGTGGAGGGGCGGCTGCGCGCGCTGACCGCGTTGCACGCGGGGGCGGCCAGCGGCACGCTCCCGATCGCGACGGACCGCCCCGTGGCCCGCGACGCTCTGGGACGGCCGCTGATTCCCGGCGCCACGCTCAAAGGCGCCCTGCGTGCCGAGGTCGAACGCGTCGTGCGCGCGGTACGGCCGGCGCGCGCCTGCAACCCGGCCGGCGGCGACGCCGAGCGCTGCGTGCCGGCCGCGGTCGCCCGCCCGGCACTCGCTGCCGGTGGAACGGCCGAGGCGCGGACCGCCGCGCTGCCGGCCGAGACGTGCTGGGTCTGCCGGCTGTTCGGGGCGCCGTGGCTGGCGTCGCGCGTGCAGGTGGCCGACCTGCCGGTCGAGCCCGAGACCTGGTTGGGGCAGTACCAGGTGCGCGAAGGAATCGCGGTGGACCGCGACACCGACACGGGCCGCCGCGCGCTCGGCTATGACTACGAGGTCGTGCCCGCCGGGGTCGAGTTCGCCTGCCACCTGCGCGTCGACACCGACGACCCCCGCCTGCTCGGCATGCTCGCGCTCGGCCTGCGCGAGCTGGAGATGGGGCGGCTCGCGCTCGGCGGCGGCCGCGGGCGCGGGCTGGGGCGCGTACAGCTCACCGTGACGCGCAGGGCCCTGGTGCGCCGAGACGTCGACAGCCTGCTCGCCTACCTGGCCGACCCTACAAGCGGCGCCCCGGTGGACGACGGGACGGTGCGCGACTGGGTGTCCGCGTTCCTGGACTGCCTCCGTGCCGACACCCTGCCTGAGGAGACCGGCTGATGCACCGCCGCCGCGTGAACGAGGCCGTCCTCACCCTGGCGCTGACGGCGGCAGGGCCGCTGCTGGTGAAGGCCGCGCACCCAAGCGCCGATCCGACGCGCCCTGACGTGGAGTTTGCCCGGACGCATCGTGCGGGCCTGGAGACGATCTACCTGCCCGGTAGCAGCCTGAAGGGCGCGCTGCGCGCCCACTGCGAGCGGATCGCGCGCACGGTCGGCGGCGAGGGGCCTGACCGGCGGCCGCGCCTGAGCTGCAACCCGCTCGGCAGCGCACCTGACGGACCGGGCTACTCCTGCAACCGGCGGCTGCAGGGCCTCGCCGAGCGGGGCGACAGCCGGCGCGCCTACCGCGACTCGTGCTTCATCTGCCAGCTCTTCGGCAACCAGCACGAGGCCGCGCACATCGCCCTGGCCGACGCCTACCCCACGGCCGCGCCGCGCGTCGAGCCGCGCGCCAGCGTCGGCGTGGACCGCGTGTACGGGAGCGCGGCCACGGGGCCGCTCACCTACGAGGCCGTCACCGCAGGGCGCTTCACGACGCGGATCGTTCTGCACAACTTCACGTTGGCGCAGTTCGGGCTGCTGGGCCTCGCGCTCCGCGATCTGGCCGACGGCCGACTGGCGCTGGGAGCCAGCAAGTCGCGCGGCCTCGGCCGGATGGCCGTCGAGGTAACGGACCTCGCCATCCGGTATCCGGGCGCCACCGTTCGTGATAGCACGCTGATGACGCTCGCGGGCGCGGCGATCGGTCCGGCCGACCAGCTTTATGGGGCGGGCGCCTTCCCCGACACGAACGGCTACGCCTTCCCCACTCCCGATGCCGCCGCGCTGCCGAGCGGCAGCTCCGCCACCGACGACGGCTGGGGCAATGCCGAGGTGCGCGTGCCCGCCGACGCGCTCGACAGCCTGTGGCGCGCCTGCGCCGAGCGCTGGGCCGAGCGCGTGGAAGTGGCCGTGGGGGCCTCGTGAGCGCCGACCAGCACCCCGAGGAGCAGTTGGCGCCGGCGCCTCCAGCCGCCGACGACAGGCCCCTGCCCCTAGCGCCGTCCGATGCGCCCCCCGCGACGCCGACGCCTACCCCGGCTACCAACGTGGCTGGTGACATGCTCCCGCAGTCAGTCCACGCTGAGACGCCGGTCGACGCGGAGCCCGCGAGCGACGAGGCCGCAGCCGAGCCAGGCGAGCCGCCCGCCGATGCAGCGGCCGACGGCCGGCCTGGCGTGCCCGCCATCGCCGCTGTGCGCGACGACCTGACCGCCGACGCGCTGCTCGCCCTTCTGCGCGCGACCTTCGCCGACGGTCGCGCCCACTATTGGGTCGCCTGCCCGGAGGCCCTCGGGCCGATCAGCGCCGGGCTGCCCACGGACCTCGACGACTGGAGCGAGGGGCGAGTCTGGAGCGCGGTGGCCGAGATGCGTTGGCACCCGTCGGGCGCCGCGCGCTTCAGCGCCCTCTACCTGGGCGAGGGCGACGCGCGGCCCGAGGGCTTCCAGCCGCTGAGCGACGAGCTGCGCGCGGTGCCCAGCGCCGAAGCCGACGGCCTGTTCCTCTGGGGCACGCGCGCCGCGGACGGGCTCTATGGCGAGCCGCGCCTGCCGCGCCCGCTGGACTACGCGGGCCTCGGCGCGACCGCCCCTGAGGCGCGGCTACCTTACCGCTTGCTGGTAGGCGCCGACGGCCAGGTGCGATTCATCCGCCTGACGACCCTGACGGAGACGGGATGAGCGCTATGCGACCCGCCGGCCCGCCCCGCGCGCCCAAGCCCTACGGCTACGTGCCGCTGGGCGACGGCACCGTCGCCCGGCGCGACCCCCTGTTCACCCAGGGGCACGACCGCCAGGTGCCCGGCGCGCTAAGCGGCCATCTGGCAGGCCGGCTCGTGGCGCTGACCCCGCTCCACGTCGGCGCCAGCACCGTGGAGCGGACCGCGCGGATCTTACCGACGCTCGCGGCCGAGACGCCGCTGCTGTTCCCGCTGGCGCGCGCGGGCGAGACGCCGGTCCTCCCCGGCACGACGCTGAAGGGAGCGCTGCGCAGCATCGTGGAGGCGATCACGGCATCGTGCCTGACCGTGCGCGGCCCGGCCACGCGGCTCCTGCCGCCGCCCCTCCACGCGCTGCGGCCCTGCACGCGCCGCGACGCGCTCTGCCCCGCCTGCCGGCTGTTCGGCGGCCAGGGCTATCTCGGGCGGCTACGCGTCGCCGACGCCTCGCTCGCCGAGGGCAGCACCTCCATCGCGCGCGTGCCCGAGCGTCACCCGCCACGCGCCGGCCGGGGCGCTCCGCCGCCCGGGCGCCGCTTCTACGGCCACGGTCGCCCCGCCAGCGGCCCTCTCCCCGTCGAGGTCTTCCCGGAAGGCAGCGCGCTCGCCTGGCGGATCGACTGTGCGAATCTTCAGCCCGCCGAGCTGGGGCTGCTGCTGCTCGCGCTCGGCCAGGGCGAGCCGCCCCTGCGGCTCAAGCTGGGCGGGTACAAGCCCACGTGCTTTGGCTCGGCCGAATTCATCGTCACGTCGCTGGTCCTGGACGAGCCGGCGACGCGCTGGCTGCGCTACGAGCCCGCGCGGTTTGCCACGCCCGCCCCGGATGACGGCGCGAGCGCAGGCAACGCGCCAGACTTGCACGGCTACTTGGAAGCCGCGCTGGACAGCGGGCTCGTGCTGCGCGACCGTTTGGACCGGCTGGCAGGCATCCTGCGCTACCCCAGCGGGCGCGACTGCCCTGCCGAGGGATACTGACCGCGACGGCAAGGACCGAAGCGGCCGTGGTGCGGCGGCTTGCCCCCCGCTTGGCCGGCAGCGAGGCCGCCGCGTTCCGAGAGGTGTGCTAGGTCGTGGACAGACAGTACTGGCCGACGGTCGAGGCGATCGCTCAGGAGCTGGCCGCGCGCCGTGCCGACGACGCGCTGGCCCAGGTAAGCGCCTACCTGAACGCCCACCGCGATGCCGCCGACTTCTTCGCTCTGTTGGACGACCTCGCTGGCCCCGCCGGCGCCGCGCTCGTTCCGGGCGGCGCCGGCGCCTTCGCCGCCGTGCGCGACGCCTGCCAGCGTCTGCGTCCCGTGCCAGCCGGCGAGCTGCCCGCGGCGGTAGCCTTTACCGCGCGACTGTTGCGCTACCAGGCGAGCAAGCTGCCGCCCGCGCCGCGCCCCGCGCCGGCGCCCGTGCGCGCCCCGGTCGCGGCGCCCCGCCCGGCCGCCGGCCCGCCGCCGGTGCCGCCGGCCCGACCCCAGCCCGGGCGGCCCGCCGCTGGCCCGCCGGCCGGCCCGCCGCCGCCGCGCCCACCCGGCCCCGTGCCAGCCGCGGCGGAGCATCGCGGCCCGCCGCCCGGTGGTCCGCGTCCCGCCCCGCCGGCCGGCCCGCACCCGGCCGCACCGCCCCGTCCCGGCGTGCCCGGCGAGCGCGCGCCCGCGCAGCCGGCCGGCGCCCCGCCCCGTCCAGCGCCCCCGCGCCGCCCGCCCACCATGGACGACATGCTCCGCGCGCTGCAAGCACAGTTCGGCAGCGGACGCGAGGCGCCGCCGGCCGCCGAGCGCCCCCGCGAGCGCGTCGAATCGAAGCGCGAACGCCTCCGCCGCGAGCAGGAAGAGATCCGCGAGCGCTACCGCCGCCAGCAAGAAGCCGACGAACAGGCCCGGCGCGGCTGACCAAGCACCGCGCGCCCGGGGGTCCAGGAGCGCTCCGGCGCGGGCCTGGGGATGCCCCCCAGCTCGGGCCTGCCCCTCCCCCAAACTTGGAGGAAGGGAAGGGCCGAGCTGCCTACGGATAGCCGCGCCACTCGGTGCGGTCGGGGTGGTACACGGCGGTGGCCAGGTGACGGCCGTTCAGCCGAAAGATGCCGACCAGGCGCACCGCGCGGCGCAGCGTGGCGTGCGGCGGCGAGCGATCGGCCCACGAGATGAATTCGCGGATCTTCTCGGGCGGCTCCTTGCTCTCGATCCACACCTCGAAGGTGATCTCGTCGAACCCCAAGTGCGGGCAACCTTCCTCGTACAGGTACTCCCCGCGCCGGTCGAAGCCGCCCCGCACGTCCTCGCGCAGCGAGTCGATCACCACGTCGCAGTGTACGGCCGCGCGACCCCACTGAGTGAAGTGGCTGAAGCCGAAGCCGGTGAGAAACGTGTGCGCCGGGCTCACCCCCGCCCCGAAGCCGGTGCTCCCCTCGCGCTCGTCGCAGACCAGCTCCACCCCGCGCAGGTTGGTCTTGCCCGAGCAGCCGCCCACCCAATCGATGCTCAGCTCGATCTTCGAGCGCAGGTTGTGGGGGTCCTTCTCTCGAAGCAGATGCTGACGCGTGTCGTCGAGGTATTTCATCTTCTCGGGGTACACCGGGATGGGCATCGAGGCTCACCTCCCGCGATCTGCGCACGGCCGATTTCGTGGGCCGCGCGCAACAGTCTACAGGGGATCGCGGCCCTGCGGGTACGGCGCCTGGCGAGCAGTGCCGCTACAAGCAATGGCGCCCCGACACCGGCCTCGGTGTCGGGGCGCCATTGCTTGCGCCTTCCGGGCGCGTGAGGCGGGAAGGTTAGCGCGCGCCCGCGGGGACGCGGCGCTGCTGTGCCGCCTTACGACGCTCTTCCAGGCTGAGGAGCCGCTTTCGCAGGCGGAAGCCGGCGGGCGTGATCTCGACCAGCTCGTCGTCGGCGATCAGGTCGAGCGCCTGCTCCAGGCTCAGCTTCATTGGAGGCGTGAGGCGGATGGCGATCTCGGCCGTGGAGGCGCGCATGTTCGTCTGCTTCTTCTCCTTGCAGACGTTCACCGTCAGGTCGTCCTCGCGGCTGTGCAGCCCCACGATCATCCCCTCGTAGACCTTGGTCTGCGGCTCGATGAAGGTGATGCCGCGCTCCTGGGCGTTCGCCAGGCCGTAGGTCACCGCCGTACCCGTCTCCCAGGCGACCAGCGCGCCGTTGCGAGTCGAGTTGATGTCGCCCGCCCACGGCTCGTACCCCACCAGCCGGCTCGCCATGATGCCGTTGCCGCGCGTGGCCGTCAGGAATAGCTGCCGGAAGCCGATCAGGCCGCGCGTCGGGATGCGGAACTCCAGGCGGACGTTGCCGCGCCCGTCGTTGTGCATGTTCTGCAAGCGCGCCTGGCGCTTGCCCAGCAGCTCGTTGACGGCACCTACGTACTCCTCGGTCGTGTCGATCACCAGGTCCTCGACCGGCTCCACCTGGCGGCCGTTCTCCTCGTGGGTGATCACCTCCGGCCGCGACACCTGGAACTCGTAGCCCTCCCGCCGCATCGTCTCGACCAGGATCGCCAGGTGCAGCTCACCGCGCCCCGACACCAGGAACACGTCGGGGCTGTCGGTTTCCGCGACGCGCAGCGCGACGTTCGTCTCCAGCTCGCGGAACAGCCGCGCACGCAGCTGCCGCGACGTACACCACTTGCCCTCGCGCCCGGCGAACGGCGACGTGTTCACGCCGAACGTCATGCGGACCGTCGGCTCGTCGATCGTGAGGCGGTCGAGCGCCTCGGGCACCGCCGGGTCGGCCAGCGTGTCGCCAATCTGCGCCTCGGCCACGCCGCAGATCGCCACGATCTCGCCCGCCAGCGCGCGCTCGACCGGCACCCGCTTCAGCCCCTCGCTGACGAACACCTGGCTGACGCGGTAGCGCTCCTGCGCGTCCCGCCCCAGCCGCAGCACCGTGTCGCCCGGCCCGACGCCGCCGCGCCCCACGCGCCCGAGCGCGATGCGGCCGAGATGTGGGTCGTAGTCGAGGCTCGCCACCATCAGCTGGAAGGGCGCCTCCGGATCGCCGCCCGGCGGGGGCACGTGCTCCAGAATGGTGTCGAACAGCGGCGTCAGGTCGTCCGCCAACGCGTCCGGCGCGTGGCCGGCGCGGCCGTCGCGCCCGATCGCGTACAGCACCGGGAAGTCGAGCTGCTCGGCGTCGGTTGCCAACTCCAGGAACAGGTCCTGGGTCAGGTGCAGCACCTCGGCGGGCCGCGCGTTCGTGCGGTCCACCTTGTTCACGACGACGATCGGCCGCAGGCCGGCCTCGAACGCCTTGCGCAGCACGTAGCGCGTCTGCGGCATGGGGCCTTCGGCCGCATCCACCAGCAGCAGGCAGCCGTCGGCCATGTTCATCACGCGCTCTACCTCGCCGCTGAAATCGGCGTGGCCGGGCGTGTCGATGATGTTGATCTTCACGCCGTGGTAGGTAACGGCCGTGTTCTTCGCCAGGATGGTGATGCCCTTCTCGCGCTCCAGGTCATTCGAGTCGAGAATCAGCTCGCCGACGTCCTGGTTGGCGCGGAAGATATGGCTCTGCTTCAGCATGCCGTCGACCAGCGTCGTCTTGCCGTGGTCGACGTGGGCGATGATGCAGACGTTGCGCAGCGCACGCTGCGCGGGCATGGCGCGATCCATCGAGACTCCTGTCCTCGCTCCGTGGGCCCGCCGTGGAAGCCCGGATCCGGAAAATGCCGCTTCCAGACCAGAGTCCACGGCGGCGGGTCCGGTCGGGGCGCGACGGGGCACACAAAGCGAGGGCGACCGATCGGTCCGCCCTCGTCGCGGTCCACTATCGTGCGGTGTATCAAGGGGAGTATACCAAGCCGGGCCTGCCAGCGACTAAAGGATGGAGACGGTGCTGGGGCACACCCCGCGGCCCCCCGGCAGAGGCCGTCGCTGCGCCCCCCACCCCCTATTCTCTACCCGCTATCGTCCGTCCCCCGCGCTAGCCCGTCACCGAGACGCCGATCAGGCGGCCGACCAGATAGGTGACGGTCGCGGCGGCGAGGCCGATGCCGAGCATCCGCAGGCCGCTCACGAGCGGATTACGGGCGGTGAAGAGCGAGAGCAGCGCGCCGACGATGAATAGCCCCGCGCCGCTCACGACGAGCGCCGCCACGATGGCCGCCGGGCCGTGGAGCACGAGGAACGGTGCGATGGGAACCGCCGCGCCGAGCGCGAAGCTCACGAACGAGGCGTAAGCCGCGCCACGCGGCGAGCCAAGGTCCTCGGGGTTGAGTCCAAGCTGCTCCCGCGCGATCGTGTCGAGCGCCACGTCGGGGTCGGCCATGAGCTGCTTCGCCACCGCGTCGGCCTGCGGCGGCGTGAGCCCCTTCTCCTCGTAGATGCGCGCCAGGTTGGCGCGCTCGGCCTCGGGCGCGATCTGGATGTGCCGCCGCTCCAGCGCCAGCTCCTTCTCGAACAGCTCGCGCTGGGACAGCATGGAGATGAACTCGCCGCCACCCATCGAGAAGGCGCCCGCGAGCAGGCCCGCCAGGCCCGTGAGGAGAATCAGGCGGTTGTCCGTCGCCGCACCCGCGACCCCCATGACCAGGCTGAGGTTGGACGTGAGCCCGTCGTTGACCCCGAACACGGCCGCGCGCAGGCTGCCGCTCCCACCCACGTTGGTGCGATGCTCTAGCCCGGCCTCGATGATCTGCGTCGGCGCGTCCGGATAGGCGAGCGCCGCGAGCCCGCGCGCCACGCCCGCCTCGCTCTCCAGGACCGCGGCCGCGTCCGGCTGCGCGCGGTACGCCTCCACGCCGCGAATCGCGTCCGCCGTAACGATGGGCAGCAGGGCGCGCGGGTTGACCACGGCCGCGGCGAGGCTGAGCGCCCGGTCGCGCAGCGACGGCCGGGGCGGCGGGACCGCGGCGCCGGCCGCGCGCAGGCGCTCCGCCCAGTACTCGGCCTGGCACTCCTCGCACGCGGCCAGCTCTTCCAGCCGGGTCGCCTCGCGTCGCCCGCGCATGCGCCCGGCGAGCGCGCGCAGCAGCGCGACACTGGCGCGCTCGCGCTGCAGGTTGGCGCGCCAGCGCGCCACGTCGGCGGGCGTGGGCGAGGCGACAGGCAGCGGGGCAGGAGGGGTACTGGACACGCGCTTTCGTCTCCGTCCGTGGATTCGCGGTCGCGCACGTGGGGCGGCCGTCCGATACATTTTAGCGCGTGAAGAGTACTCCCCAAACAGCAATAGAGCATCACGTCGCGCACTCGCCGCTGTGGTCGTTCGAGCACAGATGCGCGGGAGGTTAACGCATTGCATACAGTTCAGCAGGTACATGCTCCACCGCCGGCATATCTGGAGGGATTAGCTGGCACCCTCTAATCCGAGAGGCTCGTCTTAACATTCTCGTAGAACCAGAGCGTACATCCCTGATATGCGAGTGCCCTGGACACATTGGCACATACCTTGCACCGCTCTTGCCCAGTGACCATTGCATAACAGCAGTAGAGGAGATAGATGATGGCAACTAATCCACGGCAGGTACCCTTGGACCAAAGCGAACGAGTAGTCGTGACGCGCGACGATACGGCTACCGTTCCTTCGCAATGGACCCGGCGCGAGCCCTTTCAAGACGACATGGAGGACATCCCCATCCCCCGTGGGCTGAACCTGATGCGGGACCGGGTGCGCTGGGGGCCGATCGTGGCGGGCTTTCTCACGGCCCTCACGTCGCTCCTCATACTGAACTTGCTCGGCCTCGCCGTGGGGCTCACCACGGTCAACGCGGGAACGGCCGCGGCGCAGGGCGGCCCGCCCCCTGATCTGGGGCGCAACGCCGCCATCTGGGGCGCGATCACCGGCATCCTCTCCTTCCTGCTCGGCGGCTTCGTGGCCGCGCGGACCGCGGCCGTATTTGATCGGGGCTGGGGCGCGCTCAACGGCGCTCTCGTCTTCTTGCTGGGGGTGCCGATCACCTTCTGGCTGGCCGGCCAGGGGCTCGGCATGGTCCTCGGTACGCTCGGCAGTTTGGCGTCCAGCCTCAACCTCACCCCTGCCGCAGCTCAGGCAGCCAATGGGGCGCAGCAGGCCGGCCAGAACCTTCAACCCACCGACGTAGCTCGTGCGGCCGAGCAGGCGCGCAATGCCGCCTGGACCGCGCTGGTTGCCGTGCTCCTTGGCCTGGGCTCTGGAGCGCTCGGCGGCTGGCTCGGAACGCGCCGCGCGGTGGAGCTGCACCAGGCGAGCCGCGAGGTAACGGAATAAGCGTCTACTGGAGGTGCCAACGCAGCCGAAGCCACAGTCTGCGCTCTATCGTCGACGAGACCAGGACGGTACGAATAAGGAGAGATCGATGGCAACGCGCTGGGCCAGTGAAGTGCACGAGGGAATGGACGTCTTCGACGTCGACGGCGACAAGGTCGGCAGCGTCCAGGAGGTAGCCGGCGACGAGGGCGCCCGCTACATGAAGGTGTCCACCGGCTTGTTCGGGTTAGGGGGTGATCGCTACATCCCTTACAGCGCCGTGCAGTCGGTGCGCGACAACAACATCTATCTGAACGCCGATAAGGACGATGCCGAGCGGTTGGGCTGGGATGCTCCGCCGCGAAGCACGAGCCAGGCGTCTGCCGCGACAGCGGCAACCATGCCAGCGGCACGCTGGGAAGATGAGGCCCGGTCCTTCCGCGCTGACTGGGAGCAGCGCCAGCCAACGAGCGGCGGGCGTTGGGAGGAGCATGAGCCGGCCTACCGTACAGGCTGGGAGGCGGCGAACAATCCTCGCTATCGACAGCAGAACTGGGATGCGGTAGAGCCTGAGCTGCGCCGCGACTGGGAACGCCAGAACCGTAAGCCACCGTGGGACCAGGCCACCGAGGACGTGCGCCGCGCCTGGCACCGAACGATTGAGCTACGCGGCGAACAGCTCCGGCCGGTGAAGGAGACGCGTGAGGCGGGTGCCGTGACCCTCAACAAGGAAGTGGTCACGGAGCAGAAGACGGTCGACGTGCCGGTCACCCACGAGGAAGTCGTGATTGAGCGGCGCCCTGTCGCGGGTCAGCCCACGAGCGGCGAGATCAAGCCGGATGACAAAAAGGTCCGCGTCCCGGTCGAGGCCGAACAGGTGCGGCTGGAGAAAGACACCGTCGTCACCGAAGAGCTTGACATGGAGAAGCGGCCCGTCACGGAGACGGAGCACTTGACCGGTACGGTGCGGCGGGAAGAGCTGCGCGTGAACAAGGAAGGTAACGTGAAGGTGCGCGACACGCGGCCAGAGCCGCCGTCCACGCAACGCTAACCCCTGCGGGCAAGCGGCCCGTCATCTCGCAGGCGCCCTACCGCTCCTGGCGCCGACAGCCGAGCCCGGGAGCCGTCGCGCCGAGCGGTGCAAGACCACGTCTGTTGCCCTGCTAAGGGCCCAGCGACCAGCGGCCGGAGGACAGCCCCTCCGGCCGCTGGTGCTTGCTCCAGCCGCCACGTTCCTCGGCGCTTCAAGACGCGGCCACGCTACCGGCAAACCCTCTGCAGCGAAGCATCGGTTCATCCCCTCCTGCGGTCAGACGGCCCAGTGTCCTGGCCGGGACCATCGCGGGGAATACTGCTCCCTGTTACGCCCCAGTCGGCCCCGACGACATGGCTATAATCCGGCTAGATGTGTCATCACTATTCGGCGCGGAGGGGTCGGGCGTCGGGCCGCGGGGCCTGCCCGGCCCCTCGTCTTGGCACGGGAGACGCGGCGGTGGACGACCAGATCGTCATCAAAGAGAACGAGGTCTTCCTCGTCAGCGACGGCCGTGGCGACGTCTCTGCCCACGCCGGCGACGGCCAGGGGTTGTACTACCACGACACCCGCTTCCTGAGCCTCTACCAGCTTGCCGTCGAGGAGTTCGAGCCAGTGGTGCTGGCGACGGCCGGCGAGCTGAACTTCCTGACCACCTTGCAGCTCGCCAACAGCCCCACGGTGCTGCCGGACGGCCAGCCGCTGCGCGCCCGCACCATCAGCGTGCGGCGCAACCGCTTCTTGCAGGACGGCCTCCACGAGCGCATCGGTTTCTTCAACTACAACCCCTTCCCCGTGACCGCAACGGTCCGCCTGAGCTTCGCCGCCGACTTCCGCGACATGTTCGAAGTGCGCGGCTACCATCGCCGCACGGAGCACGGCACCTTCGGCACGCCTACCCTCCACGGCGATGAGCTGCTGCTGCCCTATGTGGGCCTCGACGGCGTCGAGCGCTGCACTCGCATCCGCTTCGGCCAGCCGCCCATCGGCCTGGAGATCGTCGAGCCAGACGCCCAGCTCGCCGGCCCGATGCCGACGCCCGAGTTCGGCGAGGAGGTCGGCGAGCCGCGCACCGAGTCCGTCGTGCTGCCGTCGATCGCCTGCGCGCTGTTCGAGCTGGCGCTGCCCCCCCGCGGCGCGGCGGCGCTCAGCGTCCACATCCGGCCGCTGCTCGGCGAGGACGCCGCGTCGCCCACCCTGGCCGTCGCCAATGTCACGCCCGCGCCATCCCTGGACGAGGCCTATCAGGCGATTCGCGAGTCGTACCGTCTCTGGACCGAGGAGTGTACCGCCATCACCACCGACAACGACGTGGTGAACCATCTCCTGGCGAAGAGCCAGAGCGACCTGCGGCTGCTGATGAACCAGCTCCCGACCGGGCTGCTACCGATGGCCGGCATCCCCTGGTTCAGCGTGCCCTTCGGCCGCGACAGCCTGATCACCGCCTACGCGACGCTGATGCTCAACCCGGGCATCGCCTACGGCACGCTGCGCTTCCTGGCGCAGCACCAGGGCCGCGAGGTGAACGACTGGCGCGACGAGGAGCCGGGCAAGATCCTTCACGAGATCCGCATGGGCGAGCTGGCGACCAGTGGCGCCGTGCCCTTCGGCCCCTACTACGGCAGCATCGACTCGACGCCGCTGTTCCTGATCGTCCTCGGCGAGCTGGTGCGCTGGACCGGCGATTGGGCGTTCGCGGCCACGCTGCGCCCGGCCGTCGAGCGGGCGCTGGAGTGGATCGATCGCTACGGCGACGTCGACGGCGACGGCTACGTCGAGTACCGCAGCCGCTCGGAGCGCGGCATCGCCAACCAGGGCTGGAAGGACTCCTTCGACTCGGTCTGCCACCGCGACGGGTCGCTGGCCGCGCCGCCGATCGCGCTGTGCGAGGTACAGGGCTACGTCTACGCGGCGCGGCTACTTGCCGCCGAGCTGTTCGCCGGCTGGGGCGAGCCGGCGCGAGCCGCGGCGCTGCGCGAGCAGGCCGCGGCGCTACGCGCCCAGTTCGAGCGCGACTTCTGGCTGGAGAACGAGGGCTACTACGCGATGGCGCTCGACGGCGCCAAGCGGCCGGTGCCGTCCGTTGGCTCGAACGGCGGCCAGGTGCTCTGGTCGGGCATCGCGGCCCCCGAGCGCGCCGCGCGGGTGGCCGAGCGGCTGCTCGCCGCCGACCTGCTGTGCGGCTGGGGCATTCGCACGCTGAGCAGCGAGGAGCCGACGTTCAACCCGATGAGCTACCATAACGGCTCCGTCTGGCCGCACGACAACGCGCTGGTCGCCGCCGGCCTCCAGCGTTACGGGCAAGAGCGCGGCGCGCTGGAGGTCGCCTCCCAAGTCTATGAGGCCGGCGTCCGCTTCCCCAGCTACCGCATCCCCGAGCTATACTGCGGCTTCGTTCGCGACCGGCATTACCAGTCGCTGCCGGCCGACTATCCGGTCTCCTGCCGGCCGCAAGCCTGGGCGGCCGCCAGCATCTTCCTCCTGCTCCAGCAGACCCTCGGGCTGACCACTGACCCGGCCAACCACCGCGTCGTCCTCCGGCCGCGCCTGCTCCCTGGCGTCCAGACGGTCCGGCTCCGCGGCCTGCGTGTGCTCGGTAGCAGCCTCGATCTGGAGGTCCGTGGCCACGACGGCCGCGTTCACGTCGAGGTGCACAGCGACAACGCGCCGCAAGTGCTCGTCCAGCGCGGCGAAGTCGCCGTCAGCGTGTAACGGGTCCTCTGAAATGTCCGGTGGTCCAATTCCGTAGAATCCCATGTATTGGCAGGACGGCTGAGAGGGCAGGGCGTCGATTGGGCGCCACGCACTAGAGCCGTTTGCGCGCCAGGTGAGCGGCCAGCGTGTCGTAGGGGCGGCTCTCGTGGCCGCCCGCGGCCTGTGGCGCGGAATACTGCGAGCGCCACTGCCCCCGTGCCGGCGCCGGAGCCACCGGGAGGGCCGGCGCCGCGGGGGCTTGGG
>Ga0070738_10000639_pt1 | contig 92584 bp, 56 predicted proteins | sample Coa_R2_2_FD_66446 | JGI IMG/M metagenome (GOLD analysis project Ga0070738, IMG submission 66446) | Surface soil microbial communities from Centralia Pennsylvania, which are recovering from an underground coalmine fire - Coalmine... | ecosystem: Environmental > Terrestrial > Soil > Unclassified ...
GTTCCGGTCGTTGCCGGCGCCGTGTAGGTAACGGTATTGCCGGTTCCCGAGATCGTGCCTCCGGTCGCCGTCCACGTCACCGCCGTGTTGCTCGTGTTGCTCACTGTCGCAGTAAATGACGTGCTCGCATTCGGCGCAACGGAAACGTTGCTTGGGCCGATCACCACCGCTATGGCGGGCGGTGTTGTTGTTACTGTAACGGTCGCGCTCGCCGACTTTGTCGTATCAGCCACGCTCGTCGCTTTCACCGAATAGCTGCCTGCGGTACTTGGGGCCGTATACAGACCCGTACTGGAAACCGTTCCCCCCGTCGCGCTCCACGTCACACTCGAGTTGGAACTGCCCGTCACCGTAGCCGTAAACTGCTGCGTTCCACCTATCTGGAGCGCAACTGAAGTTGGATTGAGCGAAACTGATCCCGCTGGTGCTGTCGTGCTTGCTGTTACCGTGGCGGAAGCCGACTTAGTGGTATCGGCGACGCTCGTTGCCGTTACGGTATAAGTACCGGCGGCATTGGGAGCTGTAAATAGTCCAGAACTCGAGACCGTTCCCGCAGTGGCAGACCAGGTGACCGATGTATTGGCGGAACCCGATACGGTTGCCGTGAATTGCTGAGTCGCACCAGTCTGCACCGTAGCGGAGGCTGGATTAATCGAAACCGACACCGTTTGTGTTGCAGTAGTAGCCGTCGTCGCAGAACTGGCGGCTGTGACACCGCCGCACCCGACGTTTGAGACCCAAATTAATAGCACCAAACAAAGTGTGCCTGCCGTGGTCGCGAAAGCTCTAGATGATCTTTGCATGTCTTGTGTTCTCAGACTTCGGAGACACTAAACCGGCGGCTGACCTCGGTGCAGATGTCGGAGGTGGTTGTGAAACGGTCCGTTTGGACGAAGGGGTAATCAGACTGAAGTAATGGTTATGACTGCAAACTGTACATGTGCTCAACAAGCGCTCCCAGACCTTCTATGTATGTCTCTGAAAAAACGCTGAATTAGCGCCAGAATAGACACGGACAAAGAAGAGCTAAAAAACCAGCCACTTAGAATTGCATTACCTAGACCAAAAGGTAAGCTGCTGAGAACAGGGAGTTTGCACTTTAGTGCAATGGCAGGTAGCAGGAAATAATTACATGGTTAGTAGCTGATTTTCGCACACTTCGGCTCAGAAGGCCGAAAGCGCGCTTCGCTCGCACGAACACTTATGAGCCATGCGCAATTAAGCTCTACTGAAATGCTACATCCACCCAGTAGTTCGAGGACAAATAGGACGAATTCGGGAAGGTGCTCGTCGAGCCATACGAATAGACCCCGTTAGCTCCGCCCACGCCGTTTTGAATCGCATGCAGTGGTGGATCGTCAACACCAGCGGCCCCAAAGAAGTTCTGGTCCAGCGAGTAATGCCCCGCAGTGACGTGGTAAGAAGCGACGTAGACGGTGTTCGCCGCAATTGAAACCGGCGTAACGAAGTTCACCTGCTGCCATCCCGAAGCCGTTTCGTTTGACGAGGTCGCGCTGGCCAGCAGAGTACCCGAACTGGTCCAGAGATTCACAACATGCGGTCCGACATTGGCCGCACTTTTGTAGAAGCGGATGCCAATTATCTGACCGCTCACGTCGGACTTAAACGAGACGCCCAACTCAACGCTTGAGTCCGCACCGGCATCAACGGTACCCGGCACGCTCGAACTAGTAAAGATCGTGACTTGGGCATTTATGACTAAACTGTACTGAATCGTGGCTGAATGTTGTGGAACCGCGCTATCGGCTACCTGAACCGTAAATGAGAAAGTCCCGGCGACTGTCGGCGTGCCGCTAAGTATTCCTCCAGAGGAAAGCGTCAGTCCGCTCGGTAGCGTGCCGCTGACTAACGTCCAACTGTACGGTGGAACACCGCCCGAAGCTGAAAGCGTGGTGGAGTAGGAGCCATTCACGATTCCGGTTGGCAGAGTCGCCGTGGTAATGCCGAGCACACCAACCTGTCCAGTCAACGTTGTGCCACCAGCGATCGAATTGAGGCTGGCCGTAATAGTTGAACTACCCGCAGCCAAAACACTGACCAGGCCAGAAGAAGTAATTGTCGCCACGCTCGTGTTCGACGACGCCCATGCAACCTGGGAAGTTATATCGCGTGACGAACCGTCGCTGTAGGTGCCGGTGGCTACGAACTGCTGGTCAGTTCCAACCGCGACAGTAGGATTTGCCGGTGTGACTGTAATCGAGTCCAGCGCCGGTGATACTGCAAATGCGACATCTACCCAGTAATTCGTAGACCTATACGACGAGCTTGGAAAGACGCTGGTCGAACCATACCCAAACAGGCCATCCGCGCCACTTACGCCGTCTTGAAGGGCGTGCAAGGGGTAATTGTCAACTCCGCTGCTGGCAAAATAGTTCTGATCCGCAGCATAGTGCCCAACACCGCTGTGATACGAGGCAACGTAAACGGTATTCGCGGCTATGGAAACGGGAGCAGAGAAGTTCACCTGCTGCCATCCGGACGCGGTTTCATTGCTCGAAGTCGCACTTGCAACCAGGCTCCCTGAATTGGTCCAAAGGTTCACGACATGAGGACCAGTATTCGCAGCACTCTTGTAAAACCTGATACCGACAATGGTGCCAGCCACATCAGACTTGAATCTCATTCCAAGTTCCACCGAACTGTCTGGTCCGGTGTCGGAAACAGTGGGAGTTGCTGTAGAGGGCCACACAGTAAATGAGGATGGAGTTGTGGCTACACTGATAGTGAACTGTGCGGTCGCAGTTAGTTTGGGAGTGCTGCTGTCGTCGACTTGGATGCTAAATGTATAGCTCCCTGGAACAGTTGGTGTACCGGAGATCTGCCCCTGAGACGACAAACTCAATCCTGCTGGGAAACTTCCATTGACGATGGACCAGTTGTAGGAAGGAATACCTCCGGAAGCGGAGAGAGTAGCTGAATACGGCAGGCTCGCTGTCGCCGTTGGTAAAGACGACGATGAGATCGTCAGTGGCAGCACTTTCGTAGTTAGAGTGGTTGCGCTGTTGAGAGACGACTGTGTCGCCGTGATCGTGGATGTTCCGCCACTCAATGCGGAAGCGACTCCACTAGCATTGATTGTTGCGACTGAAGCATTAGAAGAGGACCAAGTAACCTGATTTGTGATGTTTAACTCGGACCCGTCGCTGTAAATCCCAGTCGCGGTAAATTGCTGGCTGGTTCCCACACCCATTGTGGGATTTGTCGGACTGACTGAAATCGAGTACAGGCTCGCCGGAGTCGCCAAGACCAAATCTACCCAGTAATTCGTGGACTTGTAGGAGGAGTTCGGGAACGTACTGGTCGAACCATATGCGAACACTCCGTCACCGCCAGAGACGCCATCCTGCAGAGCATGAAGGGGAGGAGCGTCCACTCCGGTGGCGGCAAAATAACCTTGATCCGCCGCATAGTGCCCCCCCGTTGTGTGGTACGAGGCGATGTAAATTGTGTTCGCGGTAATCGTGACAGGCGTCGAGAAATTTACCTGCTGCCAACCGGATGCGGTCTCATTCGTGAAGGTAGCAGTCGCAAGAAGACTGCCGCTGCTCGACCAGAGATTACCTACGTGTGTGCCCGTATTAGCCGCGCTCTTATAGAAGCGGATACCTCTAATGGTCGCATTGATATCTGATTTGAATCGAACTCCAAGTTCGACTGGCGAGTCCGCCCCCGCATCAGCAACAGCGGGAACGGCTGTAGCGGCCCAGATCGACCAAACAGACTGCGTGGTCCCAACCGAGACGCTGAATTGCTTTGTGGCCGTCTGAGTCGGAGAACCGCCGTCGCTTACTTGCAAGACAAAGGTGAAGGTCCCGACTGTCGTAGGCTGCCCTGTGATCTGTCCGGATGACGAAAGCGTCAGCCCTGGAGGCAGCGTGCTACCGCTTGCGATTGACCATGAGTACGGCGCAGTTCCACCTACCGCGAACAGTGCAGACGAGTAACTGGAGTTCAGATAGCCGCCGGGCAACGACGCCGTTGTGATCGAGAGTGAGCCGAGTTGTACAGACAAGCTTGTGCTTCCGTTGAGCGATCCCGAACTGGCCTGAATGACGGTGCTGCCTGCAGCAATAGCGGACGCCAAGCCAGACGTCGCGATTGTCGCCACCCCGGTGTTTGAAGAAGACCATGACGCCTGCGCCGTGATGTCTGCCGTCGATCCATCGGCGTAGGTGCCGGTCGCTACGAACTGCTGCGTCGTTCCTGGAGCGAGACTCTTCCCAGCAGGTGTAACCGCAATGGAAGTCAGGGCGCCTGCCGACTTGAATGCGACATCTACCCAATAATTACTGGCGTTAAAACTGGATGTCGGGAAAACGCTGCTAGATCCGTATCCAAACACGCCATTCGATCCGCTGACTCCATCCTGCAAAGCATGAAGCGGAGGATTATCAACACCAGAACTGCCGAAGTAACCGTTGTCGTCAGCATAGTGACCCGTTGTGGTGTGGTACGACGCGACATAAACAGTATTAGCAGAGACTGTGACGGGGGCAGAAAAATTAGCCTGCTGCCATCCGGAGGCCGTCTCGTTAGAAAAAGTTGCGGTGGCTAGCAGCGTTCCGGAATTCGACCACAGATTGCCGACATGGGTACCAGTATTCCCACTACTCTTGTAAAAGCGGATCCCGAGAATCTTGCCGCTAAAGTCTGCTTTGAACTTTACGCCCAGTTCTACTGGACTATCAGGACCCGCATCAGGAACGCTTGGAGTGGCATCAGGATTCCAAATGGTGTTGAAGGCGGGTGCCGGCACGTTCAAAACGATGCCACCCGAAGGGGTTTCGATGTTTCCGCTGTCGTCGACTGCCCGACTGCGGATGTTTACTGTTCCTGAACCCCAAACAGGCCATGTATAAGTCCAACTGCTTCTTCCACTAGCTCTATGCCATGTCAAACCACCGTCTGTCGAAATCTCAACTCCGGCAACAACGCCACCAACGTCCGAAGCCGTACCCTGAATGGTGATGACAGTGTAATTCTGAACCGTAGAACCGTTCACAGGGGATGTGATGACTGAGGTCGGCGGAGTGGTATCGCTCGAAGCGGAAGCCTGAATTAAACCAGCCTGCAAGGTTGCTGGCTGAACACCCATATCGGCAAATAGGTTAACCGTCGCTTGCTGGATATTTACGTCTGAAGCAGACCCGCTTCCGTCATGAGTGTCGTCGAGTCCCCAGGACCACTGAATGGTGCCTGCGCCGAAAACCAGAGCTCCGCTAGCCGCACGGTACAAAGACAAATGATGAGTCGCCGTTCCGGCGCCGTAGTTCCCGCCGTAATCGAGAAGGTAATCATTGGTCAGCGTGTATGTGGATGTCGACAGGTCGAATAAACCTGCTGGACGAAAGCCGTTATCTTCTTCCGCGTCCCACTCATATCCCAGAGTACCTGCAGGAAGAGTCCATGTTTGTCCGCTTGTCTGGTTCGCAATCGCCGTGTTGCGCCAGAATCGCATCTTACCGTCGGCGGCGGGGACAAGAATGGAGAGGTTCGTGTTGTCTGATCCGGGACCGTTTACGCGAAACAGCTGGCCGGTCAATGCATTCTCGGGCCTTCCACCATCAGCGGGCGGGCTCTTGCTCGGATCTCGCCATGTTCCGGTCCAGGTTGGGGGATCAAGTGGATCAGTAGCGGCGGTCGCGGTCGGATTCGACCATGGTCCGAGGGTCTCCTTGTAGCAAACGAGCGTGCGGTAGGCGGTGTTGGATCCGTCGATGCTGTTTTCCCACCGCGTCTTCCAGAAGAATTCGTTACCACTGAAGAAAGCTTCGTTCACACCGGCATCGCGCGCAGCCTCGATGTTGGCTCGCTTCGGACCGGAGACATATTCATCGTGACCCACAGAAAGGTAGACTCGATGGTTCTTGATTAACGACCCAGATCGTGCCGCATCGATGCTGCTGAAATAGCTAACGTCATAGCCATTTGCTTCCAGCCACCGGATCATCGGGTATTCGGCGTAGAAGAATTGCGTTTCAGTTTCAATCGGAGCCAGTGGACGGTTATAGCTGACTTTGTAACCTCGATTGGTCAGATCGAAGCCCGTCGCTCCATACAAACTATGTCCGCCGTATCCGTTATAAGCCTGCCAACTCTCGTCTGAGGTTTGGAACAGCATTGCCGAATTACTGGAATCGTTACGCACCACGAACACAATCAGGCTGTCTCCACCATTGTCATCGCGTACCAGATGTGCGAGGTAAACGCCCGAGGTGGCATTTGAGGGAACCGCCCAGGATGCAGAGACTTTCCAGTTCCCGCAATCGTACAGTTGGGTCGATGTGTCTGTCAGGCACGATGGCTGACCTTGTGCAAGCGAGGCAGTCGGCGTAAACGTCGTTATCCGCCGGGCACCATTGCCCTGGTAGTAACCTATACGGTAAATCTCGACGTGGTAAGAACTCGCAGTCGTACTGATTTTGAAGCTGATCGTCTGCCCAACATTGACACTCATGTCGGTCGCGAAACCCTGAATGGAGGGGTCTCCCTCGCCCGAAACGTACCATTGGGATGAAGGATTACCGGGAAGGCAGTTCTCTGCCTCGATCGGGTTTGCCGGTTGAGAGCAACTTCCGAACGCAACGGTCGTCAGAAATACAACCGCAATGCAAAGGCAGATTAATCTAACAAATTTATCTTGCATGCTTGCCGATTTCAGGGATGAACAGACTTATCCCCACTCACTTGTGTGTACAGGTGCAGGTTGGTTGCCAAAGATTGCGCCAGTGCCATGTAGTTAAGTGTTAATTTTCAGTTATTTACGCTGGCTAACCTTAGGTTGTGGAACAGTATGGTGCAAATAGTTGCAGCTCTTTCCCCATGCCAAAGTGTCCGGAGTTGGTGTGAAATAACAGCCCGGCTACTTAGTTGGACTTTTCGAACGCAAGCTGGAATCGCCAATTGCACACGGCCGGGCGATGGTATTCCAGGGCAGGTTCAACACCTCAGCCGTTGGCCTGGTTATGCCTCTTCGAATTGCCGCAGTCTTGGTATCATCCGCGAATTTAAAGACCACACCAGCCTTGTCGATAACATCGTTCCACTCTCGGATCCTTCCTGCACTGTCACAGGCAGCCGGCCCAAGGACGGCAGGCACTGCGTATTTCACAGAAGGCTGACAAGAGTTCGGAGCCAGCCGCGACGAACCACAAATTGCACCGGGTGCCCAGACTGTGATCCTGGTGCAATCGAGCCTGTTCGAATTGATGACGCAGAACGGCGAGTGCGCTGAGGAAACATAGTAAGAGGAGGGCGGACCAGCCGGATTCATTACGGAAGCGTTTCCTTCCAGATAGTAGCTGGTATGCTCGTTGCCCATTACGTCGAGGCTGTTGCGAGCGTGGTCTCCATCCTGGCCGTCAAGATAGTTGTTTGCTATGTTGCCGTAATTTCTTGTTATCCCATCATCCGCAGCGGTAATGCCGTAAAGGAACTTTGAGGATACGTTGTACTGGACATCCGCAACGATACCAAAATCACGAATTGGGCCAGTCGAACAGCAGCCGTATCCTGCACCAATCAGTGGCACCCGGGAATCATTCCCGTTGCAGCCGTAAAACAGGTTGTGATGATCGCTAATATGGAAGGAGCCGAATGCGATCAATTGACATCCAGAGTTGGTATTGTTACCAATGATCGACCAGGACAACGTGTAGTCGTGAACATTGGTCGTCGCCAGATCTTCATCTCCAGAGCCAAGCATTTCCACATGATCAATAACGATGTCGTGGATTGGCCCTGACGCACCGAACGTCTCTATGTCTTTGTCATTGCAATCTCGAAGGCGAAGGCCCTGGATGATCACATTCGACGAATGCACCAGCAGGCATGAACTGGAACCACCACCGGTGAGTGTTATTCCCGGAGGCGGTGCAGAAAAACCATCTATCGTTGTATTCGCCGGAACGTTGAAGGACCCGTTTATTGCTCCAGCCACATCGAAAATCACATGGTTGCCCGAAGAAGAAAGCGCCTCCGTCAGCGAACCCTTCCCTGTTGCCTTCAGGTTCTTGACATGTACAACGTGGGTTCCGCCAGTTGCCTTCGAACCATAACCCTGGAATGGGGTGAACGGCAGAGACTGCGCAAACAATTGTCCGGTCGAGAAGAGGAGAATCGCGAAGATCTTGCGCATGGCTCTGATCAGCGGGAACTGTGAACCTGGGTGCTAAAAAGGCGCCGTTTTGTATCACTCATTGAGTTGATCATTGCGGTCGGCATGAAGCTCAAAATCCAATACGGAAGAGATCGCCAGTTTCGCCAATCGCATTTCATCGCCTCAGCGAACTGCTCGCGAGCATCACGGAACTGTTGTTTCTTGAAGTAACCATATCCAAGGTTCCAGCGGTACTGTGCGGACTTGTGGTTTAGTAATTTCTTTTCCGATCTGTCCAGAGCTAATGTCGAGTTAGCTTTCTCAAGTGCTCGGAGAGCATAGGTCGAAATGCGCTCGGCATTTGCGGTCATGTTGTGCGAGCCTTCTCTCCTGAAAATCAAGGGCTCCGGGACAACTTCAATTTCCCAGTTGGAAGCGAGCCTTAGCCAGAAATCGAGGTCTTCAACGGCGCGAAAAGATTCATCGAAACCGCCGACTTTATCGAGGCAGTCGCGCACGATTAGGACAGTAGAAGGCAAAATGAAGTTGTGCTCAATTAGTTGGCTGCGCACTCGTCCTCGTGGCAACTTAGTCCCATATCGGAATTGTGCGAGAAACGACTCTTCTGGATCGCCGCTCTCGTACACTACTGTCGCGTCGCAGTAGACCATTGCCGCCCGGGGGGAGGTAGCTAAAATCTTGAGCTGCTTTTCAAGCTTTTCAGGGACCCACCAATCATCGTCGTCGAGCAGAGCGATGTATTTTCCTTGTGCTATTTTGATACCACTATTACGCGCCGCTGGCAGGCCGCGGTTCTCCTGATGAAGATATCGAACCAGCGATCCGTATTTTTTCACTTTTTCGGCCGTACTATCTGTTGATCCGTCATCTACAACGACAATCTCGTAATCCTTAAACGTCTGTGCCAGAACGCTGTCGATCGCCCTCTTCACGAATCGTTCGCTGTTGTAGCACGGAATAATGACCGAAATGAGAGTCATAAGTTTGTGACGTCCCGTTCGCGGTGATTCGCTCGAGTTCCGTTGGAACTGAACGCACGAATGGAGGTGACGAAGCTGCGAGCGATTCTGATGCAAGGTTCGGAAAATGCCAGAAGAGTTTTTACCCATATTTTGGGCGAAATCGGACGCGACCGCAGAGCGAGAATATACATCGACCTAGCATTCGCTAGTTCGTCGCGCACGAAGAATCTATCGCCAGCAAGCACCAATGCACGATTGCGAATACGTGCCCGTGTTTTTGAATCAAGAGAGAAGTCGGAGACCTTCTGACTAAACTCTTGCATCGTAATTTGAGCATTCGTTCCACGGACTCTGGCTACTGACAGGTACTGTCCGAGTTGAATCCCTATCTGATCCTGGAGGACCGCCATCACATTCGTTGCGTTGATACGCTCCGCCTCTTTGTAGATCCGGTACGGCACGGCGATGTCGTCATCTATGCATGCACGGATGTTCTCGCGAGAGAGAGTACTCGTCATAGCTAAATTGTGCTTCCTGTACTCCACCATGGGTTCGGCGAAATACGCGACATCATGATGGAGCGCAAAAAGGCACCAAAGAAACCAGTCGCCAGCATAGGGCAAGTCGAGTGGAAAAACGCCAAGTGACTGGTAACATCCTCTTCGGACCATGCCAGCAGCAGCTGGAACGCCATTCGTCTTCGCCAGGCTCCCTATAAGGAACATCTTGCCGCTGAAGATTCTGTCTTCGACAGCATGGACCGAATAAGCCTCAATCTCCGCAAGCTGCCCATCAACTACGGAATATGATGAACAAAAGGCGTATCCCACTTCTGGATGTTCATCGAGAACCCTCAAGTAGCGTTCGAGCGCGTACGGCTTCGAAATCTTGTCGTCTGCCGAGATCAGCCAAACGTACTCACCGCGCGAGAGTTCTATCCCCTTGTTGTAATTCTTCAGGTGCCCAAGGTTCGGATTGTTACGGATGTAGCGAATCCGAGGATCACTGAACGACGCAACGACCTCGCCGGTGTTGTCTGGCGAGCAATCATCCATGACCAGGATTTCGAAATCTTTGTAACTCTGCGAAAGAATCGATTCGAGGCACTCGCCCAGATAGTGAGCCAGTTTATAGCACGGAATTACAAATGAGACTTTTGGGTTTGGCATCAGATTACTCGCCCGCTGCTTCTTCTGCGCAAATCAGCGAGTTGCCGGCTGCAGCGACTCCACATCTCTTTCGCTAGACGTCAACGTGATCTTGGGATCCAAATAGATCGACCCGCTCGACTTGCCATTGCCGGTCATCACAACCTGCTTGAGATTCGTATTCGAATAGAGGAACTGTTGATCAAATGTATCTGTCACTGCGAATCCTAACCGGAAAATTCCTCCCTGCAGGTTTAGGTTGAGATCAAAGTCAACTTCCACACGCTCACCGGGAGCGAGATTCAGCATTCCGGTGTCGTGCTGCCCGCTCGTCGAAAGAAACAGTCGCTCCCCTTCCTGGCTATGAACGTAAAACGCCACGTGTGCATCTTTGATTTCAGCAGTTGCCTCGATCACCACCGAAAAACGTGCGCGTTCACCTGGTTCAAATACCTCGCGCCCGTTTCCACCACTGTCTTTCAATACCGAGGAAACCACTCGCACGGCTTTTCCCTCGCCATCTTCCTCATAAAATGAGTAATACTTCCCGATCGCGGTCCGAACATCGCCCTGGTAAACCGGCTCGCCGTATTTCAAAAGCAGAGCGGATTTGCAGAGACTGCTCACAGCTGCCAGGTTGTGGGAAACAAAGATCAGGGTTGTGCCATCCTCGGTGAACTGTTTCATCCTGGTGTAGCACTTTTCCTGGAAGTGATAGTCTCCCACACTCAGCACTTCGTCCACGATCAGCACTTCAGGCTCGATGTGTGCCGCGATCGCAAATCCAAGACGGGCGTTCATCCCTGACGAATATCGTTTAACCGGTGTATCCAGAAAATCTGAGAGACCGGAAAAATCCACGATGGCGTCGAACTTGCGATCGATTTCCGCTTTCTTCATACCGAGAATCGTGCCATTCAAGTACACGTTTTCGCGACCTGATAGATCAGGATGAAATCCGGCACCCAGTTCAATCAGACATCCGGAGCGTCCATTCACCCGCACCACGCCCTTTTCCGGTCGCAGGATGCCGCTTAGCAGCTTCAGAATCGTGCTCTTCCCGGAACCGTTCGGGCCGATGATTCCAATCGAGTCGCCTCGGCGCAAATCAAAGGTGACATCATTTAAAGCCCAGAATTCCTGGGGCTTCAGCGAAGCCAGACCTTCACGCGAGAACAGCCTGCGCGTGGCGGCTGGAATCAGATCGCGCAAAGAATCGTAGCGCTCTCCTCTGCGGAATTTCTTCCATACGTGCTCGAATTCGACTGCGTATTCGCTCATCTGTCAGATCTCTTGTGCAAACAGTGGCTCTGCCTTCTTAAAAGTGCTCCATGCGATCAGCAAAAGGCCGAACGCCCACACCGCAGCGTAGCTCAACCAGAAAGCACTCGGCGGGCGATGCAAAACCACGACATTCTCGATCGATTCCATCAGTGCACCCATCGGGTTGATCAGCAACAAAGGGGCCCACTTCCCGAAACTGCGCGCGCTGAACAAGACGGGAGTGAAAAGAATTCCGTAAGTGAACAGGACATCTACGATGTACTTCACATCACGAAAAAAAAGATTGGCGCATGCGAGCATGACCGTGAAGCCGATCGTAAGCACCAACAGGATAAGAATAATCATCGGTACCCAGACGAGCTGTACTGAAAGTCCTGCTCTTCCAATGAGCATGAGTGCAGTAAGGAAGGAGCCCGCGATAAGAAAATCGAAGAAGTTTGCGAAAACGCTCGAAAGCGGTAAAACCTCGCGCGGAAAGTAGATCTTGGTCACAAGATTCATGTTGGAGACAAGCGAATTCGACCCAAACTTCACAGCCCCAGCAAAGAAAGACCACATTACGGCCTTGACTGAGACCGAAATCAGGTCCGAGAGGCCCAGATGAGTATGGCTTGCAATGGCATAAGCCTCCTTCATAAGCATGCCGGCACCGACAATTAATACCGGCATCAGCAACGCCCATAAGAATCCCATGATGGATTGCTTGTACCGAATACGGATTTCCTTCCGTGTCAGCATGTACAGCAAATCGCGTTGGTTTAACAGCAGGTTAATACTCTTCATCTTTCATCCATTCACAACCTTCGCGCCAATGACCCCTAAACGTCTGAGGCCGCCACCCTTGTCCCTGACCTGCTTCCGGCGCGACAATTCGGAATTCTATTCCTCTGATGTTGCGTTCTCTTGTCGACACGACGCCACTATTAACACTTTAGTAATTAAATAACCCATGGAGCGAAAGCGCCAGTTGCCCTATGAATACAGCACGCCGGCTGCCAAGTGCCCGAAGAAAGTCGACTGCCCGGAGAATGATCTTCGATTTCCCTTGCCGAACCGGACAGTCCTATATACCTGTAAAACAGGCACTTATGCTTATCGTTACTCGAGACGATGAAAGCTCCCTGGTCAAGAAGTACGTCCTAGTGCCGAAACCGCAAAACTTTGCAGCTTTTAGGAAAGCTGTTTACCAAATTGCTGTCAGCGGCCAAGTACGCGCCGGCGCATCTCGAGCAAGAGTATCTTGAAAGCCCGGTCATAGAATGGCGAAGGCCACTCCCGGAAGCCGCGAACTGCAAGCCGCAAGGTGTTATTGAAATCCCCCTTTTCGCGATACTTGACTGCAACCATTGAGTATCGGACCGAACGCATGCGGCGCGCTGCGAGGACACGAGCTAATCCGCGCAGATGAGAGGTTCCCGCCGCGACGATGGCCTCCATGCTACGCAGATGAATGTCGGGATTGGAACTCATGCTGTTCCCCAACACACGATATCTGAGCAGGCGCTCCGGAACACCGACGAACTTGCAGATGTTCGATAACCTCAGCCACATCTCCCAGTCTTCGCCGGCGGGCATACTCCTGTTGAATCCGCCTACCCGGAGAAAAGCATCCCGCTTCGCGAGCACGGAGGACGGATCGATGAAATTGTGATGCCGCAGCGTCTTTATGGCGTCGTTGCCGAAGAAACACTCAGGGTGTTCGGTGTGACCATCTGGGAAAAATCGTGTGGCGGCACAATAGCAAAACTCCTCGTCACGAATCGCAGAAACCTGGCGCTCGAGTTTCGTTGGCAGCCAAACATCGTCGGCATCGAGCAGTGCAATCCAATCACCGGTCGCGACCTCAATGCCCTTATTCCGCGCAGCCGACAGACCAGCGTTGTCTTGAAAAACGTACCGCACGGGAAACTGCGAAACCACTTCTTTGGTGTCATCTTTCGACCCGTCGTCCACCACAATAACTTCCCATGGTTTGAATGTCTGAGCGAGAGCGGAACTTATGCTTTCAGGAAGCCACTGCGCATGGTTGTAGGTAGGAATGACAACCGATATCTTCATATTGTTTCGCGATCAGAGTTGCACTTTAGGTTGAAAGAGGACTCCCGACAAGTTCACTGCTTTTGGTAATTACACTGCTCGGTTTCGCAGGTTCAACGGCCTCGCTCAGATTCTCTGCAAAGCCCCGTATCATCACAGCCATAGTCACGAATACATATACGATTTCGCGATGGGCTAAACCCGTCGTAAAACCTTGCACTGTAACGGCGAGGACACAGCAAAATACTCCTAACGATGCTGCCTGGAGCAACGCCGCTGTTTGGCCATGACTTGCCAGGGAGACTTTTCTGGCGCGCACGGAGGCGTAAAGTCCGGTCAAGAGAATAGCAACATAAAGGAGCAGCGCCGGTATTCCGATCTCGCAACTCACCTGAAGGTATGCGTTGTGCGGAGTATTCGGCGCATACAGAACGAAATTGTCCGGCCCGATGCCAAAGACAGGGTGTTGTGGAATTAAGTCTAATGCGATATTCCAGAGCTGCAGCCGATCCATGGCTGATGCATCTTCTTGGTAAGTGCTCACTGTGCTAAGTCGGCTCCAATAGCTTTCAGGTGCAACCACGGCCGCTACCGAAAGCAACAATACCAGCGCAACAGCGGCCTTTAACTTCTGCTTGCTCAACACCCAAAGGACTAACATGCCGAGACCTAGCGCGATAGATGCTCCGCGAGAATTCGCCTTAAAGAAGACGTAGCCCGCACCCGACGTCACCAACAACAAAAGGATTCGCTGCCAGGTCTTTTTGTAAAAAGACATCATGGTGATGCTCAGAAAAATCGTCAGCACCATGAACAAAGCCAGGTAGTTCGAGTTGCCAAAAACGGTACCACCCTTCGCTATCGCCGCACGCTCATATTCCTGACCGGCGATGTGCTCCACGATACTGCTCGGATTTCTGAGAGCACGGATGGCAACATAAGCACCTGAAAACAGCATGGCGTTTAAATATCCGCGTAGTTGCTTCGGTGTCTTCACCAACATTAGCGACATTACGCAAAAGCACATTAATGTGGAGAAATCATCGAGTCGATTCTTAGACAGTTCGGTCCAGTGAAGAATGCCTGAGACTAGCATCAAGGCATAGAACAAAAGTATGATTCGCAGCTTCTTCAGCGCGGCAAAAAAATCAGGCATCGATCCTGCCAGGCGAAACAGCAGCCCGACCGAAACGGCCAGGGTGAACACCATCGGAATATGCAGAGGCTCAACGTTGGGTCGATCGTCCTGCGGTCTGCCGAAGTTCAGGAAGAGCAACATGAGGACGCCAAGATATGGTGAGATTGTCGCGGCAATCGCACCTCCAATTTCGCCAATTAAGACAACTATGATTCGAAATGGCATCCCGAATACCTTGAATCTCTTGCCGTTTACACTTTCCATCCCAGGCTACTGTTTACCGTGCTCAAGGTGTGCCTTGAGTAAAGTAAGTCGTAGCTGGAAACCATTTGGCCTATGCTGAATTGCGAGACCGCCCTGGCACGTGCCGCTGAACCGAGCCTTTTCCGCATTTCTGGCTGCCGATACATCTCCGCCATTTTGGCCGCGAGGCTCTCGGCTTCACAGTAGTTGAGTACTACGCCTTCCTTTTCGGGTTCGAAGACTTCCCGGTGGGAGGGAAGATCTGCACAAATGATCGGAAGCCCCGTTGACATGGCTTCAAGAACGACATTCGACATTCCCTCTGATTTCGACGGCAGCACAAAAAGATCAAGGCAGGCCATGAAGACCTCCGATTGACTTCGGTAACCTAGGAAATGAGTTCGATCAGCGATTCCAAGTTCTTCCGCGATCCGAAGCAACTGTGGTCTTTCCGGACCATCGCCTAATAGAGCGATATGGATGTCAGGAATCGCCTTGGCTAGAACCCCTAATGCGCCCACGAATACGCGGAAATTTTTCAGCTCGTCTAATCTTCCCACTCCGCCGGCAAGAAAGACATTGCTTGGCAATCCGAACTCTTTTCGGCACCGTTCTCTGTCGGCACGGGGATGGAACCGGTCACTATCAACTCCGTTAGGAATACATTGCACTTTTTCCCTTCGAATGCCGTACTGTATCCATTCCTCAGCGAGCGCCTGGCTGACGGTGACAATCCGTTCTACAAGTTGTCCCAATACGACCTTCAATACACGCTTTGGCCTACTATCGCCCTCCACCTCACCGATGTTCTTGCCGTGTTCTCCGTGGACGATGGGAATTCCAGTCAACTTCGCCGCAATGACTGCATACAAGAATGTTCCCCAATTATGTGAATGCACCAGATCGACGCGGTTCTGCCGGAAAATACGGGCGAGCCGCACTACCAGGCTCCAATCAATGCCTCGGCCATTCTTGGGCACGGCTAAAAAGTTCGTGTTCGCTCGGCGGATCCGATTGGAAAACGTCTCCTCGGTATCAAGAGCACAGATCGAAACCCGGTAGCGCTCGGCGGGCAGGCGGTTACACACATTGACAATGCCGTTCTCCATACCGCCTTCTGCACGTCCACGGCGAACAACGTGCATCAAATGAATAGGCGGGCGGCACTGGATGTTTTCGGCTATCGCTCCGGCTTTGAAATCGTTTATCAGCTTTTCAACCATAGCTATCGAGAGAATTCTCTATGCCAGAGAAGAAAGCAGAGGACAGACCACAGCTTGCGATCCAAGCCGCCTGCTACGCCCTTTACATGACGATCAAGAAGGCTCTGACAATAGTCGAGCCGGATAATATGGCCAGCATCGCTGCAGGAAATAGTCTCACGAGCAAAATCTTTTAGATCTTCGCGAAACCACTTCGAGATGGGCAAAACAAATCCCTGCTTCCGGCGATTCAGAATATCCGCAGGTAAGATACGGCGCGCTGCTCTTTTAAGGATTCTCTTGCCTTCTCTACTGGTCCATTTCCATTCTCTGGGAAGGCTGGCTGCGAACTCGGCAATTCGGAAGTCAAGCAGTGGTGCACGCATCTCAATCGAGTTCGCCATCGACATCCGATCAACTTTTACCAGGATATCGCCGGGAAGGTAGGTCTCGTAGTCGACGTGATTGAGTATGGCACTGTCCTCGCCGGTGGCTCGGAAGTAAGCAAACGAATCTCTAATTTGAAAGCCGCGTTCGCGCGGTGAAATGTAGCGAGCGAAGTCTTGTGTATACAACTCCTCAAGCTCAGCTTCTGTAAATATACTGCGTGAGTTGAACCATGCCGCTTCTACCGGAATCTCTGCTTCGGATACGAACCGTTTCAGCTTCCTACCAATATGGCCGCCACGGCCGTTCAGTTTTCTCGCCGTTCTCCGGATGACCGAGCGGAGCGGAGCAGGCACAGCACGGTACTCTTTTGCATAGGCATGATACCGGTATGATTTGTAGCCGCCAAACACCTCATCTCCGCCATCGCCGCTCAGAGCCATCGTCACGTGCTGCCTGGCCATCTCGGATACCAAATACGTAGGAACCGCGGAGGCATCGGCAAATGGTTCGCCAAAATGAAGTATCAGTTTACGAATGAGTTCGATTGCGTTGTGAGGACGTGCCAGGATGTGGTGATGTTCTGTTCGGAATAACTTTGCAACCTGAGCCGCATATCGCGACTCATCCAGTTCTTTGTCCGAGAATCCAACTGTGAATGTCTGAACGGGACGGTCCATCAGTTGGCTCATTAATCCGACCACAAGGCTGGAGTCAACTCCACCGCTCAAGAGCGCACCAAACGGAACATCGCTATACAGCCGGATTCTCACTGAATCCTTTAGCAAGGACAGCAACTCCTCAGCAGCTTCCTCTTCCCTGCGCATTTCTGACGGCCTTGGTTGTAGCCTCCAATATGGGCCGATTCTGACCGTACCAGCTTTCCACAACAGAAAGTGCCCTGGGGGAAGTTGCTTCACCTTCTTGAATATGGTCCTAGGGGGGGGGGTGTAACCAAGTGCAAAGTAATTGTCTAGTGCGACTTCGTCGATTTCCCTGCTGATTTGCGGATGTTCCAACAGACTTGCCATTTCTGAGCTAAAGACAATGCGTCCGTCAGTCAGACAATAATAAAGGGGCTTTTTGCCTGCGCGGTCTCTAGCTAGCAACAGAATCTGTTCGCGGCGATCCCAAATTGCCAAGGCGAACATCCCGTTCAACCTAGCCAATCCTTCCGGACCGTATTGCTCGTATGTATGAATTACAGTCTCAGTGTCCGAGTGCGTAGCAAAACGGTGGCCAGCTGTAACTAATTTATCCCGGAGATCGCGATAGTTGTAAATCTCTCCATTGAAAACAATCGCAATGTTGCCGTCCTCATTGAACATAGGCTGCTGCCCGCCTTTGAGGTCAATGATGGCAAGACGTCGCATTGCCAGCCCAGTCGATCGATGTATCCATTCACCGCCTTCATCCGGACCGCGGTGCCACAATCTGGCATTCATCCGTGAGAGCAGTGATGGGTCGATTGCAACGTCTTGTCGGTCAACAATTCCGCAGATGCCACACATTCTCTTATCCGCCGTTTATATAATTTGCGAGTGTCTGCACCATCACCTTATACTGCGAGTATTTCACTCGCGAGGATCGCGCTCTACTGCTTTTGCGAAAAGAACTACAGGTACGAACTTCCTTAGGCGTGCACTAGAATGCGCATCCTAACTTTTACCAGCCTCTTTCCCGATCGGTCCCGACCGAATTTCGGCATTTTCGTTTATCAACGCATGGCTCATGTGGCACGACGCCCTAATACATCCGTAACGGTTGTTGCTCCCGTGCCGTACGTACCATCTTGGGTTCCCGGTAACAAAGCAAGGCAATATCGAGCCGTAGCTAGCAAGGAAATGTTTGGAGACTTGGTCATCTACCATCCCCGGTACCCACTCCTTCCAAAGGCCAGCATGCCGTTGCATGGCCTTTTAATGTTCCTGGGCGCATTTTCAATAGTGCGTAAGCTGACCAGTGAACAGGATTTTGACTGTATTGACTCTCATTTCATCTATCCGGATGGGTTCGCAGCTGCCCTCTTTGGTAAAACGCTCCGAATCCCAACCGTTGCTTCCGCACGCGGCACCGACATCAACTTGTATCCTTCGATTAAACTCATCCGGCCACTATTGAAATGGACCCTTAAAAATACGGACGGACTGATCGGCGTTTGTAAGGCATTGAGCCAAGAAATGGTCGCTTGCGGTGCCAAGGCCGATCGAGTCAAGACGATAGGCAACGGAGTCGATATAAACCGCTTTCGTCCTGTTGAACAGAGAGCGGCACGGAAAGCTCTCGACATTCCGCAAACTGGTCCAGTAGTTCTGGCGGTCGGTTCTTTAGTCCCGGTCAAAGGCTATCCTCTCTTAATAGCTGCTATCGCTGATCTGAAGAAACGTGGGCTTGCAGTCCACCTTTACGTTGCTGGCGACGGCCCATGCCGCTCGAAACTTGAAAACATCATCGGTTCTCTCGGCTTGCAGCACGACATAACACTCCTCGGAAACGTCCCCAACGACCAGTTGAACATCTGGTACAGCGCTGCCGACGTGAGCTGTCTCTGTAGTTCTCGGGAGGGCTGGGCCAATGTCCTCCTCGAGTCCATGGCTTGCGGCACACCAGTCGTTGCAACGCGAATCTGGGGCACACCAGAAGTTGTCGTTTCCGATGAGCTTGGCCTCTTGGTCGACCTGAACACGCACGCCATTGCAGATGGTCTACAAGCCGCTTTGAACCGCTCATGGAACCGTGACCGAATCTCCGGCTTTGCACGCCAGAAGTCCTGGGACACAGTGGCGGAGGAGGTCGAGCAATGGTTACGTGACATCAGCAGTCGCTCGGAATACAAACGGACAACCATCACGCCTAGGAAATGATGGAACTCGATACGGCAGTGCAAAGTTCTCTCGGCTCTTCTTTTGTTGTTACCATTAACCTAGCGAATTTTTCCGCCAGCCTCGGACGCTCGTAGCTTCGTATAGCCTCCTGATTTCGGCGCCCTGTGGAACGAACTTCCCCGGTCGCCAAACCTTTCAGAAGGCTCACTATTTGGGATTGATCCGCAGGATCGATACACCAACCTGCTCCTGTCTCCTCGATTGTCTTACAAACCTCGCCTCCCGTGGGTGCCAGAGCTACAATTGGTTTCCCCGACGCGAGATACTCATAAATCTTTCCGGTCGCAAAATTCGGATCATGCATTACGAGTAGCAGGAAATCCGTCTCCTCCATATACCTCAGGGCGTCCGATTGCTTTACGTACCCCATCAATCTCAATCGCGAGTCCGATTGCAGAAGCTCTCGCTGATCATCCGCGACACGCCCTACAAAGCGTGTTTCGATCCTCGAGCGCACATCTTCAGGAAGACTCGCCAGCGCATCGAGGTAGGGTTTGGGCGAAGTCGTGGCGTATACAGTGCCAATGTACGACACCACGACCTTCGATCCGCCGTGAGGGCGGGCCTTGAATGTCTCAAAGACCTTAGGGTCGTAGCCGTTGGGAATGTGAACAAACTTACTTTCAGGCTGATCAGGGTAGCGTGCCTTCATTTCGTTTACGACGCCCTGTGTGATGGAAACCACTTTATCTGACAACTCCACAGTGTGGCGTTCAATCATCTCGGCACGTTTGCGAATCGCATCGGAGCTATGAAAGCTGAATGTGGAGAGAAAGAATCTCAGCCACTCATCTCTGAAATCGCTGATTAACTGAATATCTCGGCACTTCTTCTTTATCGCGTTGCCGATTAGAAATGCAGAGAAAGGAGGCGCCGTTACGATTACCGACCGGATGTCATGGCGTTTCGCAATGCTGATTGCCCGCCGGGTCGCGAGCGGCACCCACAGGACCTCGGGGTCGGGACACAGCAACCTCCTCAACAGGTTCGAAAGGAACGAAGCGTTGCCGACGGTATTGGCCTCGGCACCGGCAGCCTGATTTCTTTGTGACTTCCTTCTAGAAAACAGCTTCCCTACTGCCTTTCGTGTCCAGTTCGGAGGCGCTGGAGTCCAGCAGCGATGCACTACAACGTTTGACGAAACCTGCGCCAACAACGTCGAATCAGGCACCGGAGAAGGCGGGTTACTTGGTGTCAGCACATGCAGTTCGCAATTGTACGACGGCAAGTACTTTGCCAAGCTAAGGGCGCGCTGCACAGCAATACCTCCTGCCGGCGGGAACCAATATGAGATCAGGAGAACTTTTCGCTTCATCGTGACAGTCGCAGCCTAATGTGTTTCAGAGCTTCGTAATGTCTTATGCCAAGTACCTTCTTCGCCACTTTTGCCAGCCCGCGTTGCGCACTCATTCGGTTAACTGAAAACAGCTTACGCTGGCTCAGATCCGCAAAAGTCGATATGCTCGTGGAGTGCATGATCGCAATACGAGGTATTATTTGCCCTTGGGCTGCCAGTGCCGGTTCCGAATTACAGAGCGCCTCATAGCCAGCGGCAAGACCTTCTCGATATACTCTTTCGTCGGCAAACCCGCCGGGAATGGCGAAGTATCTTACTTCTGTGCCCAACCCGCTCTGCAGGAATTCTTTGGAAATCACGAACTCTCTCCGCAGGTCGTCGTTGCTGAGATCAGTCAGAGCTCGATGGTGAAGGCCATGAGACTGCACCGACATGCCAGCTGCCTGCAAGCTGTTCAACTGTCTCCAATCCAAGAAGCCGGGTTTTCCGACATTCGACGTGGTAACAAAGAATTCAGCACGCATTCGAAACGACTCTAAGACGGGGAGTACAACAGAAAAGTTTGATTCGTGCCCATCATCAAAGGTCAGAACCACTGATTTCTCTGGTGATTCGCCGTTCAGAAAGTCTTTGAGTAGTACGGTCTGAAATCCGTTCACCGCAAGATATTCCATTTGCTGCCGAAATTGGCTTCTTAGAAGGGAATACCACCGATCCGAAGGAGCTTGCGCTTGCCATTCCTTCCGATCGACGAAAACCCCGTGATAGGTCAGAACCAGCATTGAGTTTCGCTGAGAATCCCTGGATGTCGAGCTCATTGGGAATTCCTCGCGGACGAGATATTCACTCCCGTGGCGTCGAATCTCTGCTGCCCGAAGTCCCCTCCGTCGGAAAAAGGAATCGTGCTTGGTTGTGCGGACCACAACCTGGTCGGCGACCGTTTATGTCTCAGAAAACTGATCAACGCGGCTGCAGCCGCCGCATTAAGCAGACAGAAACTCGCGGCTGCCGAGATCACGCGTCCTCGGTGCCATCCCGCTAAACCGATAAAGGCTAATGCATAGAAAACAGCCTGAGCCATTGCAAACGCTCGATACAGGTTCTCATTCCACGCTGCCAGCGATGCGATAAACAGAACAGCTAACAGAAAAGGAATGGCGAGGCGAAGCAACTTATGGCTGACGAACCGGAACCACAGCCGATTCGAGCTACTCAACAGCCACGGAGCTAATTGGAGTAATTGATAGTTGCCAGCCAGGGTGCGCACCTTACGTTGAAACTCCCCTTTGCCGGGTTTGGGCTCCTCGTCCCAGGCCCTTGCTGCTGGTTCAAACACAACGCGATAGCCGCCACGTGATATTGCCATGGGAATGTAAACGTCATCCAGCAATGTCCCGGCCGGTATTTCTGGAACCAGCGACCTTCTCGCTGCATACAGCGCACCCGTTGCACCGACCACAGATCCGCTTGCTGCTTCAAGTTTGCGAATCAACTTTTCAAGCCGCCAATATAGCGAGACTCCGCTCTCTGCAGCTCCTTCAGATCGCGACCGAAACAACAATTCTCCACTCACGCATCCAACTTCAGGGTCGCCGAAGTTCGAGACCAGAGCACGTAATGCTGAGCGCTCGATCTCCTGCCTCACATCTGTGAAAAGCAGGATTTCGCCTTTCGCAAACGGAATTGCCGCCCTGAGTGCAGCTGCCTTGCCCTCACTGGAAGTACGAAAAAGAGCTTTAATCCCAGTGGAAGCCCGTAGCAATTCATTTGTATCGTCAGTCGATCCGTCGGACACGACGACGATCTCGACCCGGGCCGATGGATAATCGAGTTCTTTGAGATTTCTCAGCTTATTGGCCAATCGCGTCGATTCGTTTCGAACCGCCATCACGATTGAGACAGTTGGCTCTATAGTTGTTTTTGCGACAGGCTTTCGCCGCAACTTCGAGATCAGCCAAAGCAGGAGCGGGTATCCCAAATAGGCGTAAATGATCAGGGCGAATGATGCCCAAAACGCATAGCTCATTGAGCACCACGCCTAAGGATGACAGTCTTGATAGTTTCGAAGACAATCCAGAGATCAAGCGCTACCGACATGTGCTTGATGTAGTACAGATCATATTGAAGCTTTTGCTTGGTCTCTTCCAGTGATGCGCCGTATTGATATTTGACCTGAGCCCAACCAGTTAATCCCGGACGCACAATGTGACGCAAATGATAGTAGGGGATTTGCTCCTCCAACCACTGAACGAATTCAGGGCGCTCGGGACGCGGCCCAACAAAGGCCATGTCACCCTTTAAGACGTTCCACAGCTGTGGGATCTCATCGAGGCGAGTTTTGCGCATAAGTCGTCCGACTACCGTAACGCGTGGATCGTTCCTGCCCGCCCAAACGGCTCCGGTCTTTGACTCTGCGTCTGCTCGCATCGTGCGGAACTTGTAGACTGTAAATACTTCTCCTTTGCGGCCGACGCGAGTCTGTCTAAAAAAAGTGGGGCCAGGCGATGTTAGTTTAATCGCGAGAGCCAGAATTGGAATGAACGGAAGGCATAACACGAGGCCAGTTAGCGAAATCACGATTGAAAGGATGCGCCGCGTGATCATGAATCCGGTGCTCACGCGGAACCCTTCCGAGTAAATCAATGCGCTTGGATACAATCCCTCGGTTTCGAGTTTCCCTGTCATTTTTTCAAAAATGCTGTTGGCGTCTTCGATCTTCACACCTTCTAGACGAAGGTCCAGCAGTTCGCGTATCGGGATTGTTCCGCGCCGATCTGTGATTGCGACCACTACCCGGTCAACATTTCTTTTCTGAGCCAATGTGCGCAGATTGTTGCCGATCAACTCTCGATCGAGACTCTTGTCCCCCGTCGTGCCGGCCCACCCGACAATGTCCATACCCATGTCTGTCCGCTCACGGATCATCTTCACAAGGTTTTCGGCACGATGGCCAGCTCCGATGACGTAGACCCGCTCTCTTAGTTGTGGAAGCCTGATGATCCAACCAAACAAGGCCCTCCAAAGAAGAAGCGCACCAGTAAGAAAGACTGTTCCTGTTAAGTAGACGCCTCGCTGAATCTCGAAATGCGGATAGACAAAGGTTGCCGCGGCCAGAAAGAAGCAGAGAAATCCAAGAACAAGTAACAGCCGGAAGTAGGTTTCACCACTCGAATTCACTTGTGCGGGCGCATATAGATCGAAATAATGCGACGCAATGATAACGACCAAAGTCACTACCAGAATTTTGCCCAGGCCATATTCATAATTGAGAACCAGATAGGAGTCCGAGCCAAGGCGCAACAATGTTGCGAGAAGAAAAGAAGCACAGACAATTAGAGCTTCGCAGGCTAGAAGCACCAGCGTTCGCAGTGGGTAGTACACGTGAAACAACCGTACCATCGCTTTTCTCTTCTCTACGAATTCTGCTCGAAAGTTCGATTTCGGCCGTACGAATAGTAGTAAGACGATTCGGCCGGGGATTCTTTGCTGCGGTTCAAAACAACCCCCAAAATAGGGATGTTCTTAAATTCCTGTCGCGCCTTTTGAGCTATCGTCACAGGCGTAGTATCAGCCTGAAGCACCAGGAGGACTCCGTCACACGCCGATGCAACTAAAGTAGCGTCGCTTACCGGAACGACTGGCGAAGAATCAACAATGATCCAATGAAACAGATTTCGCATATTTTCCAGTAGAGCTTTTAACCTTCCATTGGCTATTAACTCCGACGGATTCGAGACTGCTTTTCCGCCAGGGATAAAAAACAGGTTGTCCAGCGGTCCGCGCTGAACCACAGATTCTTGATTCAAACTGCCAGAGAGATAATCCACCAGGCCAGGCGCTTCAGCGGCGCCGAGAGATTGATGCATATGTGGTTTACGAACGTCTGCGTCGATCAGCAGCACTCGACGACCGTGCTGACGAACGAGCGCCTGCGCCAGATTGGTTGAGACAAACGTCTTTCCCTCGCCGGGCAAGGCGCTCGCCACCATTATCGTTCGCAGGGATTTTGTCTTCTCCTTGAGTTGATATAGGCGCGAACGCAGAGTGCGGAACTCTTCCATCCCCGGATCGTAGTGTCGGCTCCGATCCATAAACAACATTCGCTTCAGATCGGGTTTCCACTCTTGCTGCGGGAGTGCAGTTAAGAACCCATCATCGACGTCTCCGGGTTCTGAAACGGACTGGGAATCTGCCTTTAATGAGCGATCGTCTTCCGAGACCCTCGGGCCCGATGACGCGAACTCACTCCTGGATTCCTCCACCCTCAAAGCAGGAGCACTAACAGCAGCAACTCCGTTTTCACGTTCTTCTTCAGCGCGTTTCAATGCCTCGTGTATTCGGCTCATAGCTTTTTTCCCGCAGCGACATCAGTTGTCTCCTCTGTGCTCCGCACAGCGTCGCGAAGAGAAGATAGAATTCGTATCGCTTCGATAAGCCCCAAGTTTTCGCCCTTTCCAGAATTGGTCACAGGCATATCCGTGATCGGAGGAATCTCGTGCAGTTCAAATTCTCTCGCTACCTCTTCAATAACTTCCGGGAGTATAGGACGTTTCTGATCAGCAAATGCACTGATGAGTGAATGCTCGCAAAGCAGATTGATCACTCTAGGTATGCCCTGTGAATACTTAAAAATCACCTCAGTGGCTTCTGCCGAGAATATGGGAGTTCCATTTGCGCCTGCGATTTTCAATCGCTGGTCGATGTACGCACCGGTTTCATCGGCGGTTAGCGCACGCGTCCTACATCGCAAGGTGATCCTTTGGCGTAGTTGCCGTAGCTCCGGAAGCTTAAGTTTGTGCTCAAGTTCCGGCTGCCCTGAGAGCACGATCTGAAGCAGTTTCTCGGTCGAGGTCTCTAAGTTCGTTAATAACCGAATTTCCTCCAGCATTTCCGCCGAGAGATTCTGCGCTTCGTCTACGATCAGTACGGCAGCTTCGCGGCCCCGATACCTGTCCAGCAACCATTGATTTAACTTCAACAGGCACTGCCCTTTGTCTTTGGGGCGATACGGGATGCCGAAATCGGCAAACATGAATTCAAAAAACTCCATGACCTGCAAACGAGGATTAAAAAGAAATGCGCTGCTTACACGCTGAGTCTTGAGCCATTCCAGCAGCTTGTTGAGTAACGTCGTCTTTCCGGTGCCCACTTCCCCCGTAAGCAACATGAACCCCTTGCGGTTCTGCACTCCATAGGCAAGACATGCGAGCGCTTCACGGGTGTGTTGCGTTACGAAAAGAAACCGGGGGTCCGGGTTCACGTTGAACGGATTTGCTTTCAATCCGAAGTAGCTCTTATACATGGATCCTCATGCAATACTCGTTAACTGCTTGTCTCGCTTCGGGCCGGAAACTCCGTTGCCATTCTTTCGTACCTCATCAACCGAAGGAACGCGCGTCAAAACGGGTAGTTCGAGGTAAAACGTGACATCGTTCTCGTTGCGAATGAGCTTCTGCTTCGTCTCCAGCAGGAAGGCGAGACCACATCCAAGAAGCAGTCCGCCAAAGAAACCGCCGGCAGCGAACATCGGTCTATTGGGAAATGTCGGCCTTTCCGGCAAGTTTGGAGGATCGAGAACGGTGAATTGTTCACCCTGCTGGCGCTTCTCGAGATCCGTCGCCATCTCAGACTCGTTCTGCTTCCGCAAAAGATCGTTATAGAACTGCAACGCAGTCTCGTGATCGCGAGTTATCTGCTTGTACTGCTCCTCAACAACGGGACTTAGCTGTACTCGAGCTTGGTAGACGTTAATCTGAGACTGGATACGAGCTTGTTCAGCCTGCTTGTTCTGTATCGACTGCTCAATTCCTCTTAACTGAGCACGCAGTTGCTGGATTTGACTAGGTTCCGGGCCGGAACCCTTGATCTTATCCACCGTGGTTGCAGGCTTGCCTGTCGCAGTCCCTTGCTCAGCAATTCGACTTTTCACCCGCTCAATATCCTGCTTCAGTCGGATAACATCTGGATGTGTGTCGGTGTATTTCGACTCAAGTGCCGACAACTGTGCTTGCTCTGTAGCCAACTGCTGATCAAGCGTTTCCGGATTTGCGGCCACGCTCCGGTTGTCCTGCAACGCACGCCAGCTCTGAAGCTGCTGGCTCAGGACTGATTCCGTATAAGTGCGATTCTGCTCTAACTGACTAAGAGCCTGTGTATTGGAGTCCAGCTGCGAGTTAAGCGACGCTAACATGTTGAAGTTAGTCTGCTCTTGTCCGGGCAACTGTCCCATGTACTTGCGTTTGAAATCCGCCAGCTTCTGATCCTGCTCGTCGAGCTTTTGTTTGGCATCGTCTAGTTGGCTGCCAATGAAATCCGTTGTGCCTTGGGCCCTTTGCTCTCTTATCTTGAGGTTCTCCGCCAAGAACATCGACGTAATCTCGCCGCAAACTTGTTGCGCCAGGTGCGGTGTGGAAGCCGTAAAGCTGACATAGAAACCTGGAAGTCCTCCCCCTCCAAAATCAGCTCGAACCGGACTGACGGATATAGCTTTTCGCATCAACTCGACTTTGTCCTCCATCGAGAGGTTCTTCTTATCGCCAAACAAGCCGAACATTTCGATGATTGGTTGCAGTCTGGTTCTGCTGAGAATCTGCTCCTTCATCGTTGCAAGCCGTTCATCCAAGACTTCTGTGATTACAGGCCTGACCAGGGAGTCGGGCACTTTCTGCTGCTCGACAAGGACTAGTGTCTGAGATGTGTACCGAGTCGGTAATACCCGCGACACGCCGTAGGCGATCGTGACGCCGAGTGCCGCCGGTATCAACAGCCACCATATTCGGCGCCGCACCATTTGCAGATAGTCTTCGAAGGTGAGTTCGCGTTGCGGTAACATGCACTAACCCTTTCCCTGTACCCTGAGAAATAACGCTATTCCAATGGAATCGGACGAAAGCTCCAGTTAAAAGCGACGCCAGCGATTTGCCTATTCAGATCGCCACAAGCTAATCCGACGCAGTTGTCCGAGACTTGCCTCTGGTAGTTGTAGTTTAGTGTTAGTCCTGCGTAACGACCGAGCGACCGGTGTACATTAGCGCCGACGAATAGACCTTGATAAATCTGCGAGGTATTGGTCAGATCAGAGTTTCGCGAATACCCAAAAATTCCGGTGGCTGACCATGTAGTCCCCAAAGGCCTCGAAACTGACACTTGGGCTGTACTCGTCGTGGCACCGTACAAAACCCCTGCGCCAGCCGTGGTACCAGTGAAATAAGAAATCGAAACCGAAGTTCTCGCGCGCTGGTAGTCGAGCGATGCGCTTCCGTTATAAGTAATCTGGTTCGCAGCTTTGGTTAGCCCACCAGAATTGATGAATTGTGGTCCTCCGGATGCCTGAAATGACATCCGGCCGCCGATCTTTCGGCCATAGCTAAGCTGCAGACCTTGTGAATGAAACTGAGAGTTGAAGTTGTCATAACGAAATAGCGAGTAGTTATAACTAATTCCAATCGAGTCTTTGCTCGTCAAGCCGTAGTTATAACCGCTAGTCCCAGTTATCTCGTTGTAGTCATATAGACTGAAGTCTTGAAATCGTTCTATACCGTAGATCGCACTCGCTGTCCATGTGCTGCGCCGTGATAAGTCATATGCGACCTGGCCCATAACAGTGTTGCCGTACTGTGCGCCATAAGGATTTAAGATCGACTGATTCGGAGCGTACTGAGGCTTGATAACCGCATCAGGCACCTGTTCCGGGATGGGCAACAGAAAACCACCACCCATCAACGAGTTTGGTGTGTACGTGAAGGCATCGGCACCAGTCAGATTCCAGCGTCCAATCTGGAAATTTTGGGAAAAGCTGAGGTTCTGTGAAGTAGAAAAAGCCGGCTGGCTGGTCGAATAATGCACGACACTGCCTGAGTACGCCAGCGCCGTCTGTGACGTTTGCAGTTGCCTCTGAAGCGCAAGTGATCCGCCAGCGATCGTAAGGCTTTCGAATGCAGTGCCTGTTCCGGCGATCACGCCCGGGTTGGAATCCCAGCCTTCCGAAGCGAAAAGTGAAACCGACATCTGCTTATGCCCTGAAATTCCCAACGAGAAGGGTTGCGCGCCAGTCAAAGGTCGCGTATCCGCTGCAATGGTTGCGGTGGCATCCGCTCCAGTAACGTTCGGATTGGCAGCTGTCGAATACAACGGTGCATCCGGTTTCGCCGGACTTTCAGGATCCTGCGCCATTCCCAGCAATGCTGGTATTGCCAGCAGCCCCACGCAGGCAAGAGAATTTCTAAATCTCATCGTTCACTCCTACGGGACCACAATCGTGTCACCGGGCTTGAGAACGATGTTCTGATTCGTATTTTTGCCTTTGATGACATCTTTGTAGTTAAACGCAAGCTTGCTCTGCGTGCCATTTTCAGTTCGCAACATGTAGATCTTTGTTGTCTTTGCATAAGGGCTAGGTCCGCCCGCGCTCGTCAATGCCTGGAGAATTGTCATGTTCGGAACGAGCGGAAATGCACCGGGCCGGGAAACTTCACCGATGATATACACGCGGCGGCTGTTGACGGCCGTGACTGTCACAGTCACCTGAGGTTCCGTAAGGAACTGCTTCAGCTTTTCTGTGATCTGAGACCTCAGCTGCATGGGTGTCAGGCCGGCAGCTTGGATATCGTTTAGTAACGGTAGTGAAACCTTTCCATCAGGACGGACAGGAACCGACGCAGATACTTCCGGCTCCTTCCAAACATTTATGTTCAGTACGTCTTCCGGTCCGATAACGTAAGTTTCGTCGTTGACAGAGCTCGAAGCCGCCTCCGGCTTTTGCGGAGTCTGCCCCTTATCTTCTGATACCGCAGTACTGGACAATGCCAGGCATAGCGCTATGAGTACCGAACTAGTTATTTTGCAAAATGTTGATGACTTCACGACTCCTCCTGCATTGTTTGCGTACCGTCCACTCCGATCTGCTTCATCTTGTACAGAAGGGCTTTGTAGCTGATACGTAACTCTTGCGCTGCGCGTTTCCGATTCCATTGTGTTTTCGTGAGGACCTTTAATATCAAATCCTTTTCTGCGGCACGAGATGCTGCACGCGAAACATCTTTCAGTGATAGTCTCTGCACTCTGCCGGACTTGGATCTGTTGGCCCGCTGCTTGGACTTCAGAGCCGCAAGCGCGACACGCTCATTGCCGATCGCCGCAATTGTTCTGGCTGCATCTTCCAACTCACGCAAATTGCCGGGCCAGCCGTACTCAGTCAGCGCCTGCATAGCGCCTTCACTTAGCAACTGCTTCTCGCGACTCAGCAAGATTGCGTATTTTGCGAGGAGGGTTTCCATTAATGCCGGAATCTCCTCGCGCCGGTGTCGCAGCGGCGGGATACGGAGGCAAAGACTACTGACGCGACAATAAAGGTCTTCGCGGAAACGGCCGAATCGAACGTCCTGGTCAAGATTATGATCAGACAAAAAGATCAAACGAGGACGCCTCGACGAGCAATCAGTCCCGTGAGGAGAAATAATCAGGTCTTGCAGTGCTGACTGGCAGGAAGGGTCGAGGTCGGCGATTTCCCGGAGCACCAGGGTTTTTATTTCAGACGATGTTGGATCATCTTCCAGGATCTGATATTCCGGTGCCGCCAAGTAAACCAGTTCGGCAGCACTCAACTTTGCGCAATCCAGTTCGCTAAACTGCTCTGGTCGGCCACCAGACAACTGGTGAACACGACGTGCAAGTTCGCGCTTACCAACCCCAGGTTCGCCCAGAATCAAGAGTGGCAGATGCGTGTCTGCCACAACATCCAAAACGCGGCTTATCGCCTGCATCGCGACGCCCTGTTGCGGTAAAGGCTGCGCCAATTCCATCGGAAATTGGCCGTCGTTCGATGCTGCCATTGCGTTAGTAACCATTCACTAGTGTCCGTGATTTGCGAATACTGTCCGGTACTTGCAAGGAGCATGCCAAGCCTTGGCGGCAGAGCTGCGAACTTCCAACTGCTTGTGAGTCAGGCACTTCGGGTACAAACGCAGGCTCGACAAATGCAATTAAGGGGTGGAAGAAACCAAACAGAAGGACTGCCATGAGAAATGTTTTTCCCACGTCATGGCTTTGCGATCGAAATGCGATCTCTGTAAACTACTGACTTGCAAGATGATTATGGCCACCCAATTCAGCACGAGACGTGTCCTATAAGCTGGACAAATAACATTGAGAGAGTGGTAAAGTTTTTCCCTTTTTTCAGGGCTGTATCAAATTCCAGCTTGCCCGGAACCTACTGAAATCTAAGCAGCTTGTTGTCTCATGGGGATGGTAGTCGAATTGCACAATCCTCAAGTGCCAAACGCTAGAGCCCTGCCTAGCCGAAAACCGATGGATTCAACGATACAAGCTACCGAGCAGAATACAGTTCGAGCTACTCGTCTCTCCCCCGACCGAGGATCGTTACCTTGGCAGTTGATCTCGCTTCTGGTGGCGACCGCAGTTCTATATCACTCAGTGTTGTTTCATTTGGCGGTCCAATGGTGGAGCGATCCAAACTTCTCCCATGGCGCATTCGTTCCGTTCTTCTCTGCTTTTCTCGTATGGCGCAAGCGCGAGCAGTTGCGTGACATTCCTCAGAATCCCTCGTGGTCTGGATTGATCTTCCTGATCGCAGGACTGGCGATGCTTACACTGGGGACATTTGGGGCGGAACTGTTCCTTAGTCGCTTTTCGATACTGCTGGTTATTGCGGGAATCTGTATTTATTGTGCTGGATGGAAACTGTTTCGCGCTGTGCTTTTCCCTTGGGCTTTGCTGGTCTTAATGATTCCAATTCCGGCAATCATCTTCAACCAAATCACTTTTCCCCTTCAGATTTTATCTTCGAAACTCGCTAGCGCGCTTTTACCGCTTTGCAACGTTCCGGTTCTGCGGGAAGGCAATGTCATTAATCTACCTTCCATTCCTCTTGAAGTTGCCGAGGCGTGCAGTGGCATTCGCTCGCTTATGAGTCTCACGACAATGGCTATCATTTACGGCACACTTGCAGATAACAATGTTGTTCGGAAAATCCTTCTGGCATTAGCGGCAATACCGATTGCAGTTGCGGCAAATGCTTTTCGGATATTTGGTACTGGGCTTCTGGTTCAATACTGGGATCCTGACAAGGCGCTGGGATTCTTTCATGAGTTCTCCGGTTGGGTAATCTTCATCTTTTCTCTCATGCTTCTATTGTCGGCCCACAAACTGTTGATCGCGTTCTCGAGAAAGTCTCCGCAGGCGGTTGCGACGGGAGTGATCGCATGAACAGGACGAAGCCATTGATTCGTTTCTCGATTCCGATCCTGCTAATGTTAGGTGCGGGCGTTCTGATTCAAACTCGCGCCTCTCAGGAGAATCTCCCCAAATCTCAGCCACTATCCTTTTTCCCGCTTGAACTCGGAGTCTGGCGCGGACGAGATATCCAGTTGCAGCAGAGTGTTCTTGACTTACTCGGTCCAGGGCAGTTTCTTTCTCGCATCTACGTAAATTCGAGTTCTGCTAATAGCCCCTACATAGATTTATTCATCGGCTACTTCCCATCCCAAAAAACCGGGAACACTGCTCACAGTCCCAGGAATTGCCTCCCGGGTTCCGGTTGGTACTTCGCAGATATCCGCCGACAGGAGATATCGCTCGCTGGACGCACCCTTAGCGTGAACCGAGCCATCATCCAAAAAGGAACAGATCGGCAACTGATGTATTACTGGTACCAGTCTCATGGAAGAACAGTAGCAAGTGAATACGCGGCAAAGTACTACCTGATCGCGGACGCGATTCGCCTTAACCGAACCGACGGATCGATCGTTCGTGTCATTACTCCGATTGAAAACACTGAAGAAGTGCGTACGGCTGATGCGCGAGCCACTCAATTTTTAGGCGGCGTTGTGCCCGAACTGCCGTATTTCATTCCTAATTGAGCTTTGGTATTTGAGGTTGTTGACGAATAGGTTACCCAGATTCAGGAAGGGATAATATGAAATCGTGCCGCCACTTTTTTAGCGCCTTCGCGATCCTGCTGGTAATAGCTGTCACCGCAGGCTGCTCTAAGGATCCTAACGTCAAAAAACAGAAATATCTTGAGAGTGGCGAGAAGTACTTCGCAGCCCAAAAGTACCGTGAAGCGGTGATTCAGTTCTCAAATGCGATCCAAACCGATCCGAATTTCGCTGAGGCGCATTATCAGCTTGCGAGGGCATACTTAAGACTAGGAAACTGGAAGAACGGGTACGCGGAACTCTCACGTACGGTTGAGTTGCAACCGGACAACGTGAAGGCGCGATTGGATCTCGGCAACTTTCTTTTAGCAGCGCATCAGATTAACGATGCCGCCAACTCGTCCAACATCGCATTACAAAAAGATCCTGAAAATCCTGACGTGCTTGCCTTGGCGGCAAACGTCGAGGCAGCAAAACAAGATAATGCCGCTGCAGTCGATTACATTCAAAAAGCAATCCAACTCGCGCCAAATCGTGATGATTTGTATGCGAATCGCGCGCTGTTTGAACTGCATTTAGGACGGAATGCCGATGCAGAGGCCAGCCTAAAGAAAGCCATCGAGGTCGCACCCAAATCTGCTCACAATTATGTAAATTTAGCTTCTTTTTATCAGCAGCAGAAGAACTTTGCTGCCGCACAACAGACGTTTCAGTCAGCTCTTCAGATTGATCCCAAGAACGTGCCTGCGATAATCGGCTTCACTAAGTTTTATCTTTCGCAGGGCAAGCGGTCTGAAGCCGAAAAGGTTGTACTCGATGGGAAGAGCGCTCTTGGCAACGATCCGAGTGGATATCGTCTGGCCGCTGATTTCTATCTCGGGACTGGGGACTTCGGCAAAGCCACCGAACAATATGCCGCTTTATACCAGTTGCGGCCCAAAGATCTAGATGCCAAGAAGGCATACATCGAATTGTTGCTTCAGCAAGGAAGAGTGGACCAAGCACAGAAATTGACCGACGAAATCCTCAAAGACAACACCAAAGACAGCCTTGCGAATATCTATGAGGCGGACCTTGAGTTAAGAGCGGGAAAAACTGCGGATTCCATTACACGTCTCCAACGTGTCATTAAGGATGAACCTGACAATGCCAGGGCCCACTTCCTGCTCGGCGTTGCACTTGACCGCAACGGTAACCTTGATCAAGCAGAAAAAGAGTGGAGAGAAGCCGTTCGCCTCAATCCGAACATGATCACCGGATATGAAGCGCTCGCTCGGCTAGCTCTCCGGACAGCGAACACGGATCTGTTAGCAACTTCCGCCGAACAAATCATCCGATTGCATCCACAAGACGCAAGTGGCTATCTCTTGCGAGCTGCTGCAGAGAGTAGCCAGAAACAAAGCGAGAGAGCCGACGCTGACATTCAAAAAGCAATCGCTCTCGCTCCTCAATCGAGCGCGGGGTACATAACTCTTGCGAAGCTCCGCCTCTCGCAGCGCAAGTTTTCGGATGCTCGTACCAATTTTCAACTTGCGCTTGATCGTGACCCATCTTCATCCGAAGCCGTTGCTGGAATCGCACAGCTCTACGTGGCACAAAAGCAGATTCCGCAGGCAATCCAGTTTCTGGAAGCGCAGATCGCGAAATCCCCGAACAATAGCGCCTTTCATTACATCCTCGGAGCTCTGCAACTTCAAGAACGCGACATCACGGCTGCCAGCTCTTCATTTCAAAAAGCCGTTGACATGGATAACAGTAATTTTCCTGCTCTGTTCCAACTCGGTCGATTAGATCTGGCGCAAGGTGACTTCGATAAAGCATCTCAGCAATGGAACACATGGGTGCAAAAAGACAGCAAGAACCCTACTCCGTACTGGCTGCTCGGACGCCTTGAGGATTCCAAAAACAATTGGCAACAAGCACAGGACTATTACCGAAAAGCTCTTCAACTGAAGTCTGATTTCGCGCCTGCCGCAAATGACTTGGCGTATTCTATGTTGCTTCACGGGGGAGATCCTGATGTCGCACTCTCTCTTGCGCAGGCGGCGCGAAGAGCATTGCCGGACTCTCCAAACTCCGCTGACACTCTGGCACTGGCGTACATGCAAAAAAAGGTATACGCAAGTGCGGTGGATCTATTGCAGGACGCCATTAAGAAATCCCCTGCAAATGCAACTTACGAATATCATTTGGGACTTGCGTACCAACAAATCGGAAATTCAGTCGAAGCCCGGAAGCACCTCACGAAAGCGCTAACCGTGGATCCGAAGTTCCCGCAAGCGGCCGACGCAAGAAAGACCCTGCAGCAACTCTGACAGGGTCTTTGTACCTTGAGATGGAATATAAGTAGACTACTCCGAAGCTTCTAAATCGGAAGAAATCTGTTTGGAATGCGAACTGGGCAGGCCGGCTTCGCGAATTTTGTATAGCAATGCTCTATAACTGATGCCTAACGCTCGCGCTGCTTTCTTTCGATTCCAGTTATTTGCTTCCAGCACACGCACGATTAACTTCCTCTCGAGCTCATGGACTGCTTGCCGAGTGATCTTCTTCAGAGAAACTGGGCCGTCCAACGGGAGTTCCAGATCGAGCGTGTCAGGACGTCTGGCGCTCATTTCGCCCAAGATCGCTTCCTCCGAGCCAAGAATCACGTAGCGGCGCATCAGGTTCTCGAGTTCGCGAACATTGCCGGGCCAATGGTAACGCTGCATCTGCTGCAGCAGCGAAAGCGACAGCATAGGCGTATTACAGTTGTACTTGTCGTTATAGATTTCCAGGAAGTATTCGACAAGAGAAGCGATATCCATCGTGCGTTCACGCAACGGAGGAACATGCACGTTCACTACGTTAATTCGATAGAACAGATCTTGGCGGAACCGCCCGGTATCTACTTCTTTCTCCAACACCCGATTGGTGGCGCAGACGACTCTGGCTTCCACCTTCTTGTCGTCCTGCGCTCCGATTCGGCAAAACTGGCCATCCTGCAGCAACTGCAGCAGTTTGGATTGCAGCCCCATATCCATTTCGGAAATCTCATCAAGAAACAGAGTTCCCCGGTGCGCAAGCTCTACTCGTCCGGGCTTCGAACCGAGAGCGCCGGTAAAAGCACCCTTTTCATAACCAAATAGTTCGCTTTCGAGCAGTGTGCCCGGGATTGCCGGGCAGTTCACCTTTACGAAGGGGCCGGATTCCCACGGCGACAATCGATGAATTAGTCGCGCGATGATGTCTTTGCCGGTGCCACTTTCACCTTGGATGAGTACCGGTACGTTCGCGGCGGCAATCTTCTCGATCCTCGTCCGGATCGCGATCATACGGTGGGAACGCCCGAATATCACAGCCTCGGGAGGCATACTGCCGTGATTGCGGGCTAAGGTCGTGTTTGTGGCCGGACTGGCTGCCATTTGATTACCTGGAAAACGAGTTCAATTTCGGGCAGAGTTATTTATTGCAGCTTATCAGCCATTCCCCGTTAATTCGCGTCGTTCCGAAAGGTAGCGCAATATTACTTGTACGGCGGACGGAACTCATTATTTCTCAGTGAGTTCGCAATCGAAGACTCCGGAACCAGCAGATTTCACCTTGTCACAGAGTGACTCGACAGCTTGCACGAAGGTAACATCATGGAGTGAAAACACTTTCACACTTGAGAAAGAGTTGTTCACTTTGAGCGCTAAATTAAAGATGTCAGGCTTGAATAGGACGAGTGAAGCGAAGGCCCAATAGATGGTATCTCTCGCCGTGGGTGATCCGAACTAACTTCGCCTTCAGGCTTCGGACTGATTGATTCGAGAATGCATCTGCAGGAAGCGGCGCGACCGGTATTTCTAACGACAACCCCGCCGACTTCGGCAGACTTCTCCGTGTTGCAAGGAGAATTCCTCCGGCGCTGATGTTCAGTGCAGTTGCGAACTCCAAGAACTCCTTGCCATTCTCGTCAACACCTCTAACGAAAACCGGAATGGATAAAGGAAGCCGCTGGTGTCTTCTGCGTTCCGCAACTTTCTTGGCCGCTGTAGACGCTGTAGACATTGTCCCTACCTTGCCGGCGCACACTAATGACCAAAGTCTCTCGACGCGGAATCCCACAGCAGAAAAAATTACTAAGCCGAATTCCTACTAACGTTTACGCAGAATTTGTAGGCTTGACAACCAGAAAAGCAAAATCGAACCTGGTTGGTAAATTAAGCAATCTTTTGCGCCCTATGGGAACTTCCTTGCAATTCGCCTTGACACACCTACTTACCTTTCATAACATTCACTTGCGAGTAAAGCTCCAGCACTGAATTTGCTTCCTCCCCCCGGTTAATGTATCTCGGCATGCCTAAGTCATCAGCCACCGCCCCTGCTCGTGCTCAAGAAGGGTCTCCTAGCGCCGATGTCGGGTCGGAGCTCCTTCAGGAGGCGATTTTTCCGCTGCTGCCAGCCCCTGCAGAGCTGAAGACTGCCTATATTGAGCTGCGAAATCAGTATCAGCGATGCGCGGCTGCTTTGGCGACTGCTGCCCACGATTTGCGAACACCACTGGCTGTGATTTCCGGCTACCTTGAGCTCTTGGTAACAGGCAAACTGGGCACCGTTAATGAAAAGCAGCAGCGTGTGTTGCAGGATATGCAGGTCAGTAGCAACCGTCTGCAACGACTGGTAAATGACTTTCTCACCTTTTCGTCGCTGGAAACGGGCGCGGTTACCATACGGAATCAGGATCCGCAGGACATGAATGCATGTCTGCAGGAACTAAGCGGCTTTTGGCTGCCGCGGTTTCAAGAAAAAGGCGTGGCATTCTATTTCCTATCAAATCCTAATCTCGAAGCTTTTCCGTTCGACTATGATCGCATCCAGCGGGTCATCTCGAATCTGCTTGAGAACGCGTTAAAATTCACTCCTTGTGGCGGAACCGTTTGGCTTCATGCGGAACCGCAATTGTGGGAACGGCGAAATTCTCACAAATCTGAGGACGGAGTGCAGGAGAGACGCAAGCGTAATCTGCTCGTGCCGAATGCAGTTCGCGTAAGCGTTGCCGATACTGGCCCGGGCATTGCTCCTGAGTATCACCAGGAAATATTCGGCGACTTCTTTCAGGTTCCAGATGGCCGCACTAGTGACGACGAAGGCATGGGACTGGGGCTCGCCATTGCCCGAAGGCTAGTCCAGGCTCACGGTGGCAAGATTTGGGTCGAGAGCGAACCAAATTGCGGCTGTAAGTTTTCGTTCCTTCTACCTATAAAACCTATAAAGAAGTCCCAGTGAGAGCACAAGACGTCATGTCAAAATCTGCCTTCATCCTAATCGTCGATGACGAACCCACGATGTCGAGGTATCTTCGCACCCTCCTTGAAGTAGAAGGGTACCGCGTTGAAGCGGTTAGCAACGGGCAGGAAGCGATTGATCGACTGACTCATGCTCCACTCCCGGAATTAGTTCTTCTCGATGTCCTCATGCCGGTGATGGATGGCTTGCAGACACTGGAACATATTCGTTCGGTACATCCGCAGCTGAAGGTAATTATGCTTTCTTGCGTGAGTGATACGCGGAAAGTTGTCCAGGCAATCAGGATGGGAGCGCACGATTATCTTACCAAGCCGTTTCAAAAGGCCGATTTAGAAGCTGTAATCGAGCAGTGCATCGGCGATCGCACTGGCCACACTGTCCATCACGCACACGGAGAAATTGAAGATTTAGGTGACGATGTATTCTTCGTTGCCGCCAGCCCTGCAATGCGCAAGATCCGTTCCCAGGCGAAGCTGGTTGCTAATGTCGATATTCCCGTGCTTCTTCTGGGCGAGAGCGGCACCGGCAAGGAAGTGATGGCGCGCCTGGTTCACCGCTACTCTCCCCGAGCGCACCGCACGTTTCTCAAGGTGAATTGCGCTGCCGTTCCGGCTGACCTGTTGGAAAGTGAATTGTTCGGATATGAGCCAGGCGCTTTCACTGGCGCTACTCATTCCAAGCCTGGGAAGTTTGAGCTTTGCAACAAGGGAACGATTCTTCTGGATGAAATTGGCGAAATGCCACCGCAGTTACAAGCCAAACTGCTTCATGTCTTACAGGATCAGCAGTTCTCAAGGCTTGGCAGCCGTAACGTCATCAAGGTCGATGTGAGGATACTTGCCGCAACCAACATCGATATTCCAACGGCGATCGCAGAAAAGAAGCTTCGAGAAGATCTCTATTATCGGCTAAACGGATTCTCCATCAATTTACCGCCCCTCCGGGAACGTCGCGAAGAAATCGGTCTTCTTCTCCGTCACTTCATGGCACAAGTCGCGGAACGATATGGTCGTCCGGCAGCCCCGATCTCGCAGCACCTGTTGGAGGCTTGCGAACGATACCCATGGCCAGGAAATTTGCGTGAGCTTGGCAATTTCGTGAAACGCTATCTCATTCTTGGTGATGAAGAGATGGCGATCCACGAACTGCAAGTCAATGGTGGCGAAAAATCCGCTACAACTCCTTCAAGCGGTCCGGCTGCACCTTCCGATGGGCTGAAGTCTATTGTACGAAACGTAAAAGACGAGGCTGAAATTGAAGCAATCTCCAAAGCGCTCGAACAAACGAATTGGAACCGCAAAAAGGCTGCTGCAATTTTGAAAATCAGTTACAAGGCGCTCCTCTACAAAATTCGCCAGTATGACATCCAGCGAGTGGGAACAACTGTTCCCTAGCTCTTCATAGCTCTATTCGTTACATTTGGCTCGCATTTACCGGATATTTGCCCCTCAGTGACATTGGCGAATGCAAGCTTTTGCAGTTACGACAGCCATGAATCGCCGGGAAGTCCCGTATTTTCAACGATAGTTTCGGCACAGCAATTGCATAACTTCGGGTAGTCGCGTTTTCCAGCCAATGTGGAAGGCGGGAAACGCGAGGCTCGATATGCATTCACTCTTTATTTCGGTGACCTCAGCGCTGCAGTTGGGACTTCTGCATTCGGTTCAGTTACTCGAAAACGTGCAGCTATCTGAGCCCGGCATGCTGGTCCTTCTGGGTACCGTCCTCCTCGGTATCGGCTCGTTTGGCCGTCGCAAGCTCCCTCAGTAAGAATCACTTTTCCCTGGGCTACGCTGGTACCCTTGGTTGCGTATACCTTGGCTGATTTCGTTGGTCTCTTGAGCACACCTTTTCGCTAAAACGAAAAAACTTTGCAGCTTTTCCAGGTTCCAGTCAGCATTTTTCCCGCTAAACCATAGACAACAAGCTGTCACGTGGATTGGCCACAATCCAGAATTGGAAGTCGAACTGCACAGAATGTCGGCAACTCACGTGTGGGGAAAAACTCGCTTTCGGAGTGTTTCCCTGGTGGACGTCGCCTGATCCTGAGTGTCGACGAAAACCGGACGACCACTCCCGCTCGAGATCTGAGGAATTCATGGTACGAAAGACGTTTTGTTTTTTATTCTTCGTTCTCTCTTTAACTACAGCAGCGTTCGCTACTTGTTCCGCACCGCAGAACGCGATTGAAGCCGAAAACTGTCTGCCTGGAAACCCGCCGAGTCAGTGGTACCCGGGGGTGATCGACACCACGATTCAGGGCTTTGCGACGAGTATGAGTGTCAACGCCGGCCAGACGATTTCATTCAAGGTGAGCACAACGGCGAGTTCTTACCACATTGAGATCTATCGGATTGGGTACTACCAGGGCAATGGCGCTCGATTGATTACCACCTTCACGCCTACGGCTTCCCTGGCACAGAATCAGCCTGCTTGCGTCACAGATGCAACTTCTCGACTTTACGACTGCGGCAATTGGAAAGTGTCCGCTTCCTGGGCTGTTCCGTCTACCGCAACATCTGGCGTCTATTTGGCCTGGTTAGTTCGCGATGATACTGGCGGCGACAGTTATATACCCTTCGTCGTTCGCAACGACACGAGCACTTCCGCGGTCCTGTTTCAGACAGCAGATGAAAGCTGGCAGGCTTACAACGGCTACGGTGGACACAGTTTATACGGCCCTGCTACGGGATTTGATCTGACCAACCGCGGTTACAAAGTCAGTTACAACCGGCCGCTCTCGCCCATCGAAACTGAAACGCAATTCTTCTACGCAGAGTACCCGATGGTGCGCTGGCTGGAGGCAAATGGTTACGACGTCACTTACTTCAGCAGCGTCGATGCAGCGCAGTCTGGCTCTTTAATCAAGAACCATCAACTCTACCTTTCTGTTGGACACGACGAATACGTCTCCGGCCCGAAGCGGACTAACATCGAGGCTGCACTTGCCGCAGGCGTAAACCTCGCCTTTTTCAGTGGCAATGAATTTTTCTGGAAGACTCGATGGGAAAACAGTATTGACGGGTCGAACACGCCGTATAGGACGTTGGTTTGTTACAAGGAGACGCTTGGGCCAACATCAAATCCGCCGGCCACCGCAATGGTGGATCCACTCGATCCGCCGACGTGGACCGGCACTTGGCGCGATCCCAGCAAGAGCCCGCCCGCAGACGGAGGACGCCCAGAGAACGCGTTGACGGGTCAGTTGTTCCGAGTGAACGGGCCCGGTAGCGATAACACGAATCTTGCGATTAAAGTTCCCGCCGCTGAAGGGAAATTGCGGTTCTGGCGAAATACGGCAGTTGCGGCACAAAGCGCGAACCAGACTTGGACATTGCCCGCCGGAACGTTAGGATATGAGTGGGACACAGAAGAAGATAATGGATCTCGTCCTGCCGGCCTCTTTGATCTTTCAACTGCGACCTACGCGCTCACAACTGATTATCTTCAAGACTATGGTGGCCTCTATGGTGCAGGCACAGCGACGCACCACATGTCACTTTATCGTGCTCCGAGCGGTGCATTAGCTTTCGGAGCGGGCACGGTGCAATGGTCATGGGGATTGGACGCTAACCATGACGGCGGTGGCCCCGGGACCGACGTAAACATGCAGCAGGCGACTGTGAACCTGTTTGCTGATATGGGAATTCAGCCGGCCACCCTGCAACCAGGTTTATCTCTTGCCACCAAATCGACCGACACGACTCCTCCGTCTTCCTTCATTACTTCGCCAGCGAATGGCGCCGCCGTGCAGGCCGGAACGGTAGTGAATGTGACCGGAACCGCGTCTGATACAGGTGGAGGCATCGTTGCCGGAGTGGAAGTCTCTACCGATAGTGGAGCCACATGGCATCCCGCTTCCGGACTCAACAGTTGGAATTACACGTACACTGCAAACAAGGCCGGAACGTTTTCGATAATGAGTCGCGCGGTTGACGATAGCGCGAATCTGGAGACTCCATCGGCTGGCGTCTCGATTGGTGTGCTTGGAGTTACCTCGCTTTCTCTGACATCTTCGAACCTTTCCGGCGGGGCCTCGACTCAGGGCACCGTAACTCTGAGTGCGCCCGCAGGCACAAACGGTGCAGTCGTGAGTTTGTCGAGCAGTAACAGTGCGGTTGCGTCTGTGCCTGCGTCGGTAACCGTCCCAGCTGGCAGCGCAAGCACCACTTTCACGGTTAGTACGAGTCCAGTCGGGATCAGTAATTCAGTCACGCTCTCCGCGACTTATGCCACGACCGTGACGACATCGTTGACGATCAATCCGGTATTTCCCCCGGTGCCTGGCAACCTCGATCTGGATGCCAATGTTTCCAACGACCAGTCCGCCTCGTCCTCGACGATTGTCAGCAAAACTTTCTCCACAACTGTCGGGAATGAACTTGTACTGGCGATGATCTCCAGCGATGCCCTGAACTCCAATATGACAGTGTCTAGCGTGGCAGGAGCCGGCCTGACTTGGACGCTTGCGGTACGCACCAATGCACAAGGGGGCACGGCGGAAATATGGAAGGCATTTGCACCCAACCCGCTGAGCAACGTCTCCGTTACAGCAACTTTCTCCCAGACCTCACCCGGTGCTTCCATCACCATAATGAGTTTCGCTGGCGTGGACGCGAGCAACAATGGAGCATCTGCCGTAGGGGCGACTGCGAGTGGAAGTGCGGCTTCGGGCGCTCCAAAGGCCTCGCTGACCACCACACGAAACGGATCCTGGGTACTCGGTGTAGGTACGGATTACGACAATGCGGTCGCCAGAACAGTCGGACCAGGTCAGATATTGGTGCACCAAGCGTTCTCGACGACTGGCGATACTTTCTGGACGCAGATCCAAAGCCTCGCAACCCCGGCAAGCGGAACCAGCGTCACGATCAACGACACTGCTCCGACTGCTGATAGTTACAATCTCGCAATCCTCGAAGTAAAACCACCCCTCGTAGGCAACTTCAGCATCTCTGGAACGATTTCTCCTGTTGCGGCGGGTTCCGGCGCAAGTGTGTCACTGACGGGAACTGTTAATCAGACCGTTACTGCGGACACCCAGGGCAATTACACCTTCACGGCTCTACCCACTGGTTCGTACACGGTAACCCCGTCGCAGCCGTCGTACGTATTTTCACCGGCGTCTCAATCAGTGACCATCAGCTCAGCAAGTGCCAGCGGAGTCAACTTCACGGGATCAACAACTTATTCGCTATCCGGGTCGATCACTCCATCGACGGCGGGTAGTGGGGCCAGTGTGTCTGTAACAGGACCGACCACTGCGACGGTAACGGCCAACAGTTCAGGCACTTTCACCTTCCCCTCACTGCCGAATGGTACGTACACAGTCACACCAAGTAAGAATGGGTTCACGTTCACTCCAGCTTCTCAGAACGCAACGATTAATAACGGTAACCTGACCGGCGTTAACTTCACCGGGCAATCGATACCGGTTGTAAACGTGACTGTCGATGCCGCCGTGTCTAACGACAGCACCACAAGCAGTACGTCGATCACCAGTTCCCCGTTCTCGACTACTGCTGGAAGCGAACTGTTACTTGCGTTTATCGGTACGGACGCATTGTCGCCGAACATGACTGTTTCCAGCGTTACTGGTGGTGGCCTTACCTGGACACTCGTGGTACGCAGCAATGCTCAGGGTGGAAGCTCAGAGATCTGGCGAGCATTTGCCACGGCGCCACTCTCGAATGCCACTGTCAGCGCTAACTTCTCGCAAACCGCCCCTGACGCCACGATTACGGTGATGAGCTTCACTGGCGTGGACAGCACCGGAACGAACGGATCGGGAGCAATTGGAGCGAATCTGGCAACCAACGCCAAATCCGGTGCTCCCACGATCACGCTCACGACGACCCGTAACAATTCTCTTGTGATCGGCGTCGGGAATGACTATGACAACGCGATTAATCGCACCGTCGGAACGAACCAGACCATGGTTCACCAATTCCTCGCGACCGGCGCAGGCGACACCTACTGGGTGCAGCGTCAAAATGCTGCTACGCCATCCAGCGGAACGGCGGTACGCATCAACGATACCGCTCCGACTGGCGACAGTTACAACCTGGCAGCAGTTGAGATCCTTCCACCCATAACTGGCCCTTACAGCATCACGGGAACCATCAGCCCAACGACGGGTGGCAGCGGTGCTGCGGTCACGCTGAGTGGATCCGCCAGTGCCGTGACGAGCGCTGACAGCTCCGGCAACTATTCCTTTGCTTCGCTCCCGAATGGATCGTATACCGTGACTCCGTCGCTCAGCGGATACGTATATACGCCGGGCAACCAGCCCGTCACGATCAGCGGCGCGAGCGTAACAGGCGTTAACTTCACCGTCGCTCCCTTGTCTACGATCTTATCGGTCGCACCGGCCGCACTTGTGTTCACTGGTAATCAAGGTGGCTCGAATCCCAATGCAGGCACGATCAGCATCACTAATGCCGGAAACGGCGCTTTAAGTTACACAACCAGCAGCGATAGCGCGTGGCTGACCGCCTCACCCGCGACGGGAACCGCACCGCAGCAGTTGCAAATCTCTGCGAACACAAGTGGCCTTGCAATAGGCACGTATACAGGGCACATCACAATCACGGCCAGCGGCGCACAGAACTCTCCGACAACCGTGACGGTGGTTCTCAATGTCGTGATGGCGACCGACTGGTTGATGGTTGATCATGATCCGGCGCGCACCGGGTATTCTCCGGACGAAACGGCTCTTTCCGGGTCAACAGTACCGAACCTTCAACTCAACTGGTCAACCGTCGTCGACGGATCGGTAACGACTCAGCCGCTGTACGCTCATTCGGTTCAGGTGAATGGCGCGACTCACGACATCGTGATGGTCGGTACTGCCGGAAATTCTCTCTATGCTCTGGACGCTGTCAGCGGCGCGGTTTTGTGGAAGCGCAACTTCGGTCCGAGCACGCCGAACAACTGGGCCATTCCAGACGGCTTCGGTATTGAAGCTCCTCCAGTGATTGACCGCGTGACGGGACGCGTCTATACCGTTCCAACCGATGGCACTTTCCACGTTCTCAATCTGAACGACGGAACCGATGTCTATACTGCACTCACGTTGATCGCGAATCCAGCCACTAACTCGGTCTGGGGCGGCCTGAATAAGAATGGCAACAGCGTCTACGTCGCAACTGGAAGTAACGGTGGCGACGTCGCACCTTGGCGAGGTCAGGTATACAAGGTCGATGTCACTGCTGCACCAACACTGACCGGCAACTTTGTCGTCGTTCCCGGAATTGCTGCGCCAAATGGCGGCGGCGGTATCTGGGGCTATGGTGGCGTTTCGACAGATCAGGCCACAGGAAATGTCTATGCCGCAACAGCGTACGATTCCACTGTTCTCGGCAACGGCAATGAAACGACGCTCCCGTATTCGAACAGCGTCATTGCGCTCAACTCTGGTCTGAGCCTGCTCGGGTATTTCCAGGGGCCGGCTCCGGGCACAATCCCGTGTAGTGGTGCACCTTGCGATCTTGATTTCGCCTCGACTCCAACCATCTTTCAACCTGCCGGTTGCTCGACCATGGTGGCTGGAGGCAGCAAGAATGGAAATCTCTATCTGTTCCGTACTACCGATCTTGCTGTGAGTGGACAGCCTCTCCAAATCCTGAATCTCAATGTGCCGAATGACTCTCTGGGAAGCGGAGGTGTTGGCGGCGTTCCTGCATGGGATGCGCCGGACAACATGTTGTTTATCACCGATGCAGGTCCCGGTGTCGCAGGTGTGTCGGCCGGCATCGTTGCGTTAAACGTAACAGCTTCATGTACATTGCAGGTTGCATGGAGTAAGCCTCTAAGCGGCAGTGATTTTCCAAACTCCACGCCGACGGTCGCCAACGGCGTCGTCTACGTTGGTGAAGGTAATACAGGAAAAATCCATGCGTTCAATACTCTGACGGGAGCTGAATTGTGGGCGAGCGGAAGCAATTACGGGGCTAAGTCCACTTTCGGCGCTCCAACCGTTACCGGCGGTCACCTCTACGCCGGATCATGGACCAGTTACTCCGGAGGTGGCATTGTCGGCGCCTTCGGACTGCCCGCGGCAACTCCGATCCTCTCGCTCTCGTCACAGAGCCTCTCATTCAGCGGCACGGTGGGAGGAACGAATCCTGCAAGTCAAACCGTCAACATCACGAATACCGGAAACGGTACTCTGTCCTACACAACGACTAGCGACAGCGCGTGGTTGACAGCATCGCCCTCAAGCGGCACGGCGCCGCAGGCACTTCAGGTTTCGGTCTCAAATACTGGGCTGACTGCCGGAACCTACACTGGTCACATCACCGTGACTGCAACGGGCGCTCAAAATTCTCCCGCTACGATTACGGTTACTTTCACCCTGACTACTGCGACTTCTGGGCTTGCCATTGATGCCAACGTAGCGAAAGACAATACCAGCGCCGCAGCATCAATCACCTCACCAGCTTTTTCGACGGCATCTTCGAACGAACTGCTGCTCGCTCTGATCGCGACCGACGGTATCAAGTCGAATATGACGGTAAGCAGCGTTACCGGTGGAGGCCTGACGTGGACTCTGGTGCTACGCACAAACGCGCAGGGAGGAACCTCCGAGATTTGGCGGGCGTTCGCGCCTTCAACGCTGAGCAACGTAACAGTGACAGCGAACCTTTCTCAGACCGTGATCTCTACGATGACAGTGCTGTCAATTTCCGGCGTTGATACCACCGGAAGTGGCAGCGGCGCGATTGGGGCTACTGCAACGGCGAACAAGGCATCTGGAGCGCCGACTGCTTCGCTGACAACGACTCGTAACAACTCTCTCGTGCTTGGCGTGGGCAACGACTACAACAATGCAATCTCTCACACCCCCGGCACAGGACAGGCACTCATACACCAGTTGCTGGCTACGAGTACCGGCGACACGTACTGGATGCAACGTCAGAACGCCACAACTCCGCTAAGCGGAACTTCTGTGACGATCAACGATACAGCGCCGACTGGAGATAGCTACAACTTGAGCATCGTAGAAGTACGAACGCCATAATCAAGCATCGCAAGTGTGCCAGGCGAGATCATTCTCGCCTGGCTCAAACCTTTCAAAATCCCTCACACCTTTGGTGCCATTCTGCCCTGCTGTCTAGTGCTGGGAAGCTTTCTATCCTTTAGCTGTAAGACTTTGACCATTCCAGCTGGAACGTTAGGCCGCGATTGGGCTCCACAAGTACCGCCTTCCTTGTGACGCATCACTCGTCGTGGTGACAATGTGCCATTGTGGGCGCCACAGGCTCTAGTACTTCCACACACAGCCTCTCCGCCGACGCGCTTCTAGTCTCTCCACGTCACCTTTCTGGAATTTCGCGTGCGCTTTTCAGCAACGGAACCCGAGTTCCGGAGTGGTAGACGTGTGCACCGCCCTAAATGAGACCGTTTCACCCTCTTTTTATAGTCGCGCTGTCGGGAGATCGATTTATGAACCGTTCATTTGTTTTCATTCTTTCTTGTGCTGTCGGAGTGTCTGTTTCGTTGTTTGCACAGAATCCGGAGCCTGCCAATTGGTCCGCCGGTGACATGCATGTTCACCGCAGCTGCGGAGGAGCTCCGCAGGCAATCTCGACCATCCACGACAAGATGAATGACCAGAATCTAGCGGCATTGAGTCTTCTTGCTGACGTGGGCAACGGAGAAGTTCAGGACCCGGCACAAGATCTTCCGCGCGTTAATGGATTCGACGACCCCATCTCCACCTCTGGCCGAATCGTGCATTGGGACGCTGAGTGGCATTGGGATGCAACTTATTCTCAGTATCCTCACCAGGCATTGGGAGGACATGTGCTCGCTCTCGGGCTAAACGAGGCTCACCAGATCTGGCAGGAATATACGTATCCCATCTTCCAGTGGGCGCACTCGCAAAACGCGATCGCGGGTTTTGCGCACATGCAGTACTTGGACAACGGCATTCCGCAGTCGTTGACTTGCTGCACTCCCGTTGAATATCCGGTGGAAATTGCGCTGGGCGCATCCGATTTCATCTCGGAGGATGTGAACGGCAGCGACACAGCCATTCAAGCCTATTACCGCTTGCTCAATAGCGGATTCCGCCCAGGCTTTGCGGCCGGTACCGACTACCCTTGCAATGACGGCACAACCATTGGTGCGCCGCTGACCTACGCTCGCATCGCGAACGGACAGATGAACTACCGCAACTGGATCGACGCTATCTCAAACGGCCGGACAGTTGTATCCCTGAATGGTCATAGCGAGTTTCTCGATTTAGCTGTAAACGGCACCGCCCGTCCCGGTGATGAAATTCGTCTTGCGGGCAGTGGAAACGTGTCGATTTCAGTTCAATGGAATGCCACCAAGGATCTGAGCGGAACCATCGAGTTGGTGTCGAACGGAGTAGTGGTCGCGAGCAAACAGGCTTCTGTCAGCCCAAGTTCTTCAGCGACGTTGACAGCCACAGTCAGTTTTCCTAAAAGCGGATGGATCGCAGCTCGGCGGATGGGTAGCAACGGACACGCCGTGCATACAGCCGCTGTGTTCGTGATTGTGAATAATGCCCCAATTCGCGTGAATACTACTGACCCTCAGTTCTATATCGACTGGATCAACAGTCTTCTTACCCGCACATCACCGGGCGGTGACTGGAATTGGTACTTCCCGACCAGCCTGAGCGCTGCGCAAGGCCGTTACGTCGCAGCGCGCACACTGTATCAGCAGATTCTGAAAGAGGCTCAAGGCACCGCTCCCGCTCTGTCCTCTATAACCGTGAGTGCAGCGAACCAGACGATTTCTTCCGGAAGCACCCAGCAACTCGTGGCAACCGCCATCTATTCCGACGGCAGCACGGCGAACATCAGCAGTCAGGTGACCTGGTCTTCTTCCAATGCGAATGTTGCTTCAATCAACCTTCGCGGACTCGCGGCAGCAGCGAACAGCGGAACAACAATCATCTCAGCGACACAGTCAGGCGTAACTGGCAGTACCACGCTCAATGTTCAGACCGTTCCACTTACAATCACCACGCAATCGCCCGCCACTGGCACCGTAGGTGTTGCCTATTCGATGGCGCTAGCTGCTTCGGGAGGCACTCCTCCATATACGTGGGCTGTGGCCAGCGGATCGCTTCCGTCAGGTTTATCTCTGAACAATGGAACTGGAACGATTTCCGGAACGCCCAGCGTACCAGGCACTTTCAATTTCAATATCGAGGTGGTCGACTCTGCAACACCTGCGCAAACAACTGTGAAGACGCTCACAATCACGATTGCAGCAACTGGCGCGTGCCCTTGCACTATCTGGAGCAGTACGACGACTCCATCTGTTCCCGATGCTGGGCCCGATGCTCCAGTGGAACTTGGAGTATCTTTCCGAGCCGACACCGATGGCTACATCACCGCCATCCGCTTCTACAAAGGAGCAGGTAATACAGGGACTCACGTCGCGAATCTTTGGAATTCGAGCGGTGCATTGCTTGCGACCGCGACTTTTGCGAATGAAACTTCCACCGGATGGCAACAAGTCGGGTTTGCGAGTCCGGTTCTTATCAAAGCGAACACGGTCTACACCGCCTCGTACCACACCAACGTCGGTCATTACGCTGACGATCAGTATTATTTTGGAAACGGGGTCGATCGTGCACCACTGCACGCGGCGGCCGATGGTGTCAGTGGTGCCAACGGAGTGTATGCGTATGGATCTTCGAGTGCTTTCCCCGATCAAGGGTGGCACTCTTCCAATTATTGGGTTGATGTCGTGTTCACCCCCGCCGGTCCTGATACCACAGCGCCCAACGTTAGCTCCGTATCGCCCGCGGCGGGGGCAACAGGTGTTGGTACGAACGGGTTGGTGCTGGCCAATTTCAGCGAAGCGCTGGACGCCACAACCGTTAACAACAATTCGTTTCAGCTGCTCGATTCAACCGGAGCGCCCATTGTCGCGACAGTCACTTACGATGCAAGCGTCAGCACAGCAAAACTACAAACTTCATCTCCTCTCCCCTACTCGTCTACGTACACCGCAGTGATCAAAGGCGGAGCTATCAAGGATCTTGCGGGAAACGTGTTGTTGACTGACTATAGGTGGTCATTCACCACTGCAGCGGCGCCGGTACCTCCCCCGAACGACGGGCCAGGCGGTCCGATTCTGATCGTCTCATCAACATCAAATCCATTTAGCCGTTACTACCCAGAGATTCTTCGCGCAGAGGGTCTCAACGAATTCACCGCGATGGACATCTCATTGGTCTCCAGTTCAACGTTGGCGAACTACGATGTGGTGATCCTTGGAGAATTCCCGCTGACATCATCGCAAGTCAGCATATTCAGCAGTTGGGTTGCAAGCGGAGGCAATCTTATCGCTATGCGACCCGATAAGCAGCTCGCCAACCTTCTTGGCGTAACCTATGGCAATGCGACTCTCGACGATGCGTATCTGCTGTTGAACACCAGCTCGGGCCCCGCAAGCGGTCTCGTCAATCAGACAATTCAATTTCATGGAACCGCGGACTTGTACTCTCTGAATGGTGCTACGAGCCTGGCGACACTCTTCTCCAATGCAAATACCTCTACGGCCAAACCGGCGGTCACGCTGAATCAGGTCGGACTAGGCAAGGCTGCCGCGTTCACTTACGACTTAGCTCGTTCAGTCGTATATACGAGGCAGGGGAACCCCGCATGGGCTGGACAGGCACGCGATGGGCAATCCGGTCCAATGAGGAGCGATGACTTGTTCTTTGGAGACGCATCCTTCGACTCTCAAAATGATTATGTCGACCTCACCAAGGTCGCGATTCCCCAGGCTGATGAGCAGCAACGCTTGCTGGCAAATCTGATATTGCAGATGAACCAGAGCAAGCGCCCCCTTCCGCGGTTCTGGTATTTCCCTCGCGGACTGAAGGCAGTAGTGGTTATGACCGGGGATGACCACGGCGAACTCTATCGCGGGGGCGCAACAGCCGATCGTTTCGACTATTACGCTTCCGTCAGTCCCTCCGGCTGTTCTGTCGCCGATTGGCAATGCGTGCGAGCAACGGCTTATCTGTTAGCTCCGAATGTAGCGAATAATCCGCTGACGAATGCTCAAGCGGCTGAGTACGCGGCCGACGGCTTTGAGATCGGCGTGCACGTGGATTCGGTGCCAGACTGCGTCGATTGGACTCCGTCTGAATTGGCTTCCGACTACAGTACGCAGATAGCTTCATTCGCAGCGAAGTACCCCAGCCTGACTCCGGCTAAAACTCACCGCATGCACTGTGTGAGCTGGAGCGACTATGACTCGCAGCCACAGGTCGAACTGCAGAATGGCATCCGGCTCGACACAACCTACTATTATTGGCCTGACGCCTGGGTGAATGATCGTCCCGGCATGTTTACCGGATCAGGCATGCCGATGCGTTTAACGAAACGCGATGGCACTCTGCTCGACATCTATCAGGCCGCAACACAAATGACTGATGAGTCGGGGCAGAGCTATCCGATGAACGTTGAAACATTGCTCAACAATGCTCTGGGATCGACCGGCTACTACGGGGCATTTACCACAAACATGCACAACGACTCGGCTTCGTCAGATGGGGCTGAAGCCATTATCGAATCTGCTCAGGCTCGCGGAGTTCCGGTGATTTCCGCGGCGCAATTGCTCACGTGGCTTGATGGACGTAATGGCTCTTCCTTCTCGTCTCTGACGTGGAGTGGCAATACCCTAAGCTTTTCTATCCAGATCGCCTCGGGTGCCAATGGGCTCCAGGCAATGCTACCAATCACTGCATCTTCTGGCGTTCTCAGCAATCTCACTTTGAGTGGAAGCCCGGTTCCTTACAGTTCACAAACGATCAAGGGCATCTCATACGCGGTATTTACGGCGGCGGCAGGAACATACGCTGCGACGTACGCGGGCACGGTGCCAGTCTCCATTACATCGGTTGTCATGAATCCCTCGACTGTCGTTGGCGGTAGGAGTTCTACGGGAACCATTACCCTGACCGGTCCTGCCCCGGCTGGAGGTGCGATGGTCGCCTTATCTACCAACGACGTCGTTGCGAGCTCATTGCCACAGGCTGCGATCACAGTGCCGCAGGGATCTACGACCGCAACCTTCCTGGTTAATGCAAATATCGTCTCCTCAACGACAAATGTCATTATTTCCGCGTCCTACGGTGGTGCTAATGCCAGCACATTGCTGACGATTACGCCTCTGCCCGCTGTCGCTTCAGTTTCTCTAAGCCCCACAACGTTGCTAGGAGGACAGGCTTCGACGGGAACCGTCACCATCACGCAAGCAGCTGGAGTTGGCGGCACAGTAGTGAATCTCTCCAGCGGAAACACCAGTGTCGTGACGGTACCGGGGAGTGTCACCGTGCAACCGGGCAGCACTAGTGCTACATTCGCCGCGGGTACGTATTCGGTCGCGAACCAAACTGCAGTTTCCATTTCAGCTTCGCTCAACTCGAGTAGCCAGACAGCCGTGCTTACCGTTAATCCTCCGCCACCTGTCGTGATTACCACACAGCAATTACCAGCTGGAATGGTCAGCAATGCGTATTCGACAACGCTATCTGCGTCTGGAGGAACAGCGCCTTACGTGTGGACAATCTCCAGTGGATCGCTTCCGAGCGGCCTGTCACTCGGAAACACCAGCGGTGTAATCTCGGGAACGCCAGCCGCGGCTGGAACGTTCGCATTTACCTTGAAAGCAATCGATTCCGCAACGCCTCCTCAAACGGCTTCCCAAGCGCTGAGCATATCGATTACCGCTCCGGGAGTTTGCCCGTGCTCCATCTGGTCGACAAGTACCGCACCGATCACAGCAGACTCTGGTCCTGATTCTGCGGTTGAGCTCGGCGTCAATTTCCGGGCAGATGCGGATGGCTACATTACTGGGATTCGCTTCTACAAAGGATCCGGCAATACCGGTACTCACGTGGGAAATTTGTGGAGTTCCAGCGGCGCACTCCTTGCAACCGCTACTTTCGCAAATGAGTCAGCCACCGGATGGCAGCAAGTGAATTTTTCCAGCCCTGTTGCGATCTCAGCTAATACCGTCTATGTCGCGTCGTATCACACCAGTGCTGGGCATTACGCTGACGATCAAAACTTCTTTGTCAGCCCAATCGACAAATCCCCGCTGCATGCGCTTGCGGACGGAGCAGGCACTCCCAACGGGGTCTTCGCCTACGGTTCCACCAGCAGCTTCCCCAATCAGAGCTGGCACGCTTCCAATTATTGGGTGGACGTCATCTTTGTACCGGGTCCTCCTCCAGCCGTGACTATCGCATCGGTGACTCTGACTCCAACTTCGGTGCTAGGTGGAACATCCTCCACGGGCACAGTCACTCTTACCGGAGCTGCACCGGCGGGCGGGATCACCCTGTCGCTTGCCAGCGATAATGCTTCCGTTGCGACGGCTCCTTCCAGCATCATCGTGGCTGCGAACTCAAGCACCGCAACCTTCACAGTTACAACAGTTCCGGTTGCCGCAAACGCTACTGCGACGATTACTGCCAGTTACGGTTCTGCGACGAAAACGGCGACGCTTACGGTGACGTCACCTTCTCTATCTTCTCTTACATTGAATCCCACCCGGGTAAAAGCTGGCACGTCGTCGACAGGAACAGCCACACTCAGCGGGCCCGCTCCACCCGGGGGAATCGTTCTAGCCGTATCGCGAACCGGCTCCAACGCTATCGTTCCAGCGAGCGTCACCGTACCCCCTGCAAGCAAGACTGCCACTTTCAGCATAGGTACCGCTACGACAACAATTACGTTGCGGTCGACAATCTCGGCAACTTACAAAACCGTCGCCAGGTCAGCGACGCTTACCATCTCACCATAAGCAGACGCAGCCGCCATGTATCGTTCTGCGATTTGCCATACGTACTCAGGATACCGAGGTTCTGGAGGAGTCCTCTGGATCGAACGGATTCTCGGCAGTTGTGGATCGCGCTGGATGTAAACGTTTGTGTCATTGCCGTGCGTGGAACGCCGCAGGTACCATCGCTTGGAACGCATGAGCATTGTTGATCACACGGTGAACAGGCTGTATCGCATCTGCCTCACGCGAGTTCTACATCCGCCATGGCGACTTCCACCAACACCGAACGCATGATGAGGTCAATCGAGATAACGACGCGAAACGAATCCTCTTTTTTTCGCTCGAGAATCCCTTCCAAGCCGCGCAGCGGACCGCCTTTGATTCGCACCCTGCGCCCAACCTTCAGATACGGATGGGGTTCGGCGTGCAAGCTCGCCGACAAGCCGCAACGAAGAGTCTCAATTTCTTGTTCAGGAAGCGCAGCGGGCTGTCCTTGAAAGGACACCAGGTTCGCCACCCCGGGGATTTCCAGTACCTGCAGGCGATCTTTCAGGGGCAGATGCACGAAGATGTATCCCGGGAACAATGGCAGATCCACTCTTGCCACCCGGTCTTTCCATCGGTGCTGTGCCTTGTATAACGGCAAAAAACTCTGCAAGCCTTTGCCGGAAAGTTGCTCGGCAACTTTCTTCTCGTGGCGTGACTTCGTTCGAGCCGCGTACCACCGCGGCTCCAAATAGTTGCCGGGAATTTCGGGGACTATGATGCCATTTGTGGATGGTGTCATGGCCGCAAAGGGTCAAATGCTGGCTTACTCAAAAGGACCCTGATTCTACCATGATCAATACCGCGCTCCGACGATACAAAGGCGACCTGTAACTCAGATCGTCACCACGTCCGCAGCTTCGCTATGCGTAGATTGCCGCGATTTCGTAATCCTGAACGCTCGGAATCGTGAATTCAATTGCGCTTCCTGTTCTTTTGAACGGAATATCCATTTCCGATCGTAGTAATTGCACGCGCATGAGCTTCGTATTCGCTGGTACTTCGAATGTCACCCGCTGCTTGCCGATAGGATAAAACTCCCGTACCCACCCTTTATGGGTATTCGGATTCGTGTAGTTCAGCAGATGCAACGCGAACCCTGGTTCCGTTTTCCAGGCAAAGGCCTCGACTAATCCATCACCCTCGACTGTGACTGGCTGGTCTGCGTGCGAAACCCAGCGGATCGTATTCCGCAGCAACCGGCTCAGGTCCGTATGCCCGGAGATCCACATCGTTCGCTCGATGTCGCAGGGAAAGAACGCCAATCGGCTCTTTCCTTTTTCTTGTAGCACGACGGCGGGTTGATCCGTGTGAGGCGTTGGCGGATACGCTAACTCCGGCGGATAGGCGACGAATCCTGGCACCACGGTCATTACTGGTTTGTCTACCGGAGCCAAAGGCACGCGATGCTCCGCGCCCGGCAACCAGTTCGTATCCGTAAATCCAGCCAGGATCTGGTGCCCTCGCTCGATGCGCGCGTAATAGCCGTTACCAACCGTACCGATAATGTCTCCCGCTCTGTGAATCCCAAATACTTCGGCTAGTCCGTAGTTCTCTCTGCGGCGATTGTTCTCGTCATACATGCTGGTTTCGAATGTCGCCAGCAACGAGCCGCCGGCACTTACGTACGCTCGCAACTGCTCGCACTGCGCGTCGCTCAGTAACGCCACATTTGGCAGGATCAGCGCCGTGTACCGCTTCAGTGCCTCCGGATCAAGCCGGTCCTCATGGACGAAGTCGAACAGGAACCTTCCTTCGAGCAGCGCGTAATACATTCCGTTCAGGAACTGCTGCATGGTGGCGCCGGGCGGCGCCTTATAAAAATGATGCGAGCGTTGGCCCATTACGACGGCGATTTTGGCAATCGTGTTCTTGTTGATGAAGTGAGCGTCGTGTTTCGCGGTCCAATCGAAATACTCGCGACTCGGCTTCAACCAGCGCCGGTCTTCTCCCATGCCGTTTTCGGCGCCAATGAAGTGGTAGTAGGGAACCATCCCGCTTGCAATGGTCTGGTTAAACCACATCTGCGCTTCCTGCGGCGACTTCGCTGCATTCCGCCACCTTACCGGACCCGTCGACCAGACGCCGGTAATGTTGGTCGACATCTTGCCGTTCTGCACTGCCTGACAAACCCTGCCCTGCAGCGCAGCCAACCAGATTGGCGCTTCTTCGCCGCCGCGACCCTGGTTATCGCCCTGGAACCACTCGCAAATCCTGCCGAGGCGATCCAGGTTCACACTCGCCCGCGCACCCCCACCCGAATTGGCGAAGAAGATATTGGAAGGCTTCTTCTCTTTCGCGATCGTGTCATACATCTTCCACAGATACTCCACCCGATCGTTGAACTTGTCCCAGTACGCCGGCGTACCTGAAGGTGGGAGTTCCCTGCAGTTCGCGCAATAGCAGACCGGCAAGGATCCCAGGGGCGGCCAACCATTCGTATAAATCGCATCGATGTCATAGAGCGAGTTTACCTCGCGCATGATTGCGGGAATGTAATCTGTCATATAGGCGGAAAACATGCACGTCCAGAACAGTCGTGGCTCTTCCCTGCTGGGTTTGGGATTGCCCTGCGCGTCGCGCTCGAACCACTCCGGATGAGCCGCCAACGCGTCGTCCCAGTTAAGGTCCGGACTCATTCGCGCCACCACCCTGAGCCCACGCTTCTTTGCCTCGGCACAGCACTCGCCAAAGAAGTCTCGATTTCCGAGATACTTCCCTTTTCGATGAAACGGAACTTTCGTCTGATAGAACGCGAGAATTCCAGTGACACTCACAAAGACAGCGCCCACTTTCGCACTCGCCCAGTAGTCCGCCCACTCCTGCACGTTCATGGCGACTGGGTCGTGCTCGGTCATATTCAACTGGCCCACGCGGCGGATCCGCTTTTGCCAACCCATTTCATCGCTATTCGCTTGAGACGATTGCTCGATACTTACGGCTTCGGCTGCTCGCATCAGTCGTGCAGCAAATGGAAGACTGCCCGCGGCTTTCAACAACGTTCGGCGATTGATCATGCTGGAGGATCCGTCAGTTTGAGAAGAAACGATTTAGTCGTGGCAAGATGATACATGAGCGTCACGATCTCGCCCACCGGTGCGCCTTCTTAGTGCTGCATTTTGTAATCAGCCGATGGCGCCTTCTGCGAAACCTGAGAAGGTGTTGGTAATTGAGAGAGATCCCATCCACCGCCAAGCGCTTCGATCAGGCTGACGGCGGAGACCATCTGCTCGATCTGCAGTGTCACCAGCGTCTGTTCGTCGGAAAAGACGGTGTTCTGCGCGGTGAGTACATTCAGGTACGGATCGATGCCGGTCTGATATCGAGCGGTTGAAAGATTCAGATACTCTTGGGCGGATGTGAGAGCTTCGCGTTCGCGCTGAATTTGCTGTGAATAGATTCTTACGGCCGCAAGATAGTCTTCCACCTGCTCGAAAGCGACGAGCACGGTTTGACGGTACAGAGCCAGATGGCTGTTGTATGTCGCGGTGTACTGATGCAGTTCAGCTCGATATAACCCGCCATTGAAGACAGTCTGCGAAATCGAGGGGCCGATTGACCAGAATCGACTGGGCCAGGTGAACCAATTTGCGAAGGTTGAACTCTGAAATCCGCCGGCGGCCGACAACGTGACATTCGGGAAAAAGGCACCGTATCCGATACCAATGATGGCATTATCCTGTGCCAGCGTGCGCTCCGCTGCAGCGACATCAGGTCGTCGCTGCAGCAATTGCCCTGGTACGCCGACAGGGATAGGAGGCGGAGCCGTAAGCAGCGGCTTCACCGGCATCTTGAAATCGCTCGGGATTTTTCCAAGCAGCACAGCAATGGCGTGCTCATATTGTGCGCGAGCAACCCCAACGCTGATCGCTGCCGACTGCGCACTCTGCAACGTAGTCTTTGCCTCAACGACAGAGATGTAGTCATCGATGCCAGTCTCGTAAAGTGCCTGGGTCAGTGAGAGCGTCTTTTCGTCGGCAGCGACCAGATTGTTCAAGACTTCCTGCAGCGCGTCCTGGCCGCGGATCTCGAAAAAATACTGCGCTAGTGCTGCCTGTTCTATGAGTTTCTCCTGTTCGAGATCGGCGGCACTGACCTGCGCTCCGTATTGGTATTCACGCACGAGATTGCGAATCTTTCCGAAAAAGTCGGGCACCCACGCTACATCCAGAGGTGCTGTCATCGATGTGAACGTTCTTCCGGTATTTGCCTGCGTCGAATTCGTCAGTGAACCGGACGACTTGGTTCGCGTCCAGGCAGGGTTTGCCGTCACTGTGGGCCAGTACTGCGCGTGAGCCTCCGCCACCAGGGCACGAGCAGCCATCAAGTTCTGAAAGTACTCTTTGATGTTCTGATTATTGATGTTGAGTTCTTCTTCGAGCGCATTCAGTTCCGGATCCTTGAATATCTCCCACCACTTGCCCTTTAGCATTGCTTCCTGCGGAGTCGCTACCTTCCAACCCTCGGTGTCCTGAAAGTTCACGGACGACTCCTTGTAATTTGGCGCGGCAACGGTCGGCGGCGCGGGCGGATGGTATTTGGGCCCCATGTTGCAGCCACAAAGCACCAATAATGCAGCGCCGATCAGATGGCGAATTCTCACTTGGTGTCGCATACATTCATCTTCCTAAACTGCAGGCGCCTCCGATTGCGGATTAAAGGTGTCACGCTCTTTTCCAAGTATCCTCAGGCGCAGACGGTCCAGCGCCAAATACACGACTGGAGTTGAATACAGCGTGATGAGTTGGCTGAGCAGCAGGCCGCCGACGATCGTAATTCCGAGCGGACGGCGCAGTTCCGATCCTGTGCCGGTACCGAGGGCGAGCGGTAACGCTCCAAACATCGCAGCCATGGTCGTCATTAGAATCGGCCTAAAACGCAGCATACATGCTTCGAAGATCGCGTCCGATGTGCTTTTCCCTTCCGTCCGTTCAGCCATCAGCGCAAAGTCGATCATCATAATGGCATTCTTCTTCACGATTCCGATCAGCAAGACGATGCCAATGATTGAAATGACATTCAGATCCATGTGAAACAACATGAGCGCAAGCATCGCGCCGACACTGGCTGACGGCAGCGTAGAAATAATCGTGATCGGGTGTACCAGGCTTTCGTACAGGATTCCCAGCACGATATAGACAGCCAGTAGCGCGGTTGCAATCAGAATGGGCTCGGTCGAGAGTGACTGCTGGTACGCCTGGAGTGTGCCCGAGAAGAAGCCGCGGACTGTCGGCGGAAGCCCGAGTCGCTCCTCCATCTGCTGGACGGCGTGGGCTGCATCGCTCATCGATAACCCTGGGGCGAGGTTGAAAGAAACGGTGACCGACGGGAAGAGCCCGGTATGGTTGACCTGCAGCGGTGTCGTCCCGGTCTGGTGCGTGGTCACCGTCGCGAGGGGAGCCATAACGTTCGTGCTTACCAAGCCGGTCCCCAATCCCGGGCCAGTTGATTTCACATAGATTTCCTTCAGCCCCTCGGGTGATTGCCAGTACTCCGGCGCGACTTCCAGCACAACATAGTATTGATTCAGTTCCGTGTAGATGACCGACACTTGCGATTGGCCAAACGCGCTGTACAAGAGTGAATCGAGGGATTGCGAGGTCTGGCCCAGGCGCGCGGCGGTGTTCCGGTCGTATTTCACCAGCTCCCGCAAGCCGCCATTCTGTTGGTCGGAATTGACCTCCTGCAGTCCGGGCAGTTTGCGCATATTCTGAAAGAGAATTAGGCCCCAGTGCGCCAAGTCCTCCACGTTGTCAGACTGTATCGTGTACTGATACAACGCATTGCTCATTCTTCCGCCAATGCGCAGGTCCTGCACCGGCTGAAAGAACACGGACGCGATCGGCAGCCGGGCAATCTTGGGCCGAATGCGGTTGATGACCTCCATGGCGTTGACTTTGCGCTCGTCCAGGGGCTTCAACGCAATGTAGATGAAGCCGCCGTTGGTCGATCCACGCCCGCCTGTGTAGGCGTTCACATGCGCGACCGCGGGATCAGCCTTAATGATCTGCACCATCTGCAGGATCGAGAAATTGGTGAAAGTGAACGAGGCGTCCTGCGGCCCTTGAACTCCGCCAACAATCGCACCAGTATCCTGTTGCGGGAAGAAGCCTTTGGGGATGACGACCATCACCACGACGTTCAGAGCAATCGTCAGCGCCAAAAGGATCAGCATGAGCGCTGGGTTCTCCAACACCCACGTTAAGGAATGCCGATAGACCGAGAGCATGCCGTTGAAAAACTTCTCGCTCATTCGATAAAAGCGATTGTGCTGTTCTTCCCTGACCCGCTGTTTCAAAAAGTGAGCGCACATGGTCGGCGTGGTGGTTAAGGAAATCACCATGGAAACCAGTATTGCCGCGGAAAGTGTAACCGCGAATTCGCGGAAGAGCCGACCGACGATGCCGCCCATCATTAAAATGGGGATGAATACCGCGATCAATGAAATGCTGATGGAAAACACGGTGAAGCCAATTTCTTGCGCTCCCTTCAATGCCGCTTCAAACGGGCCCATCCCTGCTTCCAAGTGTCGCGTGATGTTTTCCATCACGACAATCGCATCATCAACGACGAACCCCGTGGAAATCGTGAGAGCCATCAGCGATAAGTTATCGAGACTGAATCCAAACAAGTACATCGCCGCGAAGGTCCCGATCAGCGAAACGGGAACGGCAACCGTGGGAATGATGGTTGCTCGCGGGCTGCGCAAAAAGATGAACACCACCAGGACCACGAGGCAAATAGAAATGATGAGCGTGCGTTCTACATCATTCACAGAAGCTCGGATGGTTGTCGTACGATCGAGAACGATGGTGAAGTTGATGCCCTGGGGCATATCCGCACGGAGCGACGGCAATGCGTCTCGGATCCGTTGCACCGTGCCGATAATGTTCGCGCCGGGCTGCCGAAAGATGATGACCGTAATCGATCGTCGTCCATCCGAATAACCGGCGGTCCGCAGGTCCTGAGTTGAATCAACTACCGTGGCAACATCCGACAGCCGAACTGCCGTGCCATTGTGATAGCCCACGACCAGTGGCCTGTAGTCCTTGGCGGTTGCAATCTGGTCGTTCGTGATGATGTCTTCTGTGACCTGATCGTTGGCCAGTTGCCCGCGGGGTTGATGTGAATTCTGAGTACTGAGCAGGGATCGAATGCTGGGGAGTGTAATTCCGTAGCTCTGCAGCTTTTTCGGCATCAGTTCTACGCGAACCGCCGGCGTTGCGCCTCCGGCAACAATCACCTGCCCGACCCCGTCAATTTGAGAGAGTTTCTGTTCGAGAATCGTTGACGCGAGGTCGTAAACCTTGGGGACGTCATATTTATCCGAAGTGAGGCTTAGGATCATGATTGGCGCATCGGCAGGGTTGACCTTGCGATAAGTAGGGTTTTGCGGAAGATTGGCAGGCAGATAAGTACGCGCAGCATTAATGGCAGCCTGAACGTCGCGCGCTGCGCCATCGATGTCGCGGCTAAGGTCGAACTGCAAGCTGATCGAAGTATTCCCGAGCGAACTCGAGGACGTCATTTCCGATACGCCGGCGATGTGCCCGAATTGGCGTTCCAGCGGAGTCGCAACTGAAGAAGCCATGATCTCGGCGCTCGCGCCGGGCAAGCCAGCGTTCACAGAAATGCTTGGAAAATCCACCTGCGGAAGGGGTGCGACCGGCAATACGGTAAACGCGATTGCGCCCGCGATCGCTACCGCGATCGTAAGAAGCGTGGTTGCTACCGGGCGGTGGATGAATGGCGTCGAGATGCTCACGACCGCTCCGCAACCGGCGCGTTAACGTCACCAGGCGCACGGTGACTAGCTTTTCTGCCGGTGAATCGCAAGGCCACCCGATCAAAGAATATGTAGATAACTGGCGTTGTATAAAGCGTCAGGATCTGGCTGACCAGCAAACCTCCCACCATCGCAATTCCCAGCGGCCGACGCAGTTCCGAACCGAGTCCACGGCCGAGGGCCAGCGGCAATCCGCCAAGCAAGGCTGCCATCGTGGTCATCATGATGGGCCGGAATCGCAGCAGACTTGCTTCGTAGATCGCATCCACCGACTCTTTCCCCTGCTGGCGCTCCGCCTCCAGCGCGAAGTCCACGATCATGATTCCATTCTTCTTTACGATGCCGATGAGGAGGATGATTCCGATGATCGCGACAACGCTGAGATCCTGTCCACAAATAATTAACGCCAGCAGCGCTCCTACTCCCGCCGATGGTAACGTTGAAAGAATCGTAATGGGATGTATAAAGCTCTCGTACAGCACTCCTAACACGATGTAAACGGTGACCAGCGCAAACAAAATCAGCAGTGCTTCGTTCGACAACGAATTGCGGAATGAGGCAGCCGTTCCCTGAAAGTCGGCTTGCAGGCTGGCCGGAAAATGCATCTGCTGTGCGACTTTGTCGATCTCCGAAATTGCGTTTCCGAGCGAAGCACCGGGCGCCAGGTTGAACGACACCGTTACTGACGGAAACTGTCCCTGATGATTGATGGTGAGTGCTTCGAGGGTGGGCCCCGCACGCGTAAAGGTCCCCAGAGGAACCGCATTCGGCGCTGTGGAACTGGTGACTGTGTTGGGAATCCCCGCAATGGGAGATAACGCGTTCGCGGGTGGCGTGAGCACAGCCGACGAAGGCGTATACAGGACCGAAGTGGTAAGCGCATTCGATCCGGCCGCGCTCGAACTCGAAGACGAAAACGAATTCACTGCACCCGGTCCCGTCGCTCCTGCCGATGCGTTCGACTGGATAAACAGATTGCCCAGGTTCGCCGGATCCTGCTGCCACTGTGGCGCAGTTTCAAGAATCACGTGATACTGGTTCAGTTGCGTATACAACGTGTTGATCTGGCGCTGTCCGTACGCGTCATATAACGTGCTGTCGATCGTCGAAGGCGCTATGCCCAGCCGCGAAGCGGTCACGCGATCGACCGCGAGATAAACTGCTCGTGCACCCGTCTGCTGATCCGTCGCAACGTCCTCGAGATCTTTCAACTGCTTCAGCTTGGCGACAAAGCGGTTGCTCCAGTCATTCAGTTCATTTACGTCCGGATCTTCGAGCGTGTACTGATACAGCGTTCTTGTCACGCGGTCGTTTACAGTGATGTTCTGCACGGGTTGCATGTAAAGCGTGATCCCCTGCACCTTCTGCAGGCTCTTGCTCAATCGGCGGATCACATTCGCGGCACTGATATTCCGCTGGTTTAGTGGTTTCAGGTTGATCGAAATTCTGCCGCTGTTCAGCGTCGTGTTGATGCCATCAGCTCCAATGAAGGACGACAGGCTCTCCACAGCGGGATCTTGCAAGATGACGTTCGCCAGTTCCTGTTGCTTCTGTGTCATTGCCTTGAAAGAGATCGACTGAGGCGCCTGGCTGATTCCCTGGATCACGCCAGTGTCCTGCGTCGGGAAGAATCCCTTCGGGATCACGATGTAAAGAAAAACGGTAAGCACCAGCGTCGCGAGCGCGATAATCAACGTAATTCCCTGATGGCGCAGAACTACCCTCAGGGTACGCCCATAAAACTCGATCATGCGATCGAAAGCTGATTCTGTAATCCGATAAAAGCGCGTCTGCTGCGACTCGGGCTTATGCCGCAGGATGCGCGAGCACATCATCGGTGTCAGTGTCAGCGATACGACGGCGGAGATGATGATCGTGGTCGCGAGCGTGACTGCAAATTCCCGGAAAAGCCTGCCCACCACATCGCGCATGAACAGCAGCGGAATGAGGACAGCAATCAGCGACACAGTCAGCGAAATAATCGTGAAGCCGATCTGCTCCGCGCCCTTGAGCGCCGCGACTAAAGGCGCTTCACCTTCCTCCAGGAATCGCGAGATGTTCTCGATCATCACAATTGCGTCGTCGACCACGAAGCCGGTCGCGATGGTCAACGCCATCAGTGACAGGTTGTCGAGGCTGAATCCCAGAAGGTACATCACCATGAACGTGCCGATGAGCGAAAGCGGAACGGCCACGCTGGGAATGATCGTTGCATAGACGCTACGCAAGAATAGAAAGATCACCAGCACGACGAGGCCGATGGTCAGCATCAGTTCGAACTCGACATCGTCGATTGACGCCTGAATGCTAGTGGTGAGGTCAGTCAGCGTAACAATCTTGATCGAAGCCGGAAGGTTCGCCTGCAGTTGCGGCAGAATCGTCTTGATCGCCTTGACGACATTGATGGTGTTCGCGCCCGGTTGGCGTTGGATGTTCAGAATCACCGACGCTTTCTCATTCATCCACGCAGCTTGCCGGTTGTTCTCCACCCCATTCACGACGTTGGCAACGTCCTTCAGCAACACGGGCGCGTTGTTGCGGAATGCGATCGGAACATTCTTGTAATCGTTGGCGATGGTGATCTGATCGTTGGCGTCGATCTGATAATCGAGCCGGGGACCGTCGAAATTGCCCTTTGCGGCATTCACACTTGCCTGAACCAGCGCGGTGCGCACATCCTCCATGTTGATTCCGTAGGAGGAAAGCTGTACCGGATTTACCTGGATGCGAATCGCGGGCTTCTGTCCGCCGCTGATCGTGACCAGGCCAACTCCACTGAGCTGCGAAATCTTCGGGGAGAGCCTCGTGTCGATGAGGTCCTCTACTTCTGACAACGGCATCGTGTCGGAGGTGATCCCCATCGTTAGTATTGGCGCATCCGCCGGATTGGTTTTGCTGTAAATGGGAGGGACCGGCAAATCGGATGGCAGATAGCTTTGCGCGGCATTGATAGCCGATTGCACTTCCTGTTCTGCGACATCGATGTCCAACGACAATGCAAATTGCAGCACGATGACCGATATGCCACCAGAACTGGTGGAAGTCATCTGGCTCAGGCCCTGCATCTCGCCGAACTGGCGCTCCAGCGGTGCAGTCACCGTGCTCGCCATTACATCCGGACTGGCACCTGGATATTGCGTTAGCACTTGAATCGTTGGATAGTCCACCTGAGGTAAAGCAGAGACGGGCAACTGCCGGTAGGCGACGATACCCGCGAGCAAGATCGCGACCATTAGCAATGAGGTGGCGACCGGCCTCAGAATGAATGGGCGAGACGGACTCATGGTGCATTACTCGCGGTAGGTCGGGACGGCATTTGAACCTTCGAGATGGTCACCTTCGAACCGTTTTGTAGCTTCTCGAAACTGCTATCGGCCAGCACATCCCCAGGATGAATTCCCTGCACTGCAACGATTCCGGCATTCGTAACTCCGACCTTCACGTTCGTGATTTTCGCTTCGCCGTTCTGTATCAGATAGACAAAAGCTGTCTCGCCGTTGTGCTGCACCGCCGAGTCGGGGACCAGAATCTGGTTGTCGAGCTTCTCCACCGCCAGCCGGGTATTCACGAATTCATTTGGGAAAAGTTCGTTGTGCGCGTTTGTGAATCTGGCTCGAAGCTTTACCGTCCCGGTCGTGGTGTCGATCTGGTTGTCGACCGTCGTGAGCTCGCCCGTACTGATCTGTTTGTTCATCTGCCGATCCCAGGCTTCGACACTCAGCTTCACGCCACGCCTGAGTTGATCGAGTACTTCTCCCAGGTTATCTTCGGCAATTGTGAAAATAACCGTGATGGGCTGCGTCTGCGTGATCACCACCAGCGGCGTCGTGCTGTTCGCAGCCACCAGATTCCCGGGATCCACCAACCGCAGACCTACCCGCCCTTCGATCGGCGACGTTATGTGGCAATACGCAACTTCCACCTGGTAATAGTGAACCAGGCCCTGATCCGTCTTTACCGTCCCTTGATACTGCTTGACCAACTTCTCCTGATCTTCCAGCGTCTGCCGCGGAATCGCATTTCGCGACCAAGCCGCCTGGTAACGTTCCAGATCCATCTGCGCCTGAGCTAGAAGATTCTGGTCGCGTTCGAGAGTGCCTTCGGCCTGTTCAAGTTGCGCCTCATAGAGGCGCGCATCCAGGTCGATCAGCGGCGTGCCCCGCGCCACCACCTGACCCTCGCGATAATAAACGTTGGTGATGATGCCAGTGACTTGAGCCGTAATGGAATTCGTATACACCGGGGTTACGGTGCCAATCGCGTCCAAGTAGACCCCGATGCTTCCGAGTTTCGCTGTGACGGTTGTGACCGGCACCGGTCCCATCATGCCCCGCCGATTCGGTGCAGTCGCCGCCTTCGTCTCGCCTCGCCGGAGCACCGCGAAGAACAGCAATGCAAACAGAAAGAGGACGACTACCCAAACCCAGCGATGCCGCTTCTTCGGCCTTGAGAGAGTGTCGTTTGACGAATCGGGTTCCCGCGATGCCCTGGATTCGTTATCGTTTGGTTCCATGTCTTCCTGGTGCATTCATTCCCTCAAGTCGGCTGATGCTCCGAAGAATATATTCTGGGTGCGCCGGCTCTACCACGCGTCGTTTGTACCACCAGCAGGCTTGGCGCCGAAACTCCGGCCTGTGTGGGGACGGAACTTCGATCAGCACACACCAATTCTCGGCAATACCCGACTTAGACGTGCTTGCAATCCGGCTGCTTACGTCAGATGCTTATTGTCGTGTAATGAAGTGTTACAGTCAGCGACTGGACTGTTAAGGTTTGTAAAGACACATGGGATGTAATCGAGACTGATTGTCTACTGGCACTGTTTCAGCGTAAGGCAGCGTAAGAGGAAGATCTTTTCAGAGGACGGACGCACTCTCTCTCCAGGTATCGAGCGTCTGAATCTGGTCAATGGCAATGCGGAGTGCATAACCGCACTGGCATTCTGACTCGATGCTGCTGATAGGGAGACGGGTGGGTGGCGCTAAAGAACTCAGCACGACGACTCGCTGCTTACAGATGGGACAGTTATAGCCTACGTACGTGACCTGACTTGCCAAAAGTCCCTCGTTTGGGCTGGGATGAAGAAGAAGGTACTCCCGACATCGAGAGACGTCCAGCAGTAAATCGGTTTATTAGTATTATTAATGAAGGGCTACCCTGGTTTTCAGCGGCCTTCCTAAGTGCTTTAGCTGAGACCGATTAGCTGCAGACTTACCTAGTTCGGAGTCACGTTTACCGCATCGGTGACGTTCGATGGGTTGTCGTCAAAGGAGCGACCAGGCTCGTAAGCGAACTTTTCGTATTTTCGGCCGACCTTGCGGATCGCATCATGCCATCCATCATCCCAGGTGATCTGTGCTTCATCGCCCACGGCCTGCCACGTCCCGTGGCTTGCGCCAATCGACTTGGTGGCATTGCCATGATTGTCGAGAGTGATAAAGAAGGTGTCGCCATTCTGCCCTGTGCTCACTTTCCACTTGCCTCGAAACCGTCCGGGATACTCGGGTTGGGCCGCCGACGAAAACTGAATCTGGCTGATATCGGAAACCGGGATCGTCTGCTGATGCCCATCTTTGTAAGTGATCACCAGCGACTTCGCGCCGGCAGGAGTTGCGACGGTGTTCTTTTGCGCGAATAGGGCGATCGAACTGATAAAAATGAAAACTGCGATGAGCGACTTGCGCATCATGCCTCCAGTAGCAGCAATCGGCAATTAGCTCCAACTAGCCACTAACAGCAAATGCTAACTGCTAAGAAAGCATTGCTGAAGACTAATCCGTGCTGTACGTGATTTCAAAGGTCCGAATCCGGAAACAGGCAAAGATGATGATCGCAATTGTGACACAAAATAGCCCGATTACGGCTATCACGGCAGGAACCGGAGTTGCGACGACCGTAAACAGCGCCATCAATCCTTCTGCCGGCAATTGCACGGGACACAAGTTCCGCAAATAAAAGGCTACACTCAGCTTTTGCAAAATAGCAGGCATGATTGGATTGATCGTTTCCCAGGCCATCACCAGCAGGCCGGGGATGACCGGGTTGCGAAATACCAGACTGAGTGCGAGAAACACCGATCCATAACCAATGCAGGCGAGCGCCGTAGTCAGCAGGTACAACCACAAGTGCCTCAGACCAGGCCCGCTGAACACAAAAGCCGACCCAAGCGGACCAAATCGCAAATACATTAGAACGAAACTGCTCAGCACAGCGGTTTCGAAGAGCACGAAAGCCGTAAAAGCGCCGGCCAGAAATTTCCCCAGCACCAGCACTTCCCTGCGCACCGGTACCAGGAATTGATAGTGCAGGCTCTTCTCGGCAACTTCCCCGCGGAAAAGCCAAGTGAAAATTCCCATGCAGGCAAAGAAGATGCCAAGCCGCATGTAGTAAATCTGGAAGATACCAGCGAGAACCTTGGTATCTTCTTCCAGATATCCCGCCGAGCGCTGGCTCGAATCGAAGACCGCATGCGCCGCGATCAACGCCACGGGTGCAAACGCCAGCAGGTAAACCCACCAGGCGCGCCGCGACAACAATCCGCGGCGAAGGTCGATTCGGGCGATGGTTAGCGCCTGGCTGCTCCATGTTCGCCAGGGCTGCTCGGTGATCCATGCTCGGGCGTTTGCGGACAGGCTCATGCGTTGCTCCCGTCGGAACCGATCAGGTACTGATAGATCGAATTCACATCATCGTCGGCCGGCGCTACAGCTTCCACGTCGACGACGCCCTGCGCTGCAACCCTATTCAGCAGCAGATAGAACTGTTCTGCATCGCGCGTGCGTACGAGCAGGCCCTGGCCGTCGCTGTTTATCTTGGCTTCGACAACATGATCGAGCGCGAATACCTGTGATGCCAGCTTGGCTGGATTTGAGCACCGCACGAGGATCTGCATGGGATGATCCTTCACTTCGCGGCGCACATCGTGGATTTGACCTTCAGCGACGACATAGCCGTTACTCATCAGCACCACGCGATCGGAAATGCGATCTACTTCCTCAAGAATGTGGCTTGAGATGATCACGTGCATTCCATGCTGACCGAGCGCCTGGAAGAGAGCGATGGTTTCCGCTCGCGCCATCGGGTCCAGGCCGTTCAGAGGCTCATCGAGAACGACCACAGTGGGATGATGGCTGATCGCCTGCGCCAATCGAATCCGTTGGCGCATTCCCTTACTATATCCGGCCACTTTGCGCTCGGCGGCGGACATCATGCCGACACGATGGATGGCTTCTTTCGTCAACTGGTCGGCACGTGTGTGATCAAGTCCATGCAAGCGGAGCGGCCAGTAGATAAACTCGTAACCGCTGACGCCCCGCGGAAAAGAATCGAACTGCGTGCAATAGCCAACCGCGCGGAACAGGTGCTCAGGATCAGCAGAAGTCATGCCCAGCACAGTGACTTTGCCGCGCGTGGGGCGAATCAGGCCGGTCATCAGGTTCATCAGAGTAGTCTTGCCCGAACCGTTTGGACCAACCAGGCTGGTTATGCCGGGATCGAGCGCCAGGTTTACGCGGTTGACGCCGAGGACTTCTCCGTAGAACTTGGAGACATTCTCGAAAACGATCCTGTTGTCGCTGGCGTTCATCCGCGCACCACCTCGCACGCGCGTAACCGCTTGTTCAACAAAGCAAGCGAAGCGAAGCACACGCCGACCAACACTACCCAGGCCGCGAACTGCGGAAGCGGTTGATCGGAAAAAGGACCGTGCGACTGCATCGGCGCACCGAGCATATGTGTCAAAATCATCTCGAGCAGATAGGGCAGGTTCAGCACACGTCCCCAGGAGGTTCGCATTACGCCATTGATCGCTTCCCCGAATCCCGGTGGAAGAACGAACAATCCAAAGGTGACTGCCGTGGCTACGATACGCCACTTGACCCATGCGGAAGTTGCGAGAGACATCAAGGTGAGGACAGCGATCCAGACAAAGCTTCCGGCTAGAATTGCCGCAACGAACGAAAGATGCTGCCAAGCCCAACTTCCTCCAGCCAGGCTCGACTGCAAGGCGAATATCAGCAATACGGGAATCCACGTCACGCAAGAGAGGATGAGCACCAGCACGGCGGCTTTTCCGGTTACATATTCGGCACGATTCAGCGGCCGGCTCAGATACAAAGGCAAGGCGCTGTTCGAGAGATCGCTTGCAACCAGCAGCGGTCCAGCCCAACAAGTGAGGAACAGAGCCATCCAGGCTTGCGCAATCAGGATTTTGGAAAAGAAGGTTCCATCCACGCTCAACAGCGATTGATTCCCCATCCGTAGCACCAGTTGAGCGGTCACACTGTTCGTGACATATACATACGCCGCAGAAAGAATTACCGGCAGCAACGTCACCATCATGAACCAGGAGAACGCACGTGATGAGAACAACTGCGACAGTGAATAGCGAGTCAACACCAGGAAGCGCCAGCGTTCGGCGGTAATAGGTCCGGTGTACGAGCGGTATGCGCGTTTATAGACCGCCATGGGCCGCTCCTGTCTGCTCCATTGCGTTGAGGAAGATGTCTTCCAGCGAATCGCGCCGGTGATTCATTTTGCGTATCTGAATGCCTTGCTGCTCGGCAATACGGTACACTTCGCGAATTTCAATCTTATCGGGCATTACGACCTTCATCCGGCCGTTGCTGAAGACGGCGCATTCGCACCCGAGTTGCTGCAGCGCCGAACTGAATGCACCATTCGCGCCCATCGTTTCCAATTCAAGAAATTTGCGATTGGCGCGCCTCTCCTCTTCCAGATTGCATAGTGCTGCGAGCCGACCGTTACGAAGGATCAGAACTTCCTCGCAGGTCTCCTCGACATCGCGGAGCAGGTGCGACGAGATGATCAGACGCATGTCACCGGCGTCGCGTATCTCCCGAACAAGTTGAATCATGCGCTGCCGTGCCGGCGGATCGAGGCCGTTAGTCGGTTCGTCCATGATCAGCAGCTTGGGACCGTGCGCAATGGCTTGTGCCAGCTTTGCCAACTGCTTCATCCCCAGCGAATACGTTCCAAGCTTGCGATAACGAACCTCACCGAGTCCGACATAGAAGAAAGCTTCGTGAGCTCGTTCCATTGCCTGCTCCGGCGGCAGACCGGAAATCTCGGCCATATAGCGCACGAACCGGATCCCGCTCATTCCGGCAATAAACGAGTCGCTCTCCGGCATGTAGCCGACAAGGCTGCGGACCTTGCGCGCGTCGTGCCGAATGTCGAAGCCAAGGACTTTAGCCGTCCCTTTCGACGGCGCGTGAAAGCCCAAGATGGTATTGATCAGAGTGGATTTGCCGGCGCCATTCGGACCAAGCAGACCGATGGCGCGCCCCTGCAGCGCGCCACGCAGTCCGTCGAGAATGGTTCGTCCTCCGAGCTGAACCTGGAGGTCGTCGAGTTCGATGGTGGCCGGCATCGCTGGTAGATACGAACCTTTCTAGTGAGTAGTTCCGTGCGGCCCTCGCGCTCCTAACAATTTCAGCAGCGCCAGGTTATTGAAGTCCAGTCCGGGGAATCGGGTGTTGCTGGCCACTTCGATCCGGTCCTGATCCCCGTACGCGCAGATGACGCTGGGCTTGGAATCCGCCGCCAGTTGCTGCAAGAGCTGCAACTGCTGGCTGTTCAACTGAGAAGCGAGCGGCTGCAGAATCGGCCCCAGGTTCTGGTACATCACTGCCGAGAAGTTAGCGTGTTCATCTTTGGGCAGCAGTGCCTTGAATGTTGCCGATCGGCCGAGCGTGTCACCATTCGCATGCGTCTGCAGAGCCTGAATTACTAACGCGCGGGATGGTGCGAGGAGGATGAATCCATCCGCGAATGTGTAATCCATCTCCTTATTAATAGCTGGATCAAGCGACTGCACGGTATAGAACACGCGCCCGCCAACTGTTTCCTCAGAAAGCTTTACGCCGGCGTGGTTGTGCTCAGCAGCGTGCTGATTGATCACGTTCACCAATTGCTGAATGGAGGACTGGAGCTTTGGCGCGTCGTACACTTCCGCGACCACCTTCCATGAGGGTTGCGGCAATACCGGGCCATCCAAAGCAATGGTCACATCGCCCCCGAGCGTCGCGGCAATATCGTCCCGTACCTTCAGGTTGAGCTCGGTATCCGCCTCAGAAAGGTGTTGCTGCGCCTTGGGATCCACTGCCGTCATGCTGACGATGTCATCATAGATGGCTGCCGGATTCTTGGAGATGAATGCCACCGCAATGCCTGCATTCGCCGAGACAAAGTCCAGCGAGCGCATTGGAGCAGGAGCCGCCAGCCACGAGGCAACTCCATGCCGCTCGTTAGCAAACTCCAGCACCGCTCGGTTGTCGGGTTGGTTGTTGATGTCGCGATGTTCCATTACCAGGTAACGCATGTCCGCGAAGCCGCTGGCGTCCAGCGCAGCTTGATGCTGAGGCGAAGAATTCATTTTTCGTTCGCTCTGCCCGATTTCCTGCAGATCGGCTGCGAGCAGAAAACCTGCTCCACGGCCGTACGCGGCGATGATGCGTTTCCCGAGTTCCGTGCCAGTGAAGCCCGATGCTCCTGCATCCAATTGCGCATTCGTACGCTGCAATGCGCTTGCGCTCGTGCTCATCACCAGCATGTCGGGACGCACCAGCGCCAGCAGGTCGTGTGAATTCGCCGTTGCCTGCGCCAGTTGCTGCGGTTCCAGCACTTGCAAATGTGTTTGGCCGTTTTTGTCCGTGCAGAGCTTAGCGAATTCGGTCTGCATGAAATCCTTCAGACCTGAACTCTTCACAATTGCCAGAACCACTGGCCCAGAGTTCGGACCGAAGTCCCGAGGATCGCCCGCCACTGCGATCTCATCGCCCAAATACTGACTGAGCGCTTGGAGTTCGGCAATGACCTTGTTCAGAGATGGACCGTCTTTGCCCTTGTTCTGCGCCGTCCACCATTGCTGCAGCACGGGACTTTCCTGTAATTGCTGCTGGAATATCTGATTAGCTTGCCCGAGGGTTGGGCCGAGGTTCGGAATGCTCAAAAAGAATGACGTGTTCTTCGGCAGAAGGGGCAAAATTGCACTGTCATAGCGCGGCGGAGGCGCTGGAATCTGCTCCAGCTTGTTCTGCAGTTTCGCGAACTCTACCAGCAACTTCATGTGCTGATCGAAGTTCTGGCTCCAGGCAATTTCCTGCTGGATCGGCACCGACGAAATGCTCGGACTGGTAGTTACCTGATCTCCAGGATGCAGCACCGACTCGCCTGCCTGCTGCGCGACGAGCACCTGCCCTTCAATCACCGACACGCGAGAGCCCTTCGTTCCGGAGTTCACCGAGAATACAGTTCCGGTCACCGAAACGCGGCAGTCCGGCGTCATCACATAAAGATGTCCAGTCTTTCGCTTCGCAGCTTGAACAATGATGTCGCCCTGATCCAGATGAACGGTTGTGTTGCGCCGCGTTGCGGCCACCGAAACTTCCGACCGGCGGTTCATTTCTACGACCGAGCCATCCAGTAATCGAACGAAGGCATGGGAATTTGCGGCGGTCCGAATCAGATGTCCCTGGCCAACGTAGTCGCCCGGCCTCAACTCACGTTCACCGCTCTCGGAAATCCCGTAGACAGAGCCTTCCGCCGACATCAGCTGTGCTCCCTCGCTGGGCAGTTGCGCGTAATAACGGTGATAAACGAAGTAGGTCGCGAATCCGACCACCAGAACGAGTGCTGCCATCGCGAACTGCGGCAGTCCGAAGCTCCAGGCGCGGCGTGTTGGCGAGGTCGGCTTCCAGGTCAGAACGGTCTGTTGCGCGTCCTGCAGACCATATGCATGCTGCCGGCAAACAGCACACTCATGCAGATGATTCTTCAGTACCAGGGCGCGATTCTCGGGCAGTTTGTTGTCGAAGTAGGCAGGTAATAATGCGCGAACGTCTTCACAACCATGAATAGTCTGGATGGACGGCGATTCTGTCGCGGCCGCATCCTGTATTTTCGTCCACACGCGGCCGGCAACCAGCTTCAGATCTTTGTCTTCGAGCTGCTGGCCGCGCACCTCGGAAATCAGCTGATCCAGATCGATCTTGTTGCGATCAAACGGATTCATATTCTCCCCCTCATGAGTCCTCGAAGATCCTTTTTCAACCGCGCCCTGGTTCGATGCAGCGTCACAGCTACTACAGCCTGCGATGTCTTCATCATTCTGGCGATGTCGCGGTTGTCGTATTCTTCGATGTATCGGAGCACAAACATCTCCGCGGTCCGCGGGTGGAGCCTGGCCAGGGCTCTCCGCAGCAGATCGCGGGTTTCAGATGCGTGTTGCATCCGGTCGGGCGAAAGCGAAGGGTTCTTGGAGTGGAGCTCGCCGGCATCTTCGAGCGTCGAGAACTGCGAATCCCGACGCGCTCGGAGCAGATCGAGCGCCGCGTTGACGGCCGTACGGTGTAAATAAGCGCCCATATTCTGGACGCCACTCAGGTCAACTTCTCCGCGCGCCAGACGAAGGAATACCGACTGTGCCACATCCTCGGCATCGGTCAGATTGCCGGTGATACGGTAGGCGGTACTGATCACCCGGTGATGATGATCTCGAAACAAAGCCTCGAGCTCATCGGTCGCACGTTTGACGATCACTTGAGTTTCCGGTACGGCTGCCAAGCTACCCTCCTCAGCTCGCCTTCAACCCTATGACGCACCTGAGGCAGAGTTATTAACAGCTTGAAAACACTTACGAATTCTAGGCCGGGAAAGTTCGCGAAGAAAGCGACTGTTCAGTTGCGCCATTCAAGGCCTTTTCGGCCCGAGAGGGCGGTTCGAGGCCTGTCGGGCCGCAGGCTGCCAACGGCGCGGAGTCTTGTGCTGCGGCGATGGCGCTACAATCGACATTCACCCTCATGGCTTCCGAGCAACTGACCATCCAGGCGGCTTCGCAACTCCTACGCGCTGGAAAACTCTCGCCGCTGGAGTTGACGAACTCATGCCTGAGCCGAATTGAGCACCTGAATCCCAAGCTCAATGCTTTCATCACGATTACCGCTGAGAGCGCTCTCGAAGAGGCCCGCTACGCCGAAGCCGAAATCCGCGCAGGTAAATACCGCGGGCCTTTGCATGGAATTCCGCTTGCACTCAAGGATCTGATGGATACAGGAGGTGTACGCACCACGGCAGCCAGTCATCTTTTCGAGAAACGGGTGCCTGCGGAAGATGCGTTTGTAGTGAAACGCCTGAAAGCAGCGGGTGCGGTTTTGCTCGGGAAACTGAACCTGCACGAATTCGCCTATGGCGGAAGCGGATTAATCGGCGCGTTCGGAATCACGCGTAATCCCTGGGATACCGAGCGAATCACCGGCGGATCGTCTTCCGGATCGGCAGCGGCCGTCGCTGCCGGCCTGTGTCTTGGAGCGATTGGCACCGACACCGCTGGATCGATTCGCCTGCCATCTTCTTTCTGTGGGATCACCGGTTTTAAACCCACATTTGGCCTGATCAGCGCAAACGGCGTCATTCCGCTGGCATCATCTTACGATCACGTCGGACCTATGGCGAAGACCGCAGAAGACTGCGCGCTGATGCTCGATGCCATTGCCGCGTACCATTCGTGGGATCCCAACAGTACTACCGTTCAACCCGGCGGCTACTCTGCAGCGCTGCCAGATGAAAGTCCCCGTTTTCGACTGGCGATTGCAAAGGGCCCTTTCCAAAATGATCTCGACTCCGAGGTCGCCGCAGCTCTTGAAGAAGCGTTGTCTATTGCGCGCAAATTCTCTGCCGATATACAGGATATTTCAGTTCCGGGCGATACCAGCCGTACAGTTCAGGTCTACGAGGCGTACCAGTACCATGCAAAGTATCTGCCAGGCTCGGCGGATAAATATCAGCCGGAAACACTGCGCCGCATCATGGCCGGAGAGAAAGTCACGTTTGAGGAGTACCGGCAGAGAAAATCCGAACTGCTCAATCTGCGGCGTCAGGCGGCTACGATCTTCGAGCGAATTGACCTGATTCTCACGCCAACGGTACCTGTGCTGCCACCTGTGATCGCAGAATTGCAGGCTAATCCAGATCAACTTCGTCCTGCTGAAATCGTGATGTTACGCAACACCCGTCCATTCAACGTGCTCGGGTTACCGTCTATCTCAATTCCGTGCGGATTATCGAAATCCGGCCTCCCCATCGGATTACAAATCTCCGGGCCTGCGCACGAAGACGCTCTCGTTCTCCGCTTTGCTCATGCCCTGCAGCAAGCCACTGACTGGCACAAGGCTGCTGCGCCTCTGATATAGGCCGCGAGCAGATCGAACAGATTTACTTGCGTTAGGCGTTATCGATTTGAGTTGGCAGTGGAGGCTAGCGTTGTCAGATAGTGGTCCACATAGTGATCGAATAACTTTGCCAATGCGCTGGTCACTTCACCTTTGGTTGAAAACTCTCGTTTCTCTACATGGCTAACCGGCTGTACCTGCCGTGTTGTCGAGGTAATGAAGATCTCGTCCGAATCGAGAAACTCTTCCGGCGTCATCACGTGTTCGGCAATCGCGATTCCAATTCGCTCCGATTCCTCCAGCAGAATCTGTCGTGACACACCCGCCAAACATCCGGTGCTGAGTGGCGGAGTCAATACACTTCCAGCTTTCACGCAGAACAGATTGCCCGCCGTACACTCCGCCACCTCGCCACGTTCGTTTATCAGCACCATGTCTTCGAACCCGCGCTCGTGAGCCTTTTCCACCAACCACACGTTCTGCAACCACGAGGTCACTTTGGTTCCTGCCAGCGGATGCGCCGCGTGTCGGCCGTTCAACTGGATGCCAAGCTTTACCGGTCCTACGCGTATCGGCAGATCGATCGTGTACATGATCAGATCCACCGTGGGCATGATCTCCCTACTGCCCCAGATACCGATCTTGTTGTAGATGAAGTAAACGCGTGCGCACCCGTCGAGCACTTCGTTATTACGCAGCAATTGGATCAGGTTGTCGCGGATCTGCGCTTCACTTTTCTCCACGGGTAGACCGATGCGATAGGCGTCGGCCATCAATCGCTTCCAGTGACGCTCAAAGGCAAACGGCTGTCCTCCATAGATTCGGATGGTGGTGAACACGCCCCAGCCGTTCAGAAGCCCCGCTTGCCCGGGTGAGAGCCGGACCTGCTCTAATGGAAGCAGGCTCTCGTTGTGAAAAACATATTTATGCACGTCGAAATCCCCGCTTATGATGCTCTCTGCAACTTCAATAAGTTACCCCTAAGTCCGAACAAGAGTTGGCATTCGAAGCGTCGGCACTCCCGGCGATACGGCATCTCGTTACATCGCGGTCTCATCCTCATTAAATCGGCGCTTGACTGCAAGCCGGGGATTAAGGCTTAATTGAAGGATACTCAGTATGTCGACCCGCTGTCAGATTCGGACAATTGTTGCATGCCGCCGGCCGGCCATGGCCATGAGCATGCACATGTGTACCATTCGTCCAACTGGCGCCGGGTTTCAGCAGAGCTAATCCCTAGCACTCATTCATAAGCTCCATCGAACCCATCGCCAGATTGCAAGCGATGGGTTTTTTGTTATCAGATCGAAGGGGGAACATTGAGTACGCAGGCACAACCGGAGTTAGCGCGAAAGTCGGCGAAAGCCGAGGTCTGTAAAGTCGCAGTGCTCGGTTTTGGAACCGTCGGACGCGCTGTAGTCGAGATCCTGACTTATCGTCATCCCGCCGCCATAAAGCTCACTCACATCTTCAATCGCAACGTCGCCTCCAAGCATGTGTCTTGGGTGCCGAAAGACGTTCGCTGGACCGAGGACATCGACGAGGTGTTGGCGTCGGACGTCGACCTGGTGATTGAGTTGATGGGTGGGGTTGAGCCTGCGAAACAGTGGGTGCGCCGCGCGCTCGAATCGGGAAAGTCGGTTGTGACCGCGAACAAGCAACTCATCGCGAATGCCGGGGCGGAACTGATCGAACTGGCACAGCGCAAAGGCGTGCTATTGGAGTTCGGAGCCTCGGTCGCGGGCGGTATTCCAGTTTTACTCGGTCTGCAGAAAGGACTCTCTGGCGATCAGATCTTTAAGATCACCGGCATTCTCAATGGCACCTGCAATTACATTCTCACGCGAATCGAATCTAGTGGGGTAACGTTCGACAGTGCGCTGGCCGAAGCGCAGCAGTTCGGATACGCCGAAGCCGATCCTACCGACGATCTCGAGGGCTATGACGCACGCGCGAAGCTTGCCATTCTTGCGCGCGTTGGATTGCACGCTCAGGTTCACCCTGAAGAAATCGCGGTCAGTTCCATCACCCCCATTCAGCCCGTCGACTTCCATTACGCCAACCTGCTCGGGTGCACGATTCGGCAGGTCTCCAGTGCCGCGCTAGAAGGTCAGAGGCTCGTCGCGTTTGTTCAGCCTGCTGTGATCCCGACCACTTCTCCGCTGGCGCGTGTACGAGGCAGTGAGAACGTGGTTATCAGCACCGGCAAATACGGCGGGGAAACCGCATTCTCCGGTCATGGGGCTGGCGGCCATCCGACCGCAGTGGCGGTCATATCGGACGTACTTCTCATCGCACAGCAGCGCGGAACCGCGCAACTCACGCCGGCGAAGAAACAGGAATTGACGTCAGAAGTCACCACGCCGCATTACGTTCGCTTTGTCGTCCGTGACCGGCCGGGGATTATCGCGCATCTCGCAAAAGTCTTCTCGAAGTATTCCATCAACATCGACGCAGTATTCCAGAAACCCGGGTTCGCAAAAACCAGCCTGCCTTTCGTTATCACACTCGAGGCCTGTGGCCGCTCGGTGCTCGACGAAGCGCTCGCTGAAATCGCTGAGGCGGACTTCCACGTGGAACCGCCGCTAAGTTTGCCAATTTTGAAAGAAACGAATTGAGGATGGAAAATGCCAGACGATAAGCCGCAATACTCCTTTGCAACCCTCGCCGTCCATGGCGGACAGGAAAAAGATCCCGCGACCAAGGCCCGCGCTGTACCTATCTATCAGACCACTTCGTATGTCTTCGACGATGCCGACCATGCCGCGCGTCTGTTCGCGTTGAAGGAGTTTGGCAACATCTATACGCGCATCATGAACCCTACCACCGACGTCTTCGAAAAGCGCATTGCTGCGCTCGAGGGCGGCGTTGCAGGACTGGCTCTCGCGTCCGGGCAAGCAGCGGAGACGCTGGCGATCACGACGCTTGCCAACGCTGGTGACGAAATCGTCTCCACGACATCGCTTTACGGCGGAACCTACAACCTGTTTCATTACACGTTGCCGAAGTGGGGCATCAAAGTTCGATTTGTCGATCCTGCCGACTACGACGGAATCGCTCGGGCCATCAACGACCGCACGAAGGCCATCTATTCGGAGACGCTCGGTAATCCGAAGCTGGATGTGCCCGATCTCGAGCGCGTTGCCCAAATTGCTCATTCGCACAAGCTTCCGCTCGTCATCGACAACACAACGTCGTCTCCTGCGCTGCTTCGGCCGATCGAGTGGGGCGCAGACATCATCGTGGAATCAGCCACGAAATTCATTGGTGGGCACGGCACCTCCATCGGAGGCATCATTGTTGATGGCGGCAAGTTTGACTGGGCCTCAGGGCGATTTCCAGACTTCGTGAATCCTGATCCCTCATATCACGGACTCTCGTTCACCGAAGCCTTCGGTCCCCTGGCATTCATCCTGAAAGCTCGCGTGCAGGGACTGCGTGATACCGGGGCTCCCCTTTCGCCATTCAATGCCTTCCTGCTTCTGCAGGGGGCGGAAACATTGCACTTACGCATGCAGCGGCATTCCGAGAACGCGCTTGCAGTGGCGCGCTATCTTGAAAATCACGACGGGGTCGAATGGGTGAACTATCCTGGACTTCCGTCCAGCAAGTATTACAAGCTTGCGCAGAAGTATCTTCCGAACGGTGCGGGTGCGCTCATCACCTTCGGCATTCGCGGTGGATATGAAGCTGGGAAGAAGTTCATCAATTCTGTGAAGCTCTTCAGCCTGCTGGCCAATATCGGAGATGCCAAGTCGCTGGTGATTCATCCCGCCTCCACCACTCACCAGCAGCTCAGCGAAGAAGAACAGGCGTCGGCCGGAGTTACGCCGGATATGATCCGGCTCTCCGTTGGTATCGAAGACGTGAAAGACATCATCGCAGACCTCGGCCAGGCACTTGCGCAGAGTGCGCCGTCGGGCCAATCACGGTCCAAAGACGAAGAACTTGTCGGTGCGGGGACACGCAAGTGAGTCAAGCAATTGCTGCAACATACGAAGCCGATTTCACATTCGCCGAAAGCGAGCCGTTCCAGTTGGAATCAGGCGGGCAACTCCAGCCGGTCACGTTGCACTACGCGGTTTACGGGACCTTGAACCTACAGCGAGACAACGTGATCCTGGCTTGTCACGCGCTGTCGGGTTCGGCGCAGGTGGGAAGCTGGTGGGCAGACCTCTTCGGCTCCGATCGATGTTTCGACCTCGACCGCGACTGCGTTATTTGCGTCAACATCCTGGGTTCCTGTTATGGCTCAACTGGACCCTCTTCTACCAATCCCGCCACCGGCCATCCCTACGGAACAGATTTCCCCCTCATCACCATTGGCGATAACGTAAAGGCTCAAGCTCGCCTGCTCGACCATCTCGGTATTAAGCGCCTCCGGGCAGTGATAGGGGGATCGATTGGTGGTATGCAGGCGATTCGCTGGGCGATCGAATATCCAGAACGCATCGATACTTGCATTTCGATTGGCGCAACGCCGCTTTCGGCAATGGGGCTCGCGCTGAATCACATCCAGCGGCTCGCGATTGAAAACGATCCTGCGTGGAAGCAGGGGCAATACAAGCCTGGCGAGCAACCGGCTGCAGGGCTCGGACTGGCTCGTGCAGTTGCGATGTGCTCGTACAAATCCGCGCATCTGTTCGAAAGACGCTATGACCGGCGGCCGAATCGCAATGGCGAGGACCCGCGGCACAAGCTCAACGACCGTTACGACGTTTCCGGCTATCTTGACTACCAGCAGAAGGAACTGGTCGCGCGCTTTGACGCGAACTCGTATCTCTACATCTCGAAGATGATGGATAACTTTGATCTGGCAGACGGTTACGCGAGCACGGAAGAAGCGCTCCGGCGCATTACTGCGCGGCTGATTCTGGTCGGCATTTCGTCGGACTGGCTCTTCCCACCTGCTGACGTCCGGCGGCTTGCAGGAAAAATCCATTCGTTTGGTACGAATGTGACTTACCTGGAGCAAATCAGCTCGCACGGCCATGACGCGTTCCTCGCGGAAGCAGGTGAACTGTCCGGATTGCTGGTGCCGTACCTGGAACTCACACGAACGTCGTCACGGTTCGCGAGTCGGCCTATTGGCGGAGCCCAGCCGCCCCAAAGCCTGGAACTCAGCTCCTCCGAGTACATGACTGCCGACTAGCCTGACGCCACAACAAAAGCTGTCAAATCTCCTGTCTATCGCCACGCTCCAGCGCACTCAACTTTTGCCTATTGACTGTAACAGTCGTTACATGTAACGTCTGTTACATGCCTTCTCCTCGCAAGCAAGAACTCCTGGAAGCATCCCTCGACTATCTGGTCAAGAATGGGGTAGCGGGCCTCTCCCTCCGCCCCCTCGCGGATGCTATCGGCACGAGTGCACGACTCTTGATCTTTCATTTCGGGTCAAAGGAGGCGCTATTGGCCGATATGCTGGGCGCGCTTCAGGTTCGGCTTCAGGCAGTACTTGTCGAAATGGCATCAGCATCTGCAAACTCGGTGGAAGGCTCGAGCCTTTTCGAGCGCTTCTGGAAGTGGGCAACGTCTCCGGCCAACCTTCGCCTGCTGCGACTCGGACTGGAAGTTCAAATACTCGCATTGCAGGATCCACAGATCTTCTCGACAAAACTACGGGAGAGCAGCACAGCCTGGATGGATCTGGTCCTTCGAAGCCTCCCAGAACAAGAGCGCACACCTGCCACAGCAACTCTCTTCACGGCACTTTTTGACGGACTGGTCCTTGATCTTTTGACAACAGGAGACCGAAAACGCACTACCGACGCTGTCGTTCGCTTCGTCCAACTCATGCGCGAAAGCGTTCGGCAGACAACGCCCGCAATTCCCATCCCGAACAACCGACGACGTAAGCAAACGAAGCCAAGGCGGTCCAGACGGCTCTCATGAATGCCGCCGGCTAGGAGAGGTATATGTACGAGCAGACCCTGAACAAAAGCAAAGCAGTTCGGCTTCTTGGCGTTGCGTTGGCGTTGGGACTAGGCTCATTTCCCATTACGCGGGTTGGACACGAATTCGCGAGCACCACTCATCTCCTAGCAAACGAGATCTACTGGTGGGGCGCAGTAGGCCTGGTGCTGATCTTCGTAACACGCATCGAGCGACGCCCATTGAACTCCATCGGACTACGAAGGCCAAACGTTTGGGGGTTGGTCGCCGCGCTTGGCGCCGGCATTCTGATGGTGGCCGGCCTCGCGGGATTGCTGTACATCCTCTTCCCCGCCCTCCATCTCAGTATCAACAATTCCGTAGTAAATCAGCTCTTAGGAACACCACGCTGGTGGCTGTGGATTTCGACTGTGAGGGCAGCGGTCGCCGAAGAGGTTTTGTTTCGCAGCTATCCCATCGAGCGACTGGAAGAAGTCTCGGGTAGTCGTATATTTGCGGCTATTCTGAGCTGCGCCATTTTCAGCCTCGCGCATGTGAGCGTCTGGGGATGGGCACACCTGATGCTAGCTGGCTTCGGCGGTATTTGCCTCACGATACTTTACATGTGGCGACGCAATCTCTGGGTGAACATCATTGCTCACTTCATCGTAGACGCTACCGCGCTGCTGAGTGCATAAAAAAGGCGAGGCTGGTTGGCCTCGCCCTTTCATTTGTCGGCGTCGCTTAACGCACGCCGAACAAGACGTCCATGGTTAGCTGGTCAAGTCGCTCGTACGGCAACTTCTTCTGGGCCAGGTGAACACGGTCAAACTCGATATCTGCCAGCTTCGCAGAGGTTAGCTTTTCCGGGAGCTTCGGTCCGCCATTGCACGAGGCAATTTCCTTGAGCGTTGCCTTGATCTCCGGATTGGCATTCCATTCCTTTGCCTTTTGTTTCAGAATGAGATACGTCCGCATGCAACCGCGGGCAAAGTCTTTCACGCCTTCGTAGTCCTCGGTGCGATAGGCGTGGGCATCGAAGTGCCGCGGGCCGCTGTATCCGACATCTTCCAGGAACTTCACGAGGAAAAACGCGGCTTTCGGATTCACCGAACCGAAACGGAAATCCTGATCGTATTTCCCAGTCTCCTGATCATTCAGATCGATATGGAAGAGCTTTCCGGCTTCCCATGCCTGCGCCACCGAATGCAGCACATTCAGGCCAGGCATCTGCTCGTGAGCAACTTCCGGATTCACGCCGACCATCTCCGGATGGTCGAGGGTCGGAATAAATCCGAGATACGCGCCTGTCGTAGGAAAGTAGATGGCACCACGAGGCTCGTTCGGCTTTGCTTCCAGAGCGAACTTATAGCCATATTTCTGCGAGATGGAATACTCACAGAGGGAGTTGATCGCCTCGCGCAAACGCTTGATGGCGTCGTCCGGACGGCGGCATGCATCGCTCTCCGTGCCTTCACGGCCGCCCCACATCACAAAAATCTTGGCGCCGAATTCCGCGCCTAGATCCATTGCGCGCATCGTCTTCTGCAGCGCATAGGCACGTACACGGCAATCGTTGGATGTTAGCGCGCCATCGCGAAACACGGGGTCATAAAACAGATTGACAGTGGCCATCGGCACCACGAGCCCGTGTTTCTTCAGCGCCGCACGAAAGTCTTTGACAATCTTGTCGCGTTCGGATGCCGTCGCATCGATCGGCACCAGATCGTTATCATGAAAGTTGACGCCCCAAGCGCCGCACTCGGCAAGCAATGCAACAATATCCACCGGAGAGATTGTCGGACGCACAGCTTCTCCAAACGGATCTCGTCCGCGATTCCCCACCGTCCAAAGCCCGAAAGTAAACTTGTCTTCCGGGCGAGGTTTAAACGAATCTGCCATGATGGCTCCTTAATTTTGTGAACTCATGAAGCTGAGGCGCCTGCTTCTCCGCGCAATGCAGATCGAAGAGCCGGATACAGACGTTGATATGCCTGATACTGCCGCCGCATGACTGCCTGATCCTGCGGAGTTGGATTTACTCGGGTCGCGACCTTTACGGCCACATCACAGGCTTCGTCTACGGACGCCCACGTTCCCGCTCCCACTCCGGCCAACAAGGCCGACCCGTAAGCGGCGCCCTCATCCGCCGCCACAATCTCCACGGCGTGGCTGTATACATCCGCCTGAATCTGCCGCCACAAGGAGGAACGCGCCCCGCCACCCCCCAACCGGATATTGGTCACCGGCACTTTCATCTCCTCGAAGATGGTGAACGTGTCGCGCAAACTGAACGCCACACCTTCCATGATGGCGCGAATGATGTGCCCACGTCCGTGATTAGCCGCCAACCCGACCAGAGCGCCGCGCGCGTACGGATCGAGATGCGGAGTGCGCTCGCCCATTAGATAGGGTGCCCAGAGCACACCATCTGCTCCCGCTGGAATCTTTGCCGCTTCGTCCGCAAGACGGTCGTACGGGTCGCGATTGTCAGTTGTCACGGTTCCGAAGTTATCGCGGAACCAGCGCAGCGACAGTCCCGCTGCTTGTGTCACTCCCATGACGTGCCAACGCCCGGGAATTGCATGGCAGAAAGTATGTATGCGTCCTTTGGGGTCAAGTGCCGGACGATCCGTAGCCGCGAACACCACGCCCGAAGTGCCAATCGTGGCACTTACGGCGCCCGGGCGCACAATGCCCATGCCCACGGCGCCAGCGGCCTGATCGCCCGCGCCGCCCACCACTGGCGTTCCCTCTCGGAGACCAGTTGCTTTCGCCCCTTGAGCCGAAATTCGTCCACTCACTTCGATGGATTCATACAGTTTCGGCAGCCACGCGGGATTTACGCCGGCCGCCTCGATAACCTCCTGCGACCATCGCCGGTGCGCAACATCGAGCATCAGCGTGCCAGAGGCTTCGGCAACATCAATTGCCTTTTCACCGGTGAGCCTGAAACGAATGTAGTCCTTGGGCAGCAGCACGCTGGCAATGCGCTTCCAGTTTGCCGGTTCATGCTTACGGACCCATAGCAACTTGGTAACAGTAAAATTCGTCAGGGCGGGGTTCGAGGTCAGCTCGATGAGGCGAGACGCGCCAATCTTCTCAGTAAGTTCTCGGCATTCTTCTTCCGTTCGCTGATCGCACCAGATGATGGAAGGCCGTATGACCGCTCCGTTAGCGTCCAGTAAAACGGCACCGTGCATCTGGCCGGTCAAGCCGACACAAGCAATGTGCTCAGGAGAGACCCCGGCAATGCGAAGAGCCTCATGCACGGCAAGCTGACACGCCTTCCACCAGTCCGCGGGATCCTGTTCTGCCCAGCCGGTCTGCGGAGACGCGAATGCGATGTGTTCACCCGTGGCGGCGCCGAGTACTTTTCCTGCGTCATCGACGATGACAGCCCTGGTGCCACCCGTGCCGACATCAATCCCTAAGAAGGTCCGCGACTGCGCTGTCATTCCTTCGCCTGCGCTGAATGTCCGTTAACGTTAACGATGCGGCAAAATGCTAACACAACCGGGCCGCTTTGCCCGAATAAAGATAAGCAAGTTGCGAGAATTAAATCGTCTGAAGGTACCAAAACCTGCACGAAGAAAGCTTAAATCCACGGGAAGTACTGTTCTGCCACCAGTATTTACTCGTGTTGCCAACCACGCGGCGGGTGCTGGGTAGAGTAAGACGGCTGGGGCGCAGATTGAGCAAACATCCGCCGTGCGACTAGTCGTCGCCGTGCGCCATCTCCGGTTCGCCAACCGCTTCTCGCGCCTCTGACTTTGCGGGTAGCCAGCCACGAACGATGACGTACAGGATAGGAATGATGAACAGGTTCAGCAGCGTGCTGATAATCATTCCACCGAACACCGTGGTGCCTACGGAATGCCTTCCGGCCGATCCAGCACCGCTGGCAAAAACCAGGGGCAACACACCGAGGATGAACGCAACTGATGTCATCAGAATCGGCCGCAGTCTCAATCGCGCCGCCTCCACTGCTGACTCGAACAGCGCCATCCCTCTCCCCTGGAGTTGTTCGGCGAATTCTACGATCAGAATGGCGTTTTTGCTGGCCAATCCAATCAACATCACCAGTCCGATCTGACAATAAACATCGTCCTGTAAGCCACGCATGGCCTGCGCGCCCAGCGCTCCCAGGATTGCCATCGGCACCGCGAGCAGAATGATGAACGGCAGGACAAAGCTTTCGTACTGAGCCGAAAGTGTGAGATAGACAACGAGTAATCCCAGACCAAACAGCAGCAACGACTGCGAACCTGACTCGATTTCTTCTAATGCCAATCCCGTCCATTCGAACGAATAGCCTGTCGGCAGAGCCTTCTGTGCAACCTCTTCCATTGCTTTCAGCGCCTGGCCAGAACTGTACCCTGGTGCGGCGCTTCCATCGATCTCCGCCGATCGAAACAGATTGTAGTGGCTGATAATGGTTGCGTTCGTCGCCTCTTTTACAGTGACGAGGTTGTCCAGCGTGACCATCGTGCCGGAATCGGAACGCACATAGAACTGCCGCAAATCGCGGGGTTCGGCACGGAACTGCTGGTCCGCTTGCACGTAAACGCGATAAGAACGATTGTTGAAATCGAAATCGTTCACATACTGCGATCCCATGTAAATCTGCAGCGCCGAGGTTATCTGCGAGAAAGGCACACCCAGGCTCTTCGCCTTCTCACGATCGATAGTCACAAGGTATTGCGGATCGCGCGCGCTGAAATCGCTGAAGAGACCAACCAGTTCCTTGCGCTTCGAAGCTGCGCCCATGAACTGGTGCATCACGGTCTCCAGTTCTTCGATGGGCGCCGCATTATTGAGTTGCTGCAGTTCGAAAGCAAACCCGCCGTAAGCCCCAAGACCCTGAATGGGGGGCGGCAAGAACGGCACCACGAAAGCCTCGCCGATGCTCATCAGAGGTCCGCGGACCGATTCAATGACTGCCTGGGCAGAATGTTGCTTGCCTCTGCGCTCGCTGAACGGTTTCAGATCAATGAAGATGATGGCCCGGTTCGGAGCCGCTCCGCCCTGGCTATATCCGGGAACCGAGAAGACTCCATCGATATCCGGATTCTGCGCCAGGATTTGGCTGGCACGCGTTGCAACCCTCGTCGTGTATTCGAGCGATGCGCCCTGCGGCGCCTGCACGGCCACGATGAAGTATCCCTGATCTTCATCCGGAACAAAGCTGGTCGGCACAGCCCGATACACAACATAGGTTCCGGTCAAGCCGAGCAGGAACACGATCACGACCGCATAACGCCATCGCTCCATTCGCGTCAGCAGTCGTGTATAGCCTTTTGTTCCTGACACAATCAGACGATTGATACCAGCAAACAGCGGATTTCTTGCGCCATGCTGCGGCTTGAGCAGCAGTGCCGCGAGGGCAGGCGTCAGCGTCAATGCGTTAAACGCAGACAGAGCGATCGAAAACGCGATGGTCAGTGCAAACTGCTGATACATCCGGCCTGTGGTTCCCGGAAAAAGCGATACCGGTACAAACACGGCAATCAGTACCAACGACGTGGCAATTACCGCGCTCGTCACTTCGCTCATTGCTACTTCGGACGCGCGCCGCGCGTTGCGGATGCCCTCTTCCATGTGGCGTTCGACGTTCTCGATGACGACAATCGCGTCGTCCACCACAAGGCCTGTTGCGAGCGTGATGCCGAACAACGTAAGCGTGTTGATCGAAAATCCGAACAGCTTAATAAATGCAAAGGTTCCTACCAGTGAAACCGGAATCGTGATCGCCGGAATCAGCGTGCTCCGCCAGCTCTGCAGGAACAAAAAGATCACGACGATCACGATGATGATGGCTTCCGCCAATGTCTTCAGCACTTCCTGGATCGATTCGCTGACGGCAGTGGTAGTGTCAAACGCGATCGCGTATTTCAGTCCCGGAGGAAATTTTTGTGAAAGCCGGGATAGCTCGGACTTGATGCCGGCGTCCACGTCGAGAGCATTCGCATTCGGCAACTGAAGAACGCCGATGCCGATGACGTCGTGTCCGTTATAGTTCAGATTGCTGGAATAATCTTCCGCCCCCAGCTCTGCCCGGCCTACATCGCGCAGTTGCACCAACGATCCATCGCTCGCTCGCTTCAGGACAATCGATTCGAACTGGCTCGGCTGCGTCAGGCGTCCGACTGCGCGCACACTGATCTGGAACATCTGCTTGTTACCGATGGGAGGCTGCCCAATCTGTCCCGCTGCGACCTGCACGTTCTGTTCGCGGAGCGCATCCACTACGTCCTGCGCAGTCAGATTCCGTTTCGCCAGTTTGACCGGGTCCAGCCATAAGCGCATCGCATACTTGCGCTCGCCGAAAATAATTACATCGCCTACGCCGCGTACACGTTTAAGGGCATCTTTAACGTAAATATCGAGATAATTGCTGATAAACAGGCTGTCGTACTGATTGTTCTCGGCATAAAACCCGGCCGCCATCACGAAAGAAGATGACACCTTGTTGACCACAACACCCGTCGTCTGGACTTCCACCGGAAGGCGTCCGAGCACCGTGGAGGCGCGATTCTGCACGTCAACAGCTGCGATATCGAGGCTGCGGTTCAAATCGAAAGTAGCGGTGATTCCACTCGATCCATCATTGCCGCTGGTCGATTGGATATAGTGCATACCTTCCGCACCGTTGATTGCCTGTTCCAAGAGAGTGGTCACGCCGCTTTCAACGGCAGTGGAATTCGCACCGGTGTAGAAAGCTCCGACCGTTACCTGTGGCGGCGCCAAGATAGGAAATTGCGCAATCGGCAAACTAGGAATCGAGACTGCGCCCGCCAGGATGATGAGCAAGGAGCAGACAGTCGCGAATACTGGCCTTCGGATAAAGAAATTGACGAACATGTGAGGCTATCCTCCGGCCTATGACTGAGGAGCTACCGGCATTCCGTCTACCAGTACCTGAACTCCCGTCGTGATGATGCGGTCTCCGGGCTTGAGTCCGTCCAGAACAACATAGTTGTTACCAACTACGTCGCCGACCTTGATCGGCCGTTGCTTGGCTACAGTTTGACTGCCCTGGCCTTCCGCTACAAAAGCGAATATTTGCCCGCCCATGCGCGACACAGCGACGACGGGGACCACTGGTTTATCCAACTGCTGGAAAATGACGTGTGCGTGTACCACTTGATCGTTGCGGAACTTGTGATCGCCATTGGGCACCCATGCCTTTACCAGCAACAACTGACTGGCCGGATCGACCCGAGGCGAAACAAAACTGAGTTTGGTGTGTGTCGGTTCCGTTTCGACTTCGGAAAGCAAGTCGACGGGCGTACCCACCTTCACTTCGCCCGATTTCTCCGCCGGAATGGAGATGTAAGCTTCCAATTCGCCAGTTTTGTCCAATGTAGTGAGGGTCGTGCTGACCGTCACACGATCACCCACGCGAACCGGGATATCGCCAATCGTGCCTGCGGCAGGAGCGTTCACCGTGTAGTAATGGAGTTGGACCTGCTGTTCGCGAACACTTGCCTCCAGAGACCTGACTGTCGCAACCGAGGCGTCGTAAGCGGTCTGCGCCTGATCCAGGTCCTGCTTGCTGATCACGCCCGCTGCATACAGCTTCTTCCTGCGCTCCAGTTCCGTGCGGTTGTATTCCAGTTGCGCAAGCTGAGCCTGGTGATTGGCCTCGGTCGAGTGCACGGTGGCTTGCTGTTTCGTCGGATCAATCTGCAGTAGCGGAGCACCGGCTTCGACATGATCGCCTGACTTCACAAAGATCCGCGTCACATCGCCTTCCACCTGCGGCTGGATCACGGCGGAGTTTCGCGACTTCAATGTCGCCAGATAGTCCGTGTATTCTCCAACGCGCTGGAGTTTGGCTGTCTCCACCTTTACAGGCATTGCCTGTGGAGTCGCCACGGGGGCATTGCCTTCCGCTGGCCGGCTACAGGAAGTACTCAGCATCACTCCCGCAAGGGCCAGCAGCGTTATAGTTTGCCTTTTTGCCATTTCTTCTCTGACCAGTTCTATTAAACGACGTCGGAAGCTGCGAAAGGACACAAAGATCTGGCACCGGCGTCTGTCGAGATAAGTACCTTGGAAGCCTAATTTTACCAGTTTAGTGCGTCATTAAGTTTAACTCTGGATTAGCGAGGCGCCTCTCCATTGTGTCCTCACCCCGATGCTTCTCCAACAGGCGTTTCGCTTCCGCAAACTCAAGCTTGGCCTTTGCCTCCTGGCCTGATCGCTGCAGCAGCCTGGCGCGCATGTAGTGAAGATTGTTGCTCTCCGGATCCATCTTGAGTGCGGCATCGATATCCTTCAGTGCCTTCTCGACCTCGCCTCTCCGTTCGTAGATCTTTGCCAGCCCGAAGTACGCGCCTGCCAGCTGCGAGTCGAGTTTCAGCGCGGTCTGAAAGCTCTTCTCCGCGGCCGCATCGTCTCCAAGTTTGTCGTAGACGCGACCCAGTTCGTCGTAAGCGTACGGTATGTCAGGCTCCAGCGCGATATCCTCCAGAAATTGCGTCTTAGCCTTCTGATAATCATTGATTAGGACGTAAGCCCGTCCCCAGTGATAGTGCAAGAATGGCAGATCCGGATCGATTTTATCCGCGGTCTGGAATTCGCCTATCGCTTTGTCCGGATCTCCGCGGTTGTAAAAAGCCCGTCCCATCAGCATGTGGAACTGCGCCGAATTGACCCCGACGTCCGCCAGACGTCCCCAAGCCTTCTCCGATAGTGCCTTCTGCTGCGACTTATCAGCTGCTAATCCCAATACATATAAGTACGTCAGATCACCTGATTGCGACGACCACAATCTATCCAGTAGCAGTGCGGCTTTCCCGTATTTGTCCGTGAAGAAATAACACAACCCAAGCAGGAACGTCGGCTGCACTGCGTCTGGCTCTTTCCGCACAAGGAATTGAAGGTACGGTATGGCCTCTTCGTATCTGCTTCGGCGGAACGCTACCAACGCCAGGTTCAGCCGGATTCCCTGCATTCCGGGATCCAGCCGTTCTGCTTGTTTCAGTGCCCGTGTTGCTGCAGGCCAATCGTGCTTCCGCATGTAAACCACGCCCAGATTAGCGTATGCCGAAGCATTTGGCCCACATCGCAGAAGCGCCAGAAAACCGTGCTCTGCCGCGTCCAGGTTTCCGGCTTGCATCTCCTGCGTTGCCACCTGGAATTGCCTCCCAAGCTCATCGTTGTTCGGGTGGTGCGCACACCCGGGTTGCGCGTGAACGGGAGCGGCGTTCTGTGCTGGAACTGAATTCACGAACATAACCAGCAGCACCGCCACGTAAAGCCACATACAGTATGACGTTCCAGGACATGCATATCTTTCAATCGAATTGCAGTCTTGCGAAAGAATGCTCATAGAAGTTCTTGACTTACTTAATCACGGTTAGGCATTGTTGCATTCGAGGAACGCTTTTTTGCCCAGACAGCGCGCAACCGGAATGGTCACCATTCGCGACATCGCTCGCGAAAGCGGCTTCTCGATTGGCACCGTCTCAATCGTCCTGAACGACGCCCCGCTCGCGCGCTACATGTCGCCGAACACCAAGCAACACATTAAGGAAGTTGCTCAGCGCCTGGGTTACAGCCCGAATCAATTCGCCCGCTCGCTTCGTGGAAGCCGCAGCCACACCGTCGGAGTGATGGTGATCGATGTGACCGACCCATTCTGCACGTCCATTCTGCGAGGAATCGAAAGCAGCCTTTATAAAGCCTCCTACCTGTCCATCTTTGCTGACGCCCAGAACGACCTGGGCCGTTTCGAACGCTATCTGGAGATGATGTTGGAGCGCCGCGTCGAGGCGCTCATCGTCATTGCCAACTGGATGCTCGTCGACATCACCTTGCTCTCCGACCTGGAGAAGCATCGCATCCCCACGGTGATCGTCGCCCGCGAGTTACAGGCCGATTGCGTCAGCTCCGTGCTGGTCGACAACCAGGCAGGCGCGCGAATGGCGATCGAGCATCTCTATGAACTCGGTCACCGGGATATTGCCTTCATTCGCGGACCGAAGGCCATCGGAGATATCGAGCTTCGCTGGAATGGCATTCGCAGCTTTGCCCGATCAGCGCATCTCAAGCTGGATCCGAAACTCATCCTTGAGATGCCGCCGATCGTTGATACCAACCATACATTCGAAGTTGCCCAGAAACTTACCGAAGAACTGATCAAGCACAAGCGTCACTTTAGCGCGCTGATGGCGTACGACGACATCGCCGCTCTGGGGGCCATGCGCGCGTTGACGAAAGCAGGACTCAGGATTCCAGACCAGTGCTCCGTGGTCGGGTTCGACGATGTGGCGCCCGCCGCACTCGCGAGCCCTCCGCTCACTACAATCCGGCAACCCATGGAAACCATGGGATCGGCTGCAGTTGAGATTGTCACCAGCGCTATTAAGGCAGGCCTGGAAAAAAGGGAATTCTCGACATCCCACCGCAAACTGATGCCCGAACTAGTCGTCCGCCAGTCCACCGTCCGACCGGAGTAAGTTCTTTTCCCTAGAGGCGCTGCATTTTTCCATTGACAACCTACCATGAACTGCCTATTAATACGTTTCAATATTAGAACGTTTTAATACTGGACTATATTCGTCTTGTTTGAAGGGCGTCAACGAAGACACTCCAGGCTATTCCAAGCAAAAGTAGGTTTGCGGGCGCGGTAATCCATTCCCGAAAGCAGGGTGAGGCGGTTATGAAACCACGTTCTCTGATTCTGTTTGCTTTTGTGTTGTTCTGCTCCGTTTCCATGCTGGCACAGGACACGGCCTCGGTAACGGGCACCGTGAAAGACTCTTCTGGCGCCGCCGTTCCGAACGCAACCGTCGTTGTCACCAACGAAGCGAAAGGTGTAACCCGGCAACTGGTCAGCAATTCCGACGGCGAGTATCTCGCCGCGGCGCTGCCAGCCGGCGTGTACTCCATAAATGTTTCCGCTCCCGGATTCAAGAAGTATGAAGCCAAGAACATCACGCTCCGAGTCGCCCAGAAAGCGCGCGTAGACGTAGCGCTGGAGGTCGGAGCAGTGAGCAATGA
>Ga0070738_10000647_pt1 | contig 91457 bp, 84 predicted proteins | sample Coa_R2_2_FD_66446 | JGI IMG/M metagenome (GOLD analysis project Ga0070738, IMG submission 66446) | Surface soil microbial communities from Centralia Pennsylvania, which are recovering from an underground coalmine fire - Coalmine... | ecosystem: Environmental > Terrestrial > Soil > Unclassified ...
GCGATGCTGGAGGACGGCACGTTGATCACGGCGACGATCCTGGCGCCGCGCTCCTTGGCGTAGCGCAGCGAGGCGAGCGTGTCGGCGGTCTCGCCCGATTGCGAAATGGCGATCATGAGATCGTCCTTTTCGACCGGCGCCTCGCGGTAGCGATATTCCGAGGCGACGTCGATCTCGACCGGCAGCTTGGCGAAGCGCTCGATCCAATATTTGGCGGTGAGCCCGGCCATATAGGCGGTGCCGCAGCCGCAGATCGTCAGCCGCTTCAGCCCCGTCGGATCGACCGGCCAATCGAAGGGACGGACGCTAAGGCGCGAAAGATCGAGATACTGGGCCAGCGCATGGCTCAGGACTTCCGGCTGCTCATGGATCTCCTTGGCCATGAAGTGGCGATATTCGCCCTTCTCGATCAAAAGGCCGCCGGCCGGGCTGCGCTGGCGCTTGCGCGCGACGATCTTGCCCGAGGCGTCGCGGAACTCCGCGCCGGCGCGGGTCAGCACGACCCAATCGCCCTCTTCGAGATAGGAAATCTCGTCGGTGAGCGGCGCCAGCGCCAGCGCGTCCGAGCCGAGATACATCTCGCCTTCGCCATAGCCGACGGCGAGCGGCGCGCCCTGACGCGCGCCGATCAGCAAGTCCTCTTCGCCCTCGAAAAGAAAAGCCAGCGCATAGGCGCCGCGCATGCGCGGCAAGGCGGCGGCGACCGCCTCGACCGGGCTCTTGCCGCGGTCGATCTCGTCGGTGACGAGGAAGGCGACGACTTCCGTATCGGTCTCGGTCTGGAAACGATGGCCCTTGGCGGCGAGCTCGGCCCGCAGCTCGCGGAAATTCTCGATAATGCCGTTATGGACCACGGCCAGGCGCGCGCTGGCGTGCGGATGGGCGTTGGCCTCGACCGGCTTGCCATGCGTCGCCCAGCGGGTATGGCCGATGCCGATCGCGCCGCTGAGCGGCTCCTTCGACAGCCGCGCCTCGAGATTGCGCAGCTTGCCCTCGGCCCGGCGGCGGGTCAGCCTGCCGCCTTCCAACGTCGCCACCCCGGCCGAGTCGTAGCCGCGATATTCAAGCCGCTTCAGCGCGTCGACAATCTGACCGGCCACAGGCTTCGCGCCGATAATCCCGACAATGCCGCACATGAGCGCCTTGTCCCCGTTTCAAACTGTGATTCTGGGCAGCAAGAGCTAGACCAGCGCCCCCAACCAGGCCAAGTCACGTTGGGTGACCGATTATGAAACAGCAAAAGCTTGAAACCGCGTTGATCCCCGCTCGGGTCCCTCCTCTCGGTTCGCTGGCGCAACGATCGCCGCCTTGGCATGATCGCCAGGCCGCCCGAGGCGAGGGAGAGAGGCATATGGAAGGCTCCAGACGGGCGTATTGCGCGCTGGCGGTTGCGGCGGCGCTCTGGCCTGTAACGGCCAGGGCGGCTTCCCGGCCGGCGGTGGAGGCGCCGCACGGGATCGTCGTTGCGTCCGAGCGTCATGCGGCCGAGATCGGCGCGGAAATCCTCAAACAAGGCGGCAACGCGATCGACGCGGCCGTGGCGGTCGGCTACGCCCAGGCGGTGACCAATCCGTGCTGCGGCAATATTGGCGGCGGCGGCTTCATGGTGATCCATCTCGCCAAGGACAATCGCGACGTCTTCGTCAATTTCCGCGAAACGGCGCCGGCGGCGGCGACCCGGACCATGTATCTCGACGACAAGGGCAAGCCCATTCCAGGCCTGAGCCTGACCGGCTATCTCGCCGTCGCCGTGCCGGGGACGGTGCGCGCCCTGGATGCGGCGCTGACCGAATACGGAACATGGCCTCGGGCTAAAGTCATGGCGCCGGCGATCAAGCTGGCCCGCGACGGCTTTGTCCTGACCCGCGCGGACGCCGACATTATCGACGCCGGCGCCGCGCGCCTGAAGCTCGATCCGGTCGCGTCGAAAATTTTCTTCCGCTCCGACGGCTCGCCGCTCGAGCCCGGCGACCGGCTGATCCAGACCGATCTCGCCGAGACGCTGCAAGCGATCGCCGATCAGGGCGCCGACGGTTTTTATAAAGGCGCGACGGCCGAGAAGATCGAGGCGGCGATGAAGGCCAATGGCGGGATCGTCGCCGCGACGGACCTGGCGAATTATACGATCACGGAAAGCGCGCCCCTGACTTGCACGTACCGGGGCTATGTCTTCGCTTCCTCGCCGCCGCCCTCCTCCGGCGGCGCGACTCTGTGCGAAATCCTCAACATCCTCGAAGGATACGACCTGCGCGGCCTCGGCTTCCACTCGGCCGAGGCCGTTCATGACATGATCGAGGCGATGCGCCACGCCTATATGGACCGCAACACGTACCTTGGCGATCCGGCTTTCGTGAAGAACCCGCTCGACCGCCTGCTGAGTAAGGACTACGCGGCCGACATTCGCGCTCACATCGAAAAGGGCAAGGCGACGCCGTCGAAAGAGATCGGCCCCGGCGTCGCGCCGCACGAGAAGACCGAGACCACCCATTATTCGATCATCGACGACCAAGGGAACGCCGTCGCCGTCACGTATACGATCAACGGCATTTTCGGCGCGGGCGTGATCGCGCCGGGAACCGGCTTCTTCCTCAACGACGAGATGGACGACTTCACCATCAAGCCGGGCGTCCCAAATCTTTTCGGCCTCGTACAGGGCGAAGCGAACACGATCGCGCCGGGCAAAAGGCCGCTTTCTTCGATGGCGCCGACCATCGTCTCGAGGGATGGCCGCGTCATGCTGGCGCTCGGCTCGCCCGGCGGCTCGCGCATCATCACGATCGTGCTCGAGACGGCGCTCAACATGATCGACTACGACATGCAGCCGCAGGAGGCGGTCGACGCGCCGCGCATCCATCACCAATGGCTGCCGGACCAGGTCTATGTCGAGCCTTTCGCGCTCTCGCCCGACACCGCCAAGCTGCTTGAAGCGATGGGGTACAAGATCACGACCCAGACGCCTTGGGGCGCGGCCGAGGTCGCCGCCGAGCCGGTCCCCGGCCCTGCCAAGAGCGGCCCGGCGACGTCGGGCAACGATTCGACGTTCGGCGGCAATATGCGCCAAGGCTTCGTCTACGGCGCAAGCGACGACCGCAGGCCGGCGGGACTGGCCGCAGGGGAATGATGCAGCCAATCTCGGCCGCCCGCTCAGGGCGCCCAACGCCTGGCGACAAAACGGGCCGCGGCCGCGATCAATAGATAAAGAACGCCAAGCGGCGCCATGAGGACGAAGGGCAGGAAGCCGAGGTTTGAATTATCCGCAATGGCGTAGGCGGACCAGAGGAAGGCTGGGACGGAAAGCAAGAGAGGCAGGAGCGCAGCCCCGCGCCAGCCGCCGCGCCAGGCGAGGCCGAACCATCCTTGCAGAGCAATGTACAGCAGCGGCAAGCCGTACAGGAGCCCTACGCCGCCAACGATCTCCAGGTTGCTGGGCGGCTGGGCGGGCGCAGGAAGCTGCCGCGCCTCGCTGTAGCGCAAGACCCATTCCGGGCGCTCCCTCATGCTGCGCACGCTACCGTGGACCCATTGAAGCCGCGCCGGTAGATCGGACGTGGAGATAGCCTTCTCGCGCAAATCGAGGATGCTGACGCGCAGCGCGTCGAGCCTCGTGCCCTCCGGAAACGCGATCCACAGCGTCGCTTCTCCGGACCCTGGCTCGGCGCGATACATGCCGCCCGTCATTTCACGACTCGCGACCAGCCGGCCCGAGACGCCGTCCAAGCTCACATAGATCGGCTGCGTCGCCCGATAGGCGACCCGAACATAGAGCTGTTCATAGTTGCCGAGCTGACCATCCAGCCCTGGATCGGTCGCCGTGACGACTGCCGTCGGGAGCGGTCCGCCAGGCGCGTAGCTCGCGGGCCGCATAGCGCCGGCGAAAAGGAACCGTACGAACTCGATCACGAGCACGGTCGCGACGAGAGGGATGAGAGGGATGAGGCGCCGCATCTTCTACCATTCGATACTCGAAGATGATCTATCAGTCGTTAAAAGGGCCGCCCCGGCCGAACGCGTCCGATGGCGAACCCGTCCTTTTGCTTCGTTCTTCAGCCCGCCGCAACAAGCCCTTAATTTTATCCGTTATTCAAGCGTCGCCTTAGCGCGCAGCGCGTTTTTGCGCCTATCGTCCCGGCCAGTCCCAGCGCGGCCGGTCGAGCAGCCCCATCCCTGCAATCCTCGTCTCGCCGAGCTCCTTCTCGAAAGCGATGGCGCGCGCGTTCTCGTCGCCGCTTAGGCCCGAGATCAACGTTTCGTTATGCGTGACCACGATGGCCTGCGAACGCTTCGCCGCGGCGGCGATGAGGCGGGCGAGCGCCGGCAGGAGATCGGGATGCAGGCTCGTTTCCGGTTCGTTGAGTACGAACAAGGACGGGGGACGCGGCGTCAGCAGCGCTGCGATCAGCAGGAGGTAGCGCAGCGTGCCGTCCGACAATTCCGACGCGGCGAGCGGCCTCAACAGGCCCGGCTGACGCAATGTCGTCTCGAACCGTCCGTCGCCTTGCCGAATTTCGACCTTGGCGCCGGGAAAGGCGTCGCGCACGGCGCGATCCAGGCCTTCGGCGTCGCCGATTTCTCGGATCGTCTGCAACGCCGCGGCAAGATCGGCGCCGCTCTCGCTCAGGATCGGCGTGTGGGTGCCGATCTGCGGCTGACGCGCTGGCGCATCCGCGTCTGTTCGGAAATGATCATAGAAACGCCACGAGCGGATGCGCTCGCGCACCGCGATCATTTCCGGCGCGGCGCGCGGATCGGCGTATTCCGTCATCATGCTTTCGAAGCTGGAGAGCGGCTGCGGGACCTCTCGCCAGACGCCGTCCTCGCCGCTGGCGCGCAAGACGGGGCCGCGGCGGTCGACGAGTTTTGCCGCCTCGCGGAATACTGGGCCGGACCAGATGCATTCGCGTTTGATTTCGGGATCGAGAATAAAGGCCGTCCCGCCTTTCGCCAAAGGGTCCGAATTCGGCATGCCGAGATCGATGCCGTAACCGAAATCATCGGACGAAAAACCGAGCCGCAGATGAACGGCGTCCTTGCGCGGACCGCCCTCGACGCGCTGGGCGCCGCTCTTCATCTGCCGCGTGATCTTCTCCGGTCCTGCCCAGAGCGTCGAGGGCAAGCCGCCTTCGCGCGCCAGCGAGGCGATGAGCCCGCCCTTCGCCGTCTCGGCGAGCAAGCGTAAGGCCCGGTAGAGGCTCGATTTGCCGCTGCCATTCGGCCCGGTGACGACGTTGAGCCGGCCGAGCGGAACGACGAGATCGCGCAACGAGCGGTAATTGGCGACGGCGAGCGTGACAAGCATGGAGCCAGGCCGAGTTCGGGCTTAAGCTCTGTAAGCAAGTTTCACGACCCGGTCCAACGCGGCCCGCCCTGTCGCGGCGGCGGTCCTTGACGATCGGGCGCATCGAACTTGACGGAGCGCGCATCGCGCCCGCGCGCCGCTCGAATTGTTGCGCGACGTCGCGCCCGCGACTGGAGAAAGACCGTCATGACCTCCTTCCTCGCCTTCCTCTGCGTGTCGCTGATCGTCATCGTCACGCCTGGGCCGGACACGGCCATGACCGTCCGCAATGCGCTGCTCGGCGGACGGAATGGCGGCGTAGCGACGGCGTTCGGGATCGCCGTCGGCCAGACGCTCTGGGCCCTGGCGACCAGCGTCGGCGTCGTCGCGCTGCTGGTCGCGTCGGCGCCTTTGTTTCTCGCCGTCAAATATGCCGGCGCGGCCTACCTGATCCTGCTCGGCGTCGGCGCCTTGCGGCAGGCGTTCCGGCCGTCGTGCGATGCGCGCGACGCGGCGCCGGCCGTTCCCGCGACGAAGCGGCTCGCGCCGCAGGCGGCGTTTCGGCAAGGCGTGATCAGCGATCTCGGCAACCCGAAAATGGCGGTGTTTTTCGCCAGCCTGCTGCCGCAATTCGCGCCGTCCGGCGCGACGTTCGGCCATTTCATGCTGCTCGGGGCCATTTTCGCCACGATGACTTTCGTCTGGCTCGGGACTTACGCCGCAATCGTCGCCAGAGCGGGCGATATTCTGCGCCGCCCAGAAATTCGCCGCGCGTTCGAAGGGATCACGGGCGCGCTACTGATCGGACTCGGCTTGCGCATCGCCGCGGAGCGGCAACCCTGAAATAGCCGCGGCTTGACGCGCCTCAGGGGGTCAATAGTGTGCGCCGGCAATTTCCAGCTGAGGATGGGGTCATGAACAGACGTCGCATCTCCCTCCTGTTCGCGCTCCTGGCGGCGTCTCCGATCCTCGCGGGCGAGGCTTGCGCGGACGACGCGCAGACCCAGCGCGGGAAATATCTCGTACAGATCGGCGGCTGCTCCGATTGTCATACGCCAGGCGGCATGCTCGGCCAGCCGGACATGGCGCGCTATCTCGGCGGCTCGGATGTCGGCTTCGCCATTCCGGGCGTCGGCATCTATCTCGGCCAGAACCTGACGCCCGACAAGGAGACCGGGCTCGGCGCCTGGAGCGACGACCAGATCGTGGCGGCCTTGCGCACTGGAAAAAGGCCGGACGGGCGGATGTTGTCCGAAGTCATGCCCTATCCGAGCTTCGCCCATCTGACCGACCAAGACGCGCAGGCGATTGTCGCATTCTTGCGAAGCCTCCCGCCGATCAAGAACAAAGTCCCCGGTCCGTTCGGCCCCAACGACAAGGCGTCGACCTTCGTTTCGGTGGTGATTTCCGCAGGGCAGTACAACAATCTGCCGCCGGCGAAGTGAGATACTCCGTCATTGCGGGCGAAGCGAAGCAATCCAGTCCTAGCGCGCCGCCCTATGAATGGATTGCTTCGTCGCTGCGCTCCTCGCAATGACGGAGGAGAAGGGATTCAATTTACGCGCTTCGTCGCGCGCTGACCAGGCTCGCGAAATAAACCAGTCCCGATAGCGCCGTGATCCAGAAGCTGGTCGGCCAGTCGCTGTAATAGGCCAATGTCAGGCCGCCCCAGGCTTCGGCCAGAGCCAGCAGCGCGGCCAACGCGATCGCGGCGTGGAGCCGGCGGGTGAAGGCGAGCGCCGCGGCGGCCGGGCCGACCATCAGGGTGAAGACGAGGAGCACGCCGACGATTTGCGCGCATTCGGATACGGCGATCGCGACGATCATCAGAAAGACGGTCGAAACGAGGCGGAGGTCGACGCCGCGCGCTTCGGCGAGTTCTGGCTGCAAGCTGGCGAAGATGAGCGGCCGAGCGATGAAGCCGAGCGCGGCGAGGCTCAGCGCCGCGAGGATGGCCAAAGCGGCCAGCGCTTCGTCATCGACGCCAAGCACGTTGCCGAAGAGCAAAGCCGCCGCCTGCGCGGCGTAGGATGTATAGAAATGAAGGAACAAAAGCCCGAGGCCGAGCGCGAGCGACAGCATCATGCCAATGGCGACGTCGCGCTGGCTCAAGCGCTCGCCGAGCGCGCCCATGGCCAAGCCGGCGATTACGGTGAAGCCGACCAGGCCGGCGAGCGGCGGAAGCCCGAACAGCACCGCGCCGGTCGCGCCGGTGAAGCCGACATGCGACAGAGCATGGCCAGCGAAAGTCTGGCCGCGCAGCACCAGGAAGAAGCCGACCAGGCCGGCAAGGACCGCGACAATGCCGGAAGCCATGAAGGCCGCGCGCATGAAATCGTAATCGAACATCAGGCGCGGCTCTCATCGGCATGAGCGTGATCCTGATGGTCGTGGCCATGCGCGTCGCCATGCTCATGGCGATGCGAATCCCGCTCCATTTCGACGTCGCCCGACATGACGAAAATCCGGCCGCCGACGCGCAGCACCTCGATCTCCGCGCCGTAAAGCCGCGACAAGGTTGGGCCGGCGATGACCTCGTCGACGGCGCCGAGCACCGCCTTGCCGGCGCCGAGATAGAGCACCCGGTCGATCGCGCTGAGCAGCGGGTTGATCTCATGCGCGCTGAACAAGACCGCGATCTTCAGTTCCTCCGACAGGCGCTTGACCGTGTCGACCACGTTCTTCTGGTGCGCCGGATCGAGACTGATCAGCGGCTCGTCGAGCAGCAGCAATTTCGGCCGGCCGATCAAGGCTTGCGACAGCAACAAGCGCTGGCGCTCGCCGCCGGAAATCTCGTTGAGCGAGCGGCCGGCGATCTTGCGCGCGTCGACCATGTCCAGCGCCCAGTCGATTTCGCGCCGCTCGGCGGCGTCGAGCCGCGGCAGCCCCCAATGAGCGCCTTTGACGCCGCTCGCGACCATATCGTAGCCGGTCAGGCGAAGGCCGGCGATCGGGCCGCGATTTTGCGGCATGTAGCCGACCCGCGCATGGCCCCTGGTCGCCGGCGCGCCGAGCACGGCGATCGCGCCGGCGGCGAGCGGAACGAGACCGAGGCTAGCGCGCATCAGCGTCGTCTTGCCGGCGCCGTTGGCGCCAAGCACGCCGACGAATTCGCCGTCTTCAACCGCGAAATCGGCGGCGGACAGAATTGTCCGGCCGCCGAGCTTGATCGCGACCTGATCGAAACGAAGCGCGCTCACTGCGTCGCGCTGCTGGAAAGGGCCTGATCGAGCGCGTCGAGTTGGGACGTCATCCACTTCTGGTACGTGGAGTTGGCCGGCTCGGTCTCCGAGACGCCGACGACAGGGATCTTCTCGCCCTTGGCGATCTGCACGAGGCGCTGGACCGCCGGCTCGCTCGCTTGCGCATTGTAGAGCATGACCTTGACCTTGTGGCCTTTCAGGTCATTCTCGAAAGCGGCGACGTCCCCTGCGCTCGGCTCGGTATTGTTCATGATCGCCAAAGCAAATTTCTCGTTATGCACGTTCAGGCCGAGAAGCCCGGCCATATAGCCGAAAACGGGCTCCGAAGCGCTGACCGGCTGACCAGAATATTTCTTCCTCATGTCGGCGATTTTCGCCTCGAGCGGCTCGAGCGAGGCCGCAAACGCGGCTCCCCCTTTCTGGTAATCCGCTCGGTGCGCGGGGTCGAGCAAGGAGAGATCCGCGACGAGCGCGGCCGCCAGCGTCTTGACGGTCGCCGGATCGTACCAGAGATGCGGATTGTCGCCCGGCTTCTTGTGCGCGAGGCTCGCAACCCGAATCTCGCGGCGGCCGGCCGCCTTATTGGCCTTGAGCAGCTTCTCCATCCAGGGATCATAATCGACGCCGTTGACGATGACGATCTTTGCGCTGGCCAGCGCTTTGGCTGTCGAGGCGCTCGCTTCGAAGAGATGCGGGTCCTCGTCGGGATTGGACAAAATGCTGGTCACGGCGACCTTGTCGCCGCCGACCTGGGCGGCGACGTCGCCATAGAAATTCTCGGCGGCGACGACATTGATCGGATCGGCTAAAGCTGGGCTTGCCAGGAACGCTGCGGCGAGCGCCGCGGTCGCAAGATACAGGGGCTTTTTCATGAGGATTGGCTCCATGAGACCCGCACGCGGCTATCGCCGGCGCCGCCGACGTGTTATGTTATAACGGTTCACTTGGCAAGTCGGCGCGTTCGCCGGCGCGAGCGGGACCGGTGCGGAGCATGGCGGGGCGCCGCCGTCTCCGGACGCCTCCCGTTTTCGACGCAGGAGAAACCGCGCGCTATGCTCAAGGCGGACAACGAGGCGCAATGAGCAAGAGCCGCGACCATAGTCACGCCGCTAGCGACCGCCGCGACTGGGCGCGCCAGGTCGAGAAGTTCTGCGGCCAGCGTGAACTGCAGCTGACGCCCTTGCGCCGCCAAGTGCTCGACATCCTCGCCGGCGCCCAGGCGCCGCTCGGCGCATACGCCATTATCGAGGCGCTGTCGCGCGAGCAAGGCAAAGCGGTCGCGCCGCCGACCGTCTACCGCACGCTCGACTTTTTCCTAGAGAACGGCTTCCTGCACAAAGTCGAGAGCCGCAACGCCTATGCGCCCTGCGAGCATCTCGGCCGTCGCCACCACGGCATTCTCTTGATCTGCGCGCGCTGCGGCCGGACGGACGAGATCGAGAGCCCGCGCGTCGACGAGATGCTGCAGGAGACCGCGGCGAAGGCCGGCTTCTCGGCCCAGCGTCAAATGGTCGAGGTGGAGGGGCTGTGCGAGGCGTGCGGCAAAGCGGCGTGAGGTTCGGCGGACGCGGCGCGACCCAAGCTCGCATCTGACGATCATTCCGAATGGGACAAGAAGCTGCGCAAATCCTTTTCGAGGGCTCGGGCCGGCCGCGGGCGACGCGGCGGCCTGGAAAAGTCGCCGAGCAATTCGCAAATTCGCCAAACTACCCTCGATGAATGGGATCGATCCAAGGCACATTCTCCGGCTTCTCGACCGGCTCGATGTCAAGATTGACGACCACCGCTTCGCCGTCGCTGCGCACCAGCACGCATTCCAGCGCCTCGTCGCGGCTGGCGTTGATCTCCTGGTGCGGCACGTAGGGTGGGACATAGATGAAATCGCCCGGCCCCGCTTCGGCGACGAATTCCAGCTTTTCGCCCCAGCGCATCCGCGCCTTGCCCTTGACCACATAGATGACGCTTTCGAGCGGCCCGTGATGATGAGCGCCGGTCTTGGCGTTGGCGTGGATCGTGACCGTGCCGGCCCATAGCTTCTGCGCGCCGACGCGGGCGAACGTAATCGCGGCTTTGCGGTCCATACCAGGCGTCTGGGCGGTGTTTGGATCGAGCTTATCGCCCGGAATCACCCGAACGCCGTCGTGTTTCCAGGCCGGCGCAGCCTGATGGGAATCAGAGTGGGAACGATCTTCCATCGACAAGCCCTCGATTTCGTCCGCTGCGACATAATCGCTCATCGAGCCCGCCGCAACGCGGCTTGCCGCCGTCCAGCGCTTCGGAGCGGCGGCCATTCGACGCGAAACGCTGAATTCAGCATCGTCCATCGGCACGGGATGTTCCAGCCAGGCATAGACGCCGGTTTCCCCGTCGTGGCCGGACGCCCGCATCGCTACGCCGCCAGGAGCGCCTTGAGCTTGCCGTCGCGCGCCGCCAGATACGAAGGATCGGGCTTAGCCCGCCGAGCGATCAGCATCTCGGCAATGCGCGCGTCCTTGGCCACCTGGCCGATCCGTCCGATCGCGCTCGCCGCGACCAGCGTTCCGTCCGCGGCCAAATGAAAATCGAGCCGCGCGCCCTCGCCGAGATCGCGCCTGATCGTCCTCGGCCCGGCGTCGACCAGCCCGGCGATCTGCAGATGGAGATCGTACTGATCGGACCAGAACCAGGGGGTCGCGCAATAATCTTCGACCTCGCCGAGCATGCTGCGGGCGACGAAGACGCCTTGATCTTGCGCGTTGCGCCAAGCTTCCAGACGCACGCGCCGGCCGTCGTAGAGCGCATGCGGAAAGGAGCAGCAATCGCCGGCGGCGAATATGTCGGGATCGGAGGTCCGAAGCTTCCCTGTGACGGCGACGCCGTTGCCGATCGCCAGGCCCGCCGCTGCGGCGAGCGCGATTTCGGGCGCCGCGCCGATTCCGGCGATCACGCAATCGGCGTCGAAGAAGCGACCGTCGCCGAGTTCGACGCGTAAGCCATTCCCTGCCCGGCCGATCCTCGCAATCGCGCACCCGACGACGATCTCGACCCCCGCAGCCTCGTGTCGCGCCGCGACCACCGCTGCAATATCGGCCGGAACGCCGCGCGTGAGAATGCGCGGCGCGGCTTCGACCACGACGACGGCGCAGCCGCGCTCGCGGGCCGACGCGGCGAGCTCCAGGCCGATAAAGCCGGCGCCGATAATGACGACGCGCGCTTTCGGCCTCAGCTTTTCGCGGACAGCCAAGGCGTCGTCGAAGCTGCGCAGCAAAATCGCGCATTCGCCGCCCTCGACGGAAAGGCGGCGCGCCCGGGCTCCTGTCGCGAGCAGCAGCCGATCGTAGGAAACCTCGCCCGCCTCGTCCGTCGCAAGCTTATGCCCGGCGCGGTCGATCGCGGTGACGCGCACCCCCGCCAGGCGCTCGATTTCGAGCTCGGCGAGACGAGCGCAATCGGCGATGACCGGCGGCGTCGGCTCGATTTCGGCGGTCAGCGCCGCCTTGGAAAGCGGCGGACGCTCATAGGGGGGGTGCGGCTCGTCGCCGATCAGCGTCAGGCGGCCGCTCCAGCCATTGTCGCGCAGCGCGATGGCGGCCCGCGCGCCGGCCTCCCCCGACCCGACGATGACGATGCCTCGCGCCGCCATGTCAATCGAGCTTGATGAATACGCGGCCGCCTTCGACCTTCACCGGATAGGTCTGCAGATTGACGCAAGCCGGCGCGCCCTTCGCCCGGCCCGTGGCGAAGTCGAAGCGGCCGTTATGCTTCGGGCATTCGATGATCGTGCCCATGACCAGCCCGTCGGCGAGATGGACCTGCTCGTGCGTACAGAGCCCGTCGGTCGCGAAATAGCGATCGTCGGCCGTGCGATAGACGGCGAAGGTGCGCCCGCCGCTGTCGAAGCGGATGACGTCCTCTTCCTCGATGTCGTTTGCCGCGCAGGCGTCGACCCAGCCCTGAGACATGCCGTCTGCTCCTCGAGAGAATGCGGGCGGCTAATGCGCCGCGATCACCGTATCATGATTGTACGGCACGCTCTTCGCGCCGGCCGGCAATTCGCGCTTGACGAAGTAGCTCGGGTCTTTGCGCTGGCGCAGCAGCGTCGGGATGATTTCGCGATAGGCCGCGATCGTCGAAGGATAAGGCGGCGGGCAATCCGCCTTGATCGCGGCGTGCAAGCGCGGCAGGGCATGGTACGGCACCATCGGAAACATGTGGTGCTCGACGTGATAGTTCATGTTCCAATAGAGGAAGCGGAAGATCGGATTCATGTAGACCGTGCGGCTGTTGAGGCGATGGTCGAGCACGTCCTCGGCGAGCCCGGCATGCTGGGTCAAGCCGAAGAAAATCACCATGAACGCGCCATAGAAGCTCGGCAGGCCGACAACCATGGCCGGCAGGATGGAGCGCGTCGCGACGCAAGCTGCGATCACGGCGAGGAAAATCGCCGTCCAGATCCGCGCGACAAGATAGACTTTCCAGCGCTCCATGTCCGGCACGAAAGTCTTCTCCTCGTCGGTCAGGCGGCCGGTCGTGTGCAGAAGGACATGCCGCAGCGCGGTCGAGCCGCTCTTTAGAGCGAAGAGATTGAGCAGAATGCCGGCAAGGTCCGGCGGCCGCGGCGCGGCGATTTCCGGGTCGCGGCCGACAATGATCGTATCCGTATGGTGCCGGGTGTGGCTCCAGCGCCAGATCGTCGGCTCGCGCAGGATCATGAAACAGGCGATGTGATAGACGACGTCGTTCATCCAGCGCGTCTTGAACGCGGTGCCATGGCCGCATTCATGCCAGCGGCTATCGGACGACGAGCCGTAGACGACCCCATAGACGAAGAAGCACGGAACGGCCCACCACGTCCCCCAAAAATACCAGCCGAGGCCGCCGGAGACGATCAGGATCGCGAACCACAGCGCCGTGTCGCGCAGGGCCGGGCCGTCCTTGCGCTTCATCATCTCCTTCATCTCTTTGCGCGGAATCGGGCAGGCGTACCATTGCGCCGTCGACAGGCCCTTTTCGACCGCGAGCTTCGCCTCATCGCCGGTCAGGCTGTAGTCCCGGTTGATGACTGCGACTGTCATCCAATGCTCCTCGCGCCTTCGTCCTGGCGCCCGCTTTTCCGCTCATCGGGCGCTCCTTTTATAGAAGCGGCGCCGAGCAAGCGTTTCGACGATTTTGATGGTTTTCCATCAATTTCGGCGGTAGGCTCCGCCGCGACCGGAAATCCGCATGGCCGCGAAGACCAAAAGCCGATCCGCCACCCTGCTCGACGTGGCGAAACGCGCCGGGGTCGGCGTCGCCACCGTCGACCGCGTGCTTAACGAGCGCGGCGGCGTCAGCCTCAAGACGAGCCTCCGCGTGCTCGGCGCGGCGCGCGACCTTCGCCTGAAGCGAATCCTGCCGACCCCGCATCGTCGGATCGTCCGCATCGAGATTCTGCTGACGCGGCCGGAGCTGCCCTTCTTCGCCCGCCTCAACGAAGAGTTTCGGCGCCTGGCGGCCGGTTTCGAACGCTCGATCGTCGTCCAGCGCACCCTTCTCGCCGACGAAAAACCGGAGACAATGGCGCGCGTGATGCGCAGCTCAAGCGCCGACGCGATCATCGTCTATACGCTCGAACATGAGGCGATCCACAAAGCCGTCGCCGCCAACGCCGCTCGAGGCGTCGCGACGATCACGATCGTCTCCGACCTGCCGAAATCCAAACGCCGGTTCTACGCAGGCATCGACCATTACCAAGCCGGACGCACCGCCGGATATTTCGTCGACCGGATGATCGACGCCGCGGGGCCGGTTCTCGTCCTTTGCAATCATGTCACGTTCCACGCCCACGCCGCGCGGATCGCCGGGTTCAGAGATTCTCTCGCCGCCGCGCCGCGGCAATTGGCCGTCGCCGAAATCCTCGAAGGCCGCGACGATGGCCCGACATCGGAGCTGGTGGTCAGGGAAGCGCTGCGACGCCACCCGACCTGCGTCGCGCTCTACAATACTGGCGGCGCGCATCGGGCCGTGGCCGCAGCGCTTCAAAGCCTCGGCCGCAAGCCGATCTTTGTCGGCCACGAGCTCGACGAGACGACCCGCCAATTGCTGACAGACGGCGTCATGGCGCTGGCGATCGATCAAAATCCCGGCCAGCAGGCGCGCCTCGCGCTGGAAATCGCGCTCGAAAGCGTCGGTCTGGAAGGCCCCTTCTGGAGCGCCCGCCCGCGCGGCGCGGTGCCCTTCACGCTGTATTGCCCTGAAAATCTGCCGCCGTAATCCTTCGCAATTCGCTGGTGAGAGCCAGGGCGACGTTTTCCGCCGGCGCCAGAATCGCTGCCCGAGTTTGTCCTTGACAAAAGCGCGTCGCGGAATAAAAATTCCAATCAACGAGAAAATTAGACTATTCATTCCGTTCGGCGGAATGAAGAGGGCCCTCCGAGCCCAGGCCCCATGATTCAGAGCGGACGCGATGGCGCGCCGCCGATAAGGGAGGACGTTTGATGATCACCCTCGTTCGTAGGACCTTACTGGCGGCGGCTTTAGCTTTGCCGTTCGCCTGCGCTTTCAGCCCGGCGCAAGCGGCGGGCGAGCGCTTCGTCTTCGTCAGCCATGCGCCCGATTCGGATTCGTGGTGGAACACGATCAAGAACGCGCTGAAGAACGCCGAGCACGATCTCGGCGTCAAGGTCGAGTACCGCAACCCGTCGACCGGCGACATCGCCGACATGGCGCGCATCATCGAGCAGGCGACGGCCTCGAACCCGACCGGAATCATCACCACGATCGCCGATTACAACGTGCTCGAATCGGCGATCAAAGGCGCGGTCGACAAAGGCATTCCGGTCATCACGGTGAATTCCGGCACGGCCGAGCAATCGAAGAAACTCGGCGCGTTGATGCATATCGGCCAGCCGGAATACGACGCCGGCAAGGGCGCCGGCGAGCGCGCGAAAGCCGCCGGCGTGACCAAATTCTTGTGCGTCAATCACTACATTACCAACACCGCGTCGGTGGAGCGCTGCCAGGGCTACGCCGACGGCTTGGGCGTCAAGCTCGGCGACCAGATGCTCGATTCCGGCCTGGACCCGACCGGCGTCTATAACAAGGTCAAGGCGTACCTCACAGCCCATCCGGATACGGATGGCCTTCTGACGCTCGGCCCGAACTCCGCCGATCCGACCATCAAGCTTTTGCGCGACACCGGCTCGGCCAGCAAGTTCAAGAGCTTCATCTCCTTCGACCTCGACAGCGACATCGCCCAGGCGATCAAGGACGGGATCATGGAATCGGCGATCGATCAGCAGCCGTACTTGCAGGGCTATCTGCCGGTCGTGCTCCTCACCGAATATGCGCGCTACGGCGTCATTCCGGCCAATAACATCAACACGGGCCCGGGCTTCGTGACCAAGAAGACGATCGGCCTCGTCCAGAAGCTTGCCGGCGAATACCGGTAAGCGGAGAGCGGCGCTCGCTAAACCGAGCGCGCCAGGCGAACCGCCTCTCTCCGCAAATGCGGGGAGAGGCGTAGCGAAGGCGGCGGCGGGTCGTCCGCGAGCGAACCGCACAGCGCGAAGAAACCGTCCAATGAGGGATCAGTCATGACCGAGGGCGCCAGCGCCAACCTCGTCGTCAATCCCGCCGCGTCTGGCGACGAACGGCTCAAGCCGCAATCCGGCTTCCGTCGCCTCCTCTCGCGGCCGGAGCTCGGCGCCGCAGCCGGCGCCGCGCTCGTCTTCCTCTTCTTCGCCTTCGCCGCGCACGGCACCGGCATGTTCGCCGCCGACGGCGTCCTCAATTGGACGACGGTCAGCGCGCAATTGATGATCATCGCCGTCGGCGCCGCGCTGCTGATGGTCGCCGGCGAGTTCGATCTCTCCGTCGGCTCGATGATCGGCTTCGCCGGCATGATGATCGCGCTGCCGACCATCGTCTTCCACTGGCCGATCACGCTGAGCGTGATTTTCGCTTTCGCCGGCGCGCTGCTGATCGGCTTCATCAATGGCTATCTGGTCATCCGCACCGGCTTGCCGTCCTTCATCGTCACCCTCGCCTCGCTTTATATTTTGCGGGGCCTGACGATCGCGCTGTCGATCCTATTCACGAACCGCACCATTGTCGGCGGCGTGAAGGAGGCGGCGGAAGGGACGTTTGTCGGCTTTCTGTTTTCCGGGTGGATCGGCCAATCGTTCTTTTCCTGGCTCGCCGATCACGACGTCATCGGCACGCTGCGTAATGGCGAGCCGGCTGTCAAAGGCGTGCCGATGGTCATCGTCTGGGCCCTGGTCATCGCGATCCTCGGCCATATCGTTCTGGCCAGGACCCGCTTCGGCAATTGGATCTTCGCTTCGGGCGGCGACCCCAATGCGGCGCGCAATGTCGGCGTGCCGGTCGGCGTGGTCAAAGTGTCGCTGTTCATGCTTACCGCCTTCTGCGCGACGGTCTTCGCAGCCTGCGAAGTCTTCGAATTCGGTTCGGCGGCCTCCGATCGCGGCTTGCTGAAGGAGTTCGAGGCGATCATTGCCGCAGTCATCGGCGGCTGCCTGCTCACCGGCGGCTATGGCTCGGTGATCGGCGCTTGCCTCGGCGCGCTGATCTTCGGCGTGGTGCAGATGGGCATCCTGTTCACCGGCGCGCCGAACGATTGGTTCCGCGTCTTTCTCGGCGCCATGCTGTTGATCGCGGTTCTGTTCAACAATCTGATCCGGCGACGGGTCGTGAGCGGACGGTGACGACCATGACCGCAACGGAGCAAAGCGCGAATGCCGCGGCCGTCGCGAATGGGCGGCCGCCCCTGATCGAAGTGCGCGATATAGTCAAGACGTTCGGGCCGGTCGTGGCGCTTGCCGGCGTCTCGATGAAAGTGATGGCCGGCGAGGTCCTCTGTCTGCTCGGCGACAACGGCGCCGGTAAATCGACGCTGATCAAGACTCTGTCCGGCGTGCATCGGCCGACAAGCGGCGAATTTCTGGTCGAGGGCGAGCCGGTCGCCTTCGCCAGTCCGCGCGAAGCGCTCGATCGCGGCATCGCCACCGTGTACCAAGATCTTGCGATGATCCCGCTCCTGTCGATCACGCGCAATTTCTTCATGGGGCGCGAACCCGTGAAGGGCCGGCTCGGACCGTTCGCCTTCATCGACATGGCCCATGCCGACAGGATCGCGCGCGAAGAAATGCGGCGCATCGGCATCGACGTGCGCGATCCGCAACAGGCGGTCGGCACCCTTTCAGGCGGTGAGCGCCAATGCGTGGCGATCGCGCGCGCCGTTCATTTCGGCGCCAAGGTTCTGATCCTCGACGAGCCGACCTCGGCTTTGGGCGTCGCGCAAACCTCGATGGTGCTGAAATTCATCCGCCAGGTGCGGGCCAAAGGCCTCGGCGTGATCTTCATCACCCACAATGTCCGCCACGCCTATGCAGTGGGCGACCGGTTCACGATCCTCAATCGCGGTCGCACGCTCGGCACTTTCGCCAAGTCGGAGATCAAGCTCGACGCCTTGCAAACGATGATGGCCGGCGACAAGGAGCTGCAGGAGCTCTCGGACGAACTGGGCGGGACGGTGTGAACGCGGCCTCTGGCCTCGATCGCTGTCGCAATCGAGACGGTTGCGGGAAGCGAAGCCGAGCACGCTAACCATCATGGGGCGCAGCCCGGACGTGTCGCTTCGCGTCGCCCAGGACGACCCAAAAGTCTCTCGCTTTCAGCCCGCCATGCGCCGCGTCAACGGCCGCAAGAATTTCGGGCGCTTCAGCATCGTGGCGATTTCGGCCGGGGGAGCGGGCTTCGAGAACAGATAGCCCTGCATCTCGTCGCAATTGTTGTCGCGCAAGAACGCCATCTGCGCGTCGGTCTCCACGCCTTCGGCGATGACGCGCAGATTCAGCTTTTGGCCGAGCGAGATCACCGCCGTCGCCACCGCCCGATCGTTCTCGTCGTGCGGCAGATCGCGCACGAACGATTTGTCGATCTTCAGCCGCGCCACGGGGAACGTCTTCAACGCGCTCAGGCTCGAATAGCCGGTGCCGAAATCGTCGATCGAGAGCTGGACGCCGAGGCTCTGCAACTGCTTCATCGTCGCGATCGCCTGTTCGACGTCCTGCATGATGAGGCTCTCGGTCAGCTCCAGCTCGAGATATTTCGGTTCGAGCTTGCTCTCCTCCAGGGCCGCGACGATCTGGCAGACCCAATTCTTCTCCCTGAACTGGCGCGCTGAAACATTGACCGAGACGACGATCGGCGCGAGCCCGGAATCCTGCCAAGCCTTGTTCTGTCTGCACGCCGCGCGCAGGGCCCAATCGCCGATCGCGACGATGAGGCCGCTCTCCTCGGCCGCGGGAATGAACTTGTCCGGCGGCACAGTCCCCATTTCCGGATGACGCCAGCGGATGAGGGCTTCGACTGCGAAAATCGCGCCCGAGCGCAAATCGACCTGCGGCTGGTAGAGCAGCATGAATTCTTGCCGCTCCAGCGCCTTGCGCAGCTCCTCCTGCAGCAGAAACTTCTCGTGCGCCTTCGCGTTAAGTTCGGGCGTGTAGAACTGGAAATTGTCGCGCCCCCTTTCTTTGGCCCGGTACATGGCCGAGCCGGCGTTGGCGAGCAGCGTATCGACGTCGCTGGCGTCTTTCGGATAATTGGCGAGGCCGATCGACGACGTCACTTGCAGGACGTGGCCGGAAATCCCGACCGTTGCGCCGATCGCCTCGCGCAAGCGCTGCACGGCCTCGGCGACGAGCTCGGCGTCTTTGGGTTGATCGATCAGCAGGACCGCGAATTCATTGGCGCCGAGCCGCACCACCGTATCGGTCTGCCTCACGCAATTGACGAGGCGCTGGGCGACGATCTTCAACAATTCATCGCCGGCGCCGTGGCCGAGGCTGTCATTGACCAGCTTGAAATTGTCGATGTCGATCAGGGCGAGGGTCGCCCAGCGGTCGTACCGTTCGGCGAAATGCATGGCCTGCTGCAAACGGTCTCGAAGCAGCGCGCGATTGGGCAGGCCGGTCAGCGCGTCGTGATTCGCCATGAATTGGATGCGCTCTTCGGCCCGCCGCCGCTCGATCGCGATGCCGGCGAGCCGGGTCGCGGCGGCGACGAGGCGCATCTCGCCCGCACTCGGCGCGCGGACCTCCTTCGAATACATCGCGAAGGCGCCGAGCGGCGCGCCTTGATGCGACAGGATCGGCGTCGACCAGCACGAGCGATAGCCGTAGGGGCGGACGAGGTCGCGATAATCGGCCCAGAGCGGATCGCTGTCGATATCGGTGACGATGACGCTTTCGCGGCGATGCATCGCCGTGCCGCAGGAGCCGACTTTCGGACCGATCGCGACGCCGTCGATCGCCCGGCGATAGGCTGGATCGAGGCTGGGCCCGGCGCCGTCGCGCAGATGAACGCCGTCTTCGTCGAGCAGCAAGGTCGAGCAGACGATTCCCTGAAGCTGCGCCTCCGCGACCCGCATCAATTCGTCAAGCACGTCCTTGAGCGGCGCGTTCATGGCGATCATTTCGAGGATCCGCGCTTCCCCGGCCCGCAGCGCGTCGGCCTTCTTGCGCTCGGTAATGTCGCGGGAAATGCCGACGACGCCGACGGTTTCGCCGCGCTCGTTGCGCAGCGGCGTCTTGGTCGTCAGCAGCCATCGCGAAAAGCCCTCGGTATTGACGATCATCTCTTCGATATCGACGACCGATTGCCCTGTCCGCACGACATATTGCTCGGCGTCGAAGAATTTCTGCGCCCGCTCGCGCGGATGCATGGCGAAATCGTTAATCCCGATCAGGCTGGTGCGCTCGGGCGTGCGGTTGTCGTCGGTGACCGCCTTATTGGCGATGACGAAATTGCTGTCGACGTCCTTGACCCAGAGATAATCGGGAACTGAATCGATCAGGGCTTGCAAAGAGACCCGCTCTCGCGCCTGCTCCTCAAGCAGGCGCCGCAAGCGCTCGACCTCTTCGCGCAGCCGAGCGGTTTCGCTCTGCGTCGAATCGGCCTTGGTCTCCACCTCCAGCGTCGCAAATGCGGGCTTGGCGATCCTACCTCTGAGCTTGTTCATTCATATGACCAAAAACGCGAATAGCGCGGTTAACCCTAGGCGCGCCGCGTTAATAAGCTCTTGCGTCGGCGTCCGATGAAAGTACGGCGATGGACCAACCGCCGCAATCTTGCTTTCGTTCCGCCGCACTTGGCGGCAAAGCTAAGGAGGCGTTAATAGGCTGGAAGCGGCGATCGGTTGCGCGAAGCGCCGCCACATGGCAATCGACCGGCATGACCATCAAGACCGAGGCCCCGCCAAAGGCGGCGCCGCGCATTTCTTTTGTCTCGCTCGGCTGCCCTAAAGCGCTGGTCGACAGCGAGCGGATCATCACCCGATTGCGCGCCGAGGGCTACGAACTCGCCCGCAACCATGCCGGCGCCGACGCGGTCGTAGTGAACACGTGCGGCTTCCTCGACAGCGCCAAACGCGAATCGCTCGAGGCGATCGGCGCGGCCATGGCCGAAAACGGCAAGGTGATCGTCACCGGCTGTATGGGCGCCGAGCCTGAGCAGATTCGCGCGACCTTCCCAGGCGTCGCCGCGATCAGCGGCCCTCAGGCCTATGAAAGCGTCATGGCGGCGGTGCGCGAGGCGGCGCCTGCGCCGCACGATCCGTTCCTGGACCTGGTCCCCGAAACCGGCGTCAAGCTTACGCCGCGCCACTATGCCTATTTAAAGATATCAGAAGGTTGCAACAATCGTTGCAGCTTCTGCATCATCCCGAAATTGCGCGGCGGCCTCGTCTCGCGGCCGGCCGCCGACGTGCTTCGCGAAGCCGAGAAGCTGGTCAAAGCCGGCGTCAAGGAGCTGATCGTCATTTCCCAGGACACCAGCGCCTATGGCGTCGATCTGCGCTACGCGGCGAGCTCGTGGCGACGCGGCGCGGAAAGCCGCGAGGTGCGCGCCAAGTTTCTTGATCTTACGCGCGAGCTTGGCTCGCTTGGCGCCTGGATTCGCTTGCAATATGTTTATCCCTATCCGCATGTCGACGAGGTCGTGGCGCTGATGGCCGAGGGCAAGGTCCTGCCCTATATCGACGTGCCCTTCCAGCACGCCGCGCCGGCCGTGCTCCGGGCCATGCGCCGGCCCGGCAATCAGGAAAAGACCTTGGAGCGGATCAGGGCGTGGCGGGCAATCTGCCCGGATCTGACCATCCGCTCCACGTTCATTGTCGGCTTTCCCGGCGAGAGCGAGGAGGATTTCGCTTTCCTGCTCGACTGGCTGGACGAAGCGAAGCTCGACCGCGTCGGCGCCTTCAAATACGAGCCCGTCGCCGGCGCCGCCGCCAACGATCTCGGCCTGCCGCAAGTCCCGGACGAAGAGAAGGAGGCGCGCTGGAAGCGTTTCATGGCGCGCCAGCAGGCGATCAGCGCCAAGCGCCTCGCCGCCAAGATCGGCAAGCGCGTCGAGGCGATCGTCGACGCGGGCGGCCCAAAAGGCGGCCAGGGCCGCACCATGGGCGACGCGCCGCAAATCGACGGCGTCGTCCATATCGCCTCGCGCCGCCCCTTGCGGCCAGGCGACATCGTCTCGGTCAAAGTCGAACGCGCCGACGCCTATGATCTCCACGGCGTCGCCGCCTGACGAGCGAGCCTTCGCTGCGGTTCTCAAGTCAGGCTTTTAGACCGAAGTCGGGCATGAGCGAAAAACGCGCCGGCGCGAAAAGGGCCCGCCGATCGAGGCCACTGGCATGACGTTATCAGCGTAGGTCAGGCGAAAGGCCTGACCCGAAGCCATTTGCGGCAGCTTCGACCTGGCGCGCCAATCGTCGACGCTGACGCTCATCGACCAACGTTCCGCGGCGTTTGGCGGATGGCGAAGACCATGGCGTCCCGGCAACGCCACGCTACGCTTCGCTCGCAATGAAAGCGGGATGTCTCTAAAAGCAAAAGCTCTGAGAAGCCGCATCGAATCTGCGCCGCCGCGCGACGGCTTCGATCCGCCCCCGAGGTCTCGCTTTCGAATTCCATGAACGCCGCCATTTCTCCCTTGCTCGCGACCGGCTTTCTCCTCGGCTGGTCCGTCGCCTGGCCGCCTGGACCGATAAATTCGGAAATCGCGCGTCGCTGTTTGGCGAGCGGATTTTGGGCCGGGTTCACGGTTCTGCTCGGCGCTTGCTGCGCCGACGCGTTCTGGGCGGTGCTGGTTTCGCTCGGAGTCGGGGCGATCTTCACGACGCCGCTCATGCGCGAGATCATGGGCGTGATCAGCATCGCGCTGCTGCTCGCGCTTGCCGCGCTGTTTTTGCGCGCGGCCTGGCGCGCGTCGGCGCAGCCGGCGTCGGATTCGGGCTCTGCCCTTCGCTTCAACACGCGCCGCGCCGGATTTTTGCTCGGCGCCAGCATGGCCTTGGCGAGCCCATGGAACGTCGCCTTCTGGCTCGCCGCAATGGGCCGGCCGGAACTCTCCGGGAATAGCGCCTACGCGCTGCTGGCGATGGCCGCGGCGGTCATTTCCGGGGCGCTGACCTGGGGCTTGGTTTGGTCAGGATCGGTCGTCCTCCTTCGTCGCCGCGCAGGATCGGATCAAGCCGCGAAGTGGTGGGCGTTCGGCGTCGACCTCGCCACCGCGCTGCTCATGATCTATTTCGCGGTCAACTCGGCGATCCGGATTTTCTGAGCGCGCGCGCAAACCGTCCAGTGTACGCCGCGAATCTCGCGGCGCGCTGCGTCGATGATTTCGGGGAAGATGGGCTACGGCGATCGGCGCACGGCCGTCAGTCGTGCGGCTCGCCAGGCGACGATCCGGCCTCGGCGAGAGGCGCCGAAGCAGGCGGCAGCCTCGGCGCCGCCGTTGGCGCGAGCGCCACGGTCGGCGCGGCCGGAATCCCCGCGGCCCCGCGCGCCTCAGCCGCGGCGGGCGCCTCGCGCCCCTTGTCATATTGACCGACATAGAGCGCGGCCATCTGCCGATCGTCGTCGCCGGCCACTGCGTAGTCCTTATTGAAGAGATCGGCGATCCACTGGTTCTTCGGGCCGTGGACCGCGCTCTTGGCGATGGTCAGCCACATCAGGCCGCGCGCCCGCTGGCGGGGCAAGCCGTCGCCGACAAAGAGCAGATGGCCGAGCACCGCCTGGGCCGGATGATGATGCTTCTCGGCCGCCAGAGCCAGCCAGCGCGCCGCCCGCATGTTGCTCTTCTCGAGGCCGCCGACGCCGTCCATATACATCCGGGCGAGATTGTACTGCGCGTCGGGATCGCCGAAATTCGTCGCCGCATACATGAACAATTCGAACGCCCGGCCCGGATCGGGCTGGATCGGCGAATTGGCGATGCCGTTCAGATTGTAGATGCCGATGGCGACGATCGCGTTCGAGACCGCGGCGAGGTCGCGCCGATCCTGCTCGTCCTCGCTATAATTGCGGACGATCTGATCGAAATATTCGTAGGCTTTGAGATCGTCATGCGGCACGCCGTCGCCATCGGCGTACATCCGGCCGAGCTTCCACTGAGCCAAGGACTGGCCGCCCTCGGCGGCGTATTTCAGCGCCTCGACCGAGGACTTGGAATCGCCGGCGCGCAGCTCCTCGATCCCCATGCGAAGGGCCTGCTGCGCGCTCTTGAACAATTTGAGCGGGATCTTCTCCATCGGCTGCGGCGGCTGGGAGGCGTCCAAGGCCCAGGCCGCGCCCGGCGCGGTCAACGCCAAAGCGAGAAGAAAGGGGGCAAGGCTGCGCGTGACAATCGAACCGCGGCCAAAGGCAGGGCGCCGCCAAGTTCCGCAGCCGCCATCCTCGCCGCCGATCGCCAACGCGCCCATACTAGCTCCAAGTGGTCGGCTCTTTAAGAGCGGCCGACCGATCATCAGAAGCGGAAAGATGACGACGGTGCCGTAACTTGCGTCATCTTGCACAGGTTGAATTAGCGCGTGGTTTATGGCGCAATCGCGGCGCGTTAAAGTAGGAAATCAGACCCTTTTCACTTGGGCGACGGATGTTGCGCATTTGCAACGAATCTGTCGCGAACTGGCGCGTTTAGGCCGATGGCGGCCCCGTCAAGGCGGCCTCGACGCGCTGCAGCGCAGTCTCGATCTTCGCCAGCCGGTCCATCGCGAGTTCGCGGCGCTCGCGCTGTTCTTCGACCGCTTCTTCCGAGGCGCGTTGGACGAATTCCGGCTTGGCGAGCTTCTCCTCGACCCGCTCGATCTCCTTGCGCTCGGCGTCCCGCGCTTTGAGCAAGCGACTGCGCTCCGCATTGAGGTCGACGATCCCGGCCAGCGGCAAAGCCGCGACCGCGCCCCGCGAAAAAATCTGCGCGGAGCCTAACGGCGCGGCTGCGGCGAAGCTGATCTCGGAGAGACGGGCGAGCCGCTTGATCGTCTCGCCCCAGCGCTGCGCGTGAGCGGCGACCGCCGGGCTGGGATCGACCAGCACGAGCGGGACGAGGGTCGCGGCCGGGACCCGCATTTCGGAGCGGACGGAACGCACGTCGGAGACCAGATCGATCATCCAGCCGATCTCCGCCTCGGCCGCGGCGTCGCCGAGGCCCTCGGTCATCGGCCAAGGTCCGAGCGCGAGCAGGCCGGCGCGGGCCGGGCCGACGGCGCCGGTCACCGCCCAAAGCTCCTCGGTCAAGAACGGCATGAACGGGTGGAGCATGCCGATTGCGGCGTCGAGGACATAGGCGACCGTCGACCGCGCCTCGTCCTTGGCAGGCCCGTCCGCGCCCTGCAACACGGGCTTGACCAGTTCGAGATGCCAATCGCAGAAGACGTTCCAGACGAAGCGATAGACGGCGTTGGCGGCGTCGTTGAAGCGGAACGATTCAATCGCAGCCGCGGTCTCGGCCACCGCCCTGCCCGTCTCGCCAAGAATCCAACGGTTCAGCGGGTCCTGGGCCGCCTTGGGATCGAAATCCGGGCGGCGGACGCAGCCGTTCATCTCGGCGAAGCGGGCGGCGTTCCAGAGCTTGGTCGCGAAATTGCGGTAACCCTCGATGCGGCTCTCGGCGAGCTTGATGTCGCGCCCTTGCGCCGCCATCGCCGCCAAGGTGAAGCGCAAGGCGTCGGCGCCGTAGCGGTCGACGAGGTCGAGCGGGTCGATGACGTTGCCCTTCGACTTCGACATTTTCGCGCCCTTCTCGTCGCGGACAAGGGCGTGGATATAGACATCCCGGAAAGGAATCTGACTGCGGAAATGGAGGCCCATCATCATCATCCGCGCGACCCAGAAGAAGATGATGTCGAAGCCGGTGACAAGGACATCGTTCGGATAGAAGCGCCGGAGCTCCGGCGTCTCGTCGGGCCAGCCAAGCGTCGAGAACGGCCAGAGCGCGGATGAAAACCAGGTATCGAGGACGTCCTCGTCGCGCCTGATCAGCGTCGCCAGCCGATCGGGATCGTCGACCAGCGCCTTCGCCTCCTCGTCGCTGATCAGCCGCTTTTCGACCGCGTCTGCGAGCGCCTCGCCAACCGCCTCCTCCTCCGTTTCGGCGACGAAGACAGAACCGTCGAGACCGTACCAGGCGGGGATCTGGTGGCCCCACCAGAGTTGGCGCGAAACGCACCACGGCTGGATATTCTCCAGCCAGTCGAAATAGGTCTTCTCCCAACTCTTTGGCGTGATGAGCGTCTCGCCGCGCTTGACCGCCTCGAGCGCCGGCTCAGCCAAGGTCTTGGCGTCGACGTACCATTGATCCGTCAGCCACGGTTCGATGACGGCGTTGGAGCGATCGCCATGCGGGACCTTATGGGCGTGCGGCTCGATCTTTTCGAGAAGGCCTCGCTCCGCCATCATCGCGACGATCAGCTTGCGCGCGTCGAAACGGCCGCGGCCGTCGAGGGCCTCGGTCGTCGCCAGATGTTCTTTATCGTTCGCTGGAACGCCTTCGCCAAAAGCCTCGCCGCGCAACGCGAGACGGGCTTCGGCGTCGAAAATGTTGACCTGCCGGACGCCCTCGCCCTCATGCCGTTTGCCGACTTCGAAATCGTTGAAGTCGTGCGCCGGCGTGATCTTGACCGCGCCGGTCCCTTTTTCAGGATCGGAATATTCGTCCGCGACGATCGGGATCAGTCGCCCCACCAGCGGCAGCCGAACCTTCTTGCCTTGCAAATGTCTGTAGCGCTCGTCGTCCGGATGGACCGCGACGCCGGTGTCGCCGAGCATCGTCTCCGGCCGGGTCGTGGCGACCGTGACTCTCTCGCCCGTCCGCTCGCCCTGTTCGCCGACGACCGGATAATCGAAATAGTACAAATGCCCGTTCGGATTGCGGTCCAGGACTTTGCCGAGCGCCGCCGCGTCGAGCGTTTCGCCGCTTTCACGCGACCATTTGAACGAGCCTTTGCATTCGACGTCGACGACTTCGAGGTCGGAAATCGCGGTCTGCAGCTTCGGATCCCAATTGACGAGGCGCTTGTCTTTATAAATCAGTCCTTCGCGATAGAGTTGGACGAACACTTTGAGCACGGCCTTGGAGAGGCCCTCGTCCATGGTGAAGCGCTCGCGGCGCCAGTCGCAGGAGGCGCCCAGGCGCTTGAGCTGGCTGACGATGGCGCCGCCCGATTCCGCCTTCCACGCCCAGACCCGCTTTAAAAACTCCTCCCGGCCGAGTTCGCGCCGGCTCGGCTCCTGGCGCTCCATCAACTGGCGCTCGACCACCATCTGGGTGGCGATGCCGGCGTGATCCGTGCCCGGCTGCCAGAGGACGTCCCTGCCCTTCATGCGCCAGTAGCGGCAAAGAATGTCCTGCAGCGTGTTGTTGAGCGCGTGACCCATATGCAGGTTGCCGGTGACGTTGGGCGGCGGAATGACGATGCAAAAGGGCTCCGCGCCGGCGCGCTCCGGCCGGCCGGCGCGAAAGGCGCCCGCCTTCTCCCACTCAGCCGATATGCGACCCTCGACTTCGGCGGGGGCGAACGTCTTCTCCATCATGTCGAATCCAACACGCTCCGGCTGACGGCGCGACCGCCGCAACGGCTGAGAGGCAATTCATGCGCATGGGTCGAGGCCGGCGCACAGGCGCGGCCTCGGGCGGCGCCGAACGCGCTTAAAGCCTTAGCGGCGCGGCAAAGTCAACGCGCTCCGCCGGCGTCCTTCCGCGTCAGCAGGAACGACGCGCGTCCATTGCCGGCGGAGCAGATCAGCGGCCGCCGCGGGCGACGCGCTGAATTTCGGCGCGGACCAGATTTTCGACCATGGTCGGCAAATGGTCGTCGAGCCAGGCCTTCAGCATCGGCCGAATCATCTCGCGAACCGTGTCCTCGATTATGGTCGAGTTCTGCACGGCGACGCTGACCGAGAGGGCGTCGAAAGAATGGGCGATCGCGGCGTCGGCCTCGGCGGAGATCAGCCGATCCTCCCCGCCCGCAGCCGGGGCCGGCTGGTCCTGGTCGACGGGCTGCGGCGCGGGCGCTTGGACCGCCTTGGCGGCGGGCGCGGCGTCAACCTCGGCAGGCGCTTCGGCTTCGGGTTTGGGCCAGACCACGCGCGGCATAGCCGGCTCGGCGCGCTCGACCGGCTGAGGACGTTCGGCGGCCGGGAGCGGCGGCGGCGCCGGCTCGGCGGCCGGCGAAGGCCGCTGCGCGGCGACGCTGGGCAGCGGCCCCATGCCTGGCCGCTCCTCGGAGATGATGTTGCGGATCGAGGCGAGGATTTCCTCCATCGACGGCTCATAGGCGCGCTGCGCGCGGTGCAAAGCATCGAGATCGTAGGATGGATTGGCGCTCATGCCCTGTTATGCCCTTTGGCGCGCAAATGACGCCGTCTCGCAAGGTCCCGCCCGCCACTGAGGACCGCGCTTAAGCTGACGCAATTGAAATTCCTAGCTGAGTCGCCGAGGAAGCGTCTACCGGTTCGCCGCCGCGAAGCGGGACTTATGCCGAGAAAATGAGCGGAACGCCCTGCCAGCCGCTTAACATCTTAACGCCTTGCCGGTTCGGCGAATCGCCGCGGCGGCTCACTTGCCGTCCGGCGTGCGCAGGCCGATCCACTTATCCTTGACCTGGTCGAAATGGACCCTCGGATCGTATTGAGCGACGGCGACGCCGAGATTGGCCGTCGACAAACGGCCGATCGCCGACAGCAGCGCATAGGACGCGACGACTTGGTCGTGCTCGGCTGAGACAAGCTGGACTCGCGCGTTCAACAAGGTCTGTTGCGCGTTGAGCACGTCGAGCGTGGTTCGCTGGCCGACCTTCGCTTCTTCGCGAACGCCGGCGAGCGCGACGGCCGCTGCGTCGACCTGCGCCCGCGAAGATCGAATCACGGCCGGCGAGACGGAGAACAGCCACCAAGCGGCCGTGACCGCCTGGCGGACCGTGTCGCGCTGCTGAGAGGCTTGCAACTCTTGCTGCGTAAGCTGCTCCTTCGCCTGGCGAACCGAGGCGTATTCCGAGCCGCCCTGATAGATCGGAATGTTCAATGTCGCCGTGGCGGTCACGTTGGTGACGTGATTCGGAATAACGAAGGCGGCGGTCGAGTCCCATTGCTCGGTAGCTTGCAATTCCGCGTTCAAAGTCGGCAGCAAAGCGCCTTCGACGACTTTGACGTTCAGTTCGGCCGCGTCGACTCCATGCAAAGCCGCCACGATGGCCGGATGCTCGACCAGCGAAATGGCGATCGCTTCTTGCAGAGTCTTCGGCAGGACCCTCTCGAGCGGCTTGACCGGCTGAAGGTTTTTCGGCTGGTCGCCGACCGTCTGGCGATAGCTGGCGATCGAGGATTGCAGCGTCGATTCTGCGCTCAAAGCCTGCGCCTCGGCGCCGGCCAGACTCGCCTGCGCTTGCGCCACGTCGGTCTTCGTCACTTCGCCGACATTGAACCGGTCTTGCGTGTTGCGGAGCTGCTCCTTGAGCACGTCGACATTGGCGCGATCGAGCTGAAGGATCGCCGAATCGCGCAGCACGTTCATGTAGAAGGTGACGGCGTTGAGCAGGATGTTCTGCTCGGTGTTCCGCAACGTCTCGCGCGCCGCAAGCACCGAGGATTCAGCCTGGCGGACCCCGTTAATCGTGCGATTCCCGTTCCAGATGTTCTCGGTGGCGGTCACGCCAAAACCGCGCGGGTGCGACAGTACGGACGCGTTCTGGCCCGGCGCCTCGATATGGGTGTTGGATACGCCATAGCTGGCTTGCCCGTTGATCGTCGGCAGGAAGCCCGCATTGGCCTTTGGGATGTTCTCGTCGCTCGCGCGCACCGCGGCGCGCTGCTGGTTGATGTCGGGATTGTTGAGATAGGCCTTGGCGAGCGCCCCCGCCAATGTTTCGGCGACGGCCGGCGCCGCGGCGAAAACCGCGACGGCCGCGAGGACCGCGCTCCGTGCCGCGAGGCGCCAATAACCGCCCCCCGCGAAGAACAATTGCCCCACAGACATTCATGCCCCGTTTATCGACCGCCTTTGTCGCCGCGCGTTATTTTTTAACGCGCGCTGACGCCCTCAACGCACCGTTGACGACGCCTAGATCCGCCGGCGCAAAACGCGGATTGAAAGACGCCGGCGGCCGGGCCGATTCCTAAGGCCCTTGCTTAAGATAGGGAATAATTCGCGCCCAGCCATCCCCAGCCCCCATCCTAGTCCTACGCGACTCAAGAAACTTGGCAGGCGTCGCAAATTTGCGACACTTTATACCAGCCACAAGTTAAAAGGCGAATTGGAGCGGCCGCCGGAAGGCGTCGAGTCGCGGCGCCGCCGCGTCGAACAGGACGCGCCGGCTGGTCGCGCCGCCGGCTTTTTCGATCAAGACCCCCTTCGGCGCCGGGAAAGTCGCGTCGAACCCGACCAGCCGGCCGCCCTCGGCCAGTTGCGCGACCAATTGTTCAGGCCAAATCTCGAAGGCGCCATTGACCAGGATCATGTCGAAGGGCGCCTTGGCCGCGAATCCGGCCGGCAAATCGCCGTTGACGGTCTCGACCCCCTGTTGGCCGGCGAGCAGGAGCTTCGCGCCCTCGCCGGCCTCGGCGGTCTCCAAAGCCGTCACCTGGACGCCAAGGCGGGCGAGAATGCTCGCGCTATAGCCCGAGCCGCCGGCGACGTCGAGCGCGCGCTCGCCCGGCTGCGGCCGCGCCGCTTGAATGAGACGGCCGAGCGGGGCCGGCGCGAGCAGCTGGCGGCCATGGCCCTTCAGCGCCGGGACCTCACGATCGAAATAGGCGAAGGAGACGAAGCTCGGCTCGACAAAAGCTTCGCGCGGAACTTCGGCGAAAGCGGCGAGCAGCGCCAAGTCATTGACGCTGAAAGTCCGCAATTGGCCGTCGATCATATATTGGCGACGACGCGCGTAAATTTCGGAAGAAGCCGGAATAGTCATGTGCTTTACGATTCGCTTGCCCCCGAGGCGTCGCCGCCCTGAACCCTAAAAGCAAATGGAGGCCTCGCCCGGAATCGAACCGGGGTGCAAGGATTTGCAGTCCTCTGCGTAGCCACTCCGCCACGAGGCCGCCGGCAAGAATGCGCCGAGCGCGAGGCGCTATACCAATATTTGTCCGTCAGCTTCAAGCCGATCGGCCGCTATTCCTCCGCCCAGAAGGAATGGCGCTGCAGCGGCAGGGCAAAAAAATAAACAGCGCTCAGGATCAGGCCGGCCTTGACCCAGAAACCGGGGGCCAAGTCGCGCCAGACCGCCAGAACCGCGCAGGCGGCCCAGAGCAGCGTCGCCGCCAGGGTCGGCCCGCGCATTTTTTCGACGCGCATCGGGTGAACGAAGACGATCGGCGCAAACATCAGCGCGGTCGCCACGATCAGAATCGCCGCGTTGACCTGGCCGGGCAGCCGGAAGACGAAAAGATAGAGCGCCAGCACGTTCCACAGCGCCGGAAAACCGCGAAACCAATTGTCTGCGGTCTTCATCCGCGTGTCGGCGAAATAAAGCGCGGAAGCGACGATCACCGCGAGCCCGATCCAGAAGGCGAGCGGCGTCGACAGGAGATCGGATCGCCAGATCGCGACGACCGGCACGAGAACGTAAGAAAGAAAATCGACGACAAGATCGAGGATCACGCCATTGATCGTCGCCGCGACCTCGGTGACCCGCGCGGCGCGGGCGAGCGTTCCGTCGACGCCGTCGATGAAGATCGCCAGACCGAGCCAGGCGAAAGTCGCGGTGAAATCGCGCTCGATTGCGGCGTAGAGCGCGAGAACCGCGACCGCGCCGCCCGAAGCGGTCAGCACGTGAACCGAAAACGCGGCGGCCCGCCGCACGGGAACGCGGTTTTTCTCTTTGACCACGCTCATCGCCGCCTTGATCGCCTCCCGCCGCGACGAGCGGGGCCCGCCTGGACGCAAGAAAGCACGCATGCGAGAAATCGGCAATGCTCGACAGTCAGCGCCGGCAAGCCATCGCGACGGAGATTCTGGTGGTCGGCGCGGGCCTCGCCGGGCTCGCCGCGGCGCTCGCTTTCGCCGAAGCCGGATTCGAGACGATCCTGTGCGGCGCGCCGGAGCGCTTGGCCAATGGACGCACCGTCGCCTTGCTCGACGGGTCGATGCGGTTCTTTGAGCGTTTGGGGCTCAGAGCCGAGATCGAGCGGCGCGGCGCGCCGCTAAAAGGGTTGCGCCTGATCGACGACGCCGATTCGCTGTGGCGCGCGCCGACGGTCGAATTTCGCGCCGGCGAGATCGGCCTCGAAGCCTTTGGCTGGAACGTCGAGAACGCGGCGCTGATCGAGGCGCTGGCGGCGGATGCGGCGCGCCGGGCGCGCCTGACCCTGATCGGGCGCCGGGTCAGCGCCTACGAATGGGATCAGGGACGCGCGCTGGCGCATTGCGACGACGGCCGTACGATCGCCGCGCTGCTTGTCGTCGCGGCGGACGGGCGCGACTCGCCGGCGCGACTGGCCGCCGACATTCCGATCAGGACGCATCGCCTGCCGCAAACCGCGCTGACCACGATTTTGAGCCATAGGCGGCCGCACCAGGATTTCTCGACGGAGTTCCACACCCGGAGCGGCCCCTTCACGCTGGTGCCCTTGCCGCCGGCGGAAGGCGAGGCGCATCGATCGAGCCTCGTCTGGGTCATGACGCATTCCGCGGCGCGCCGCCGGATGGCGCTCGACGATGGAAATCTCGCCGCCGAGATCGAGGCGCAAGCGCAGTCGATCCATGGCGCGATGCGGATCGCCGGCGGCCGCGGCGCCTTTCCGCTCGTCGCTCAGACGGCCAGGCGCCTGACCGCGCCGCGCCTCGCCTTGATCGGCGACGCAGCGCATGTCGCGCCGCCGATCGGCGCTCAAGGACTGAATTTAGGCTTGCGCGACGCCGCGCATTTGATCGAGGCGGCGGCGCAGGCGAAAGCGATCGGCGCCGATATTGGCGGCGCCGCGGCGCTGGCGCGGTATGAGGCACGCCGACGCGGCGACGTGATGACGCGCGCCGCGGCGGTCAACGCGCTCAACCTGTCGCTGATCGCCGGCCTGACGCCGCTCCACATGCTGCGCGGCGCCGGCCTCGCCGCGCTCAATGCGTTCGGCCCGTTGCGGCGCCTCGTCATGCGCGAAGGCGTAGAGCCGCATCTATTCGCTTGACGTTTCTAATCGTCGCCATCATTGCGAGCGAAGCGAAGCACTCATAGGACGCGGCCCTACGACGGCTTGCAAGCTGCCGACCGATCACGACGTCTTAGTAGACGACGACGCTTCTGATCGACTTGCCCTCGCGCATCAGATCGAAGCCCTTGTTGATTTCCTCGAGCTCCAGCTTGTGCGTGATCATCGGGTCGATCTCGATCTTGCCGGCCATGTACCAATCGACGATCTTCGGCACATCGGTGCGGCCGCGCGCGCCGCCGAAAGCCGTGCCCTTCCACACGCGGCCGGTGACGAGCTGGAACGGCCGCGTTGCGATTTCCTGGCCGGCGCCGGCGACGCCGATGATGATCGACTGGCCCCAGCCGCGATGGGCCGATTCGAACGCCTGGCGCATCACTTTCACGCTGCCGGTGCAGTCGAACGTATAATCGGCGCCGCCGATCTGATCGGCGCCGCGCTTGGTCATGTTGACGAGATATTGGACGATGTCGCCGCCGACCTCGTTCGGATTGACGAAATGCGTCATGCCGAAACGCTCGCCCCAGGCTTTCTTGTCGTTGTTGACGTCGACGCCGATGATCATGTCGGCGCCGATCAGGCGCAGCCCTTGAATGACGTTGAGGCCGATGCCGCCGAGGCCGAAGACGATCGCGGTCGCGCCCGGCTCGACCTTCGCCGTGTTGATCACCGCGCCGACGCCCGTCGTGACCCCGCAGCCGATGTAGCAAATCTTGTCGAAGGGCGCGTCGGGATTGACCTTGGCGACCGCGATCTCGGGCAGCACGGTGAAATTCGAGAAGGTCGAGCAGCCCATATAATGGAAGAGCTTCTCTCCGTTCACGGAGAAGCGCGAGGTCCCGTCCGGCATCAGGCCTTGCCCCTGCGTGGCGCGGATCGCGGTGCAGAGATTGGTCTTGCGCGACAGGCAGGACGGACATTGCCGGCATTCCGGCGTGTAGAGCGGGATGACGTGATCGCCCTTCTTCCGGCTGGTCACGCCGGGGCCGACATCGACGACGATCCCCGCGCCCTCATGGCCGAGGATCGCCGGGAAAATCCCCTCGGGGTCTGCGCCGGAGAGCGTGAATTCGTCGGTATGGCAGATCCCGGTCGCCTTGATCTCGACCATGACCTCGCCGTCGCGCGGCCCGTCGAGATCGACCTCCATGACTTCCAGCGGCTTCCCGGCGGCTATGGCGACAGCGGCTTTGGTTTTCATTGTCTCTCGCCTCCAATGTCATTCCCGCGCAAGCGGGAATCCAGGAACCTCAACGCTTGCAGGATGGGCTGTACTGGATTCCCGCTTGCGCGGGAATGACACAAGTATGCGTCACCTCTTCGGCAGCGGAATGAACTCCGTTTCGTCCGGCGCCGACGCGAAGCCCCTCTGGGGCGGTCAGCCGATATCGATGCTGATACGCCCGCCCTCCACCTTCGCCGGATAGACCCTCAGATTAACGCAAGCCGGAAGCCGCAGCGCTTCGCCGGTGCGGTAATCGAACGCGCCCTGGTGCTTCGAGCACTCGATCTCGTACTCCATTACGAGGCCGTCGGCGAGGTGAACCTTTTCGTGGGTGCAGAGCCCGTCGGTGCAAAAGACCTCGTTGACGGGCGAGCGGTAGACCGCATAGGTCTTCCCCTCGTGGTCGAAGCGGATCACGCCTTCCTGTTCGATATTTTCAAGCAATCCCACTTCAATCCAATTCGCCATTATATCACCTCTGTCTCCCGGAGCCAGATTGGTCGGCGGTCAGGGGCCTTGGCTTGCGCCTTGGCGTTGGCCCGCTGCTTGGTCCGCTGATATCGAGCCTGCATCCGCGCCTCGCTTTCGCGCGATCCGTCGTGGAAGGTGCCGAACCATTTGTCGAACGGTATGAGGCCATCGCCGTAATTCACCTCGAAATACTTATGGTGCAGGTAATGGATATAGGCGTGGCTGTCGACCGCCGCGTTTTCGGTGATTTCCACCTTGTCAAAGCCGACATGTTCGGCGGCTCAACATTTTCGACGATCAAATTTCATCAAGCGCGCGGGCATTCTGTCACGCAGGGAAATAAGGCGACGCCCTATAACGATCGTCACCTCTCCGGCAGCGGAATGAACTCCGTTTCATCCGGCACTGGCGCGAAGCGGCCTTGCCTCCAATCCTCTTTCGCGCTCTCGATGCGCTCCTTGCTCGAGGAAACGAAATTCCACCAAATGAAGCGCGGACCTTCGAGCGCGGCGCCGCCGAGCAACATGGCGCGGACATCGGTCTTGGCCCGCAGCGCGATGCGGTCGCCAGGGCGAAAGATCAGAAGCTGCGGGCCTTCGAACGTCTCGCCGGCTATCTCGAGCGCGCCCTCGACAACATAGACCGCACGCTCTTCGTACTCTGCGTCGAGCGGCGCGACGCGACCGGCGGCGAGTTTCAATTCGACATAGAACCATTTCGACAGCATGCCGACCGGCGAGCTCTCGCCGAAGGCGCGGCCGGCGACGATGCGCGCCTCGATCCCCCGGTCGGCGACGAGCGGCAGGACGGCGGCGTCGAAATGCTGGAAATTGGGCGCGACCTCCTCGTACTGCTTCGGCAAGGCGATCCAGGATTGGATGCCGAAGAGCCCCTGCCCGCTCGCGCGCTCGGCGGCGGGCGTACGCTCGGAATGGGCGATGCCGGCGCCGGCCGTCATCAGGTTCATCGCGCCCGGCGCGATCTCCATCCGATTGCCTTCGCTGTCGCGATGGAAGATGCGGCCTTCGAAGAGATAGGTGACGGTCGCCAAGCCGATATGCGGATGCGGACGAACATCCATGCCGTCGCCGGCGAGAAACTGCGCCGGCCCCATCTGATCGAAGAAGATGAAGGGCCCGACCATCTGCCGCTTTCCATGCGGCAGCGCGCGGCGCACGGAGAAGCCGCCAATATCGCGCACGCGCGGAACGATGACGAGATCGAGGGCGTCGCAGCTCTTCGGATCGCCCGCGACGGGATCGAAATCCTTCAACCAGCTCATGACGACCCCACACTCTTCGGCGCCGTCATCGCGAGCGTCGCGATGAGAGGCGCCGCTACACTTGTTCGACGGAGTCGAATTCGAAACTCGCGCCGGGCGGATTTTCGCCGACGCGCAGCGTCTTGTCATTGGGATAGTGATGCGGCGGCACCGGCAGGTTCAACGGCGCCGGGACGCCCTGAAACACGCGGCCGGCGAGATCGTATTTCGAGCCGTGGCAGGGGCAGAAATAACCGCCCGGCCAATTCGGCGCCGGATCGCTGTTGCTCGGCTGGGGCATATATTTCGGAATGCAGCCGAGATGGGTGCAGATGCCGACGATCACCAGATATTCTGGCTTGATCGAGCGATGCCAGTTCGCCGCGTAAGGCGGCTGCTGCCATTGCTTGGAGTCGGGATCGCGCAGGCGGTCGATCAATTCCGGCTTCCGCAACTCGTCGAGCGCCGCCTTGGGTCGGTTGATGATGAAGACCGGCTTCGAACGCCAGACGACCGTCACTTGCTGGCCCGGCTGGACCTGGGCGAGGTCGATATCGACGGGCGCGCCCGCCGCGACCGCCGCAGCGTCAGGGTTCATCTGATCGATCAGCGGCCAGATCGTCGCCGCGACGCCGATTCCGGCCGCTGCGGCGGTCGCGATGTAGAGAAAATCCCGACGCGTCGGCTCGTTGCCTGTCGGCGGGGTGGAGGCGATTGGCTCGGACGAAGACATTCGTTTCTCGCACGCTTTGAGCCCTCGAAGGTCTTCAGGCGCGAATCGGGCGGGACAAGGGCGAGCGAACTCGCCGCCCGCGCCATTTCAGCGCGCCAGCCGCTGCTGAATCGCATTCGCGTCAATCAGGACTCTCGAGACGAAGCGGCGCTCAATCCTTCGAACGCGCCTCGATCAGCCGGGCGGCGTAACGCGCCATCTGATCGACTTCGATATTGACGAGATCGCCGGCCCGCCGCTCGCCCCAGGTCGTGACCGCGAGCGTGTGCGGGATCAGCAAGACGGAGAAGACGTCGCCGTCGACGCTGTTGACGGTGAGCGAGGTCCCGTCGAGCGCCACCGAGCCTTTCTGCGCGATGAATTTGGCGAGCGCCGCCGGCGCGCGGATTTTGAACTCCGCCATGCCGGCGAAATCCTCCCGCGACAGGATTTCGGCGACCCCGTCGACATGGCCGCTGACCATATGGCCGCCGAGCTCGTCGCCGAGCCGGAGCGAGCGCTCGAGATTGAGTTTCGTTCCCTCGCGCCAGGCCTTGGCTGTAGTCAGCGCCAGCGTTTCGGCGGCGGCGTCGACCTCGATCGTCGCGCGATTGCCGGCGCGGCCGACCTGAACCACGGTCAGGCAAACGCCGGCATGCGCGACCGAGGCGCCGATGTCGACGGAGGCGGGATCGTATCCGCAGGCAATGCGAAGATGACGCAATTGGCCTTCGTCTTCGACATGAAGCACCTCGCCGACATCGCTGATAAGGCCGGTGAACATCTCAGAAAAGCCTTTCGTAGCGGCGCAATTCGTCGGCGCCGAAATGAGCGGTTTCGGCGAGCTTGTAAAGGGAGCGGTCCTCGAGCCGCGCCCGCGCGGCGCCGTTGAGCGCCGATAGGCCTTGACGGCCCAGCGGCTTCGGCGCGGTGAACAGCAGCGTCTCGTCAGTAAGGCCCGCAGCGATCAACGCGGAGCCGATCGTCGGGCCGCCCTCGCTGAAGACGCGCGCGACGCCGCGCTGCGCCAGCAAGCGCAAAGCCGCGGCGAGATCGATTCGGCCGGCCAAATCGATCTCGGTCCGGGCGATTTCGACGCCCGCCTCGGCCAACGCCGCGGCGTTCTGCGGCGGCGCGTCGGGTCCGGCAAGGACGAGGGTCGGATAATCGCGCGCGGTCGCGCCGAGACGCGAACGCGGCGGCAGGCGCAGCTGCGGATCGATGACGACCCGTAGCGGCTTGGCCGTCGCGCCGGGATAGCGCACGGTCAGAAGCGGATCGTCGTCGAGCGCCGTGCCGATCCCGATCATGATCGCATCGTGCATCGCGCGCAGGATCTGGACGCGGGCGTTCGCGGCTTCGCCGGTAATGGCGAGGCGCGGATCGTAACGCGCGCCGGCGGCGTAGCCGTCGGCGGTTTGCGCCAGTTTCAGCGTGACCGCCGGCCGACCCTGCGTGACGCGCAGGAAGTGGCCGACATGAGCCCGCTGCGCTTCTGCGGCGCCGACGCCGACCACGACATCGATTCCCGCCTGGCGCAGCTGGCGATGGCCCAGCCCCTTGGTGCGCGGATCGGGATCCTCCATAGCCGAGACGACGCGCGCCAGCCCCGCTTCGGCGATCGCCGAAGCGCAAGGCGAGCCCCGGCCTTGATGCGCGCACGGCTCCAAGGTCACGTAAATGGTCGCGCCTTTGGCCAATGGCCCGGCCTGATCGAGCGCATTGCGCTCGGCATGCGGCCGGCCGCCCGGCGAGGTGAAGCCGCGGCCGACCACGATTCCGTCTTTGACGATCAGCGCGCCGACGGCCGGATTCGGCGAGCAGCGGCCGAGACTGCGTCGCCCGAGCGACAGCGCGGCCTGCATGAAGCGTTCGTCCAGCGCGGCGAGGTCGGTCACTGCTGTTCGACGGGCGCTTTGCGTCCGTTGCCAGCCGGCTTCTGCGCGGGCCTTTCCGGCTCGACCTCGGCCGAAAGTTCGCCGACGATCGCGTTGAAATCGCGCGCTTCGCGGAAGTTGCGGTAGACCGAGGCGAAACGGACATAGGCGACGTCGTCGAGGCCCTTCAGGCCCTCCATCACCAGTTCGCCGATCCGGTCGGTCGGAATCTCGCCGTCGCCCTGGCTCTCGAGTTGACGGACGATGCCATTGACCAGCCGCTCGATCCGCTCGACCGCGACCGGACGCTTGCGCAGCGCCACCTCGACCGAGCGTTGCAGCTTGTCGCGATCGAAAGGCACGCGCCGTCCCGATTTCTTGACCACGGTCAGTTCGCGCAACTGCACGCGCTCGAACGTGGTGAACCGGCCGCCGCAATCGGGACAGACGCGGCGGCGACGGATCGAGGAGGAATCCTCGGTCGGCCGGGAATCCTTCACCTGCGTTTCAAGGCTGCCGCAATAAGGGCATCGCATCGGCTTTCGCTCCAGCTCCGCCCGCCCAGGCTTCGAGCAGGCCGCCGATCAATAGATCGGAAAACGCCGAGTCAATTCCGCCACGCCGGCGCGCACCCGCGCTTCGGTCGCAGCATTTCCCGATTCGCCCGCCTTGGCCAAGCCGTCCAGCGTCTCGACGATCAATTCGCCGACCCGACCGAATTCGGCGGTGCCGAGGCCGCGCGACGTCGCCGCGGGCGAGCCGAGGCGAATGCCGGAAGTGATCGTCGGCTTTTCCGTATCGAAAGGCACCCCGTTCTTGTTGACCGTGATATGCGCCCGCCCCAGCGCGGCCTCGGCCGCCTTGCCGGTCAAGCCTTTCGGGCGAAGATCGACCAGCATCAGATGGTTGTCCGTGCCGCCGGTGACAAGCGCATAGCCGCCGGCGAGGATCGGCGTCGCCAGCGCCTTGGCGTTGGCGACCACGGCTTGCGCATAATTCTTGAATTCCTGCGTCAGGGCCTCGCCGAAGGCGACCGCCTTGGCGGCGATCACATGCATCAGCGGTCCGCCCTGCAGGCCGGGAAAGATCGCCGAATTGATCTTCTTGGCGAGATCCTCGTCGTCAGTGAGGATCAGCCCGCCGCGCGGCCCGCGCAAAGTCTTGTGCGTCGTCGAGGTGACGACATGGGCGTGCGGGAACGGCGAAGGATGCGCGCCGCCTGCGACGAGGCCGGCGAAATGCGCCATGTCGACGACGAAATAGGCGCCGACCGCGTCGCAAATCTCTCTGAAGCGCTTGAAATCCCAGTGGCGGGCATAGGCGGAGCCGCCGGCGATAATCAGTTTCGGCTTGTGCTGATGGGCGAGCTTTTCGAGCCCGTCCATGTCGACGCGCTGCGTTTCGCGGTCGACCGTATAGGAGACCGGCTTGAACCACCGGCCCGACATGTTGACGGGCGAGCCATGCGTGAGGTGGCCGCCGGCGGCGAGGTCGAGGCCCATGAACCTGTCGCCCGGCTGCATCAGCGCCATGAACACGCCCTGATTGGCTTGGCTGCCGGAATTCGGCTGCACATTGGCGAACCGGCACGAAAACAGTTGGCAGGCGCGCTCGATCGCCAACTTCTCGGCGATGTCGACGAATTGGCAGCCGCCGTAATAGCGCCGGCCCGGATAGCCCTCGGCGTATTTGTTGGTCATGACCGAGCCTTGCGCCTCGAGCACGGCTCTCGAGACGATGTTCTCGGACGCGATCAGCTCGATCTCGTCGCGCTGGCGACCAAGCTCCAGGCCGATCGCTTTGGCGATTTCCGGATCGGCCTCGGCGAGCGGCGCGGAAAAGAAGGAATTGGAGCGAATGCGCCCGTCGGCGGGCGTCGCGACAGCAACGGTCATGGCTTGCCCTCAAAGGCCGGCGGCGATTCGTAAGACGCGCGATCGGCCGCCGGGCCGAGCCGCCCATAGCATGAGGCCCGGCCACGCGAAAAGCGCGAATCCGACGCAGAATAGCGCTCGTCCGCCGTCGGGTCAGTTAAACCTCAGCGTAAGATATGCTAAGGATATCGATCGTGGGATGAAAAATGACCCAAGTCATCATTGGACGCTGGGGAAAGAACCTGGCCATCCGTTTTCCGGCGGAGATTGTCAAAGCGGCCGGCCTCGATGACGGCCAAACGGTCGAAATCGTCCCTCAAAGGGACGAGCTGGTCATTCGCAAGCTTCCGCCGGAGCAAACCATCGAGACGATGTTCAGCGGCAAAAACCCGGAGGCGTGGCGCGCGCTCTATGGCGATGCTTTCGATTGGGGACCAGATCGCGGTCGCGAGCACGTCGGGGAATGAGCGCGGACGAATATCTGCCCGATGCCGGCGATCTCATTTGGACCGATTTCGACCCGACTATTGGCCGCGAGCAGGCCGGTCGCCGTCCGGCTTTGGTCATTTCGCCCGCAGCTTTCGCTCCGAACACAGGCTTTGTCATCGTCTGCCCGATCACGAGCCGTGTTCGACCGTTTCCGACCAGTGTTGTCTTGCCCGACGGATTGCCTATCGCTGGCGAAATTCTGCTGAGTCATCTACGCAGCATCGATTACGCGAGCGCGCCCGATCCGTGCGGTCGGCGCGAAAGCGCCGCCCGAAATCGCGCGTCAAGTCCGCGCGAAGCTCGCCGCTCTGATCACGATTTGAGCGAAACGGGAATCAGCGCAGCTTTTGCGGGTCGGTGAACACGACGAGGTCATTCTTGTCGACCCGGTCGAGCTTGGCGCGGGCCTCCTCGTCGAGCAGGTCGCGATCGACGGCGTCGGCGCGCATCAGGTCGACCTTGTGCTGCAGCGCCTTGTGCTCGTCCTGCAACGCAGTCAGCTGCGCCGTCAACGCGGTCATCTGCGCTTGGTAATGCGCCTTGGCGTGCAGGCCGCGATCGCCGATCGAGGCCTGGTAGACGAAGAATCCGCTGACGCCGCCCGAAACGAGATAAAAGACGATCGGCAGCAGGATGGCGCGCGCGCGCGTCTTGACGACCATGCTCGAATCTTGCCGCTAACGAAGTTAATTTTCGGTTCGCGACGCCATGGGAGAAAAAAGTATGAAGCCGTTTCTTTATCGCTTGCTGCCGCCGCGCCCGACTTTTGCGCTGGACATGACGGCGGACGAACGCGACGTCATGCAAAACCACAGCTCGTATCTGCGCGGCTTGGCGGCGAAGGGCGAGGCAATCGCTTTCGGGCCGGTGCTCGACCCGAAAGGCTCCTGGGGCGTCGGCATTTTCCAGGTCGAGAGCGAAGCGCGCATGAAGGAGATCGCGGGCGCCGACCCGGCGATCTTGAGCGGACGCGGCTTCGCCTACGAGATTCTTCCGATGGCGGCGTTGGTCACGGGCGCAGCCGCGACCAGTTGAGCGTCTCCGCTCTACTTGAGCGCCTTGATCGCGTCCCGCCCGGCGAAACGCCCCTGCTCGCCGAGCTCTTCCTCGATCCGGATGAGCTGGTTGTATTTGGCCAGGCGGTCGGAGCGGGCGAGCGAGCCGGTCTTGATCTGGCCGCAATTGGTCGCGACGGCGAGGTCGGCGATGGTGGAATCCTCGGTCTCGCCGGAGCGGTGCGACATCACCGCCGTGTAGCCGGCGCGGTGCGCCATGTCGACGGCGGCGAGCGTCTCGGTCAGCGAGCCGATCTGGTTGACCTTGACCAGGATCGAGTTGGCGACGCCGCGCATGACGCCTTCCTCGAGCCGCGCGACATTGGTGACGAAGAGATCGTCGCCGACCAGTTGGCGCTTCTTGCCGAGAAGATCGGTCAGGAGCCTCCAGCCGATCCAGTCGTCCTCAGCCATGCCGTCTTCGATCGTGGCGATCGGATAGGCGTCGGCGAGCTTGGCGAGATAATGGGCTTGCTCCTCGACCGACCGGGTCTTTCCCTCCCCCTCGTAAACATAGGCGCCGTTCTTGAAAAATTCCGTCGCGGCGCAATCGAGGCCGAGCATGAAATCCTGGCCCGGCTTGAAGCCGGCGCTCTCGATCGCCTTGAGGCAGAAATCGAGCGCCGCCTCGGCCGAGGGCAGATTCGGCGCGAAGCCGCCCTCGTCGCCGACATTAGTGTTATGGCCGGCCTTCTTGAGGGCGGCTTTCAGCGTATGAAAGACCTCCGCGCCCCAGCGCACGGCTTCGCGCAAGCTCGGCGCGCCGACCGGCAGGATCATGAATTCCTGGAAGTCGATCGGGTTGTCGGCATGGACGCCGCCATTGACGATGTTCATCATCGGCAACGGCAGGACCCGCGCTGTAGTTCCCCCGATATAGCGATAGAGCGGCAGGCCGCTGGCGTCGGCGGCCGCCTTGGCCACGGCGAGGGAGACGCCGAGGATGGCGTTGGCGCCGAGCTTGGATTTGTTGGCCGTACCGTCGAGCTTGATCATCGTCTCGTCGATCTTGACCTGCTCCTCCGCGTCGAGGCCGCTAAGCGCGTCGAACAGATCGCGGTTGACCGCCTCGACCGCGTGCAGCACGCCCTTGCCGCCGTACCGACCTTTGTCGCCGTCGCGCAGCTCGACCGCTTCATGCGCGCCGGTCGAAGCCCCTGAAGGAACGGCGGCCCTGCCCATCGATCCGTCTTCGAGCGTCACGTCGACCTCGACGGTCGGGTTGCCGCGGCTGTCGAGGATTTCCCGCGCGACGATGTCGACGATGGCGGTCATGCTGCTCTCCGGCTGGCGTGAATTGGCCGCGCTTTTACGCGAAGCGCCGAGGACAGAAAAGCCCCGCTCGATCGGTCCAAGGCCCAGAGTCGGGCGCCGCGATTTTAGGCGCCTGGCTTCATGCGCCCTACTAGAATGCAAGCTCAACGGCTGGTTTGGCGCGGGATTCCGCGGCCGAACGTGAATTAAAAAAAATTGCACAATTGGCTCGCATGAGCGCGTGACATTGCTCAAAATTTCTACTAGCGTCCCTGCCGCTACCGTAAAGGAGGCCGTCGCCAGTTCTGGCGGCGAGCGATGTCCAAGTCTGTGGGAGGACGGGGCGTAACACGTCTTGACTCGCAGGGCATGACTCCTGCGGCGCGTTTCAATCGAGGACGCGTAGAAAAGCGTTTACGCATGAGAGGACGGGTGCGAAGAGGCAAGGCTCGGCGCTAAGACCGGAGCCTTGCCTTTTTCTTTTCGGCCGGCGCGGCTGTCACCGCCCCACCGTCATTGCGAGCGGAGCGAAGCAATCCATTCATAGGGCGCGGTTCTATGAGTGGATTGCTTCGTCGCTTCGCTCCTCGCAATGACGTATCTTATCTTAGTACGATCAGCTCGCCGCGCATCCAGCCCTCCTTCGTACTCGCGCAGAACGGCTCGAGCCGCCCCTCGCCGATCGCCGCGCGCATCCCGGCCATCAAATCCTGATAGTACGCCAGATTGACCGCCGTCAGTCCCATCATCGCGAGAATCTCGCCGGCTTTGATCAAGTGATGCCAATAGGCGCGCGAATAGTCGCGCGCGGCGGGACAAGAGGATTCCGCGTCGATCGGCCGCGAATCTTCCGCGTAGCGCGCGTTGCGTAAATTCATGCGGCCGCGGCGGGTGAAAACCATGCCGTGCCGGCCGGCCCTAGTCGGCATGACGCAATCGAACATGTCGACGCCGCGTTTCACGCTCTCCATGAGATCGTCGGGCGTGCCGACGCCCATCAGATAGCGCGGCCGATCGTCGGGCATGTACGGCGCGACGATCTCGATTATTTCGAGCATGATCGCCTGCGGCTCGCCGACGGCGAGGCCGCCGATCGCGTAGCCGGGAAAATCCATGGCGGCGAGTTCGCGCGCGCTTTCTTTTCGCAACGTCGCGACCGCGCCGCCCTGGACGATGCCGAAAACCGCCCGGCCCGGCTGTGCGCCGAAGGCTTTCTTCGAACGCTCGGCCCATCGCAGGGACAGACGCATCGCCCGCGCCGCCTCCTCGTCCGAGCAAGGCAGCCGCACGCATTCGTCGAGCTGCATCTGGATGTCCGAGCCGAGCAGGCGCTGGATCTCCATCGAGCGCTCCGGCGTCAATTCGTGGCGCGCGCCGTCGATATGCGATTGGAAGACGACGCCGTTTTCGTCGAGCTTGCGCAGCTTGGCGAGCGACATGACCTGGAAGCCGCCCGAATCGGTGAGGATCGGATGCGGCCAGTTCATGAATTTATGCAGGCCGCCGAGTCTCGCGATGCGCTCCGCGCTCGGCCGCAGCATGAGATGGTACGTGTTGGCGAGCACGATGTCGGCGCCGAGCGCGCGCACCTCGCCCGGATACATCGCCTTGACGCTCGCGGCGGTGCCGACCGGCATGAAAGCCGGCGTGCGGATCGTTCCGCGCGGCGTCGAGATCGCGCCGCGTCGCGCCGCGCCGTCGCGCGCGTCGACGGCGAACGAGAAGGCCTCGCTCATGTTCGCCGGCCTTGGCCAAGCAGCAGGCAAGCGTCGCCATAGCTGTAGAAGCGATAGCCGGCTCCGATCGCGTGCGCATAGGCGCGCTTCATCGCCTCGAGGCCGCTGAACGCCGCGACCAGCATGAACAAGGTCGAGCGCGGCAAATGGAAATTGGTCATCAGCGCGTCGACGGCGCGAAAGCGATAGCCAGGCGCAATGAAAATCGACGTCTCGCCCGAAAACGGCGCGATGCGCCCGCTCTCGTCGGCGGCGCTTTCGAGCAGTCTGAGGCTGGTCGTGCCGACCGAGACGATCCGTCCGCCCTTGGCGCGCGTTTCGTTCAGCGCGGCCGCCGTCGCTTCGTCGATGCGCCCCGACTCGGCGTGCATCTTGTGGTCGTCCGTATCTTCGGCCTTGACCGGCAGGAACGTTCCCGCCCCGACATGCAGCGTGACGCGATGGATGGCCGCGCCTTTCGCCCGGACGCGGGCGACGAGATCGTCGGTGAAGTGCAGGCCCGCGGTCGGCGCGGCGACGGCGCCGGCCCTGTCGGCGAATATGGTCTGATAATCGCGCCGGTCGGCTTCGCTTGGCGGCCGCCGCGCCGCGATATAGGGCGGCAGCGGCGCTTGCCCCAAGCGCTCGATCGCCTCGTCGAGCGCAGCGCCGTGAAAGGCGAAAGCGAGCGTGACTTCGCCAGCCTCGCCTTTCTCCTCGACCTCGGCGTCGAGCGCGCCGAGCAGGCAGACCATGCTCTCGGCCGCTTCGCCGAAGCGTATGCGCTCGCCGACATTGAGCTTCTTGGCCGGTCTGACCAAAGCGCGCCACCGGCTGCCGTCGAGCCGTTTGATCAGCGTCGCTTCGATATGGGCGACGGCGTCGCCGCGCACCCTGATCCCGTCGAGCCGCGCCGCGATCACCTTGGTGTCGTTGACGACGAGCGCGTCGCCCGGCCGGATATAATCCGGCAGATCGGCGACGCCGCGATCGGCGAGCGCGCCATCCGCCCCGACGACGAGCATGCGCGCGGCATCGCGCGGATATGCCGGCCGAAGCGCGATGCGCTCGGGCGGAAGGTCGAAATCGAATTCGTCGACGCGCATCGGGGAAAGTACGAAGAAAGGCGGAAAACCCCTTCTCCCCGTGAAACGGGGAGAAGGTGGCGGCGAAGCCGCCGGATGAGGGGCAGCGCCGAGCTTGATGATGAGGGTTCGAGGGGGCGTACCTGTCGGTCCTGCGCAGCCCCTCATCCGGCCCTTCGGGCCACCTTCTCCCCGCCTTGCGGGGAGAAGGGGAGCGCGCGCCCTCAGCTCAGGCTCGCCTTGACGATCTTGTCGGGGTCCCTCACCGGCTCGCCGCGCTTGATCTTGTCGACATTCTCCATGCCCGAGACCACTTTGCCCCAGACCGTGTATTTGCGGTCGAGGAAGCGGGCGTCGTCGAAGCAGATGAAGAATTGCGAATTGGCCGAATCCGGATCATTGGCCCGGGCCATCGACGCGGTGCCGCGGACATGCGGCTCGGCGTTGAACTCGGCCTTGAGGTTCGGATATTGCGACCGGCCCGTTCCGGTGCCGTTCGGACAGCCGGTTTGGGCCATGAAACCCTCGATCACCCGGTGAAAGACGATCCCGTCATAGAAGCCTTCCGAGACCAGCCGCTTGATATGCGCGACATGGCCGGGCGCGAGGTCGGGACGCATTTCGATGACCACCGGACCTTTCGTCGTCTCGAGGGTCAGCGTGTTTCCTGCTTCGCTCATATGTCCTCATCCTTTCCGATTGGCGATGATCAAGCGGATCGCGAAAATCCGCCCCGCGATCGCCGCGCTGGGGTCGCCGGCGGCGGGCCAAGGCGCCGAGCTACAGAGCCTCGAGCGGCGCCGTTGCTCAGGCGGCCGCGCGAATAGGAATGCGCGGCGCGCCGATAACCGCGCCCCTTTGTTGTAGCTTGACCTTACCGTAACCTCGCCGGCGCCTTCAATCGCCGGCGGCTCCAATAAGCGTTTGTCCGAGCTGGCGCGACATCGCTGAGCCTCCGCGGCGCCTCGCCCTGGCGGGGCTCGTTCGGCGCCGTTCCCGCCCGAGCTGGCCTGCCAGCGCGCCGAAAGCCGCGAGCCCGGCGAGCCTCATTTCGCGTCGCTCGCCATCCGCATCGTGATGATCTTGTCAGGATCTGCAACGGCGCCGTTATTGGCCTCGGTCCCCTTCTTGATCTTGTCGACCACGTCCATGCCGGACGTCACCTCGCCGAAGACCGTATACTTGCCGTTAAGAAACGGCGCGTCGGCGAAACAGATGAAGAATTGGGAATTCGCCGAATTGGGATCGCTCGCCCGGGCCATTCCGACCGTGCCGCGCTTGAACGGCGTCTCGGTGAACTCGGCCGGGATATTCGGCAGGTCCGAGCCGCCCGCGCCGGTGCCGGTCGGGTCGCCAGTCTGGGCCATGAAGCCGGGAATGACCCGGTGGAAGACGATGCCGTCGTAGAATTTGCGCTTCACCAGCGTTTTGATCTGAGCCACGTGCTTTGGCGCGAGGTCCGGCCTGAGTTCGATGACGACCTTGCCGTATTTGGTGGTCAGGATGACGGTGTTGTCGTCCGCGGCCTTCGCCGAAAACGCGCCGGCGGCGAGGAGCGCGGCGAGCGGCAAGGCGAGCGCGGCGCGACGGCTCAGTGTCATGATCGACCTCTTAAAAGGGAAACGGGAACGCCCGAGGGCGGGCGGCTTGTAGCACGCGAGCGCGGCGGCGCAACCTCGAGCAGCGCGGGGCAATTTACCAAATTCGGAAGTTCGGCCGGCGCGCTCGCAAATGGCGGTCCGCTGGCGGGGGCTTTGCGCAATGGCCTTCAAGGCGACGCCTTCTGCGTCGGATTGAAACAGGGTTGCGCCAATGCCGCCCGTCCTATCCTTGGAAAAACGCCGGACGCCGTCCGACGGCGTCGCGCTCCTGCTCTGGGGCGCGTTGGTCGGAGCGCTGTTCTTCGGCGTGGCCGCTTTCGCCTGGGTCGCTTGGGCGCTCTGGTCGATTTGACCGACCGCGCGCGGCCGGCGCGCTCGCCGGGAAAGCAAGCGCCCTTGACGAGGCTTCCCGAGCCCGGCAATCAGGCCGCCAGGGCGCTTCGGCCGAGGGGACGCGAAACGGTTGCACAAATTTATTAAACGCCTGCGCGATGCTCTTGATTATGCAGCCTTTCGCCTCCTTGCGGCATTTTTCGGAAGCCTGCCGGTCGAAATCGCTTCGAGCCTGTCAGGCGCCTCCTGGCGTTTGATCGCCCCGCTGCTTGGGCGACACAAACGCGCGCTCGACAATCTCGCGGTCGCCTTTCCCGAGAAGAGCCTGGCGGAACGGGAACGGATCGCCCGCGCCATGTGGGACAATCTCGGCCGCGCCTTCGCGGAATTCTTCCATCTCGACGAGGTCGCCGCCGAGAGCCGGCTCGCTCTCGAGCCGACGCCGGATTTGGCGGCGCTTCGCGCCGCCTCCCCGAACGCCGTCGTCTGCGGCCTGCATATGGGCAATTGGGAAATCGTGGTGGTCGCTGTTTTGCGCTGCGGCTACAAGCCGGCCGGAATCTACCGGCAAATCTCCAATCCGCGCGTCGACGATTACGTCCGGCGCATTCGCGCTCCGCTTTATCCCGGCGGCCTGTTCGCCAAGTCCTCGCGCGCCGCCGTGCAATTGATGCGCTACGCCAAGAGCGGCGGTTGCGCCGCCTTTCTCGCCGACCAGCGCGAAGGCCGCGGCGCCGTGGTTCCGTTCTTCGGCCGGCCGGCGCCCTCGCCTTCCTTCCCGGCGCTGATCGCCGAGACGCACGATCTGCCGCTCTTCGTCGCGAGGGTGAAACGCCAAAAAGGCGCCCGCTTTTCGATCCGGGTCGAGCAGGTGCCGCTGCGCCGTACCGGAGACCGCGACGCCGACGTCCTGGCGACGACCGCCGCCCTCCAGGCGACCTGCGAGCGCTTCATTCGCGAGGCGCCGGAACAGTGGATGTGGGCGCATCGGCGCTGGGCGTGAGGCTCCCGTTTCGGCCCGCGGCATGCGATGAAGGGGGGATGCGTCATTCTCGCTGAGCGGGATCAAAGAACGGCGGCGCGGCGGGCGACTCAGCTGGATTCCCGCTTTCCGCGGGAATGACAGAAAGACGGAGCGGTTGGAGGGGTCTTTGCTGCGCATTGCGACTTGGAACGTCAATTCGATCCGCCAAAGGCTGAGCCACCTCCTCGATTACCTCAAAGAGGCGAAGCCCGACGCGGTTTGCCTGCAGGAAACCAAATGCCTCGACGACGCCTTTCCGCGGCTCGAGATCGAGGATCTCGGCTACAATGTCGCCAGCCATGGCCAGAAAGGCTTTAACGGCGTCGCCATCCTGGCCAAGCGCCCGTTCGAGACCAAGCCCGGTCTGCCCGGCGATCCGAACGACGAGCAGGCCCGCTACATCGAAGCCGAATTGTCGACGGACAAAGGCGCGGTCCGCCTCGCCTCGATCTATCTGCCCAACGGCAATCCGGCGGGCAGCGAAAAATACCCCTATAAGCTCGCCTTCATGGATCGCCTGATCGCCCATGCCAGACGCCTGCTTGCGTTGGAGGAGCCGCTGATCCTGGCCGGCGATTATAATGTGATCCCCGAGCCGCGCGACGCCGCCAAGCCCGAGCAGTGGCTCGACGACGCTTTGTTCTTACCGCAGACGCGTGCCAAGTTCCGAGAACTCTTGAATCTCGGCTTGACCGACGCCTTGCGCGCGACCACCGATTCCGGCGGGCTCTATACGTTTTGGGATTTCAAGACCTTCGGCTGGCAGAGGAACAACGGCATCCGCATCGATCATTTGCTGCTGTCGCCGCAAGCCGCCGATCGGCTGGCGAGCGTCGCGATCGACAAGGAAATGCGCGGCCGCGATAAAGCCTCCGACCATACGCCGATCCGCATCGATCTCGATCTGTGACAGCGTCCAATCGCTGGTCGGCCCGCTGGCGGCATGCGCAAAAGTCGCGCATGCCGCCGGGACGCGCGCCGAGTTCATGCAAATGGCCTGGTCATGAAGCAATCGCCGGCTGGCCGCGCCACAATTGGCCCAACTTCAGGCCATTGCGCTCACGTTGGCGCTTTTGTCGTCAGGCGACGGCGTCGTCAGCAACGAGGCGCGTTCGATCGAGGCTCTTGGCGAGGATTAGCGTCGGCGGGCGCCACGGCATATCGCGCCAAAAGGCGGGCGGCGCATCGAAGCTCGCGGCGGGCTGGGAAAACGGCGCGGCTTCCGATAGGTTAAGCGGATCGGATTTCAGGGCTCTTCCGATGTTGATCGTCGCGACCTTGCTCTATTTTCTGCCGACCGTCATCGCCCTGGCCCGCGGCCATTTGTCGACCCTGGCCATCTTCGTGCTCAACCTGTTCCTGGGTTGGACGCTGCTCGGCTGGCTGATCGCGCTGATCTGGTCCTTCTCCGGCTTTACCGCGGCGAATTACACCCGGATCGAGCCCCAGATCGTCGGGCCGGACGGCCGCATTATCGCGCGGCGGTCAGGCGGTTCGCTCTGGATCGTGCTGATCCTGATCCTCGTCGCTGTCGCCATTGTCGACAAGCAGCGGCATTTCCGCGATCTGCGGTCGTTCGAGAATCCGTTCCCCGCCGAGGACGGCGTCCGCCTGTAGGCCTGTCAGTCCCGCGAACTCACCACATGTCCAGCGCGACCCGCGCCTCGTCCGACATCCGGCTTTGATCCCAGGGCGGATCGAAGACCATATTGACCTTGACGCCGGAGACGCCGTTCACAGCGCCAACTGCATTTTCGACCCAACCCGGCATTTCGCCGGCGACCGGGCAAGCGGGGGCGGTCAGGGTCATGTCGATTGTCACGAAGCGGTCATCGTCGATATCGATCGAATAGACCAGCCCAAGCTCGTAGATATCGGCGGGAATTTCAGGATCGTAAACCGTCTTGAGGGCGGCGACGATGTCGTCGGTCAGGCGCCGCAGCTCCTCCGGCGCAATCGACGAGGCGGTCTCGATCGCCGGCTTGTTGGCTTGGGCTTCCATAGCCGCGCTGTCGTTCACGACAGAACTCCTTAAGCGAATAGCCGCCGCGCGTGCTCGAGCGCCTCCGCCAGCGCGTCGACCTCCGCCCGGGTATTGTAAAGGCCGAACGAGGCGCGGCAAGTCGAGGTCACGCCGAAGCGGGCGAGCAGCGGCATGGCGCAATGCGTGCCGGCCCTGACCGCAACGCCGTAACGGTCGATGATCGTGGCGACGTCATGGGCGTGCGCGCCCTCCATGACGAAGGAGACGATCGGCCCCTTGCCCTTGGCGTGGCCGATGATCCTCAGCGAATTGATCGCGCCGAGGCGCTCATGCGCATAGGCGCGCAACTCGTCCTCATGCGCCCTGATTCGGGCGCGGCCGACGGCCTCGACATAGTCGAGCGCGGCCCCGAGCCCGATCGCCTGCACGATCGGCGGCGTGCCCGCCTCGAAGCGATGCGGCGGCTCGTTATAGGTGACGAGATCGCGCGCGACTTCGCCGATCATCTCGCCGCCGCCATTGAAAGGCGGCAGCTTCTCCAGCCATTCGCGCTTGCCGTAGAGGACGCCGATCCCGGTCGGGCCATAGACCTTGTGGCCTGTAAAGACATAGAAATCGACGTCGAGATCGCGCACGTCGACATCGAGATGCACCGCGCCCTGCGAGCCGTCGACCAGCACCGGAATCCCTCGCTCATGGGCGATGCGGACGATCTCCTTGATCGGCGTGACCGTGCCGAGCACGTTCGACATATGGGTGATGGCGACGATTTTCGTGCGTTCGGTGAGCGCGCGCTCGAAATTCTCGAGCGAGAACGAGCCGTCGTCTCCGATCTCGATCCATTTCAGCGCCGCGCCCTTGCGCTCGCGATGGAAATGCCAGGGCACGATATTGGAATGGTGCTCCATGACCGAGAGCGCGATTTCGTCGCCCGCTTTGATGTGATCGAGTCCGAACGAAGCGGCGACGAGGTTGATCGCCTCGGTGGCGTTGCGGGTGAAGACAATTTCCTCGTGCGAGGCGGCGTTCAAGAAGCGCCGCACGGTCTCGCGCGCCGCCTCGTAGCCCTCGGTCGCGGCGTTGGCGAGATAATGCAAGCCACGATGGACGTTGGAATATTCATGCTCGTAGGCGTAGCGCAGGCGATCGAGGACCTGCCGCGGCTTTTGCGCCGAGGCGGCGTTGTCGAGATAGGCGAGCGGCTTGCCATAGGGGCGCTCGGCGAGGATCGGGAAGTCCGCCCGTAGGGCGTCGACGTCGTATGGCGCGGCGATCTTTTGCGCGATGCTCATGGCTTTGCCTCGGCGCGGTCGGCGAGCCATTTCCGGGCCTTGCCGCGCAAAATTTCACGCATCGCTTCATCGCCGACGCGCTCGATCGCCTCGAAGCCGAAAGCTTCGAGCAGCATCGCTTCGGCTTCGGCTTCAGGAATGCCGCGCGCGCGCAGATAGAACAATTGCTCCCGGTCAAGCGCGCCGACCGTCGCGCCATGGCCGCAAACAACGTCGTCGGCGAAGATTTCGAGTTCGGGCTTGTTGTTCATCACCGCCGCGGGCGACAGCAAAATCGCCTGGCTCTTCATGCCGCCGTCGGTCTTCTGCGCGCCGGGCTCGACGACGACTTTGCCCTGATAGACGCCGGTCGCCTCGTCGGCGACGACATGCTTGAAGAATTCGCGGCTCTCGCCATGCGGCGCGACATGATCGACGAGCAAGGTCGTATCGGCGTGGCGCCGCCCGCCGAGCAGCGACAGGCCGTTCAGCGCGAGCTTGGCGTTCTCGCCGACGAGCGTTGCGAAAATCTGCCGGCGGACGAGTTCGCCGCCCGAGATGAAGCCGAAGGCGGAGAGCGAAGCGCCTTGGCTCAGCTTCGCGACCAAGCTTTCGAGATGCAGCGCCGCCTCGCCTTCAACGACGGCGACATGCTCGACCTTCGCGTCGGCGCCGATGTCGAGAATCGTCGCCGCGTTGCGCTGGTCGCCCGCTTTTCCCTCGAAATATTCGACGATCGTCGCCTTGGCGCCGGCGCCGATTTCGACCGCCACGCGCGAAGCGATCGAACGCGCATCGCGCTCGCTCCCCCAATGGCGGATTTCGATCGGCGCAGAAAGCTTCGCATGCGGGGCGATCCGGATGACCGCGCCGCCCTGCGCCAGCGCGCCGTTCAGCGCCAGAACCGCGTCGACATTGGCGCCGAGATCGGGCGCAGCGGCCCGCCCAGCCCGCGCGTCCTCGCCAAGCGAGACGATGCTGACGCCTTCCGACGGCGGCGAACCCAGATTGGCGACGAGACGGCCGTCGAGAATGACGAAATGCGTCACGTCGGCGACCAGCGAAGAGACCCGGGCCCGCGCCTTCCGGACCGCAGCGTCGTCAGGCGCGTCGGCGGGCGGCGCGATCTTGGTCAGCCGCTGGCGCAAATCCGTGTAGTGCCAGGCCTCGTCGCGCCGGGTCGGGAGACCTTTGGCCGAGAATGCGCGGAAGGCCGCTTCGCGTTCGGGCAGCGGCAAAGCGCCCTGCCCGGCGGAGAACTGCTCGGCGAGCGCGCTTTCCGCGGGGGTGCGGGCGGCGGCGAGCGGGTGAGCGGTCATGATCGCCTCACGCCGCCGCTTCGGCGTAGTCGCGGTAGCCGTTGCGCTCCAGTTCGAGCGCCAGATCCGGCCCGCCGCTGCGGACGATCTTGCCGCGCGCCATGACATGCACCGTGTCCGGCTTGATGTGATTGAGCAGGCGCTGATAGTGCGTGATGACGAGGAACGCGCGCTTGGGATCGCGCAAGGCGTTCACCCCCTCGGCGACCACGCGCAGCGCGTCGATGTCGAGGCCCGAATCGGTCTCGTCCATGATCGCGAGGCGCGGCTCGAGCAGCGCCATCTGCAAGATTTCCATCCGCTTCTTCTCGCCGCCCGAAAAGCCGACATTGAGCGGCCGCTTCAGCATGTCCTGATCGATCTTCAACCGCTCGGCGGCCGCGCGCACCCGGCGCATGAAATCGGCCGTGGTCGGCTCCTTCTCGCCGCGTTGGCGCGCCAGCGCGGTCAGCGCCGATTTCAGGAAGGTCATCGTGGCGACGCCGGGTATCTCGATCGGATACTGGAAGGCGAGGAACAGGCCCTTGGCCGCGCGCTCGTCCGGCGAGAGTTCGAGAATGTTCTCGCCGTCGAGCAGGATTTCGCCGCCGGTGACTTCGTAATCCTCCTTGCCGGCGATGACATAGGACAGCGTCGACTTGCCGGAGCCGTTCGGTCCCATGATCGCGGCGACCTCGCCGGCTTTCACGGTCAGATCGAGACCGTCGAGGATCGGCCTGCCGTGGATTTCGACGCGAAGGTTTTTGACTTCAAGCATTCTCTTCTCTCGTAATCTTTCAAATCACCTGACGAAGATCTCTTCGGCCGTGAACGTACCTGACGATTTCAACGTGAGCCTCGGCAACTCGATAAAGGATCAAATAGCTTCCGGAAGGAAGGTATCGAAGATCGGGAGCAATATCGGAGCGTTTGCGCCCAATCTCGGGATACCACGACAGCAACTTGGTCTTTCTCTCCAATTCATCGAGGACTCGATCCGCAGCCTTCGGGTCATCCTTCGCTATATGCCGCCATATCTCGATGAGGTCTTGCTCAGCCTGACGAGTACGGAGCGCGCGCACAAAAATTATTCGCGCACGAAGCCGCGCCGCGCCTCTTGCTTAATGTCGTCGATGGACATGCTTCTGCCTGGGCCGCTCTCGACGCCTTCACGCCAGAGGCGCCGCAACTCCGCGGCGTCGAGAGAATCATCGAGACGCCGGCCGGCGCTCCATGCGGCGACGGCGGCGGCGATGGCGTCGCCAGCAGAAGCATACTCGCCGGCGTCGACAGCAGCAGCAACCTCTGCGTCCAGCTCTTCCGGAAGCGTGACCTGAACGGTTCTGACCATCACCCGACGCTCCCCTCGAGCGAGATCGCGATCAGCTTCTGCGCTTCGACCGCGAACTCCATCGGTAGTTGCTGCAGCACGTCGCGGACGAAGCCATTGACGATCACCGCCCGCGCCTCTTCTTCCGAGAGGCCGCGCTGCTGGCAATAGAAGAGCTGGTCTTCCGAAATCTTGGACGTGGTAGCCTCGTGCTCGAACGTCGCCGACGAATTCTTCGCCTCGATATAGGGCACGGTATGGGCGCCGCATTTGTCGCCGATCAGCAGCGAATCGCAATTGGTGAAATTGCGCGCGCCGGTCGCCAGGCGGTGCGCCGAGACCTGTCCGCGATAGGTGTTCTGCGACTGGCCCGCGGCGATGCCCTTGGAGATGATCCGGCTGGTCGTGTTCTTTCCGAGATGGATCATCTTGGTGCCGCTATCAACCTGCTGATGGCCGTTCGAAATCGCGATCGAATAGAATTCGCCGCGCGAATTGTCGCCGCGCAGGATGCAGGAGGGATATTTCCAGGTGATCGCCGAGCCGGTCTCGACCTGCGTCCAGGAAATCTTGGAACGCGGGCCGCGGCAATCGCCGCGCTTGGTGACGAAGTTGAAGACGCCGCCTCTGCCCTGAGCGTCGCCGGGGAACCAGTTCTGCACGGTCGAATATTTGATCTCGGCGTCGTCGAGCGCCACCAGCTCGACCACCGCCGCGTGGAGCTGGTTCTCGTCGCGCTTGGGCGCCGTGCAGCCTTCGAGATAGCTGACATAGGCGCCCTTGTCGGCGATGATCAGCGTGCGCTCGAACTGGCCGGTATTGCGCTCGTTGATGCGGAAATAGGTCGACAGCTCCATCGGGCAGCGCACGCCGGGCGGCACATAGACGAAGGACCCGTCCGAGAACACGGCCGAATTCAAGGTCGCGAAGAAATTGTCGGAGGTCGGCACGACCGAGCCGAGATATTTCCTGACCAGATCGGGATGGGTCTGCACGGCTTCGGAAATCGGGCAGAAGATCACGCCCGCCTTGGCGAGCTCCTTCTTGAACGTCGTCGCCACCGAGACGGAGTCGAACACCGCGTCGACCGCGACGCGCGGCTTCTCGACGCCGGCCAGGACTTCCTGCTCGCGCAGCGGAATGCCTAGCTTCTCATAAGTGCGCAGCAGTTCGGGATCGACCTCGTCGAGCGAGCGCGGCCCCGCCATCCGCTTGGGCGCGGCGTAATAGTAGAGCTCTTGATAATCGATCGGCGGATATTTGACGCGGGCCCATTTAGGCTCTTCCATCGTCAGCCAACGCCGATAGGCTTCGAGCCGCCATTCCGTCAGCCATTCCGGCTCGCCCTTCTTGGCCGAAATGAAGCGGACGATGTCTTCGTTCAGGCCCTTCGGCGCCTTTTCGGATTCGATCTCCGTGACGAAGCCGTATTTATACTCGCCGACATCGATCGAACGAACCTTGTCGACCGTCTCTTGGACCGCCGCCATCAAAACTCTCCTCGCCTTGGCGGTTTCAAGGACCGCCGGTGGGAATTGACCAATTTACCGGACCGCTCGCCTCAAGCCTCCGGGCTATGACAGACTGCCTCTATATTGTGTCCGTTGGGGTCGATTACAAACGCGCCGTAATAATTCGGGTGGTAATTCGGGCGCAAGCCGGGCGCGCCATTATCCTTGCCGCCAGCGGCGAGCGCCGCCTCGTGGAAGGCTCTGACTTCAGCGCGATTTTTCGCCGCGAAGGCGAGATGCATTCGCGTCGTCGGCCGATCGCCGATTCCGACCCAGAATTGCGGCCGCCCGTCGCGGCCGAAGCCGACGAAATCCTCCCCCTGCATGACCACGCCGACGCCCAGCGCAGCCAAAGCCCTCTCGTAAAAGGCTTTGCTCTTCGGGAAATCCACGACGGCGAAACCCATGTGATCGAACATTGTTCGTTTCATCCTTCCGCTCAGGCGGCGTTCCGGCCACGCCGCATCGGCGCCAGAATGCGGCCGAAAGCCTCGCCGAAACGCGCGACCTCTTCTTCCGTGGAGGCCCAGCCGAGACTGAGCCGCACGGCGCCCGCGGCAAGACCGGGCTCGACGCCCATGGCGGTCAGCACATGCGAACGCGCGACCTTGCCCGAGGAGCAGGCCGAGCCGGACGAGACGGCGAAGCCGGCGAGATCGAGGCCGATCACCAGCGTCTCGGCGCCGACGCCGGGAACAGCGAAGCAAAGCGTGTTGGGCAGCCGGGCGGCGCCGGCCCCGAAGACGACCGCGTCGGGCGCCGCCTCCAGAACATGGCGCTCCAGCGCGTCGCGTAGGGCGGCGAGCCGCGCCGCCTCCGCGTCGATCTCGCTCTGCGCCGCCAGCGCCGCGGCGCCGAAGCCGGCGATCGCCGCCACATTTTCCGTGCCTGCTCTAAGGCCGCGCTCCTGGCCGCCGCCGCGCAGCAGCGGGTCGGCGATGCGCAGCGCCTCCGACGCCGCGACCAGCGCCCCCGCTCCTTTCGGGCCGCCGAGTTTATGGGCCGAGAGCAGCAGAAAATCCACGCCGAGCCCAGTGAAATCGCATCGGCCGCGGCCAGCGAGCTGCACGGCGTCGCAGATCAAGACGCCGTCGGCTTCGTGAACCAAGGCCGCGGCCTCGGCGACGGGCTGAAGGATTCCGGTCTCGTTATTTGCGGCCTGGAGCGCCAGAGCGGCGCGGCCGCCGGCCCGTCCGAGGGCGGCTTTGAGCGCGTCGAGATCGATGCGGCCTTTGGCGTCGAGCGGAGCGGTTTCGACCGATTCCGGCGCGAAACGATGGCCGCGCAGCACGCAGGCGTGCTCGCCGCCCGAGACGATCAACCGCGCCAGCGGGCCCCGAGCCCCGCCCGATTCGATCTGCGGCGTCAGCGCCAGATTGGCCGCCTCGGTGCCGCTCGCCGCGAATGTGACGTTTCGCGGTCGCCCGCCGACCAGCGCGGCGACCTCGGCGCGCGCGGTTTCAAGCGCCAGGCGGGCCGCTCGCCCTTCTGAGTGAACAGATGAAGGATTCCCGATAAGCTCAAGCGCAGCCGCCATTTTCTCGCGCGCCGTCGGCCGCAACGGCGCGGTTGCGTTGTAGTCGAAATAGATGCGCTCGCGCTCCTTCATTCGCTTTGTCCAAATCTCGTTGAACGGCCCGGCCGGCGCGCCTTATTCCCGCGCCACAGGCGGCGGCGCCGTCGCTTTATCCTTGCATTCGCCCGAGCGAACCGTGTTAGAAGGCGCCTTCTGAAATTGGATTTCGCCGGTCGGCGATCTTGCGCAATCTCGGCCTCGCCCGCACATAAGCTGTTAGAATTATTCTAACAGCTTGCGCCGGGCGCGAAAAGCGCGATTTAAGGTCGCCGCCGCGTTTGCCGGGCGCGCCAGCGCCGCGGCCCGGAGGCCCATATGCCCGAAGTCATTTTCAACGGTCCGGCCGGTCGGCTCGAGGGCCGTTTTCACCCCGCCAAGCAACGCGGCGCGCCGATCGCGATCGTGCTGCATCCGCACCCGCAATTTGGCGGCACGATGAACAATCAGATCGTGTATAATTTATATTACGCTTTCGCCGAGCGCGGCTTTTCGGTTCTGCGGTTCAATTTCCGCGGCGTCGGGCGCTCGCAGGGCTCGTTCGATCACGGCCAGGGCGAGCTCTCCGACGCCGCCGCGGCTTTGGATTGGGCCCAGTCGATCAGCCCGGAAGCCCGCGCCTGCTGGATCGCCGGCGTCTCGTTCGGCGCCTGGATCGGCATGCAGCTGTTGATGCGGCGGCCGGAGATCGAGGGCTTCATCTCGATCGCCCCGCCCGCCAGCCGCTTCGATTTCTCGTTCCTCGCGCCCTGCCCGTCTTCGGGCCTATTCGTTCACGGCGATCGCGACCGGGTCGCGCCGCCGAAGGAGGTGCAAGGCTTGATCGAGAAGCTGAAGACGCAAAAAGGCATCGTCATCGAGCACGCCGTCATCGAAGGCGCGAACCATTTCTTCGAGAATTGCGTCGACAATCTCATCGCGACGGTCGGCGCCTATCTCGACAAGCGCCTCGGCATGCCCAAACATGCGCCGACGCCCCAACGCAAGGAGCGCGGCAAGGCTGCGGGGGGCCAGGTTTGAGCGCTCGGCGGGAGCGAGCGAGACCCTACCGCTCATGGACGACTAAATGGATTTGATCGCGTCGACCGACGTTCTCGCCGCAGCCTGCAAGCGCCTCGCCCGTCACCCTTTCGTCACCGTCGATACGGAGTTCCACCGGGAGACGACCTTCTGGCCGCAACTCTGCGTCGTGCAGGTCGCCTCGGACGAAGAGGCGCTGGTGATCGACGCGCTCTCCCCCGAGATCGACCTTTCGCCCTTTTTCGAGCTGATGGCCGACGAAAGCGTGGTGAAAGTCTTCCATGCCGCGCGGCAAGACGTCGAAACGATCTGGAATCTCGCCAAGATCATTCCCAAGCCGATGTTCGACACCCAGGTCGCCGCCATGGTCTGCGGCTATGGCGACCAGGCTTCCTATGGCGAGCTCGTTCAATCGATCTGTCGCGTCTCGCTCGACAAGTCCTCGCGTTTCACCGACTGGGCGCGCCGCCCGCTGGCCAAGGCGCAGGTCGACTACGCCATCGCCGACGTCACCCATCTGCGCGACATCTATCGCGCCCTCCTCGTCAAGCTCGAGAAGTCCGGCCGCCTCGCTTGGCTGGAGGACGAGATGAAGGTCCTCACCTCGCCGGACACGTACGAGCAGCATCCCGAACGCGCCTGGGAGCGGTTCAAGAACCGCGTCCGCAAGCCGCGCGACCTCGCCGTCATGATGGAGCTTGCCGCCTGGCGCGAGAACGAGGCGCAAACCCGCGACGTGCCGCGCTCGCGCGTCTTGAAGGACGACGCGCTCGTCGAAATCGCGCTGGCTGCGCCGCGCAGCCCGGAGGCTCTCGCCAATTTGCGCGCCTTTCCGCGCGGCATGGAGCGCGCCAAGGCGAGCGCGGACATTCTCGCCGCGGTCGAGCGCGGCCTGGCGCGCGATCCGAAGACGTTGCCCAAGATCGAACGCGAGCGAAAGGGCTCGCGCGGCTCGGCGGCGACGGTGGAGTTGCTCAAAGTGCTGCTTCGCCAGGTTTGCGATCAGAGCGGCGTCGCCGCCAAGATGATCGCGACCGTGGACGACCTCGAAATGATCGCCGCCGACGATCGCGCCGATATCGCCGCGCTCAAGGGCTGGCGCCGCAAACTGTTCGGCGCCCTCGCTTTGGAGCTCAAGCGAGGCCGCCTGGCTTTGACCGTCGAAGACGGCAAAGTCGTCACGCTCGAATGGCGCGACGCCGAGGAGCCCGAGCGGGAAGCGGCGGCTGGGCGAAGTGAGGCCAGTCTCGGCCGGCGCGACGTTGCCGCCGGCGGACATTGATCTATAGGATGGATTGCGCGCGCCGTCGGGCGCGCGTCGACGGGTTGGGAATCGCCGGCCAGAGACTATTCGCATCGCCGCGAAGGGCAAGCGCCGGCGCAAGCGGAGCTCTGCGCCGTGAGGGGGGCTTCATGAGCAATCGGACTTGGTACATCGCGATCGACGGCAAGCAGGCCGGGCCCTATCCGGAAGATCAATTCCTCGAATTCATCGCCAACGGCCAGGTCGACCGCAACTCGCTGGTCTGGAGCGAAGGCATGAGCGCCTGGCAGAGGGCGGGCTATGTGCCGGGCCTGTTCGCGCCGGCTCAACCGCCGGTCGCCGCGCCGGCGCCGCGGCGACCGGGGGCCTTTCAGCCCCCCGGCGCGGTCGCTCCGACCTATGACGGCGACGCCGGTCCTGAGGATCGTCTCGACGCCGAATTCAGCGCCCTGCCGCTTTTCGGCCGCGCCCTGCTTTATGCGATCGGCATGGCGCTCGTTGTCACCGCGCCCTGGGCGGCGACGAGCTTTTACCGCTGGGTCGTCGCGCGCATCCGCGTTCCGGGCCGGCCCGGCCTCGCCTTCGAGGGCAAGCCGGGCGATATCTGGTGGGTCTTCGTGCTGATCGGTTTGCCCGGGATCGGCGGATTTTTCGCGCTGTTCCTGACCGTGACGGCGATCCGCTGGGTCGTCTCGAACCTTTCGTCCGAGGGACGCCGCCTTCCCCTGACCTTCACGGGCGGGGTCTGGGCCTATATCGGCTGGGTCCTGCTCTTCGTGGTCTCGATCTACACCGTCATCGGCTGGGCGTGGGTCGTCGCCGCCGCGATGCGCTGGTTCTGCCGCAACATTCACGGGACCACGCGGGCGGTGTCCTTCGTCGGCGGCGGCTGGCAGATTCTCTGGCGGACAGTGGTCGTCAGCCTCGCCTCGGCCTTGATCATCCCGATCCCGTGGATGATGCGGTGGTACTATCGCTGGTACGCATCGCAGGTCGCGATCGGATGAGTTTCGGCGGCGACGCGCCCGGCTGCGGGCGAGCCCGTTCGAAGAGCTCGGCTCGGTCGCAGCCGCCTAGTCGAGCCTCGCCAGCGGTTCGCCGATCGCGACGCCAAACGAATCGGCGTGCGCGGCGCCCCAATCGTAAAGCGCGGCGAGCACGCTCCGCAACGATTCGCCGCGCGCGGTCAGGACATAGACTTCGGCGTTTTTCTTCTTTCGTCCTTTCTCCTTCTTGATCAGCCCGGCCTCCGTCAGATCGCGCAAGCGCTCGGCTCCAAAGGCGCGTCGTCGACAAAGCGCCCTTTTTTCGCCGCGTCCTGGCCAAGTCGAAGCGATCATCCCTCAAAGAGGCCCGGCTTTACGCCTGGTTACGTCGTAAGCGCCGCGCGAGCGTCTTGCAGGTCAGGAAGCTCGAACCCTTCGACAAATCCCTCGTACACTTTCGCGAGCTGCCGCTTTGCTTCAAGACTCTTGCCTCCACTGCCCCAAAGTCGGCTGAAGCTCGTGGCGATCCGCAGCTCGAGCGACTTGGCGCCCTGCTGGCCTGCAATCAGAAGGGCCTTTTCAAAATAGTCCCCAGCGATCTTCAGTCGCTCAGGATCTACTGATCGAGCGGAGCCCTGAAGAGTTATCTCGCCCTTCAGCCTACAGATTTCCGCCTCGTACCAAGCTTCGCCCGTATTGCAAACCGCCGCTTCTGCTTCGTCCAACAGCCGGCAGGCCTCGTCTCCCTGCCCCGTGGCCGCAAGCACGCGCGCCATAAGCGCAAGATAGTACGGCCGCATGATGCCTGCGCCCGTGGATTGATAGCCGGCTAGGCCCTGTCGCATTTGTTTCACGCCTTCATCGACGTTGCCGGCGGCGCTCAATGCCCAGCCTCGCAAGATCATTCCGGTGAGCAGCCAAAACACAAACTCGCGCTCGGAGGAGATGGCGATAGCGGCGCTTGCGTCCCTTTCCACGACATTCCGATCCTGGACGAGCTGATGGATCCAGGCCGAGAAATCAAGCGCGGCGGCCAGGCTATAAGGATGCGACAATTCTCGCGCCAAAGCCAAAGCTTCCTCGTTCCTTTTTAGCGCCTGCTCAGGAAACCCAAGGAACCAGAGACAAAAAGCGGCCTGAGAACGGCAGACGACGCCAGAGTCCTGTCCATAGACGTAGGCCAAGGACGCGTGTTTCTCACGGTCGTAAAGATTGACCGCCTGATCCAGTTCGTGAAGGGCCGACGCATGCTGTCCGAGAGACGACAGGGTGACGCCCATCGCGTGATGCGCCAGCAAGCGCAGGCTGGATTCGCCCGCGACCTCCGCGATGCGTCGACATTGCGCCGCCAATTCCCGCGCAGCCTGGTGCTCGGCGCGTGCTGTGTAGAAGACCCAAAGCCCCCAGAGGACGGGAAAGAGTTGCGGCGCCTCGCCGACAGCTTCGCATATCGCGCGAGCGCGCGCGTAAACCTTTCCTACTTCCGGAGAAGCGAAGCCCTTGGTGGCAATCAGGGGGATTCCTAACGTTATGAGAATCGCCAGCTCTTGCTGGATGCGCTCTGGATTCTCCGGCAACGCCTTGAGCAGCTCTTGAGCCTTCGTCAAATGGGCTATCGCTTCGATATTGGCCGACCTCCGCATCGCCTTGTCGGCCGCGGCCCGCCAGAAGGGAATTGCGATTTCTTGAGAAGCGGCGTTGGTGAAATGGTGGGCGAGGAGTTCCGGCTGGGCCTCAGCGATTTCCGGAAATCGCTCCTTGAGGGTCTGCGCGGCCTTGAGATGATGGCGCTGGCGCTTGCTCCGCACCAGAGATTGATAGGCCGCCTCTTGTATGAGCGCATGCTTGAAGCGATAGCTGGCCGAAGGCGCGGTCTGCTCGAATAGGAACTCGGCCTCGACAAGCTTTGTCAATTCGGAATTCAGTCGATCATCCTCGATCTCCATGACGTCCGACAGCAACCGAGCCGAAAACTCGCTTCCGAGGACCGAAGCGATCTGTGCAACTTCCTTTGCTTGTCCCAAGCGGTCCAGTCTCGCAGTCAGCATGTCCCGCAGGGTCACGGGTATCTCGCGCGCCGGCGTATCGCCGCCCTGTTCGATGAGAACCTTCGTCAACTCCTCGATAAAGAGCGGAACGCCGTCCGTCCGCTCGACGATCTGATCGACCATTCCTCGGGATAATTCTCTGTCGCGCGTCAAGTTCGCAATGATTTCCGCGCTTAGCTCCCTCGACAGTCGGTCGAGGCGAATTTCAGAGACGTGCGCCCTGCCAAGCCATGGAGCGACAAATTCTGGGCGGAACGTGACGACCAGAAGGAGCGGAAGCTTGGGCGCGCGGTCGACGACGAGATTCAACAATTCGAGTGACGAAGGATCGATCCAATGAACATCTTCAAACACCATCAGCGTAGGCTGCCGCGCAAGTCCTTCCAACTGCGCCATAAGCGCCTGAAGCGTCCTGTCGCGACGCTTCAGGGGCGGGAGATCGAGGGTTGGATAGCGACCGTCGGCGGGAATCGACAAGAGCTCGGCAATCAGCGGCGCGGCTTCGCTCAGATCGCTGGCTCCGCGCCGGAGCGTCGCCTCCAGCTTGTCCAGCCGTTGCTCGTTCGGGTCGTCGCGTTTGATTTTGGCCGCTCGCTGGATCTGCCGGATGACGGGATAGAACGCGCTGCCCTGCCGGTTCGGCGCACAAAAGAACCGCAGCCGAACGTGCGGTTCATCCTTAAGCCAGTTCAGCAGCGCCTCGACCATGCGCGATTTGCCAATGCCGGGCTCGCCCGAGATCAGTAGGACGCATCCTTGTCCCGCTTTGGCGCTGTCCCAGGCCCTGACCATCCGGTCGGTCTCTTGCTCTCGACCGATGAGCATGGTGTTCGACGCGCGCAGCGCTCTGAAGCGACTTGCTATGTCGCTTGGCTTGATCACCTGCCAGGATTCGATCGGCGTCGCGAAGCCCTTGAGAGGTTTGGCATCGAGGGGCGCGTATTCGAAAAGCTCGCCGACGAGCCGTCGCGTCTCGCTACTGATGACGACCGTGTTAGGCTCGGCTCGAGCTTGGAGCCGGGCGGCGAGATTGGGCGTTTCGCCCACCACATCGTGGTCGTGCGCGGCGCCCGCTACTATGAGATCGCCGATGAGAACGAGGCCGCTCGCGACACCGACCCGCGCTTGCAGCGCCGCTCCAGCGTCGTCCCGAAGCTGCCCAACGCTTTCGATCAGCGCCAGCCCGGCGTTAACCGCACGCTCGGCGTCATCCTCGCTCGCCTGCGGGTAGCCGAAATAGGCAAGCACGCCGTCGCCCAGATACTTCGCGACGAAGCCTCCCGCCTGTTCGATGACGCGCACGCAACATTTGCGATACGCGTCCATGATTTCGTGGAGTTCTTCAGGATCGAGCCGCGTAGACATCGCCGTCGACCCGACGAGATCGCAGAATAGAATGGTCAGATGCCGCCGCTCGACGCCGCGGACCTGGTCCTTGCCTGCCGGCGGCGCTTGTTCCGCATATGAGCGAGATTCGGCGATTGCGCGCAGCAGCGCATTGCGATGCCCGGGCGCAACGCCTAGCCGCTCCAGATCCTTTTCGGTCAGGCTTGGAAGATCGGAAACTTCGATCCCGCTTTCGGACAAGCCAGCCGCGTATTCGGCCATGCCGATCGATTTCAGGAAGTCCGCGATCGTGGTCACGACGCACTCCCTTCCAGCCAGGTTCAATGGCGCTCGCCGCCGCCTCTTCGAAAATGACGCTCCGCCGGCAAGCGCGCCCGCGATCCGAAAAATACTTGCCTCGTCTGTATCAGGCGCGGCAGCGCATCATACTGGCAATCCGGGCGCATCAGGAAGATATTTCGACCGCGGAAAAAGAAGGCTGGATGCGGGCATTTCTGCCGGAGCCCTTTGCGAAGGCGATTAGTGCATAGCGGAGGCCGCCATTCATAAGGCCGTCCCGCACCATGCCATGCGCCTGGCGCGACGCCGCATAGCGGCTTTCATCCGTCGCAGCGCCTCCCGCGCTTTTGGATTCCGCTTCCATGAGGGCGAGAGTCGTCGTCCAAAAGTGCACCGTGCGGCCGGTGACGTCTGCGATTGCTTCCGACCTCAACCCGCTCTCTCGGGCCGCCGCCCTATATTCGCCGATCGTGCCAATTCGAGTCCGCCAATGGCGGTTGAAAAGCTCGGCGTATCTCAAATCTTCGAGGAAACAGTCGATGATGAAGACCGAGCCGCCTGGACGGAGGAGCGCCGCCATGCGCGCGAACCATTCGTCGCGAGCGAGATACCCGGAACTATCCACGGCGACGACGGCGTCGAATCTATTTTCGCCAGGCACGAGCGCAGCATCGCAGACGAGCGGCCTCACCTTTGAGCCCACGCCGGCTTCGGTCGCGAACCTCGCGACCAATTCGCCGTGCGAAGGCACACAGGTGACGGCGGTCACCTCGGCGCTGAATTCCTGCGCCCAGAAAATCGCTCCGCCGCCGAGGCCGCAGCCGACGTCGAGAATTTCGCCGCTGAGACGCGTGGAGGCGTCCCAGGCCTCGACGGCTTGTCGGAGCATGAGTTCCTGCCCTTCGACAAGCGCACGCTTAAGCTGGGGGACTGATGTATGGCTCCCCAGAGGGCTGTCCACGAGGCCCGTGTGATAATGGACGCGTGGGCCGGGACCATAGCGATCTAAAATGGAAATCGTCTTGCGATCGAAATATGTGATGACGTCCTGTAAGCTCGGCGCTGAAGTCAAGATGTCATCCTAACTTGGCCGACAGAGAGGGCGCCTTCGCGCTAAGCCGGCCTGAACAGAAAACTTCACAAAATCACATCCATGCTTAAAGGTCCCTGGCGTGCAGTTCTTTGAGCAGGTCGCCATTGAATACAAACGTATATTGAATGATCTCGCCGCCGGTTCCGTCAATGTCCTTCCACTGCGCTCTGCCTTTGACTTTGCCTGAAGCGTCATAATTTGCCGTCAAGGGAATGAAGGTCGGGCCTTGCCGCTTTCCATCTTTGACAATGACCAGATTGTACAGTCCGTCGATCACCGGTTGTAGCGGCCGGTCGGGATAGGAGAGCGGATCCCCCGCCAACTTTTGGTGATCGAATGTAATATCGTAAATGACCACGTTTGGATCGAGAAGACGCCACAAGGGACTGTTGTCCGCCGGCGTCGTGGCCATCAGGTTGAAAGCCTTGACGGCTTCGTTGAAGTTCCGCTTCTGCACGGGCGTGACGGCCTCGGCTTGTTCGGCCAGCATGCCCGAGAGGCTTGCGCCCGCCATGGTCACGAGAACGCCTCGGCGGGTTGTCCCCTTCCGATTTATCTCGGCTTGTCGATGCCTAATATTCTCAGTCATAGCGCCCACCTTCTTCGATCGAGACCGGGCAGCATATGTCGTTCACGATTAAAATAGCAAAATTTCCAACTTAATGTTGTAGGACTACTTAATTGAAGTCAAGCGCCCAGTAGCGCAATTCAAGCGTAATTCCATGAATTGTCGCCGCCCGGAGCTTTGGTAATTAAGTTTGTCGGGCAAATCTGATCATCCAGCATGATCCGCCATGCGACTTTGAGAGCCAATCACGACAGACGCTGGACTGATCGCCCGCCTCACGCCGCCACCTGGATTTCCGGCTCGCCGCCGATCAGCTTGGCGAATTGCTTGAGCCGGTTTTGCAGTCGCTCGCTGTTGAGATCGGCGAGATCGGGCGGCAGCGCCAGCACGACCTTGCCCCTCTGACAGATCAGCGGCGTGCGCGGCAAGATGCCGGGCATCGCCGCGGACACGATATAGGCGACCCGCATCGCCGCCCCGAGAATGCGGGCGCGATCGAGCAATCGCGGCGAGACCAGCGAGCGCAGGTCGGAGCCGATCTCGTCCTCGTTGGCGATGTGACGGTACGAGGCGGCGAGCGCGAGATAGGCCCGGCCGGGATGGTCGATGCCGATGAACGAAGCGTTGGCGATCAGGTTCAACGACTGTTCGCCGCGATAATCGGGATGGGCGCGCCAGCCGACGTCGGAAAGAAGGCAGGCCGCGTGGCGCAGGCGCGCCTCCTCGGCGGTTTCTTCGAGATGGCTCGACCGCAGCATCTGCGTCGTCCATTCGAACAGCTCCTCGCCATGCGCGGGGGCGCGCGAGCGCAAGCTGTTGAACTCGCGCGCCGCCGAAATCAGCGGATCTTCGGCGCGCTCCTGCTCGGTCAGGCTCTCGTAAAGCAGGCCTTCGCGCACGCCGAGCGCGGAGATGACGATCTCCTTCGGACCCGAACGGCGGATGATCTCTTCGAGCACGGCCGCGCCATAGGCGAGCAGCGGACGGCGCGCGCTGGAGACGGCCTCGATCGAGGACAGCGCGTCGGCCTCGACCCGTTCGACGAGCCGCGCGAACTCCAGGGCGTCGCGCGACGGAATGACGTAATTGTGCATCACATGGAGCTGATAATTGCGCTGCCACATATGCAGGCGGGCCAAGGCGCGCCAGGTGCCGCCGACCGCGTAGAAGGTGCGGCCGGTCAAAATGTCGAGCGGCTTGGCCTTGGCCAAGACCTCGCGGACGATTTTCGCCGCCTTTTTCGGCGAGCGTTCGGAGGCGTCCATCAGCGACAATCCGCCGAGCGGCAAGGTCACGCCGCGGCCGACATTGCCGTGGCGCACATTGATCAGCTCGAGCGAGCCGCCGCCGAGATCGCCGACAATGCCGTCGGCCTCGTGAATGGACGAGATCACGCCGAGCGCGGAAAGCTGCGCTTCGCGCTGGCCGGAGAGGATGTCGACCGGGCGGCCGAGCGCCTCTTGGGCGCGCTCGATGAATTGCGTCCCATTGGCGGCGTCGCGCACCGCCGCCGTGGCCAAGGCGCGGACGTCGGAAATCCGCATCGAATGCAGCAGGACCCGGAACCGCCTCAGCGCCGCAAGCGCCTTGGCGACGCCGTCCTCCGGCAAGGCGCCGGTCGTCGAAACGCCGCGGCCGAGGCCGCACAGGACTTTTTCGTTGAATGTCGGGGTTGGCGAGCGCACCAGCGCTTCATAGGAGACCAAGCGCACGGAGTTCGAGCCGATATCGATGATCGCCACCGGCTCGCCCGGCAGCCGGCCTCTCGCTTCGAGAATTGATCCGGCGATTTTCTCCAGCATTCCGCTTCTCAGCGTTTCGGCGACCGTTTCATCAAAGGCTTCGGACTGGATTCCTTGAGCCATTTGCCGCGCCCGGAAAGGCTCGGATTGGTCAGGAAATATTTATGCGCGTTGAACGGCTCCTCCCCGGGCGCAGGTTCGATTCGCTCGCTCGAGCCGTCGGCCAATACCCGATAGCTTTGCTGATTGTCCATCAGATTGGCGACCATGATCTGGTTCAGAATCTGCTCATGCACAGTCGCGTTCTTGACCGGCGCCAAAGCCTCGACGCGGCGGTCGAGATTGCGCGGCATCAGATCGGCCGAGGAGATATAGACATGCGCGTTCGGATGGGGCAGGCCATAGCCGCCGCCGAAAGCGTAGATGCGGGCGTGTTCGAGGAAGCGGCCGACGATCGACTTGACCCTGATATTCTCGGAAAGGCCGGGCACGCCCGGCCTCAAGCAGCATATGCCGCGCACGATCAGGTCGATCTCGACCCCGGCCCGGCTCGCCTCGTAGAAAGCGTCGATGATTTCGGGATGGACGAGCGCGTTGCATTTCGCCCAGATCGCCGCCGGCTTGCCGGCCTTGGCGAAGGCGATCTCCTCCTTGACGTGCTCGAGCAGGCGCTTCTTCAGGAACATCGGCGAGATCGCCATCTGCTCCAGCCCGTCGGGCTCGGCATAGCCGGTGATGAAGTTGAAAATGCGCGACACGTCGCGGCCGATCGCCGGATCGGCGGTGAAGAACGACAGGTCCGTATAGATGCGGGCGGTCACCGGATGATAATTGCCGGTGCCGACATGGCAGTACGAGACGAGCGAGCCGCCCTCGCGCCGCACCACCATCGACAGCTTGGCGTGCGTCTTCAATTCGATGAAGCCGAACACGACCTGCGCGCCGGCGCGTTCGAGATCGCGCGCCCAGCGGATATTCGCCTCTTCGTCGAAGCGCGCCTTGAGTTCGACCAACGCGGTGACCGACTTGCCCGCCTCCGCCGCTTCGATCAGCGCGCGGACGATCGGACTGTCGGACGACGTGCGATAGAGCGTCTGCTTGATCGCGACAACGGAAGGATCGCGCGCCGCCTGGGACAGGAACTGCACGACCACGTCGAAAGATTCGTACGGATGGTGGACGACGAGGTCTTTCTGGCGGATCGCGGCGAAGCAATCGCCGCCGCTGTCGCGCACCCGCTCGGGAAAGCGCGGATTGTACGGCTTGAACTTGAGCTCCGGCCGGTCCAGCGCGACGAGCTGCGACAATTCGTTGAGCGCCAGCATGCCGTCGATCAGGGAAACGCCATCGGCGACGATGTCGAGATCGGCCGCGACCAGCGTCCTCAGCGCTTCCGGCATCGCCGTCTCCATTTCGAGGCGGATCACCGAACCGCGGCGGCGGCGCTTCAAGGCGCTTTCGTACTGGCGCACGAGATCTTCGGCTTCCTCCTCGACCTCGATGTCGCTGTCGCGGATGATGCGGAAGCAGCCTTGGCCGACGACTTCGTAGCCCGGGAACAATTGATGCGTGAACGCGACGATGATCTGCTCGAGCATCACGAAGCGCTGCACGCCGCCGGCGAGGTCGGGCAGCTTGACGAAGCGGTCGATCTTGCCCGGCACGCGCACCAGCGCGCTCATCGCGCGCTGGTCGCCGCGGCGAACGAGCTGCATCGCCAGCGTGAAGCCGAGATTGGGAATGAACGGGAAAGGATGGGCCGGGTCGATCGCCAGCGGCGTCAGAACCGGAAAGACATGGAGGAGGAAATAATCCTCCAGCCAGCGCTTTTCGAGATCGGCGAGCTCGCCGACATCGACGATGACGACGCCCTCCTTGGACAAATCGGCGCGCAATTCGCGCCAGCGCTTCTGCTGGGCGCGGACGAGATCGGCGACGCGCTCGCCGATCCGGACGAGCTGATCGGAAGGCGTCAGCCCGTCGTCCGACGGCGCGATCAGACCCGACGCGACCTGGTCGACCAGGCCGGCCACCCGCACCATGAAGAATTCGTCGAGATTGCTCGCCGAAATCGACAGGAAGCGCAATTGCTCGAGCAGCGGATGGCTGCGATTGCCCGCCTCCTCGAGCACGCGGCGGTTGAATTCGAGCCAGGAGAGTTCGCGATTGATGAAGCGCGTCGGGCTTTGCGGACTATCGACTTGGCTGGCGTCGGCCAAGGCGGGCGGCGCTTCGGGATCGCCCCCCGGGCGTTTGACAACGACGAGCGGCGTCTCGGTCTGCAGGCTCGCCTGAGCCTGGGGAGATTCGACCTGCGTTGCCGCCGCCGCGGCGGCGGAAGGACGACGCGCCAAGCAATGCCTCCTCGACCAAAATGAAATGGGCCCGGCGCCCGAAAAAACAGCCCTGAGCCGCTGTTATCGGCATTGTGCGACAAATCCGCGACGCCGCGCTAGCCCGCGCCGCCGCTAGGGGCGATGATCGTCTTGCGAGCAAGGCGACTATTTACGGTTTTGCTACGCATAATTCACCTTAGGACGCACATGACGAATCCGGCTCTGCAGAAAGGCCGCGACGGGTCGCCGCGGCGAGGCGCAACTTGGCGTCCGGCCCCTCTACGGCGCCGCTTGATGCGGGCGACTGTCCGCGGCGCGCCGCCGAGCGCGATACGGAGACGGCGTCGGCCCCGTGTCGCAATTCGATGACACGCGAGCGAGCACGGTGCGCGCCACAGGGTTCAAGGCGCCGAACGATTCGCGGCCGGCATTGGTCGTCGAGCGTCGCTTCACGGCGCTGTGAACATTGCCGGTCGCGGCGGAGCGCGGGCGATATAGCAGAGCGTAAAATTTCCTGACTATAATCCCCCCGCGCCGAGCGCCCGGCTCGGTGTTCGAGGGGGCCAATGACCAAGACATCTCTGCTTGCGGCGACGACGCTCGCCTTGCTTTCGCTCGCGCTCTCGCCTGGTCAGGCGGCCAGCCTGAACCGCGCCTGGGTGTCCGGCCATGGTACGGACGCCGCCGGCTGCGGCGCGCCGGCCTCGCCCTGCCGCACCTTCCAGTACGTGCATGACAACATCATTGCCGCCGGCGGCGAGATCGACGTGCTCGATCCCGCAGGGTACGGCGCCGTGACGATCAGCAAGGCGCTGAGCATCGTCAATGACGGCGTCGGGACGGCCGGCGTGCAGGCGCCGGTCCCCCAGGGGAACGCGATCACGATCAATGCAGGTCCGAACGATGTCGTAACTTTGCGCGGCCTCGACATCGAGGGCTCGGGGAACGGAACAACCAGCAGCAATGGGATCGTCTTCAATTCCGGCGGCGGCTTGACGGTCGTCGACTGCGTCATCCGGAATTTCACTGGCGACACCGTCGTGTTCGGCAGCGGCGTGCTTATCCGGCCGACGTCGGGAACGATGACTTTTCTTCTGTCGAACGTTACCGCCTCGAACAACCAATTCGCCGGCATAGCCGTTTACACGCCCAGCAGCTCTCAGACGCCGACCGTCACGGGCGTGATCGATCGCGTCACGGCGGTCGATAACCTGAAAGGCGTCTACGTCAATTTCAACGGTCCGGCGACGATCGCCGTCTCCAACAGCGTGGCCAACGACAACAACCTCAACCCGTTCGGCGACGCCCAAAGCGCTCAGGACGGGATTGTCGTACGGGGAAGCGCGAAAGTGTCGATCGACAAGACGAGCGCGAGCGGCAACTATAACGGACTTGTCGTGGTGACCCCGGCGACCGTTTGGCTCGGCCGCTCCGTCATCGCCTCAAATGCGGGCGACGGGATCATCAACAGCGGCGGCGCGGTCTACACTTATGGCGACAACCGCATCAACGGGAACGGGACGGATGTCTCCGGCGCCTTGAACACGGCCGACAAGCCGCAGTGACGGCGGCCCCGCGCGCTCGAGAGCGAACCTATATTCCAGCCTGCCGGAATGTCCTATAATCCCGCTTCACGGCGAGCGCGCGCTCGCCGTTGGAGGGGATTGCCGATGATCAAGGCGCCTTTGCTTGCGGCGACTTCGCTCGCCTCGCTTCTGCTCGCCCTTACGCCCGCCCACGCGCTGCTGAACCGAGCCTGGGTCTCCGGCCATGGGACGGACGCCGCCGGCTGCGGCGCGCCGGCCAGCCCGTGCCGCACGCTGCAATATGTCGTCTCCAACGTCATCGCCGCGGGCGGCGAGATCGACGTGCTCGACCCGGCCGGCTATGGCGCGGTGACGATCACCAAGGCGCTCAGCATCGTCAATGACGGCGTCGGCACGGCCGGCGTACAGGCTACGTCGGGGAACGCGATCACCATCAATGCCGGCGCGAGCGACAACGTCACCTTGCGCGGCCTCAATATCGACGGGCTCGGAACCGGCGCGAACGGGATCGAGTTCGACGCCGGCGGCAGCCTGACTGTCGTCGATTGCGTCATCCGACATTTCTTCAACAATAGCGCCCTCGGCAGCAGCGGCAACGGTCTCATGATCCGGACGACATCCGGTCCGATGACCTTCAACATTTCAAACGTGATCGCCTCGGACAACGGCTTTGCGGGCGTTTCTTTTCAGCCGCAGAGCGCGGCCGCGAACGCAACGGGCGCAATCGATCATCTCAAGGCATTTAACAACGGGTACGGCGTGTTGCTCCAAGCCATCGGCGCCGGCTCGGCCAGCATAGCCTTGTCCAACAGCATCATGAGCAATAACGCCTCCGGAGTTGCTATCGGAGCCAGTTCGGCCGCCTATATCGTTTCAATCGACAATTCGAGCATGACTGGCAATACCGGAATCGGCCTTGAGGTTGGCGACGGGGATCCGACTGTTCTGCTCGGCCGATCGGTTATCGTATCAAACGCCCAATATGGGGTCCTTAACAACACCTCTCCCAGTTCGCTCTATACCTACGGCGATAACCGCATCAACGGCAACGGGACCGACGTTTCAAGCCCCCTCAACACCGTCGACAAACCGCAATGACGGTCCGAAGGGCTCTGCGATCAAGACATCTTGCTCGCCGGGACGGGCGGCGACGATGTTGTCGTCCACGTATTGAAGGCGGCGCAGATTGGTGACCGCGTTGCAGCCGGCGACGTCCGCGCCATGACCGGCGACCCGGCGCGGGCGGCTATACCTATGGCGGCAACCGCATCAACGGGAACGGATGTTTCCAGGAGCCTGGCCGCCGCACACGGCCGACAAGCCGCAATGACCAAGGACTTTCGATTCCAAGGCGTTTTTTCTGTTTGCCGGGACGCCGCCCGCCGCGCGGCTCGACCGTCAAGGTTTTCTCCGCGAAAAAAGGGCCTCCGGCCGAAGCCAAGCCGACCGGCTCGGCGACAATTTCCGTACGTTGCGACGTCATCGCCCGGAACACGGATGGACCTTGCTCGCGCAAGCCGGCGAGCTGCCTGCAGCGTCGCGCTTTCGGCTTCGCTCCGAAGGACTTTTCGAAAAGATCGCTGATTTCGCGCGAGCTGGAATGATGTATGCGCCTTCGCGGCGAGCGTAAAGCGCTCGCCCGAGGGGTCTCCAGATGATGAAGAGAATTTTAGTCGCCGCGACGGCGTTCGCGTCGTCTTGGCTCGTCTTGTCGGCCGCTCAGGCGGGTGGCGCCAACCGAGCTTGGGTCTCCGGCCACGGGGCGGACGCCGCCGGCTGCGGCGCGCCGACCAACCCTTGCCGCTCGTTCCAGTACGTGCATGACAACATCGTCGCCGCCGGCGGCGAGATCGACATTCTCGATCCTGCCGGCTACGGCGCGGTGACGATCAGCAAGGCGCTCAGCATCGTCAATGACGGCGTCGGCACGGCCGGCGTGCAGGCCACGTCGGGCGACGCCATCACCATCAACGCCGGCGCCAACGACGTCGTGACGCTGCGCGGACTGAACATTGACGGACTCGGAACCGGCGCGAACGGGATTGTCTTCAATTCCGGCGGCGGCCTCACCGTGACCGACTGCGCCATCCGGCATTTCGCCGGCTCCGGCGCGAGCGGCAACGGCGTCTTGATCCAGCCGACGTCGGGCTCGACAACCCTGCTCATTTCCAACGTGACCGTCTCCGACAACGGTCATTCCGGCGTCTATCTTCTGTCGCCCAGCGGCGCGCCAAACGTCACGGCCGCGATCGACGGCCTAACTGCGCTCAACAACAGCGCCGTTGACGTCTTCGTCGACTCGTCGAACGCCACCGGCGGCGCGGTCTCCGTCGCGATGTCCGACAGCATCGCGACCTCCGCTCAGAATGGCGTCTTGCTGAAAAGCGCCGCCGCCCCGCTCAGCGCTTCTATCGATCGTTCGACCTTCAGCAACAACCTTATTGGCGTCTATGCCGGCGGCACGGCGACCGTTCTGCTCGGGCGCTCCGTAATTACATCCAATTCGCAGGACGGCGTCGTCAACAACACCTACCCCAATACGCTCTACACCTATGGCGACAACCGCATCAACGGCAACGGGACGGACATTCCGAACGCCTTGAACACAACCTACGCGCAGCGATGAGGAGGCTTCGATGACCAAGACGTCTTTGCTTGCGGCGACGACGCTCGCCTCGTCGCTCCTCGCCCTCACGCCCGCTCACGCGCTGCAGAGCCGCGCCTGGGTCTCCGGCCATGGCGTCGACCAGGCGGGCTGCGGCGCGCCGACCTCGCCCTGCCGCAGTTTTCAGTACGTGCACGACAACGTCATCGCCGCCGGCGGCGAGATCGACGTGCTCGATCCGGCCGGCTACGGGGCGGTGACGATCACCAAGGCGCTGAGCATCGTTAATGACGGCGTCGGCGCGGCCGGGGTGCAGGCGGCGTCCGGCAACGCGATCACCATCAACGCCGGGCCCAACGACGTCGTGACCCTGCGCGGCGTCACCATCGACGGGCTTGGGACGGGATCGTACGGGATATTGTTCAATTCTGGCGCCGGCCTGACGGTCGTCGATTGCGTCGCCCGGCATTTCACCGTCGCCGGCGTCAGCATCCAGCCGACTTCCGGCTCGGTAAACGGCTTCATTTCGAAAGTTATCGCCTCGGACAACGGGAATTACGGCGTCGAGTTCTTCACGCCGAGCGGCGCGCCGAGCGTCACGGGAGTGATCGATCGCGTCACAGCGGCCAACGACACGTCCGCTGGACTCTTCATCCATACCGCTTACGCCAGCGGCGGCGCGATGACCCTCGCTTTGTCCAACGACATTGCGGTCAATGACGGCTATGGGATTTATGTTCTAAATGCCGCCGCCCGGCTTACCGCTTCGATCGATCGCTCGACGATGAGCGGCAATCAATTAGGCATCTATGCCGGGGGGACGGCAACCCTTCTGCTCGGACGCTCCGTTATCACATCCAACACGTACGGGGTTTCTGACAATACGTCGTCAAGCACGATCTACACCTATGGCGACAATCGCATCAACGGGAACGGGACGGATGTCGCCGGCGCCTTGAATACGACCTACAAGCCGCAATGACAGGGGCGACTCCGATGATTGCGCGTTAGCCGTACCGATCGACAATTCGACGGTGACCGACAACCCGCCTTTATTGGCCTTGGCGCGCAGGTCCCGCCCTTGTTCTGCTTTAGTCGATCTGTCGTCGCGTGGATCTGAGTCTCGACCTCCACCACTCACGCCCCTCTTCACCTATGGCGACAACTATCTGCGGAACGGAACCGACGTCTCGGGCGCGTCACGGCTGACAAGCCGCAGTGACGCGCCCGCCGGCAACGACGAGACGCGCAATATTCCGGTCTGGCGGAATGTTCTATGATCCCCGTTACGGCGAACGCTTCCGCTCGCCTTCGGAGGGGACTTTCCGATGATCAAGACGCCCTTGCTCGCCGCGACGACGCTCGCCTCGCTTCTTCTCGCGCTTTCGCCGGCCCACGCGCTCCTCAACCGCGCCTGGGTCTCCGGCCACGGAACGGACGCCGCCGGCTGCGGCGCGCCGACCTCGCCCTGCCGCACCTTCCAGTATGTGCACGATGACATCATCGCCGCCGGCGGCGAGATCGACGTGCTCGATCCGGCCGGCTATGGCGCGGTGACGATCACCAAGGCGGTGAGCATCGTCAATGACGGCGTCGGCACGGCGGGCGTGCAGGCGGCGTCCGGGAACGCGATCACGATCAACGCGGGGGCCAGCGACCTCGTCACGTTGCGCGGCCTCAACATCGACGGACTGGGGACCGGCGCGAACGGGATCGTGTTCAATTCCGGCGGCGGACTGACCGTAGTCAATTGCGTGATCCGGCATTTCGTCGGCTCGGGGGCGGGGGGGAACGGCGTCCTGATTCAACCGACCTCAGGCTCGGCGAATTTTCTCATTTCGAATGTCATCGCCTCGGACAACGGTTTTGTCGGCATCTATTTTGTGCCGCCGAGCGGGTCGCCGAGCGCCACGGCCGTCATCAAGGACGTCACGGCGGTCAACAACCAGTATGGGATTGCCTTGGGACTCGGGAACGGTTCTCTGAAGGTCTCGCTGTCCGACAGCGCCGCGAGCAACAACGCCGTTAGCGGCGTGGTCTTCCAATTGATCGGCGGCGGCTCGATGGTCGCCTCGGTCGACAATTCACACATGGACAACAACGCCTATGGCCTTGTCGCGTCTGGCGCGCTGACCGTTCGGCTCGGTCGCTCGGTGATCACGTCGAATTCCGTCTACGGGGTCAATAACGCCACCCCGTCAAATACTCTCTATACCTACGAAGACAACCGCATCAACGACAACGGAACGGACGTCTCCGTCGCCCTCACCCCCGTCTCGCCGCGGTGACATGGCCCGAGGCGGCGGCGCAAATGCCGCCCGCGAAAAGAGTGCTATGATCCCCTCACGGCGAGCGCCCCGCTCGCCGTTCAGAGGGGCTTCCAGTGATCAAGATGAATTTGTTCACGGCGACTGCGCTCGCCTCGCTTCTGCTCGCGCTTTCGCCGGCCGAGGCGGCCGGAGGCGCAGCTCGCGCCTGGGTGTCCGGCCATGGAACGGACGCCGCCGGCTGCGGCGCGCCGACCAATCCGTGCCGGACCTTCCAGTACGTGCACGACAACATTATCGCCGCCGGCGGCGAGATCGACGTGCTCGATCCGGCCGGCTATGGCGCGGTGACGATCACCAAGGCGGTCAGCATCGTTAATGACGGCGTCGGCGTAGCCGGGGTGCAGGCCGCCTCGAGCGGCGGCTACGGCGTCGTCATCAATGGCGGACCGAACGATGTGATCAGCTTGCGTGGATTGACGATCGAGGGGGCGGGCCTTGGTGCGGAAGGCGTCAAGTTTGTCGGCGGCGCCTCGTTGACGATCGAGAATTGCGTCGTTCGGCATTTCACCGAGGCCGGCATCGATTTTGCTCCGGCCGGCTCGAATTTGAGCAGACTTGTCGTCTCTAAATCGACAAGCTCCGACAATGCAGACGGAATCGCCATCGATCCGCAGGGCTCTGGCGCGGCCGAGGCGACGGTGTTGGACAGCGTCGCCGCCAACAATAGCAACGTAGGCTTCTTCAGCGCGACGACCGGGGCTTCGGCCACGATGACAGTGATCCGTTCCGCCGCCGTCAACAGCAGTGGCGGGACTGGCCTCTCCGCGTTTGGTTCGGGCGCAACGCTTCGCGTTGGCCAATCAACAGTGACCGGCAATGTGGCTGGCTGGACGACGACTTCTGGCGGCGTTTTGGCAAGCTATGGCGACAACTACATCGATGGCAATGGCGGCAATGAGGCTGCGCCGCCCAGCGTCGCCCGCAAGTAGGCCGATTGTCAGCGCGGCGACGACGATTCAAGCCGCTTAACGGCCCGGGCGGGGAGCTTCTCGATTTAAGCGCGATGCGCGTCGGTCGAGTCGCTAAGGACGTCACTATGACCAGAGCGGCGGCGACGCTCGCCTCGATGCTGCTCGCCCTTACGCCCGCTGTGGCGTGCGGCGCGGAAAATGGCCCGGGACCGCTGATTGATGTATGATCCTGTCACGGCGAGCGCCCCGCTCGCCGTTCAGGGGGCTTCCAGTGATCAAGACGAACTTGTTTACAGCGACTGCGCTCGCCTCGCTTCTGCTCGCGCTTTCTCCGGCCGAGGCGGCCGGAGGCGCCGCACGCGCCTGGGTCTCCGGCCACGGGACGGACGCGGCCGGCTGCGGCTCGCCGACCTCGCCCTGTCGCACCTTCCAGTACGTGCACGACAACATCATCGCCGCCGGCGGCGAGATCGACGTGCTCGATCCCGCCGGCTATGGCGCGGTGACGATCACCAAGGCGGTCAGCATCGTCAATGACGGCGTCGGCGTGGCCGGGGTGCAGCAAACAGCGTCCGGTCAGAACGCGATCACGATCAATCTCGCGACTGTATCGAACGTCACCTTGCGCGGTCTGACCATCGAAGGCGGCGGGACAGGCGCTGACGGAATCAGTGTAATTTCAAACCTGCCTAATCAAGGCGGCGTGGCGGTGATCAATATTCTCAACTGCCTGATCAAAGATTTCGCCGGCGCCGGCGTCAGCATTGCGCCGACGCTTGCTGGCGTTGGCGCCGTGCCAACCCAAAACGTCGTGATCGCCGACAGCTCCATCCTTGACAATGCGAGCTCTGGCGTCGCCATCGCCGCTCTGGAGCTTAACGTCAATCCGGAGATTTACCGCACGCGAGTCACCGGCAATGCGAATGGCGTCAATTTCAGCGGCGGATGCTGCCTAGCGCCGCTGATCGTCGGCGCCGTGATCAGTCAGAACCAGGGCGTCGGCATCAGCAACAGCAGCGGCTACCTGACCTTGAAAGCTTCAACCGTGATGAGGAACGGGTCAACCGACATTGTCAACGGGTTGGAGATTTGGCTGTTCGACCATAACACGATCGGCGGCGTCCAGAATAACACGAGTTTCGGCTACACCGACGGCAGCAACAATATCTTCACCGTCGGTGGAAACGCGTTGACGCAGCTCAATCCTCAGTGACGCGGCGGCGGCGCGTATCAGCCGCCTAAGGGCTGAGCCCGTCCAGATACGTCGAGAAACATGGAATGCGAAGAATTCGAGAGCGCCGCCAGAAGCTTGCGGCCTGTTAAGGTACGTAAGACGAACAAAAGTCTTGACCCGCGGCGAATTCGCGACGATTCTCTTTGGCTCCGACCACGTCGTGGCGGCGGGGAAGTTCGCGGCTTACGCAACGGAAAGGACAAAAACGTTTTCCAAATTTTTCGCCTTGCAAGCCATTGAAATCGCTCGAAACGCGGAAATATGGATTTGGAAAAATTTGGCGGAGCGTTTTTCGCGTCGCTGAAAACAAAGGGATTTTCGAACGCGAAATTTGGCGTTCCAAACAATTCCCAAATTTTCGCGCAACCCCTTTTCCGGAGCGAGATGGGCAGGGGCGAGGGTACGTACTTTTGGCGATAGGCGCATGGCGCCCGCCGGCATTTCTTTTTCTGAAACGCCGTGTCCTTTGTGCTTCCTTCGTGACCTTAGTGTTCGACATCTTTCAACACTAAGGTCACGAAGGAAGCACAAAGATCACAAGGACGCATGATCAGCGCTATTCGCAGAGGTCTTCTTCGGGAGAGGGAGCAGATCAGGCGTCCTTCAGCAGCGCCGCGGCCATCGGCCGGGTGACAGCGCGGCCGCGCGCCAAGGCCTCGCGGTCGAGCGCCTCGACGATCGCCCGCGCCGCGGCGAGCGAGCGCTCGATCCTGACCGCGATATAGTCGACCACCTGAGGCTCGACCCGCAATTGCCGGTCGTCGAACAGTTTCACCAGCACGGCGCGCGCCAGCGCCTCGTCCGGCTCGCCGAGCGCGACAAGCGGCGCGAGGCGCAGCCGCGACAGGAGGTCGGCTTTTTCGAGGCCCCAAAGGTCAGGCGCGGAGGTCGCGGTCAGCAGCAGGAACGCGCCGCTCTCGCGCGCCAGATTGACGAGATGGAAAAGGGCCGCCTCGGCCGCGCCGATCCGGTCGGCGTCGTCGATCAGCAGGGCCTTGCCCGCCGCGATTTTGGGCAAGTCGGCGGCGCCGAGCGCCTCGCCTTTGAGCCGCTCGGCGCCGGCGCGCTCGGCCCAGATCGCGCCGAGATGGGTCTTGCCGGCGCCGGGCGGACCGACCAGAAGCAGCATCCGGCCCGGCCAACCCGGCCAGGCGTCGATCGCGGCGAGCGCGTCGCGGTTCGACGGCGCGGCGAGGAAGTCCTCGCGCGAATGGCGCGGCTGGTGCGGCAGATCGAAGACCAATTGGCGGCCGGTCATCGCGCGTCGCCGCCTCCGCGCCTCGCCGCCCGGCGCTGCGTCAACCGCCCTGCCCGCCCCCATCCCTTAGCTGCAGCAGATCCCATTTGTTGCCCCAGCGGTCGGCGAAGACCGCGACCCATCCGTAAGCTTCGTCGCGAGGCGCCTCGAGAAAGCGCACGCCCTTGGCGACGAACGCCTCATGATCGCGCCAGAAATCGTCAGTATGAAGGAAGAGGAAGACCCGGCCGCCGGTCTGGTTGCCGACCCGCGCCGCCTGGGCGTCGCCGGCCGCCTTGGCGAGAAGCAGCCGGACGCCGCCGCCGGCCGGCGCGACCTGGACCCAGCGCTTGCTGTCGCCGAGCGGCCTATCCTCGATCAACCGAAAGCCGAGCGTCTCGGTGAAATAGGCGATCGCTTCGTCGTAATCGGGCACGACGAAGGTCAGCGCGCCGATCGTCTGGCTCATACGGTCGCTCCCTTGCTCATGTGGTCGAGCCATTGGGCGATATAGACCGCGCCCGAGGCGACGGTCGAGACGCCGACCAGCCAGACGGCGAAATCTTGCCCCGGCGGCGGCGCGAGGGCGAAGGCCTTGACGCCGAGAACCAGGGCGGCGACGGCGATCTGCGCCGCGGTGTTGAATTTCGACACCCAGACCGGCCGGATCGCGACCGGATTGCCCAGCAGCCAGGAGATCAGGACCGCGATCAGGATCATCAGGTCGCGCGAGACGACGATGATCGCGATCGCCGGCGGCAAGTCGCCGACGACTGCAAGCGTCACATAGACGGAGACGAGCAGCGCCTTGTCGGCGAGCGGATCGAGATAGGCGCCGAGCTCGGTGCGCAGGTCGAAGCGCTTGGCGATGAAGCCGTCGACCGCGTCCGACGCGCCCGCGACCAGAAAGACGGCGAAAGCCTCCGGAAAGCGCTGCGAGACGATCATCAAAACCGCCAGCGGAGCGAGCAGGAGGCGCGCCAGCGTGATCAGATTGGGCAGGCTGGCGAAAAGCTTGCGATGCGCCATTTGCGCGAAACGTTCCCTTCCCTGAACCTCCGGCCGCCGCGGCTCGCCGGCAGCATAGCCCGGCGGCGCGGGCTTGGCGCGGAGCGCGCGCCACGCTTCAAGGCTTGCCTCCTTCGCGGAACCGTCGCACATTTCATGTGAAAGCGAGATTTTCCGAGGGGTTGGCGTCGAGCTTCGCGTCGGCTCGCATCGTCTGGGGAGCATTAAGAAACGTCGCATGACCGACCAGGCGCCGGATCCGGCAATGCATTACGGCAATCTGATCGGCACCTATACCGAATCGATTCGCCTATGCGACTTCAAGGCGAATCTGACCGTGCTGTTCGTCGCGATCATGATGGGGCCGGTCGTCGCCTCGAAGGACAAGTTCCCGAATTTCCTGCCATTGCCGCTGGCGTTGGCGCCCTTTCTCATCGCCTTTTTCTGTCTGCTCCTATGCGTCTTCCCGCGCTTCCCGCGGCGCGACACGCGCAATTTCATCGTCGTCCGCAATCCGAAGCGGAGCGACTTTCTCTATTCCGAAGACAAGAGCGAAGACGTCGACCAGCTGAAACTCAGATGCGCCATTCTCTCCGGAATTTTATTCTGGAAGACGCTCTTTCTGAAGGTCAGTCTTTACATCTGCCTGGCGACGCTGGCTTTCACCTTCGTCCTGCTCGGCTTTTCCTTGCTTTGAGGGGGAGGCGATCGACATGGCGAGCGACCCGGCCACCTATTACCGAAATCAAATCGCTGCCTATAACGACACGATTCGGATCAGCGATTTCAAGGCGAACGTCGCCATCATCTATGGCGCGTTCACGATGGGCCCGCTGATGGGCTTCGCCAATCAGTTCCCGCCTTTCCTGCCGCTGAACGCGGTGCTGATGGCCTTCGTCCTGGTCTTCTTCTGCCTGCTCGTCTGTCTGTTTCCGCGCTACCCGCGCGCCGGCCGCGCCACCTTCATCATCAAGCCGAACGCCAAGCCGGACGAGTTCATCGTTCCCAGCCAAGAGATCGTGCTGCAAAGCCAACAGACGCTCTGCGTGATCCTCTGCAACATCCTTTATTGGAAGACGATCATGTTGCGGATCAGCTTCTCCATATACATCCTCGGCACGCTCCTCGCGGCGGCGCTGCTGGCTCACTCGAAAATCTGAAAAGACCGTCCGGCGGAAGGGTTTCCTAAAGATTTTACGTCAAGCTGGCGCCGATGCGATCGCTGAAAGCGACGGCTTTGTGGCGAATCTCACATCCTACGGATTTGACATCGATCAAGGATAATCGGTCTCGATCTGTGTGAAAAACCCGCCGCTGGGGGTGGATCGCTTTTGCCTTCGCCGAACGTTACCGTCCCGCTCGGGAGCTTTTGCGCGCTGCTGCTGGCGATGACGGTGAAGCATTTTGTCGCGGATTTCCTGCTGCAAAATCATTGGATGGCGCTCGGCAAGGAACAGCGCGACAGCTGGATGGCGCCGCTCTGCGTCCATGTCAGCTGCCATGCGGGCCTGACCCTGCTGATCGCGCTGGTCGTTGCGCCGCGCCTGTGGTGGCTGGCCCTGGTCGATCTCGTCATCCATGCGGGCGTCGATCGCAGCAAGGGGATGATCGGCAAGCGCTGCCGCTGGGAAATGAGCAAGTGGCAATATTGGTGGCTGCTGGGCTTCGATCAGTTCCTGCACCAAGTCACCAATATCGGTCTATCGGCGGCGTTCTTCCTGCTTTGAGCGATGCGCTTAGGGCGCTGGCGGGCTTGCGTCCGGTCCAACGAGCCTTTACGCCGCGCCCATCGGCCCTCACAGCTCCCGAGCCATGCCCGACGCGCCTCGCCCGCCTTTGACCTACGCTGAAGCCGGCGTCGATATCGACGCGGGCGCCGCCATGGTGGAGGCGATCAAGCCGCTGGTCCGGGCGACGCGGCGCCCCGGCGCAGACGCCGAGATCGGCGGCTTCGGCGGCCTCTTCGATCTGAAGGCCGCGGGCTTCGTCGATCCCGTCCTGGTCGCCGCCAATGATGGCGTCGGCACCAAGGTCAAGATCGCCATCGAATGCGGGCTTCACGACACGATCGGAATCGACCTGGTCGCCATGTGCGTCAACGATCTCGTTGTCCAAGGCGCCGAGCCGCTGTTCTTTCTCGATTATTTCGCGACCGGACGGCTTGATCCGGCGGTCGGCGCAGCGGTGGTCAAGGGGATCGCCGCCGGCTGCCTCGAGGCGGGCTGCGCCCTGATCGGCGGCGAAACCGCGGAAATGCCCGGCCTCTATGCCGGGCGAGACTACGATCTCGCCGGCTTCGCCGTGGGCGCGGCCGAGCGGGGGCGTCTGCTGCCGAAACCCGGCCTCAAGCCCGGCGACGTCGCGTTCGGCCTCGCCTCGTCCGGCGTCCATTCCAACGGCTTTTCGCTGGTGCGGCGGATCGTCGAACGCAGCGCCCTGCCCTGGACCGCGCCGGCGCCGTTCGCTCCGAACCTGCCGCTTGGCCAGGCGCTGCTAGAGCCGACCCGGATTTACGTGAAGCCGCTGCTGCGAGCGCTCGCGGCGAGCCCGTCAATTCTGGCGCTCGCCCACATAACCGGCGGCGGCTTCCCCGAAAATCTGCCCCGCGTCCTCCCTGACGGGCTCGGCGTCGCGCTCGATCTGAGCGCCTTCGCCCCGCCGCCGGTTTTCGGCTGGCTCGGGGAGGCTGGCGGGCTGGAATCGGCGGAAATGCTGCGCACGTTCAATTGCGGGATCGGCATGGTCGCCTTCGCCGCCGCCGAGGACGCGGACGCGGCCGCGGACGCTCTGAGCGCGGCCGGGCTGGCGCCGGTCAGAATCGGCGAGATCGTCGCAGTCGGCGACGGAGCGCGCGTCCGTTTCTCCGGAAGGCTCGCTTTTTGACGATGCGCAGGCGCACCGCGATCCTGATTTCCGGCCGCGGCTCCAACATGGCCGCGCTGATTGCAGCGGCGCGCGCCCCGGATTTTCCCGCCGAGATCGCCCTTGTTCTGTCGAACAAGCCGGACGCGCCCGGATTGGCGCAGGCCAAAAGCGCCGGAATCGCCGTCGCCGCGGTCGATCAGAAAATCTATGCCGGCCGCGACGAGTTCGAAGCTTCGATGCAAATCCTGCTCGACATCCATCGCATCGAGTTGATCTGCCTCGCCGGCTTCATGCGCATCCTGAGCGCCTCGTTCGTGAACCGCTGGCGCGGCCGCATCCTCAACATCCACCCGTCCTTGTTGCCGGCCTTTCGCGGTCTCGACACGCATCGCCGCGCTTTGGCGGCCGGCGTCAAGGTCCATGGCTGCACGGTGCATTTTGTCGAGCCGGAGCTCGACGCTGGCCCCATCGTCGCGCAGAGCGCCGTCGCGGTGCGCGAGGACGACACGCCGGAGACGCTCGCCGAGCGGGTGCTCGAAAAGGAGCACCAGCTTTACGCGCAGGCCTTGGCGCTGGTCGCGTCCGGGCGGGTGAGAATAGAAGACGAGCTGACGCGCATCGGATTTGATTGATCCGGCTTCTTCATAGCCGTCATTTCGACACAGCCCGGTGATAAGGAAAAGGATCGGCGAGGCGGGAGGACGCCCGTCGCCGCTCCCGCTCCGAGACGCCCGCGCTGTGTAGCGCGGCTATAAAGAAAGTAGTGCGGGAGGCGTCATGCGGCAGATCGTCTGTCTCTCCCTTTGCGCAAGCCTCGTCATCGCCAGCTGCGGCGCAGCCGCAGCAGCGGACGTTTCGGTTTGGCGCTGGAAAGTCTCGCAAGCGCTCCGCGACCAGCAGGACCGCGCGGCGGAATCGGCGAAAGTGATCCGCGAAGCGAGCGCATTCGAAGTCACGCCCGGCATGCAGCAGCGCAGCGACTCGGCGGCGAGCGCCGATCCGCTCTATTCCGGCGATCTCGCCGCTGCGGTCGAGGCGCAACATTCTGGTCAGTGAGCGCCGCGGCTCGTAGTAAAACGCCCGGCGGAGCAGGACCGACCGCGCCGGGCGGGTCCGTCGCGCGCCTTCGGATCGTGTCGGAAGACCGTGGCGTTTTGTAGCGGTGGTCGCTCGCCTTTCGTACCATCGACCGCCACACGCATCGCGGCTGCGGCCGACAAACCCCATCACAATTCGCGGAACGCTTGGTCCAACCCTCCGCCTGGCATAGTCGACACGCAGTTGAGCAGTCTGCGCCTCAGCTCGACGCCAGGGTCGGATCAGACGCGCGGACAAGCATACCGCCCGGCATTTTGGCCGAGGGCAGACGGCCCCTCAAGGCAACATGCTGTCTTCGGCCTGCGGAGCGACTGCCTCTCTTTACGCGCCTCAAAGTTGAAACCTCTCCCAGGCCGGCCGGCGGGCCAGGAACGACGGAGGGCTATTCAGACCGCCAATTCCTACCGTAAGCTCCCTGCGCCGCGGGCGATCGCCCCGGCTCACGGGGGACCCTTCACATGCGCAAGACCGCTTCGCTTCTCGCGGCGACGCTCGCCGTCTTCTCCTTCTGCTCGCCCGCTCACGCTTTGATCAACCGCGCTTGGGTTTCGGGGCATGGAGCCGACGCCGCCGGCTGCGGCGCGCCCGCCGCTCCGTGCCGAACATTCCAGTACGTGCACGACAACATCGTCGCGCCAGGCGGCGAAATCGACGTGCTCGATCCCGCCGGCTATGGCGCGATCACGATCAGCAAAGCGCTCTCGATCGTCAACGACGGCGTAGGCGCCGCCGGCGTGCAGACCAGTACGGGCGCCGCCATTACGATCAACGCTGGACCCTCCGACGCCGTACATCTGCGCGGGCTCAATATTGACGGGCTCGGCGCCGGCGCCAATGGGATCGTCTTCAACTCCGGAGCCAGCCTCACCATAGTCAACTGCGTGGTGCGGCATTTCGCAGGCTTCGGCTCGACCGGCAACGGGGTCCTGATTCAACCCTCGACAGGACCTGTGAGCTTCGTCATTTCGGATTCGATCTTCGCCGACAATGCCTATACGGGAATCTACGCGACCCCCTCCGGCGGAACGCTCCATGGCACAGTCACGCGGGTCGCGGCCACGACAAACCATCACGGGATGCAGGCGGTCAGCGCTGGCGCTCCCGTGACGGTATTCGCCAATCAAGTCAACGCCAGCGAGAATTCGAACGTGGGATTTGTGACGAGCGGCGCCGCCTCAAACCTGTACCTTACCCGCTCCATGGCGGCGAACAACGCCATTGGCGTATCAATCCTGGGCGGTACGGCTTTCACCTATAGCGACAACGCCATAAACAACAATTCGTCGAACGACGTCTCCGGGGGCTCGCTCAGCGCGGTCAACCTGAAGTAGTCGTCGGGCCCGCGGGCATTCGCCAGATCGGATCGAGATTCGAGCAATCCCGTCTGGGCGCCCGAACCAGACGCTCAGTCGCGGCGACGCTCGACATTCGAGTCGTCGTCCTCTCCCGGAATACATCCATCGATCAAAAAAAAGCCCGGAGCTTTCGCCCCGGGACTGAGTCATCACTGGAAGTCTCCGGACGACCGCTAGATCGTCCGAAGGGTTGGACCAGGAGGCTCGATAGGCCCCGGAGCTTTCGCTCCGGGTTCGAGTCTCGCTGGAAGCTCGTCGCCGCGATCAGAAATCGCGGGTGATGTAGAAGCGGCCGGCTACGCCGTCGCTGTCGACCGGCGACAGGCCAACCCAAGCCGCCGGGCGGGTCTGGTGCGTGTTCTGATAGAGAACCTCGAAGGCGAAATCGAGATGCGGCACCGGATCCCAGTGCGCCACGCCGCCGACGATCCAGCTCGTCGCGTTCGGGATGTAGTTGATCGGGCCCTCGTTGCTCCAGGTCAATTGCGCATAGGAGAACTCGGGATCGAGCGAGAAGGTCGGCCCGAAATGGTGCTCCGCCGTGACCGCGACCGACCACGCCGTTGGCACCGCCCAGGTGCCGTTGCCGTTCGACCAGGTGTCGGCCACGACCATCGGCAGACCATTGCCGTTGACCGCGCCGTTCTCGCCCCACATTCCGTCCGGAATGCCGGAATACCAGATCGCGTTGCGGGTCCAGACCGCATCGACCTGGATGTTGTCGCCCGGTCCGAAGTTCGGCAGGTTGATCTTCAGGCCGCCCAGAACGCCCCAGCCCCACGCATTGATCGTGTTGCCGTTGAGACCTGTCCCGGCGAGGCCGTCATAGGCGCGAACGTTATGCGCCACGCCGGACAATTGCGCCGCGCCCCAAGCCTGGTCGACGCGCAAGGCGGCGACGAAGTCGGGCCAGCGCTGGCCGCCATAGGTCGCGTTGCCGGCGGCGATCATGTCGGTGCCGCCGCCGCTGCAAGCCTGGCCAGCAGCGCCGCAATTCGTGCCGGCGCTCTGCGCAGCGATGGTCAGCGAGAAGCCGCCGCCAAACGTCGCGGTATAGGCCAACAGATCGGGCTGGTTGAAGCCCTGCTGGTCGGGCGAGAAGATGTTCGCCCAGCCTTCGCCGCCGCCGAAGAAGGAGAAGAACGAGTTCGCCTTGCCGGCGGTGATCCCGGCCCATTGCACGTAAGCGCGGTTGATATAAGCGCCGACGCCGGTCGTGTCGAAACCGTTGCCGTTTTCAAACTGGATTTCGGCATAGCCGCGCAGCACGCCGTAAGCCGTGTCTTGACGCGCGTCGAAGTCGATATTGGCGCGGGTCGTCCAGCCGAACGACGGCCGGGTGAAAGTCGAGGCGCCCGGACCGAAGGCAAGCGCGCCCGGCGCGAACGTCCAAGCGTAGGCCTGCCTCAGATTTCCCGCCTCGATCTGGCCGGTGATGTAGCCTGAGATTTTGAAGCAGGTGTCGCTGCCGGGAAGGATCCAGCCGGCCATGCCGCCGACATTGCAAATCTTCACATATTCGGCTGGCGCAGCCTTCCGGGTCGGCAGGTCCGCGGCTTGCGCCGCCGCCACTGCGACGATGCCGGCCGCCGAGCCTAAAAGAATGCTCTTTATGAGCGCCATTTATAGTCTCCCCTTCTTAGACTTCTGGTGAACTATTCACCGAGTTGGCGTTACGTGTTTCGTTCGTGTACGCTCGGCGACTTCACGGCAATAACACCTTCTTTTACTTGGGTATTCGACGCTTTTTGGCGTCGCCCTTGAATTACCCCAGCGAGAGAGCGTCACGTATTCAGCCAAAATCCGCCGCACGTCGATCACATCTTCGACGCAACCGAATTTCATACGGGAGCATAGGCATATGTCAAACGAAACGCGCCACACTATTCTCAAGTTTACTTTATAAACTTTCCGTATTTTTATAAAACGCCGACGCTACGATGGGTCTTTGTGAATTTATATTTATAATTGATCACTTATCTTCATTGCGACTTCCACGGCATTCGATATGTTTTCCGCTCATTCTTCAACGTGTTGCGCGAAAGCGCACCGCTCCTGAAGTGGAAATTGGGGCGCCCGAAGGTTGCCGGAGAGGCAAAGGATGATTTATTAAATCTGATTGATAAATATTCCATAATAGAATTTCTACTCTACTTCGCCTTTACTTTCGACGTCTTTGTGACAAAACCGCCACACTTTGGCGGGCCTTCTTGGCCGCCGAGCTTCCCTTTAATCCGTCATCGGCCAGGGCTGCCCGCGCGCAGAGGATTGCGCCGATTCGTCGCCGTCATCCGCTTTTGAGGGCTGGTTGGGAGAACAGCCGCCCCGATCCTGCTGATCGAATGGACCGCCGCAGCGCGGGATGCGTTAAGCGGCCGCGGGGCCAGCCGCCTCACCCTGGCCATGAAAGCGCGCGCATGAAATATTGGCGCGATGATCCAGCCGCTCTTCCGCCTCGCTCGGAGGCCGCTCCGATGAACGCGCCGGCGCTGATTGTGCGACGGCCTTCGGTCTGCCCGCATGATTGCCCATCGGCCTGCGCGCTCGACGTGGAGGTGATCGACAATTCGCGCATCGGCCGCGTGCACGGCGCGAGCGATCAGACCTACACGGCGGGTGTCGTCTGCGCGAAAGTCGCGCGCTACGCCGAGCGCATTCACCATAAGGACCGACTGCTCCGCCCGTTGAAGCGCGTCGGCCCGAAAGGCTCAGGTCAATTCGCGCCGATCTCGTGGGACGACGCGCTCGATATCGTCGCCGAGAACTTCCTACGCTGCGAACGCGATTTCGGGGCAGAGAGCGTCTGGCCGTACCATTACGCCGGCACGATGGGCCTCGTCATGCGCGACGGCCTTCGCCGCCTGACCCACGCCAAGCGCTATTCCGGCTTCTTCTCGACGATCTGCATCAACACCGCCTGGCCCGGCTTCACCGCCGGGACCGGCAAACTGACGGGCCCGGATCCGCGCGAAATGGCCAAGGCCGATTGTGTCGTCATCTGGGGCACCAACGCGGTCGCGACGCAAGTCAATGTGATGACGCACGCGATGAAGGCGCGCAAGGAGCGCGGCGCCAAGATCGTCGTCGTCGACATCTATCGCAACGACACCATGAAGCAGGCCGATTTGGCCCTCTGTCTGAAGCCAGGCACAGACGGCGCCCTCGCCTGCGCGGCGATGCACGTCCTGTTCCGCGACAATCTCGCCGATCACGACTATCTTCAGCGCTATACCGACGCGCCCGACGAGCTCGAGGCGCATCTGAAGACGCGCGATCCGCAATGGGCGAGCGCCATTACCGGGCTCGAGCCGGCGGAAATCGAGGCCTTCGCTCATCTCGTCGGCGAACGCAAGCGCACCTATTTCCGGCTTGGCTACGGCTTCTCGCGCCAGCGTAACGGCGCGGCGAATATGCATGCGGCGACCTGCATCGCCGCGGTCACCGGCGCCTGGCGGTACGAGGGCGGCGGCGCGTTCCACAACAATGGCGGCATCTATCATTGGCGCAAGACTTTGATCGAGGGGCTGGACGTCGTCGATCCGAATGTCCGCGTCCTCGATCAATCACGAATCGGGGCGGTCCTATGCGGCGAAAAAGAAGCGCTCTGCGGCCGCGGACCGGTCAAGGCCCTGCTCGTGCAGAGCACCAATCCCGCCACGGTCGCGCCGAGTCAGGAAAAGGTGCGCCGCGGCTTTGCTCGCGACGACCTTTTCGTCTGCGTGCACGAGCATTTCCTCACCGAAACCGCCCGTTTCGCCGATATCGTCCTACCGGCGACAATGTTCTTGGAGCACGACGATCTCTATCAGGGCGGCGGCCATTCCTATGTAATGTTCGGCCCCAAGGCGATCGAACCGGCCGGCGAATGCCGCTCGAATCATGACCTTGTCTGCGCGCTCGCGAAACGGCTCGGCGCCGAGCATCCGGGCTTTTCGATGAGCCCGCGCGAGATCATCGACTGGACGCTGCGCGAGTCAGGCTGGGGGACTTTGGCCGAACTCGAAGAGAAGAAATGGCTCGACGTCCAGCCCGCCTTCGCCGACGCCCATTTCCTCAACGGCTTCGGCTTCAAGGACAAGCGCTTCCGCTTCAAGGCGGATTGGGCGACGACGCCGTTCGCCAATATCGGCCTGATGGGCCCGTGGCGCGATATGCCGTCCCTTCCCGACCATTGGGCGGTCATCGAGGCGGCGGACGACGAGCATCCGTTCCGCCTGGCGACGTCGCCGTCGCGCGGTTTCCTCAATACCAGCTTCACCGAGACGCCCGCGTCCCGGAAGCGCGAGGGCCGGCCGACGGTGATGATCCATCCCGAGGATGCGGCGCGCCTTCAGATCAAGGACGGCGACGTCGTGCGTTTGGGCAATCGCCGCGGCGAGACGCGGCTGCACGCCAGGCTCTTCGCCGGTCTAAGGCGCGGCGTGCTGATTAGCGAAGGCGTCTGGCCCGCCGCCGCCTTTCTCGACGGCAAGGGGATCAATGTCCTGACCGGCGACGACGTAGTGGCGCCGTTCGGCGGCGCGGCTTTCCACGACAATCGCGTCTGGTTGCGGCCGGCATAGAGCGGCGGCGTAGAGCGGCGGCCTGTAGCGAGCTTCTGAAGTTGTCCGGTTTATGTAGCACATCAAATGTCCGCTTTTCTGTTTCTGTTCTGCTGTGGGCGGAGTGGGCAAGGCGTCAGCCTTGTCCACGCCGTCCACAGCCC
>Ga0070738_10000649_pt1 | contig 91380 bp, 86 predicted proteins | sample Coa_R2_2_FD_66446 | JGI IMG/M metagenome (GOLD analysis project Ga0070738, IMG submission 66446) | Surface soil microbial communities from Centralia Pennsylvania, which are recovering from an underground coalmine fire - Coalmine... | ecosystem: Environmental > Terrestrial > Soil > Unclassified ...
CATGAAGGGCGACCGATCCAGGCGTATGGCCGGGGACGCCTTCGATCCAGACGGCGTGACCGAGATCGCGTTCAATCACATGGCTGGTATCGATGAGGTCCGCCTGTCCGGCCTCGACGATCGGCAGGACACTATCCTCGAACGCCTCCGCCTCCATCGATCCGGGCATCCGATGCTCGCGCTCAAAATGCTCGAAATCCTTTCTCGAGATCAGGTAACGCGCGTTGGGGAAGGTAGGGATCCATTTCCCGTTCTCGAGTCGCGTGTTCCAGCCGATATGGTCGAAATGGAGATGCGTGCAGAGCACGATGTCGATCTCCTCGGGCCGGTATCCCATGCGTGCCAGATTGCCGAGGTAGTCGAGGTTGAGATCGTTCGCATAATCAACCGGCGGGCGGCGTACCTTGTGATTGCCGTGGCAGGTGTCGACGAGAATCGTGCGCCCGCCGGTCCGGATCACGAAGCTGTGGAAATCGATATAGACCTGATCCTCGGTCGGGTGGATGAAGCGTTCGTCGAGCCATTCCCGCCCGCGCGCCAACAGCTCGGGTGTCGCATTGGCGAACATCAGCGCCGTGGAAACCGGCAAGGAGCCCAGCTCCGTGACACAATCGACGGTGATCGATCCGATCTCGACCCGCTTCATCCCAGAATTCCTCCCACTGGTATTATTCAGCTGGATAGCGTCTTTCCCAGCCTGCCGGCCAGATCCTGGATGAACTGCCAGGCGACGCGTCCGGAACGACCACCCCGGATGACCGACCATTCGTTCGCTTCCGCCCTGAGCGCTTCGCGGTCGACGCCGAGGCCGAAATGCCTTGCGTAGGTCTCGACCATCGCCAGATATGTGGTCTGGTCGCAAGCATGGAATCCGAGCCAGAGGCCGAAGCGGTCGGACAACGAGACCTTCTCTTCCACTGCTTCGCCCGGATTGATCGCCGTCGAACGCTCGTTCTCGATCATGTCGCGGGACAGAAGGTGGCGGCGATTCGAGGTAGCATAAAACAGCACGTTCGGCGGCCGGCCTTCGATCCCGCCTTCCAAGATGGCTTTCAGGGATTTGTAGCTCGTGTCATCGGAATCGAAGGACAGGTCGTCCACGAACAGCAGCGCCGACCGGGTCTGGCCGCGCAGCAGCTCGAGCAGCGCCGGGAGCGAGCCGATATCGTCCCTGTGGATCTCGACCAGCGCCAGCTTGCCGCCGGTCTCGCGATTGACCACCCCGTGCACTGCCTTGATGAGCGAGCTTTTGCCCATGCCGCGCGCGCCCCAGAGGAGCGCATTATTGGCGGGGAAGCCGCTGGCGAATCGCCGCGTATTCTCCAGTAAAACGCTGGATTGTCGATCGATCCCGACGAGAAGCTCGAGTTCCAGGCGTGCGACCGATGCGACTGGCGAAAGGCGCCTGGTGTCGGCGTGCCAAAGGAAGGCCTCGGCCGTGGCAAAATCCGGCGGCGGGGGCAGGGCCGGCGCCAGACGCTCCAGCGCGTCGGCAATGCGGGCGAGTGCGTGGGCTAGGGGAGATGGATCGAAATCGGCCATGGCGCGGCATGAGAGCCCGGCCCGCGTCGATTTGCAAGAAAGCCTCCAGGGGCTATAGTCCGGCGCCATTCGAGCGCGCCCAAGGAACCGTTATGTCATTCGGTCTCATATCATCGGCTTATGCCCAGGCCACAAGCGGTCAGACCGCACCCGGCGGCCTGGATATGCTGCAGCAATTCGTGCCGCTCATCTTCATCGTCGTCATCTTCTATTTCCTGTTGTTCCGGCCGCAGCAGCAGAAGGCTAAACAGCTCCGCAACCAACTTTCGCAACTGCGGCGGGGCGACGGCGTCGTGACCGCCGGCGGCATCATCGGGACAGTGGCGCGCGTGATCAGCGATGACGAGCTTGCAGTCGATATCGCCGAGGGGGTGCGCGTTCGCGTGGTGCGTTCGACCATCACCGGCGTCGTTTCCAAGAGCGAAGCCGCCAATGACGGTGGAAAAGGCTCGTCGTCGGATGGCGAGGTCGAGACGAAGCCGGCCGGCCGGCGCAAGACCCCGGCCGGAAGCTAGGCCGAGGGGGTAGGAAGCCCGGACGATGTATTTCAGCCGCTGGAAGGTTCTTTCGATCATCGCGCTCATCGTGGTGGGCGTGATCATCGCCATCCCAAATCTGATGAGCCGCGAGACGCTGGCGAAGCTGCCGAGCTGGTTGCCGACGCGGCAGGTCAACCTCGGCCTCGATCTCAGAGGCGGCTCCTATCTGCTGCTTCAGATCGACATGTCCGCGCTCGACAAGGAGCGGCTCGACAATACGCTCGACGAAGCGCGGGCATTGCTGCGGACCCAGAAGATCTATTTCACCAACGCCGACGTCGAAGGCTCCACGGTCAAGATCACGCTCAAGGACCCGGAGCAGACCAAGGCGGCGCAGGATGCGCTCGGCAAGCTGGAAGGCGGAAATGCCACCGGTCCGGCGGACTATCAGGTAACCTCCTCCGCGCCCGGCGAGATTACGATCGCGACAACCGAGGTCGGCAGGCGCGATCGAGCCTCCAAGGCACTCGATCAGTCCGTCGAGATTGTACGTCGCCGCGTCGACGCGACGGGCGTGGCGGAGCCTGTCATTGCGCGGCAGGAGCCGGACCGAATTCTGGTCCAGCTTCCAGGCGTCAAGGATCCCGACCGTATCAAGAAACTCCTCGGTACGACGGCCAAGATGGAATTCCATATGGTCGACGATACGGCGACGGACCCGGCGCATCCGCCACCGGGCGATATAGTGGTTCCTGTGGACCATCCTCGCGCTGGTCAGCCGGCTGTAGAGATTCTGAAGCGACGGGTCGAGGTATCGGGCGATACGCTCGAAAAGGCGGCGGCGGGGAGCGACTCCGAGACTGGCGGCTGGCAGATCAATTTCCGCTTCAATTCGGTCGGCGCGCGGAAGTTTGCGCAGATCACCCAGCAGAATATCGGCCACCGTTTCGCGGTGGTTCTTGACGGCAAGGTAATTGTCGCGCCGGTGATCCAGACGCCGATCACCGACGGCAGCGGTCGCATTACCGGCAATTTCACCGCTCAGGATGCGTCCGACATTTCGGTCGAGCTGAATGCCGGCGCATTGCCCGCGCCGATGAAGATCATCGAGGAGCGCTCGGTCGGTCCTGACCTCGGCGCCGATTCAATCAAGTCCGGCGTCTATGCCACCATGATCGGGCTTGGTCTGGTGCTGGCCTACATGTTCGCGGCCTACGGCCTGTTCGGGCTGTTCGCCAATATCGCCGTCCTGATCAATCTGATCCTGACGATCGCGGCGCTGTCGCTTCTGCAGGCGACGCTGACGCTGCCCGGCATCGCCGGCTTGCTGCTGTCGGTCGGTATGTCGGTCGATGCGAACATCCTGATCAACGAGCGCATCCGTGAGGAGAGCAAGAACGGCAAGCCGCCCTTCTCCGCCATGGAGTCGGGCTTCAGCCGCGCCTGGTCGACCATTCTCGATTCCAACCTCACGACGCTCATCAAGATGGCGATCCTCTACGCGCTCGGTGCCGGCGTCGTGAAAGGGTTCGCGGTCACGATCTTCCTCGGCATCCTGATCTCGATGTTCACCGCGACCGTGCTGGTCCGGATGATGATGACGGCGTGGATGCGCCGCAAGCGACCGAAGAAGCTTCAGATCTCGCTGATCCGGTTCGTGCCCGACGGAATCCGGATCAACTTCATGAAGGGGCGTTTCTTCAGTCTTGGCCTTTCGGCCGCGCTCTCGATCGCTTCGGTGGTGCTGTTCTTCACGCCGGGGCTCAATTACGGCATCGATTTCGTGGGCGGCATCCAAATCGAGCTCAAGACGCCGGGCCCGGCGGACTTCTCAGCGCTCCGCGGCGATCTCGACAAGCTGGGCTTGGGCGGTGTCCAACTTCAGCAATTTGGCGGGCCGGACCAGGTCCTGATCCGTCTCGATCGGCAGCCGGGGGGCGACGAGGCGCAACAGGCGGCGGTCGCGAAGGTCAAGACCGATTTGACGCAGCATTTCGCGGGCTCGTCGATCGAACGGACAGAGGCGGTGGGCGCCACCGTGTCCAACGAGCTGTTCTGGGACGGCATGGAGGCGCTCGGCTTGGCGCTGGTGGCGATGCTCGCCTACATCTGGTTCCGCTTCGAATGGCAGTTCGGTGTCGGCGCTGTCGTCACGCTCGTTCTCGACGTCACGAAGACCATCGGGTTCTTCGTCGTGGCGGGCGCGCTTTTCGGCTGGCAATTCAGCCTGGAGAGCATCGCCGCGATCCTCACGATCATGGGCTATTCGATCAACGACAAGGTCGTCGTTTATGATCGGGTGCGCGAGAATCTGCGCAAATACCGCTCGATGCCGCTCCAGCAGCTGATCGACCTGTCGATCAACGAGACGCTCTCGCGGACGATCGGCACCTCATCTTCGGTGTTCCTGGCTGCACTTCCACTGGTCTTCATCGGCGGAGAGGCGCTCAAGCCTTTCGGTTGGGTGATGCTGTGGGGTGTCGCGCTCAGCACGATCTCGTCGATCATGATCGCGGCACCCTTGTTGCTGCTGCTTGGCGAGAAGAAGCTCAGGCGGAACGCGACGACGCTTGCCGGACGGGCCGAACCCGCCGCCGCCGAATAGCGTTCCGTCGCCATGGAGATCGCACCTCTTCAGCTCGCCGGCCGCCAGCTGATCCTTGGCTACGGCAAGAGCGGCTTTCTGATTTCCGACGTTCAATGGCGTGGCGCGATCCTGGTCTTCCCGGATCGCGTGATGCCTTGGGCCGTCACCGGCCTGCAGGAGGTCTCGCTCGCGAGCTTTGCGCCGGTGCGGGAATATGAGCCTATCCCCGACATTATGCTCATCGGCACGGGCTCGCGGATGGCGATGCTTCCGTCGGCGCTGAGGGCCGAACTCAGGTCATTCGGTCTGGCAATCGAGACGATGGATACCGGCGCAGCCTGCCGGACCTACAATCTGCTCCTAGGCGAGGAACGCCGGGTCGCGGCCGCGCTTTTGCCTATCCACTAGCCGCCGCCCACAATGACTCGGAGATGCTGGGCGAGATCCTGGGGTCGATATGGCTTCTCGAGCAGCGCGATGTCGGTATCGAGGCCGTGTTGCGCCGTGAGTGCCGCCGCGGTGTAGCCCGAAGTCAGGAGCACCTTGAGCGAGGGTTTCAGCCGGCGCGCCTCGACCGCGAGCTGAACCCCATTCATCCCGCCTGGCATGACGACATCGGAAAACAGGATGTCGATCGCTTCGCCGGCCGCCAAAATGTCGAGCGCCTGACGCGCATTCCGCGCCGTCAGAACGCGATAGCCGAGGGCCTGCAGGCTTTCGGCCGCCATATCGAGCACGGCATCTTCATCCTCCACCACCAGCACAGTCTCGTTCGAGCTCGTTTGCTTCAGCGGAAACGGATTTTCCTTGGGTGCCGGAGGTCGTGCCGGCTGGGCCGCCTGCGGCAGGTAGAGGCGCACGGTCGTTCCGATGCCGACCTCGCTATAGATCGTCACGCGACCCCCGGACTCCTGTGTGAAGCCGTAGACTTGGCTCAAGCCGAGTCCGCTCCCCTTGCCGACCTCTTTGGTGGTGAAGAAGGGATCGAAAACGCGCGTGATCTGGTCCTCAGGTATCCCGTGACCGGTGTCGCTCACCGAGATGGCGACGTAGCCTGCCGGCTGCGGGCCAGGATTTGCGTCGGCAGGGCTTGCGCCGAGTTCGGCGTTGCGCGTCTCGATGATGATGCGCCCCTCGACGTCGATCGCCTCGCGTGCGTTCACGATTAAATTGAGCAGCGCGGCCTCGAACTGAGTCGGATCGACATGGATGGGACCGACGTCCGCGGCAAGATCGGTCGATAATAGACAATGACCGACCGTCACGCGGCCGATCAGCCCGACAAATTCGGAAATCAGACGGTTCGGGTCGATCGTCTCCGGTCGCATGATTTGCTGCCGTGAGAAGATCATCAGCTGTCGGATCAGTCTTTCGCAGCGTTCGATTGCTTTCATCGCCGAATCGGCGAGCCGCTTTACCCGGGGCGCATCCTCGGGCCTCGTGCGTATGAGATCGATACTGCCGCCGACGACAGTCAGAAGATTGTTGAAATCATGCGCGATGCCGCCGGTCAGCTGCCCGATCGCCTCCATCTTCTGCGCCTGCCGAAGCGCCAGCTCGGCACGCCGGCGGGCGTCCATTTCCGCGTCCAGAGCCCGTTCATGGAGAATGGATGCGGTCACATCGTCGGCGCGGTGGATGATCCAGGCGACATCGCCGTTTTCGGCGAGAACCGGGACATTGACAGCCGACCAATATCGCTCCTCGAACGATCCCTCGCTGCCCGGGACCGGCACGTTGTAGCGCTGAACCGACATGACGTCCTCACGGCGCTGGCAGAGGACCCGCTCCAAAGAGTTCTTGAGAAGCGCGATGCCTTCCGCAGCCGATACGCCGGGGCTGTCGCGATACCCGTCGAAGACGCTGCGGCCGATCATTTCCGAGCGGCTTCCGAGGACTGCCCGGACATAGCCGTCGCTCGCGGCGACGATGCGGAAGCCGGGATCGAGAACGAGGAAGTTGCCGGGCGCCGCCTCGAACAGCGCCCGGAATCCATTCGCATCCAGGGTCGACATTGCCGGAAGGGTCGCGATGGGAGCCCCGAATAGGTTCGCCCCACGAGCAGGGCGTTGGCGCCCGTATTACGACAATATCCGCTTGGAATCACCCTTATTCATTTCACCCCGATATGCCTATGCCGCGCTGCGCTTTGACGTGGCCGCGGTGTAGAGCTGGGCTGCGCGTTCCCAGTTCACGAGGTGATCGAGGAACGTCTTCAGGAAATCGGGCCGCCGATTCTGGTAATCGAGATAATAGGCGTGCTCCCAGACGTCGCAGGTGAAGAGCGCCTGCTTATTCATGATCAGCGGGTTTTCGGCATTGGCGGTCGTAACGATCTCCAGCTTGTCACCCGAGAAAACAAGCCATGCCCAGCCTGACCCGAACTGCGCTGTGGCCTTTTCCGCGAACTCCGTCTTGAATTGGTCGAGCCCGCCGAAATCGCCTTTGAGGCGCCGCTCGAGTTCGCCCGGGATCTTGGCGCCGCCGCCGCTCGGCTTCATGGATAACCAGAATTCAGAGTGATTCCAATGCTGAGCGACATTGTTGAAGAGCTTTTTCCTGTCCGCGTTGCGGTGGCTCTCTTTGATGACCTGTTCGAGCGGTTTGTCCTCCAGCCCGCTCCCGGCCAGCAATTTGTTGGCTGTATCGACATAGGCCTTGTGGTGCTTGTCGTGGTGAAACTCCAGCGTTGCCTTCGACATGTGTGGCTGAAGCGCATCATAGGCGTACGGAAGGCGCGGCAGTTCGAAAGGCATAGTCGGCTCCTCAAAGTTTGTTGAATAAGATACTGTAAGATCGATCAAGTTACATCGCTAAGCGATTGTCATGTATCTTATTCCCTGAGGAACGGGAAGCGCGCAGCGGGGTTCCGCATGCGGGCAGGATGCCGCGCATGGAACGCTCGATTCGTCGCCGGCACAAAAAAAGGGGCCGGTCAGGGCCCCTTTTTCCGAATGAATTTGGGTAAGGGCGGACTAGAGCCCGCTGCCCTGCATCACCATGCAATAGAGCATCGGGATGGAGAGCACCGTATTAGTCCTGGACGCAATACCCGCGACACGCCCCGACCTCGCCTTGGTCGCATCGTCCGCGGGCACGAAGCCGAGGACCCGCTTCTGATTCGGCCATATGACGAACCAGACATTGGCTGCCATGATGATGGCGAGCCACATGCCGACTCCGATGGTGGTCGTGGAGCCGCTACTGAAGCTGAGCACGCCGACGATACCGCCTTCTTCCTTCATTTGCGCGGTGCCGAGACCCAGCAGAATTGTAAAGGCCGCGGACCACCGGAACCAGAACAGCGCCGACGGCGCAATATATTTCGAGACGCCCGGTTTCAGCTCCGCCGGAATTTTCGGCATCGTTGGGGTTTGTACGAAGTTGAAGTAATAGAGCAGCCCGATCCACAGGACGCCCATGATCACGTGCAGATACATGACGAAGTAGTTCGACCAGGTCTGTGCTGCTCCCCCGGCGCCGAGCGCGCCTCCCTGCAGGGCGTAGGCCGCGATCAGCATCAGCAGAACACCGAGCGCGAGCGCCCGGTACAGATTCTCCAGAAACTTGCCCATTGCGCGCTCCTCTCGAATTTGGGTGGATTCGCCACCTCCGTTACCGACTTTTGTCCCATCGTCGGGCAGAGATCAACACTTACAGGTCGGGACAATTGCCGTTTGGCGCCGCATACCCGATGATCCGGACGAGCGAGAGCGGCTTCGCGGCCGAGCAGGTACGGCTTTACGACCATGATCGCTATCTAACGGCGATCTTCGCGCCAGCCGGAGTGCGCGGGCATGCGCTCGCCCTTTTTGCATTCAATATCGAGATCGCGAAGACTCGCGAGGTCGTTCGGGAACCGCTGATCGGGCGAATGCGGCTGCAATGGTGGCGCGACGCGCTGGATGTACTCTACGAAGGCGGCACCATCGCCCACGAGGTCGCTCGGCCGCTCGGCGATGCGATCCGCTCAGCGAACCTCGATCGTTCCCTCTTCGATCGTCTGATCGACGCGCGGGAAGCCGATCTCGGCGATGCTCCGCCGGCCGACCTGGCTGCGCTCGAGGCCTATGCGGAAGGGACGGCCGCGCCGCTGATCGAGCTGGCGCTTGGCCTGTCCGGGCGGGTAACGCCCGACGTTGCCGAGGCCGCCCGGAACGTTGGAACGGCCTGGGCCTTGACCGGCATCTTGCGCGCGGTCCCCTTCCATGCGCGACAGCACCGCCTTTTCCTCCCGGTCGATCGGCTCTCTGCCGCCGGCGTCCGCGCTGCGAAACTGTTCGATCTGAAGCCGGACCCCGGCGTCGCCGACGTCGTGCGCGAGATCGGGAGGCGTGCGCTTTCCAATCTCGACCGGTCGAAGAACGCGGTCCGAACCTTGCCCAAGAGCCGCCGCTGGCCTTTTCTCCTGGCAGTTCTCTCGCGTCTCTATCTGAGCGATCTGGACGAGAATCGCTGGGATCCGTTCGCGGCCGGACTCGCGCGCGGGCGTCCGTTGGCTGTCCTTCATCTCGCGATCGAAAGATTTCTCGGGCGCTGTTGAATTTTAGGTCCCGCTGGTGGCTGGAACGGTGTTTGACCGGTCAGGTTAAGCAGTCGAGGTCACTGTTCGCTGGGAGTACCAGATGCAGGTCCATGGTATGAATGCGCTGCGACGGCGGCGGACAATCGAGCTCACAGGGTTGCTTGTTCTGGCGCTCGGATTGGCCGGCTGCGCCGAAACGCTCGGCGCAGGCGCGGGAGCTCTGGTTGGCAATCAGTTCGGAAAGGGCTCGGGCAAAACTGCAGCAACTGTCGGCGGCGCGGTTGGCGGCGCCGTCATCGGCCATGAGATCGCGCACTGAACGATCTCGGACCCGGAACTTCGGAGTCCGGCGCGGGGTTTTACGAGATGATGGCGCCAATTCGGCGCTGAAACCCATGGGGGCTCCAGAGATGCTCTATCGCGTTTCAAGCCTGCTGCCGGGACTGGCTGCGATGGCGCTCGGCGGCATTCTGCTCGCGGGCGCGCCGGCGACTGCGGCGCAAGAGGCCGGTCAAAAGGCCGCATCAGCCAATCCTTCAGACAAGTCGGCGTCCAAACCGGTCGACCGCGCGGAGCAGCGGATCAAGGAGCTTCACGAGAAGCTCCACATAACCCAGGCGCAAGAGCCGCAATGGAATAGCTTCGTGCAAGTGATGCGGGACAATGCCGAGCATATGAGCTCGCTGATCGCGCAGCGCGATCAGAATGCCGGAGCGACGGCGGTCGACAATCTGAAATCGTACGAGGAGCTCACTGACGCGCACGCCGAGGGCCTGAAGAAGCTCGTTCCGGCTTTCGAGTCGCTCTACGCCTCACTGTCCGACGATCAGAAGAGGGTCGCCGACACGATGTTCAAGGGCGGACACGGCAAACGAGAGAAATCATGAGCCCGTCGCTGTCTCGATGGATGCGCGCCGTGACCGGCATGGCCGCGGCGGCTCTGCTGTTGGGTACGACCGCTCCCGCGCTCGCCGATCATGACCATGATCGCGACCACGATCGGGGGCGACACGCCCGCGAGTGGCGCGATCGCGATTGGGACCACCGATACCGTGATTGGCACGATCGAGGTCGCGTCTATTACGGCGACCAGGTTTATGTCGATCCGCCGCCCGCGGTTGTTTACGGACCACCGCCACCGCCGCCCGGACTGAACCTGATGTTCTCCTTCGGGAGATAGACCGAAAGGAGACTCGCCGACCGACGGGTCTCCTTTCCACTTTCGAGTCTCCATCTGGGCCGAAAATTTACCAGTTCTTAATCTTGTGGGCAGCCGGTCGCGAAAAATGCCGCAACCTGCAGATTCTCCCCGGTCGCGGAGGCAATGTTTGCCGCGAGTGCGGTTGCTGCCTAGTACGCCCTAAGAATAATCATCGACGAATCAACGCACTACAGGCCAAGTCCGACTTGGCACACGGATTGCTACGAGGGTTGCGAAAGCGCTGCGATGCGACCAGCCTCGGACCGTTTACTCGCCGTTAAGGATAATAAATTAACAACGGCGACATGAACGGTTGGGGCTCGGTGGCCTCGAGCGATCGAACCTAGGAGAGAGTTGCGCGTCATGTCGCTGAACAATTCGATTCTGACCAATACCGGCGCGATGATCGCGCTCCAGAACCTCGCGCAAATCAACACCAATCTGAAGGCGACGGAGAACCGCGTTTCTACCGGTCTGAAGGTGGCAAGCGCACAGGATAACGCTTCGGTCTTCGCTGTCGCTCAAGGGTTGCGCGGCAATGTCAAAGCCTATGATGCCGTTGCGACGGCGCTCGCGGGCAGCCAGGGTGTCATCTCGGTCGCGACCTCCGCCGCGACGAGCATTTCGAACGCGATGCAGGACATCAAGACGAAGCTGACTCAGCTTTCGGACGATAGCCTGAGCGCAACCCAGCGCACCTACTACAACAACGACCTTCAGTCGTTGGTGAACCAGATCAACACGAGCTTCATCCAGGGCGCCTATTACAATGGCGTGAACCTGCTCAACAGCTCGGCCACGGTAAGCGTCCTTGCCAGCGTCAACGGCAGCACGATCAGCTATGGCGGCACCACCGACCAGCTGTCGGTTGCGATGGGAACGTTCCTGAGCGCCATCACGACTGAAATGGCCGCGACAGACGGGACGGCGGCCTTGTCGATGATCAATGGTTCAGGCGCGTGGGACACGTTCAACAATGCCGTCAACGCGGTGCTGGACAACCTTGGCTCGGTGAACCGCAGCCTGGGTGACCAAATCACTTTCAACCAGTCGGTGTCCGACTCGACGCAGACCGGTCTAGGCGCTCTTGTGGACGCGGATCTGGCCAAGGAATCGGCCAATCTGACCGCCATCCAGACTCAGCAGCAATTGGCGACCCAGACCTTGTCGATCGCCAACTCGCAGCCGCAGATCTTGCTCTCACTCTTCAAGGGCGGCTGACCCCCAACGCCCTTCCAGGAAGCCCGGGTGAGGCGACTCACCCGGGCTTTCCTCTATCTGTGGCACTCGGTCCGTGACGGCTGTGGCGTTGGCCGCGAACGCATTTGGACGCACTTGTCCCGTGTAGCAGCCGTTCCTGCTGTTTGCCTGGTTGCATGTCCTCCGCCCGAGTCGTAACGCGGGCGATTTCGCCGATCAGGTCACTTTCGACTCGAAATTTTTTATTTATTAACGACTTTAGAAAACTGCGAAATCCCGTAATTTTGAAATTTCCGCTCTCCCGAAGAATTGCAATTTTGAACTGAATCAAAGTTCAAAGGTACTATACTCAGATTCAACTTGACATGGTATCCGGCCGCAACCGTTACGCGATGAGACTGGCCTCGTTAACGGAAAATTAACGATTTGACGGCATGTTGCTTAGGAATTCATTAACCCAATAAATGACGCCAGGAGGTCCTTGTGACACAGATTTCGGCGCGGTCTTCTGAATTTCAGCTCGCTTCGATATCGTCAATGGCGCCGATCCCGGTTACGCCCGACCTCGGTTGCACGCTCGAAGATCGGTTGGGCCAAATCGGCCTGCGCGAGATGCGCGCGTCTTTCGATCCGAAAGCCGGCCTGCTCCATTGCCGTTTCGCGTTTCGTGGACGTCCGAGCTTCACCCCGGCGCTGATCGCCGACATCGACCGGATTCAGGACGTGGCTGCCGCGTATCAGACCGATGATGGCGCAGGAAATCCGATCCGCTACATCTGCTGGGCCTCCGACGAGCCGGGCATTTGGAGCGCCGGCGGCGATCTCGAGCTGTTTTCGGAACTGATCCGCTCACGCGATCGCGCGCGGTTGATGGCCTATGCCAGGAGTGTGATTTCGGCCGGCTATCGCAATCACCTGGCATTGGAGTTGCCGATGGTTACGGTGGCCCTGGTTCAAGGCCAGGCTCTCGGCGGCGGATTCGAGGCGGCGTTGTCGAGCAACATTCTGATCGCCGAGCGGCGCGCGCGGTTCGGTCTCCCGGAGAGCCTTTTCAACCTGTTTCCCGGCATGGGCGCTTACAGCTATCTCGCGCGCAGGATCGCGCCGGCTCTGGCCGAGCGCATGATCCTGTCCGGGCGCCTCTACACAGCCGAGGAGCTATACGAGCTTGGCGTCGTGGATGTTCTCTGCGGCGACGGCGAAGGCGAGCGGGCTCTTTACGGCTTCATGGCTCGGACGGAGCAAGCTCACGCCATGCAGCGCGCCGTTCTGGCGGCGCGCCGGCGGATCAATCCGATTACGATCGAAGAGCTAGAAGCCATCGCCGAGGATTGGGTCGATCTGGCCATGGGGCTTGGACAGCGCGACCTCAGCATCATGGCGCGCCTGGTATCGGCGCAGAACCGCCGCCGTACTCAGGGTGATAGCCCGAAGTTGGCTTAACCAGGCAGGCCCGGCCGGCTAGACGGCCAAGCGGAGGTTGGCGTTCGCCGCGCGGCCAATGGAAGCGCTCCGCGCTTCGAATGTAAGCTTGGCCGGTATGCGCGGGGCGTCCAATTCTTCATCGTCGCGATCGAGGCCCAACGCTTCGAGCATGTCGCTGGAGGCGCGGCGGCCATAGCCGTCGATGAGAGAAGCAGCGAGGGAGTTGCTATTCATCCTCCGGGTATCGCTCGGAAGTGATTGACGAATCGCTAACGATTCACAGGGTGTGGATAAAACTGCGCCTCGCGACTCGCTCCGCGGCATGCTAAATGGCTCTCCGCAGACGACGAGGGAGGACAAATTGGCGTCGCTATCGATGTATCAGGCCTCGATTCCAGTCTTTCGCCAGAAGCTCGATTGTCTGGCGACGCTCTTGAAGAAGGCGGAGGCACACGCCGCCGAGAAAAAGATCGACCCGTCCGTATTGCTGCAAGCGCGGCTCTTTCCGGATATGTTTCCTCTCGTGAAGCAGGTGCAGATTGCGGCGGATACGGCCAAGGGCGGCGCCGCCAACTTGGCCGGAATCGAGGCGCCCCGCTTCGAGGATGTCGAGGTGACATTCCCGGAGCTTTCCGATCGCATCCAGCGCACGCAGCGCTATCTCGATCAATTTCGCCCGGAGCAGATCGACGGCGCCGAGGACAAGGACATCAATCTCGTCCTCGGCGGCCACCAGGTCGGCTTCAAAGGTCGGCAATATCTATTGGGCTTTGTGACCCCGAATTTCTATTTCCACCTGACGACGGCCTACGCGATCCTCCGCCATTCCGGAGTCGAGGTCGGCAAGCGCGATTTCTTGGGCGCGTTCTAAAGTGTCAGGCGAACGTTCTTCGCGTTGGATGTCGCATTCCTGAGTAAAATAGAAAAGCCAGGCAATCGGGCGCTCGATAAAACGACCAGGCTGGCTGGGCTCGGGGAGGGCGTAATTGGGTCGTTGATCGTCAGGTTGTCTATCACAACCCCCGGGCACGGCGGTCCTCGGTCTGGGTGTAATCGTCCCTTAACCAAGCCTTGCTAAGGCGTCGGTGACGCTGGCAGGCAGGTGGGAAAGCCGTGGAGACCCAGTCCGAGCTGCGCGCTTTGTTTGAAAGCGCGATAGCACTTCACAGGCAGGGGAATGCAGCCAAGGCACTTCCGATTTATCGGGAAGTTCTGAAGGCTAGGCCCGACCTTCCCGGGATTCGCACACTCGCGGCTCAGGCACTTTGCGCGACCGCTTCGGGCGAAGGCGCAAAAGAGGCGCTCGAGGAGGCCATCGTTCTCGATGCAGCGGCGCCTGAGCCGCACATAAGGCTCGGCTTGCTTGCGACCGCGGCTGGAGATCATGAACGCGCGGCTGCATGCTTTCTTGAGGCAAGGCGCCTCGGCCCGGACAATGCCGGTGTGCACTATTACCTCGCGAATTCCTTGATGGCTCTCGGTCGCCGTGGAGAAGCCGAACCTTCTTTTCGAGAGGCAATTCGTCTGCGGCCCGATTTCATCGATGCCTATCTGAATCTGGGTCACGCGTTCTTGGATTCGGAGCGCATGGCCGAAGCCGAGGACTGCTTTCGCCGCGCCTTACGGATTCAACCGGATCATCCGGCGGTTCTTAATAATCTCGGCATGGTCTGCCACGTCCTTGGTCGATTTTCCGAGGCGGAAGCTTGCTTTCGCGCGGCGCTGCGAGTTCGGCCCGATCATCCGGCAACGCTCGCCAACCTCGGGACTCAACTGCAGCTCATCGGGAATCTCGCAGAGGCGGAAGCGTGCTTTAGCCGCGCCCTTGAATTGCAGCCGGCTTCCGCACAAGCTCATTACAACCTGGCGCTCCTCTATCTCTTGACGGGGCGGCTCGATGAAGCATGGCCCGAATATGAATGGCGCTGGGAGATCCGCGGCCAGGGCTTGTCGGTCCGCCGCAATTTCCGGCAGCCGCTCTGGAATGGCGAATCCGGTGGCGATCGGGTCGTCCTGCTGCATGCCGAACAAGGCTTCGGCGACACCCTTCAGTTCTGCCGCTACGTTCCGTTAGCCGCGGCGCGAGCGCGCATCATTCTCGAGGCGCCGCGTCCGCTGGTCAAATTGCTTTCCGGAATGCCCGGAATCGAGCAAATCGTCGCGTGGGGCGATCCTTTGCCCGATTTTGACTCCCATTGTCCTCTTCTCAGCCTGCCGCGCGCCTTCGGGACCACACGAGAAACGATCCCCGCCACCGTGCCCTATCTTGCGGCCGACCCTGCGCGGGAAGCGTATTGGCGCAACCGGATCGCGAATCTCAATGGGCTTCGCGTTGGCCTGGTTTGGGCCGGCAATCCGCGCCGGCATTCGATTGCGTTGGCGATGGCTGATCGCCGGCGCTCCATTTCGTTGAGGCATTTGGAGCCCCTGGGCACAATTCGGGGCGTGAGCTTCGTCTCGTTGCAAAAGGGTGAAGCCTCCGCGGAGGTGAAGTCTCTCCAGGGCAGTATGGTCGTGCACGACTGGACGGACGAACTCGAGGATTTCGCAGAAACGGCGGCCCTGATCAGCGCTCTGGATCTCGTCATAAGCGTGGATACTGCCGTGTTGCATTTGGCGGGAGCGCTCGGCAAGCCGGTGTGGCTGCTGAATAGATTTGACACCTGCTGGAGATGGCTGCTGGGGCGCGACGATAGTCCCTGGTATCCCTCACTGCGCCAATTTCGGCAGACGCAGATGGGCGATTGGGACAACGTCATCGGCGGCGTGAAAGAAGCCTTGCAACGGGCGGCGGCTTGTGAGCGGGCGATAACTTAAGTTCTTCCCGTGGCCCGCTCGAGAAATGACTCAAGCGCGCTGATCGGTGCGCGATCGCACCAGACGCGATGTTTCTGCGTCGCAATGCGCGCCTTCATGTCGTTCCGGAAATCCGGATCCCGGGCCAACCGGACAGCGATTGCGACATAGTCATCGACGGATTTCGCGATCGTATCGGCGATTCCCATCATGCGGAGTATTGCTGCGCTGTGTCGCCCGCGCATCAAGCCGCCTTCGAGCGTGACGATCGGAAGATCGTAAGGAAGGCTTTCGAGCGTCGAGTTACAGCCCGACCAGCCGATACTGTCGAGGAAGATGTCGCAGGCTCCGCTTGCCGCCGCGAAGCGGCGCTGATCCAAGCGCGGAAGGAAGGCGCAATGGCGACCGGCGTCGAGACCGGCCGCGCCGAACGCGCCTGCGAGCCGACAACGAAACAGCTCGGTCGCATGCGGCAGGCGCGAGAATTCGATAAAGACGAACTGACTGTCCGGGATCGCTTGTGCGATCCGCACGAAGGCTTCGTCATATTGCGGCAGATATTTGAACAGCGACTGTCCGCACCAAAAGGCGATTGCGTCCGAACGCAAGCCGAGCTCTTCACGGGAAATCGGCGGTGCCGTTTCGGTCGGCTCGCAATAGACGGACAGGTTGGGCAGCAGGACAAGATTCTCCGAATAGTGGGACTGCCCGTCTCCCGGCTCCATGAGAGCGCTGCTGAGGAAATAGTCGAGAGTCGGGTAGCCGCTGGTATCGGGATGACCCCAGGAATTGCACTGCACAGGCGCCAGCCTAAGCGCAGCCAGCTTTGCCGCCATGGGGTCCATGCCGACTTCCGGATAGATGAGGACATGCAGTCGGTCGGCCAGAATGCGCGTCCTCCATCGCTCGATCGACATCGGTCCCTGGACAAATTCGGCGCATGAGCTGCGCGCCAGCGCCGTCTGTTCATCCTGGTCGACGCCGGTGTGGTAGCCGTAGAGCGCGAAGCGGTTGCGATCGAGTCCCTCGAGCCACCCGCGGATCGGCATCTTCCAGTTCGAATGTCGTCGGAAGAAGCCGCTGACGATACCGACCCTGATCTTCTCAGCGGCGCCCGGTTGTGCGGCCAGCGCCGCTGGTGGAAAGGAAGCGGCCATGGCGCGGCAGACGAGTCCGCCATAAGCGGTTTGCAGAGCGCGGTCGTCGAGATCCTGATAAGCGAGAAAGAAAGGCTGGCTCGATCCGACGGCCTTTGCGAAGTCGCGTTCGGAAATCGCCGTGCCGACGTCAGCGACGAGGCGCTGTAGCTGCTCGGCGTAGGCATGTCGCCGGCGGGCGATTTCGGCTTCGTCCCGATAGACGGGCGGAAGCTGTGCCGTGCAGAACGCCAGCCTGGCCTCCGCCGACCCGGGGTTCGCGCGCAAGGCGGCCTCGTATTGGACCAGCGCCTCGTCGGTGTGACCTTGATCCTGAAGGGCGAGGCCGTAACCGAAATGCGCCGCCTCCATCCCCGGCCGAAGCGTCAGTGCGCGCCTGAAGGCCGCGACCGCTTCGGCGTTGCGGCCTTGATCCTGAAGGGCGATACCGAGATTGACCGCGATTTCCGGCATGCTCGGCGCGATCATCGCGGCGCGTTCGAGATGTTCGACGGCGTCGGCGAGCTTGCCTTGCTGCTTGAGCGCGAGCGCCAGATGATTGTGCGCCTCGGCCATCTCGGGTCGAAGCGCCAGAGCGCGTTCGAAGGATGCGATCGCCTCGGCCGCCCGGTCCTGCACCTGAAACGCGCGGCCGAGATTATTGTGTGCCTCGGGAAGCGCGGGATCGAGCATCAACGCCCGTTCGAAGCTGGCGGTCGCGCTCGCCAGGTCCCCGAGCGCCTGAAGCGCGAGCCCCAGATTGTTGTGCGCCTCGGCCCAGGCAGGCTTGAGCGCGACAGCGCGTTGGAAGCAGGGCAAGGCTTCCGAGTGAGCGCCGAGTCCCATCTTCGCGACACCCCAGTTGACCTGGGCCTCGGCTGATTCCGGCGCGAGGGTGGCTGCTTGCTCGAAGCTTCGAGCTGCGCCCGCGAGATCGCCCTGCAGCCTCAATGCTATGCCGAGATTCGTGTGGAGCAGCGCGATGTCCGGCCGGGCGGCTGTGGCGCGCCGATAGCTCTCAGCCGCCTCGGCCAGGCGGCCCGCGCGCTGTAGAACGAGACCCAGATTGTTATGGGCGGCGGCATGCGCGGGTTCGATCGACACGGCGCGGGTGATCAGGCCGATCGCCTCGTCGCTGCGGCCTTTCTGGTCTGCCAACATGCCGAGCAGGTGGAGACAGTCGGCATTGTCGGGCTCGATCGCGAGCACCTGCCGATAAAGCGACTCGGCCTCGTCCAGCCGGCCGGCTTGATGACGCTCCAACGCGGCCTCGAGCATTTCCCGCACGCTAGGCATTCCTTCGCGCCCTTTCGCGGTAAAACTGCGATTCGCTCCAGCATAGCAGCGAAGGGCGGAGGACAATCCGTCGTTGAAGAAGGATGACCCAAACCCGGCTCGTGATCGGCACCGCATGCTTTGGCGGGCAAGTGACCTCCGATTTCACGATGTCACTGCTTCGGTTGCAGGTTGCCGCAGTCCAGCGCGGGGTCGATCTCGCCTTTATCTTCAGCAGCGGCGACGCGCTCATTACTCGCGCGCGCAATGAGATCGTCGCCGCATTCCTGGACGACGCCAGGGCGACCCATCTTCTCTTCATAGATGCCGATATCGTATTCGATCCTGGCTTGGTTCTGCGGATGCTGGACTTCGGACGGCCGCTGGTCGCTGGAATCTATCCTGCCAAGACAATCCAATGGGACGTCGTCCGTGAGAAGGTCAGGCACGGCATCGAGCCGGTCGAAGCGTCGTCGCTCAAATATGTTTACATGCTGGAATCCGCGGATAAGCGAGGTGATCTCGATGATGGTTTTGCTCGCGCACGCTGGGCCGGCACGGGCTTCATGATGATCCAGCGTCCTGTGCTCGAACGGCTTGCCGAAGCGCATCCCGAGCTGTCCTATAGCGCCGTCCACACCTTTCCCGACAATCTCGCGGGCAGCAAGAACCGGTTCGCCCTCTTCGATCCGATGATCGATTCGGATAGCCGCACCTATCTCAGCGAGGACTATGCCTTCTGTCAGCGCTGGCGCGAATTGGGAGGCGAGATCTGGGTCGATCTGACGAGCAAACTCACCCATATAGGGCCGCGGGCCTTCGTCGGCGATGTGTCCGCTCAATTCATCTTGCCGCCGGAACGGCCGACCGAACCTTGACGTGATCGACCGCCGAGATATGCCGGTTTTTCTTGTCGGCTGCCACAGATCGGGAACGACCGCAGCGCGCTATCTGCTCGACTCGCATCCGGAGATCGTCTGTCCGCCGGAGAGCAAATTCTTGACGGCCTTGCAGGAATTCCTGGGGGCGCCCCAGGTGCTTCCCGCGCTCGTCTCGCTCCGCCTCCATCCGAGCGAGTTGCTCGCGGAAATCGGTCTGTTCGCGCGCCGCCTTCTGGATCGGAGCGCTCGAAAAAGCGGGAAGCGGCGATGGATCGAAAAGACGCCGAACTACTACCGCATATTGCCCTTTATCGATGACATATTCTCAGGCCGTGTGCTGTTCCTGTTCATGGTAAGGCACCCGCTTGATACGATCGCGTCACTTCAGGAGCATTTCTGGTACGCAACCACTCGTCACGAGGACCCGGATATTGCGCGGGTTGTCGCGAACTTCGGGGCTGGCCCATATGGCTGGGCGCGTTATTGGCGTGAGGTTCACGAGACTATCGGCGTTTTCGCAGCGTCGCGGCCGGACCGCGCCTGGGTATTCAAATATGAGGAAATGGTTGCGGACCCGGAGGGCACGCTGGCGCGGCTGCTAGCCTTCATCGGCGAGTCGCCTGCAAAAGAGCAGGCTGACGCGGCGTTCGCGGCTGCCCACGATCCGGGATATGAGGACCCGAAAGCGCGCGTCAGCACATCCCTCCATACCGCGAGCGTCGGGCGCTGGCGGCAATGGCCGGCCGGGCAGTCGAATGCGTTATGGCCGATCGTAGCCGAACCGGCTGCCCGGCTCGGCTATTCGATCGACTGAGCCGGCGACGCTCAGCCGCCGGGCGGCGGAGGCGGCGGGGGATAGCTCGATCCCGGCGGCGGACCGTAGCCGTAACCAGGAGCCGGCTGGTAGCCCGGGACCTGATCGCCGTGCGAATACATGCACTGCTGGAACGCGATGTCGTAGCGCTGCTGGATACTCATATTGGCGTAGTTCGACGAGCTGGCGCCGTAAGCGGTCCCGATACCTGCTCCGCCGGCTGCACCGATGGCGGCACCGCGTCCGCCGCCGATCGCCGCGCCCAAGCCGGCGCCGAGCGCGGTTCCCAGAAGCGCACCGCCGACGGCCTGATTGTTGGCCGCCTGCGCCTGGCCGGCGACCTGCGAGCTCGCATAGTCCTTGCACACCGCCTGGTCCTGCTGGAAGACCTCGAAAGGTTTGTTGGGGCCGGGCATGACGGCGACGCTTGGCCCCATCGGCGGTTGCGCGCAGGCGGAGAGCAGCGCCAAGGCTGACAGCCCTGCGATTGTTCGGTCCATATATGTCATTGTCGGAGGTTCCCTTATTCAGCGTTGTTGATCAGCGAGCGGTCCGTGGTGGTGCAGCCGGCACGGTCCGCCACCCCTCACGACAGGACCCGACATATGGGTAATATCCCTTCGGGTTGTCGCAATAATACCAGACCTGGTCCTGCGGCGCGACGTAAGTCGGTGGCTCGTAGACGACCGGGGGCGGCGCATAAGCCACCGGCGGCGGCACATAGACGGGCGGCGGATAGTACCAGGGTGCGAAAAGCGGCACGCCTACGCCGAAACCGACGAAAACCCGGGCCGATGCGGGAACCGCAAGGCTGATCCCGACCAGGGCCGCTGCGCCGAACAAGGCGGCGCTTGTCACTCGCGATCGCATTGTCTCACCTCCATATCAGAAAACAGCTTCCCGACAGATGCGAAATCGCCTTCCCGTTTCCTCGAATCTACGGTTCGGCGGTAATTTTTCAACGCCACTTCCGGGGCCGTCCTGCGCGATGCCGGCTTGACAAACGAAAACTTCTGAACAAGCGTTCGGTTGTTTCACGACAGCCGCGCGCCCATGCCAACCATCGTCGATCCTGCAGTCCTGTTTGAGCTTGCCCTTCCGCTGACCGACGACAGCGAATTGGCGCTCATTCCCGAACCGGACGTGAAGCGACTTCTGCAGGATTTCGGCATTCGGACACCGACGGGCGTCACCATCGCGGCCGACCTGTCCGGAATCTCTCAAGCTGCCGCTCTCACGCCGCCATTCGCTTTGAAGGCGTGGGGAAGCGGCCTCGTACATAAGAGCGATGTCGGTGCCGTCGAACTCGGTATCCGATCCTCAGTGGAAGCCGAGCAGGCGGCACGCCGGATGTCGTCGCGGTTGCAAGAGAAGGGAATCGTTCCAGCGGGATTTCTGATCGAGGAGCAGCAGAAGGCCGGCATCGAGATGATTGTAGGCGTTGTCCGGCGACCTCCGTTTGGCCTGTTCCTCGCGGTGGGCTTCGGCGGCACGCTGACCGAGATTCTTCAGGACATAGCGCTGCGGCCTTTACCGATCGGGCCCGGGGACGCCGAGGCGATGCTGGGCGAGCTCAAAGGACGAAGCCTGCTGGACGGCGCGCGCGGCAAGCCGGAAGTCGACATGGCGTCATTGCTGGCGCTGATCGAAGCGATCGGCAGTCGGGACGGACTGGGGCTCGCTGTTGGTGCTCGATTGGCCGAATTCGAGATCAACCCGGTCATCGCCGGCGAATCCGGCGCGGTCGCTGTCGATGGCCGACTGTTGCTCTACCGTAATATCAAGCCCGCACCCCAGCCGGATAACGAGAGGAGCGACTTCGAGCCGCTGTTCAGGCCGCGCGGAATCGCGGTGGTGGGCGCGTCGGCCAAGGGCACGAATTTCGGCAATATGTTCCTCAGGAACTATAAGGCCTTCGCATTTCCGGGGCCCCTCAGCGCGGTGCACCCGGAAGCCCGCGAGATTGACGGAGTTCCTGCATACCCGAGCCTCGCCGACGTGCCTCATCCCGTCGACTATGCGCTCGTGGCCGCACCTGCCGCGATGACGCCGGCAATCGTTCGCACTGCCAAGGGCAAAGTGAAATTCGCGCAAGTCATGAGCGGCGGGTTTCGTGAGGCCGGAAGCGAGGGTGCAGCTCTGGAACCTGCCTTGGTCGAGGCTGCTCGAGAAGCCGGCGTCCGGGTGCTTGGACCCAATTGCATGGGCGTGTGGTCTGCGCGCGGCCGGCAAACTTTCCTGGGCTCACCACCCGAGCGCGAAGGCGACGTCGCGATCATCTCGCAAAGCGGATCGTTGGGCGGGGACATTCTCAAAGTCGGCGACAGGCTGGGGATCGGATTCTCCTGCCTTGCGACGATCGGCAACTGCGTCGACGTCACGGCCGGCGAGCTTCTGGAGTGGCTCGTCGATGATCCGCATACCGAGATCATTGGCCTCTATATCGAGGATCCGCGCGACGGTGAACGACTGATCGACGCCCTGCATGCCGCGCGGGTCAGATGCAAGCCGGTGGTATTGCTGATCGCAGGCATCAGTCGCCAGGGTGCGCGTGCGGCGGCGTCGCATACCGGCGCAATGGCGGGAGAATTGCGCATTTGGCAAGGCATCGCCAAACACACGGGCGCGCGGCTCACGCACTCGCTGGAATCGTTCCTCGACGTGCTGCTGCTCACGCAGATCGGCCGCGGCAGCAGCGCGTTGGGAACGGACGTGCTGATCGTGGGTGCCGGCGGGGGCTGCAATGTGATCGCGACTGACGCTTGCGATTTGGCGGGACTGACGGTCGCTCCGGTCGACACGGCATTGGCGCAGCTTTTGTCAGCCGAATATGGGCCCGGCGCCAGTTTCGGCAACCCGGTCGAAGTGCCGATGGGACCGCTCAACGCTTCGTCGGTCGCGCCGAAGCTGTTGCGGCAGCTGAATGCCGGCCGACCCTTTGCGAACATCGTCTTCCACGTCAACGTTCAGAGCTTCTATTCCTATGGCAAGTCGACGGAGCACTCGACACGTGCGCTCTTCGATCTAGCCGACGAGCTGGTCAAGTTGGCGCCCGAACTGCCGCGCTCGCGGCTTGCATGGGTGCTGCGCAATTCGATCTGCGCCGAGGGCGATGCAATTGCGCGATTGAGGCGTACCGCGCATGAAGGCGGAGTCGCGACGTTCCTCACCTTCGATGCCGCGGCAGCGGCGCTTGCAGCCGTGCAAGGCGAATCGTGAGCGCCTGGCTTTCCGACAAGGCGGCGATCGCCGGTATAGGCTACACTGAATTCTCCAAGAATTCGGGCGTGAGCACGCTCACCTTGGCGACGCGCGCAATCATGGCGGCGCTCGGCGACGCCGGGCTCGAGCCCGACAAGCTCGACGGCATCGCGACGCATCGAGTGGGAGATTCGATCGGTTCGGCCGTCGTGAACCACGTCATGGGGTTGCGCGACCCGCATTACTATCTGGATCAGTTCGGCGGCGGCGGCGTCTCGCATTCGGTGGTGGGGCAGGCGGCCCTCGCAGTCGCGGCGGGCGTGGCGAACTATGTCGTCTGTTACCGCGCAATCAACGCGCGGTCGGAGTTTCGGATGGGCGGCACCGGGCGGCCGCCGGTGGACGCGATCGAGACCCAATACCAAGCGCCCTACGGCTACCTCGCGCCGCCGCAGCAATATGCGATGGCGGGGCGCGCTTACATGCTGAAGACCGGCGTCAACGAGCGGCATCTGGGCGCCGTCGCGGTCACCCAGCGAAAGCATGCCGAGGACAATCCGCGCGCGCTGATGCGCAAGCCGCTCACCATGGAGGAGTATCTGTCGGCCCGCATGATCGTGGAGCCGCTGCGCCTCTATGATTGCTGTCTCGAAACCGATGGAGCCGTAGCGCTGCTGGTAACAACGGCCGAGCGAGCCCGTGATCTGAAGAAGCCGCCGGTGCTGATCTCGGGCGCGGTTTGGGGCGGGGGACATACATTATTCTCCAACCAACAGGATCTCGCGGACACGGCGGCCTGGCGGAGCGCGCCGCGCCTCTTCGCGATGGCCGGGCTCACGCCTGCCGATGTCGACGTGGCGGAAATCTATGATCCATTCTCCTTCGCTGTACCGATGCAGCTCGAGGCGTACGGATTTTGCGCGCCGGGCGAGGGCGGGGATTTGGTGCTGAGCGGGGCCACGGCGATTGGCGGGAAGCTTCCGGTCAACACACACGGGGGATTTCTTTCGGAAGGTTATGTGCACGGACTCAACCATGCGTGCGAAGCGGTCTCGCAGCTCCGCGGCGAGGCGGGCGCGCGGCAAGTGCCGAATGCCGAGATTGCGCTCTCGACCGGCGCGCCCGGCTATGTCGGCGGTGCCACCAGCGCGCTGCTTCTGAAGAGGGCGCCATGACTGAGTCGTTGCCGGCGCTTTTGCCGATCATGGACCGGGATTCGCTGCCCTTCTGGGAGGGCACCCGCGCCGGGGAGCTCCGCGTCCAGCGCTGCCGCGGCTGCGGCGTCTATCGCTGGCCGGCGCGCGCGATCTGCAATCGATGCCGAAACTTCGATGCCGAATGGGTGGTGCTGAGCGGCCATGGCAAAGTGGTGAGCTGGGTCACCACGCACCAGGTTTTCGCGCGCGGCGTCCGGGATGAAGTTCCATACAATACGGTGCTGGTCCAACTCGCCGAGCAGGACGACCTGCAAATGATCGGCCGCTTGACGTCAGAATCGATCGCGCCGCGCGCTGGACTGGAGGTCGAGGCGAGCTTTCAGCCTTTATCCGACGCAGTTACGCTCGTCTATTGGCGGCCGCGATGACGAGCGCAGAGCAAATCGAAGCGCCCGCCGGACGGCGCGAAGAGATCCTGGCAGTTGCCGCGAGGCTGTTCGCCGCGGAAGGATTCGACGGGGCGACCATGCGCCGGATCGGAAAAGAGGCCGGCATCCAGCCGGCCAGCCTCTATTACCACTTTGCGACCAAGGAAGATCTGCTCGATGAGATCATCCGCGGCTTCCTGATCGATCTGCCGGAACGATACCGCGCGCTGGTGACGAAGGGGGGAGACGCGCGGCGCTTGCTGCATGATTTGGTCGCGTTCGGATTCCGCAGTTCGCTCAGCGATCCGACCGTCATGGCGATCATCATCCATGAACGCAAATCGCTCGGGCGCCTTTCGCGTTTCGCCTATGTCGAAGAGACGCTGCGCGAGATCGAGCGGATCTGGCTCTCGGTCTTGGAACGTGGAGTTCGCGACGGCGCCTTCCGCAAGGACCTCAACCTGGCGCTCGTGCTCCGCACGATCCTCGACCTCGCCGGCGCCGCGGTCGAATGGTACCGGCCCGACCGCAGCCGCTATTCCTTGGACGAGATTGTCGAGACCCAGCTCGGCCTGATCTTCCACGGCATCGCAGAACCGGATTGACGGTCGCCCAGCATCGGATATAACTACCGAACGCTTGTTAGGCACGGCGTGGGAGGAGACAATGGAAGGCCGCATCATTTCCGCCGACAACCACATCAACGAGCCGCCCTGGGTCTATGATCGTGTACCGGCGCAGTTCAAGGACCGAGCACCAAAGATGCTGCGCGGAGAGGATGGCGGCGACGGCTGGAGCTTCGACGGCGGCCCGCCCAAACGGACCTTCGGCATCGAGGCGATGGCGGGCTTCGCCAAGAAGGATTTCAAGCTCAGCGGCATGAAGTTCGATGAGCTTCGCCCCGGCAACTATGACGGCGCCGCGCATCTCAAGGACATGGATATCGACGGCGTGTACGGTTCGGTCACCTATCCGGCGCATGTGATCTTCACCTACATCGTGCCCGACCGCGAATTGGCGCTTGCGTGCCTGCGTTCTTACAACGACTGGATGTTGGAGGATTTCGAATCCGCTGACCGCAAGCGCCTCGTCGGACTCCCGCTGCTGCCGACCGAGGACGGCATGGAAGTCTGTCTCGCAGAATTCGACCGGGTGATGAAGAAGGGCGCCCGCGCGCTCTTCATTCCGGGCATGCCGACGCGCCCGTACAACGATGCTTATTACGAGCCGCTTTGGAAAGTCGCGAACGATTCGGGTGTGGCGCTCACGTTCCACCGGACCTTTGGCGGCCGTCCCGACAAAACCGATTGGGATGAGCTGGTCGATCAGAAGGTCAGCGTCGGCGGAATCGTCTTCCGTTATTTTTCCGGCGTGCGCCCGCTCACCTACATGATCTTCGCCGGCATCTTCGATCGCTATCCCAAGCTCAAGATCGTCGCAGCCGAAGTCGATGCCGGCTGGGTGCCTTTCTGGGTCCAGACCATGGACCACCAATGGGAGGCGCAGCAATCCTGGTTCCCGCAGAAGCTCGAGCACAAGCCGTCGGACTTCGTCGGCGTCAACGTCTTCACGACGGCGATTGACGATTATGTCGGTTATGATCTTATCGCGACCGGAAAGTATCCGGAGCTTGCCAACGCGACGATGTTCTCGTCAGACTATCCGCATAGCGCGACCATCTGGCCAAACTCGGCCAAGGTCGCCGAGAAGGCGACGAAAGCTATGACGCCGGAGGATCGTTTCAAGGTGCTGGAGGGGAATGCCGTGCGTGTGTTCGGATTTGCGCCGTCATGAGACTGACCGACGGCGCCGCCCTGCTGACCGAGGGGCTCGTCGATCCCGCGACCACTGCGCTCATCAGCATGGAGATGCAACGCGGCGTCGTGGGCGATCTCAGCAAGATCGATGTGCTTACCAAAGCGGTGAAAGAGGACGAGCTGATCGCTCATTCCGCCGCGCTGATGAAGGTTGCGCGCAAGGCCGGAATCGCCATCATTCACTGCAACGCACAATTCCGCGCCGACCGCCGTGGCTCCGGCACCAATTGCCCGATGCTGGCGGCCGTGACCAAGGACCCGGCCCATATCTTGGAAGGCACGCCGCCGACCGAGATCGTGCCGGAGCTCGGTCCCGAGAAGGGCGATCTCGTCTTTCCGCGTTATCACGGCGTATCCCCTTTCACCGGCACGAATCTCGACATCACACTGCGCAATCTCGGCGTGAAGACGATCGTCGCGACCGGCGTGTCGATCAATCTCGGCATCTTCGGCACTTGCGTTGAGGCGGTGAATCTCGGCTATCGCGTCGTCCTGCCGCGCGATTGTGTCTCGGGTTTTCCGAAGGACTATGCTGAACAGGTGCTGCGCTACTCGCTGTCTCAGCTCTGCACGGTGACGACGAGTGCGGAGCTGATGGGAGTATGGGAGAAGACCTAGCGTATGTCGGCCTCAGGTCTCGCGCCTTCATCAGCACGCCGGCGCCATGGAGCACGCCGAGCAGGCGCAGGCCGTCTATGATCGTATGATGAGCGGCAAGGCACGCTTCAGTCGTGCTCAAGATGGAGTGAAGGTCGATTGCGGCGTTGTGCGGCGTTCTCATTTGCAGCCCTGCTCGCATTGTTCCCGGGTGTTCCAGCGTCTGCGAACTGCCTCGCATATGGGGTACAGGTTCATTTGAAAGGGACGCTCTCTTTTCGAGAATATCCGGGACCTCCGGATTATGACGAGAAGAGCCCGCCTATGACGCTGTGGTTCGTCACACTGCAAGAGCCGATCTGCATCGATGCCGACCCCGATCCAGCCGTGCGTCCGGTCAACGGCGCGGTCGCGGCACTGAAGGAACTTCAGGTCATTCCGGCCTATCCTCCCGGCGCTGGAGCCTTCCGATCGCTCCGTGGCAAGGAGGTGAAGATCTCAGGCGTGATGCATGGGCGTGTCGGCAGAGATCAGATGACAGCGGCGGTGCTCAAGGACGCGCGGGTCGACGAACCCGCAAAGCACAACGGCTCCTAACGGGCAGTCCGGGCGAGCGACTGCTGGTTCAGCGCCTCGATATCCGGATCGGGCGCCGGGGCATTGAAGTCGCCGGCTTATTGGTGGAATTGCACAAATCAGTCTTCAAGAAAATGAAAGAACAAGCATTAGAAACAAGATATGATATAGAGAACATTATAATCCAGACAAAGGGCTTGTCGTTCGAAGTCATCAGTAGCGGCTCGGGCGATCGGGTCGCGCTCTGTCTGCACGGATTTCCGTCGCACGCGATCTGCTGGCGGGATCAGCTTCCGCTGTTGACGGGAATGGGTTATCGGGCGTGGGCGCTGAACCAGAGGGGCTATGGCAATTCCGACCGGCCTGATCGCGTGAAGGATTATGCGATCGACCGCCTGCTGGAAGACATCGCGGCGGTCATCGATGCATCGGGCGCGCGGTCGACCGTGCTGATCGCCCATGACTGGGGCGGGTTGCTTGCCTGGTTCTTTGCGGCGCGTCGGCTTCGACCCGTCGACGCACTCATTATCCTGAACGCGCCGCATCCGGCCTGCGCGGCTGTCGCCTATCGCCGCTGGCGTCAGATGCGCAAGGCTTGGTACATGGCGGCGGCGCAAATTCCTTGGTTGCCGGAATGGCTCCTCGGCTTTGGCAATGCCTGGCTGGTGGGCAAGTTGATGACGATCGTTGCCGCCTCGCCCAAGATCTTTCCGCCGCAGATCCTGCGTTTCTACCGCGACCAGGCGGCGCGACCGGGAGCGTTGAAGGCGATGCTCAACTGGTATCGCGCGCTCATCCGGGCGGGTGTACCCGCGGAAATGAAGGGCCCGTTTCCGAAGATCGATATCCCGACGTTGGTGATCTGGGGCGAGGCCGACGCGGCGCTCGATATCTCCTGCTTGGACGGCCTCGAAGATTACGTGTCGAATTTGACGGTCCGTCGCCTTCCCGGCGTTTCGCATTGGGTCCAGGAGGAGGTACCCGACGCTGTCAACCAGGAGATAGAGAGGTTCCTAAGGAGATTGGATCGTGAAAAAACATTTTGAATAAAATCTTTTATCCGCTAGCATCCGGCAACGGCCTAGGCGGCCAGCAGTACGGGAACCAGCGCCATGAAGTTTTCAATCATCTACGAAGCGCAGATGGTGGATCCGTCGCGCCGAAACGAATTCCAAGTGTTCCAGGACATCGTGGACCAATGCCTGCTCGCCGAGGAGATGGGCTTCGACTGCATATGGTCGGTGGAGCATCATTGCCTGACGCAGTATGCCCACCTTTCGGCTCCCGAAAGCTTCCTCGCCTTCATCGCCGGTAGGACCAGCCGTATCCATGTGGGGCATGGTGTGATCTGCCTGCCCTTCAACATGAACCATCCGATCAAGGTGGCCGAGCGCGTCGCGACTCTCGACATCCTCTCCAAGGGACGGCTGCATTTCGGGGTCGGCAAGGGTGCGACCCAACAGGAGGCGGGCGCCTTCGGCACGCGGCTCGACGTCGTGACGCCGCAGGTCGACGAGTCGATGTACATGATTCCGAGGATGTGGCTCGACGGAGACTTCGAGCATAAGAGCGACCTGATCACAATTCCGCCGCGGCCTATCAATCCAAAGCCCTATCAGAAGCCGCACCCTCCCATGTATATGGCCTGCACGCGGGACGAGGCGCTGGACGTCGCCGGCGGCCGCGGACTGGGCGCGCTGGTTCTCGGTTTTTCGGGTCCGGACGAAATTGCGCGCAAAAATGCGATCTACCGCAAGGCCTTCAAAAATCGGAAGCCGGAGGATCAGGTGGGCTTCCGGCCGAATGAACATCTGGCCGCGCTCTGCCCGACAATCATCCTTGATGATCGCATGAAGGCGCGCCGGATTGGCCTTCGCGGCCAGCGCTTCTTTGCCGAATCGATCAATCATTGGTACGGCGGCGGTCCGCCGCCGAGTTCCGACGATCTGGATGCGTCCGAAATCGCCAAAGAGTTGGAGAAGGACAAGGAGCGCTTCGTCGCATATCTGGGGCAGGAAAAAATCCCCGTTACCGAGCTGCATACCTCGAACTTCCACGTCGAGGATGATGCCTATGGCACGGTGGTCGACTGCATCCGCCAGGTCGAGCGGCTACGGCAGGCAGGTGCCGACGAGATCTTATTCCTGCTGCAGATGGGAACCGTGCCGCAGGAGGCGAGCATGGAGACGATCAGCAATATCGGCCGGCACGTGATCCCGCATTTCCGGGAGAACGCAAAGGAGCGGGCTGCCGCCGCGGAGTAGCGCTGGCGCAGAACCTCGCGAGGGAGGCTTGCATGAAGTTCACCCTCAGCATCGCCTTTTGCGATGCCGCGCAGTACGCGCCGCTCGCGCGCGCCGCCGATCGCGGCGGATGGGATTGCATCTCGGTATTGGAAGGCCTCTTCTTTTACCATGATGCCGCCTACGCCTATCCAGTCTCGGAAACTGGCGCGCCCTATTGGACGCCAACAACGCCCTACCTCGATCCTTTCATGGCGATAGCCGCGCTCGCCGTCGTCACGGAACGGATTCAGCTCTACACGAACATCGTGAAGCTGCCCGTCCGCCACCCGCTATTGGTCGCGAAGCAAGTAACGACGGCGGCCGCATTCGCACCGGGCCGATTCGCCTTGGGCGTTGGGTTAAGCTCCTGGCCGCAAGACTATGAGGTGCTGGGTGAGGCGTGGGAGCATCGCGGCACTGATGCAGACCCAGCCGCCGAGCGCAGGCGAGCCCCATGCCGCCGCATCCGCCGGTGATCACGACGACGGAATCCTTGTTCGGCTTCGGTGTCTCCATCGTCGTTTCCTCAGTCCGTCAAGCGGCCGCCGACGCTTGACGGCGGTCGCTTCCACATACTGTCCGGCCTCGCTTGCGTGGGAAAACCTTTCACACGAAAGGTTTCCTATTGAGCCCTGTCGAAAATCTCGTCGAACTTGATCGGCTTGCCGCCCGGACGCTGCGCCCAGACATGGCAGACGAGCTTTTTGCCATCTTTGGAGAGGACCTGGGTCGTCCGCTCGAGCACGAAGCCGTCCTTGTTGTGGCGCACCGCCTTTGATGCGTTCGCCGAGACGTGGGTATAGGCCAACGACTCTCCGTCGCCGACATCGTAGAATTTGCCGTCATAAGCGCCATCGTAATTCTGCGTCGTCGTCTGACCGGCGCTGGTGACAGTCTCGGAGAATTTGAGAGCCTTACCGTCATCCTTCGAGACAGTGATGTCGTTCGCGGTCACCATCACGCCCGCCGGGTAGTGAGTCTCCGTCTTGTTGAGATGCCAAGTGCCTTCCCACGACGCATGTTTCGTACCCGTCGCTGCGGCCGGCAGGGCGACAGCGCCGACAAGCGCGACAAAGATCGTGATGTTGCGCATGCCCGTTCCTCCCCTTTGATCATCTTTGCTTCCCCGCGGAATTACATCACGCCGCGTCCTGCCGCCATCAAATCCCGCGCGATCTGCTCGATCGTGCTTGGATCGTGTTGTTCGCTCAAAAGGACCCCGCTGATGACGCGGTCGAGCGGGGCGCCGGAATGTGCGACCGGAGCGGAGAGACCCCACATGGCGGTATTGAAATATCCTTCGTCGACTGCCCAGCCGCGCTCGGCCGCTTCCTCGACCTGCCTTAGATAGCTCTCCAGGCTGATCGGCCGATCCCATTCAATGGCCCCGTATAGGCGGCGAATTGTGTCCGCGTCCAGATCGGCGGCGAAAAGCCGCCCCATGGAGCCGGAAAGCAGCGGCACGCGCATGCCGAGAGACGCATGGATGCTGCTCAGCGGCTTCCCAATCGCGGCGGCCAGCAGGATCAGGTGCTCGGTGCCGAGCTTGCCCCATAGCATGACCGTGATCCCGTATTTCTGCGCCAGCTCCTCCATCGCCGGTCTCAGCGCGCCGACATCCTCCCCGTGATTGAGCACGTCGCGCGCGAGCTCCACGATGCGCCGGCCGAGCCGGTAGGTCTTGGTTCCGGGATCGATCCTAACGAACCCCTCGGCGACGAGCGTGCGGAGAATGTTGAGGCAGGTGCTCGTGTTGATGTCGAGCGGCCGCGAGATCTGCGTCAGCCTGAGGGGCGTCTTGGCGGCTCCTAAATAGCCAAGGATGCGTGCGGCGCTTGCGACGGCGCCTACGGGCGGTGCGGTGGCTGGGCTGGGTTCACTCATTGTATTTCTGTATAGAGAAAATAGTTTTCTATAGCGAAATTCTCTTGATGACAAGCAAAACCTCCGATAGGGTAGGCCCATCCTGGGGAGAGCGGCGGGGAAGACGAATGCGCGATTTCGATCTGGTCATTCGCGGCGGGACGGTCATCGACGGCTCGGGCGGAGAGGCGTTCGAGGCGGACGTTGCGATCAAAGACGGCCGCATTGCCGCAGTCGGCGCGGTCCCCGCACGCGGTGCGGAAGAGATCGACGCCAAGGGCAAGCTCGTTACGCCTGGCTTCGTCGATGTCCATACGCACTATGACGGGCAGGTCACTTGGGAAAACCGCGTGGCGCCATCCTCGGGCCACGGCGTCACCAGCGTCGTGATGGGCAATTGCGGGGTCGGCTTCGCGCCCTGCAAGCCCGATGAGCACGCTCTGCTGATCCGCTTGATGGAAGGGGTCGAGGACATCCCCGAGATCGTCATGAAGGAAGGCATTCCCTGGAACTGGGAAACCTTCCCCGAATATTTCGACCAGCTGGCGGCGCGCGAGTACGATGCCGATATCATGGGCTTCGTCCCGCATTCCGCGCTACGCGTCTATGTGATGGGTCAGCGCGCGGTCGACCGCGAGCCGTCGACCGAGGCCGATCGGGCGGAGATGGCGCGCCTCCTGCGCGAGGCGATCCAAGCCGGCGCCATGGGCTTCGGCACGTCGCGCACGATCTTCCACCGTTCGAGCGACGGCAAGTCTATCCCGACGCTGGACGCGCCGTCCGCTGAACTGATGGCGCTCGCGATGGCGATGAAGGATTGCGGAAGCGGCATCATCCAGTATGTGAGCGATTTCAAGAATCGCGAGGCGGAATTCGCGCAGATTCGCGAATATGTCCGGCGCTCAGGCCGACCCTTTACCTTCTCGATGGGGCAAAGCAACCAGGATCCCGAAAATTGGAAGGAGATGGCCGCCTTCGTCGCCCAGGCGAATGCTGATGGGTTGAAGGTGAGGGGGCAGGCGCTCGGCAGGCCGGTCGGCTTCATCCTCGGCCATGAGCTGACGCTGAACCCGTTTTACTCGACCGAGACCTATCGCAGCTTGGTGAATTTGCCGTTCGAGGCGCTGATCGCGAGGCTGCGCGATCCGGAGATTCGTGCCCGCATCGTCGGTGAGCCGCCGGATCCCGATCCGGTCAATTTCCTCGGTCGTCAGGTGCGCGGCTTCGAGACCATGTTCCAGCTCGGCGATCCGCCCGATTACGAGCAGCCGCCGGAGATGAGCATCGCGTCCCAGGCCCGCGCGCGCGGCATCCTGCCCGAGGAGTTGGCCTACGACCTCATGCTGGAGAAAGGCGGGCGCAACCAGCTCTATCTCGCGGTCGCCAATTATGGCGGTGGCTCGCTTCAGGCCTCCTACGAGATGCTGCGGGAACCGAATGTGATTCCCGGTCTCGGCGACGGCGGCGCCCATTACGGCACGATCTGCGATTCGAGCTATTCGACCTATCTGCTCGCGCATTGGGCGCGCGATCGGAAGCGCGGGCCGAAATTGCCGCTGCCGCTGGTTATCCATACGCTCGCGCGCAAGACAGCCGACCTGATGGGGCTCGACGATCGCGGCCTGGTCGCGAGAGGCTACAAGGCCGATCTGAATGTCATCGACTTCGACCGGCTTCGGCTGCATCCGCCTGAGATCCGGCGCGATCTGCCCGCAGGAGGCCGGCGCCTGGTGCAGCGGGCCGACGGCTATGTGGCCACCATCGTGAATGGCGTGCCGGTCTATCGCGACGGCGAGCCGACCACCGCCCTCCCTGGACGCCTCGTCCGCGGGCCGCAAGCGGCGCCAGCACAACAGAACCTCAGGAGACCAGCATGAATCTCAGCGCAGCCGAAACCGCGCCTCTCATCGAAGGCATCAAGGTCATCGACGCCGATACGCATTTGAGCGAGCCGCACGATCTGTGGACCTCGCGCGCGCCGGCGCGCCTCAAGGATCGCATGCCGCGTGTGAAGCTGATCAACGGCAAGCGCGCCTGGGTCATCGACGACGACATTCCGCTCAGCGGCGCCGGCGCCAGTCCTATCTCGGTCATTCGCAAGGATGGATCGAAGTCGCGCTCGCTGGAATTCTTCGAATGGCAGATCGAGGACGTCCATCCCGGCGCCTTCAGCGTCAAAGAGCGCTTGAAGCTGATGGACCAGTCCAAAATCTTCGCGCAAATCGTCTATCCGAACGTGCTGGGATTCGGCGGCCAGAATGCCGGGCGCGTCGAGTCCGACCTTCGCATCGCGAGCATCGAGATCTTCAACGATGCGATGGCGGAGATCCAAGCTGAGTCCAATGGCCGCATCTTCCCGATGGCGCTCCTGCCCTGGTGGGATGTGCGTCAGTCGGTGAAGGAGGCCGAGCGCGCGAAGGCGATGGGCTTGCGCGGCGTCAACATCAATTCCGATCCGCATCTCCATAAGGGCGTTCCCGATCTGGCCGAGACGCATTGGGATCCGCTTTGGGAGACCTGCGCCGGGCTCGACATGCCGATCAATTTCCATATCGGCGCGTCCGAATCCGCAATGGATTGGTTCGGCAGTTCCTTCTGGCCGTCGGAGCCTATCGATGTGCGCTTCGCCATTGGATCATCGATGCTCTTCTTCGGAAATGCCCGGGTGATGGCGAATATTCTGCTGTCGGGAATTCTCGACCGCCACCCGAAGATCAAATTCGTTTCGGTCGAGAGCGGGATCGGCTGGATTCCCTTCCTGCTCGAAGTCATCGAATACCAGCTGGCCGAGAATGCCGCCGGGCAACGCTATGCGCTAACACCCGCCGAATACTTCGCGCGCAACATGTACTCGTGCTTCTGGTTCGAGCGCCGACACATCGCCGAAACGATCCGTCAGGTGGGCGTCGACAATGTGATGTTCGAGACCGACTTTCCGCACCCGACCTGCCTCTATCCCGACCCGCTGCAGCACGCAGGGCCGGGGCTCGTCGCCCTTGATGCCGAGACTCGCCGGAAGGTGCTGAGCGGCAACGCGGCCAAGCTCTATTCGATACCGCTGACCTGATCTTCGTCTCGTTGTCATTCCCGCGAAACCGGGAATCCGCTTCGGCATCGGTACTGATGTTGACATGGATTCCTGCTTTTGCGGGAGAGATGGCGGAGGCGACGTGCTGAATCTCAAAGATAAGGTCGCGCTCGTTACGGGCTGCGGCTCATTCGCGGCGCTCTAGCGCCGCAGGCGAAGCCATCAGAACCTATTCCCGTCAGTGACGTTTCTACCACATCACTGCTGGGTAAATTATCGTGACAACGCTCCTAGCCATCGCGGAAGGGGCGGCGCGGCTCGTGTCTGGCTCCGGCCGCCGCCCGTTGGGTTTTGAGGTCTTTGCCGAGTCCGTCGAGCGGCTCACCGAATCTCCCGGATTCTGGGGCGACGAGATCGAACCCTCTCTTCGCGTGCTACTCAACGCGTATGAAGCGGAAGCGGAACTGTCGGCGCTCGGACGATTGGCGGTCCGCTGGGATATTGTGCGCTATCTCGCAAATCTTCGGCGCCTTGCCGAGGAGGAATATCGCGATCCGGAGATCGGGAGCGAGCCGATCGAGGCGCCGATCGTCATCACGGGCCTGCCGCGCAGCGGCTCGACCTTCCTGCACACCCTTTTGGCGGAAGATCCGGCCAACCTCGTTCTTCGAACTTGGCAAGCCATATACCCGTATCCCTCGGATGGGCGCAGGGGCATCGACCACACCGCGCTTCGCGTGGACCGCCAATTGAGGTCGTTCGCGCTGCTGACGCCAGGGATTCGGAATCTCTACCCGCTCGATGGCCGCGCACCTCAAGAATGTACCGAGATCACCGCGCATGTATTTCAAAGTCTCCGCTTCGAGGCGACGCATCACGTTCCTTCCTATAAGCACTGGCTCAAGGGTCATGGCCATCTCGCCGCCTATCAGTTTCACAAACGGTTTCTGCGACACATCCAGCATCAGAATCCCGGGCGACGCTGGGTCTTGAAATCGCCCGACCATGTATTCGCGATCGAGGCTCTTGCTTCGGTCTATCCCGACGCGCGAATCGTCTTCATGCACCGCGACCCGAAGCGTGTAATTCCGTCCGTCGCTCAATTGACCGAAGCCCTGCGCGTTCCTTTTACGCAGCGCGTCGATCTCAAGCAGATCGGCCGGCAGGTGACAGCTGATTGGACCGCAGGAGCAACGAAGATGATCGATGTGGTCCGGTCGGGCTTGTTTCCGCACAAGCGCATCTTTCACCTTCACTATCACGACCTGGTCTCGCGGCCGCTCGACGCGATTCGGCGCCTCTATGGTCATTTCGATCTGACGCTCGATGCCGAAGCTGCGGAGCGCATCGGGGCGGTGGTTGCCGCGAAGCCCGATGGAGGTTATGGACGCAACTCCTACAGCTTCGATCGGCACGGGATTGACCCTGATGATCTGCGCGCGCGGTTTCGCGACTACACGCACTATTTCGACGTCGCACTCGACGCGGACCCGGCTTCGGGACGATCCGATCCGCCCGGAATAGTGGCGAGCCGCCGGTCATCGCCGCACGTCGACTCCTGAGCCGATCGCATTGCCTCGATCGGAAAATGCGATGCGCGACGGGTCCCAGGATCGGCGGAAGCGGGCGTTCCTCGTCACGCCTGGAACTTGGACGGCATTGGCGGGACTTGCCGGCGCGGCGCTAGGCCTCGGGTTGATCGCCCATTACGGCATCGCAACAGTGCATGGCCTCATCCGCCGATCAGGCTTCGGCCTCGTTGCGATCGTAGCGCTCCATTGTCTTCAACTAGGACTGACCGCGTTCGGCTGGAAGAGCCTGCTTTCTCGCCACCCGGGTCTGAGCAGCGCGTTCCTTTTTCTTGTCAGGTGGGTCCGCGAGGGTGTGAGTACGGTGCTACCGCTCACGCCCGTGGGAGGCGTCGTCGTGGGCGTACGCCTGCTCTGCCGGAGGGGTATTCGGATGGCGGCGGCGAGTGCGGCCACCGTGGTCGATCTCAGCCTCGAGCTGGCGAGTCAAATCGTTTTCGCCATGCTGGGGCTCATGGGATTGATGCATCTCGTTGCGCCATCCGCCGCCTCCATCCCGATCCTAGCGGGTCTTTTCGGCCTTACCGCTATGGCGGCGGCCTTCGCAGCCTCGCAATGGCTGGGGTTGGCACGGGTCGCCGAACGCATGGCCGGCAGGCTCGGCATGACCGGCAGGGTGGAAGGTCTCCACGATGCGATCATCGACGCCTACCGGGCACCGGGCGCGCTTATGATCTGTGCCCTGCTGCATCTGATGGCCTGGCTCGCGGGCACTTTCGAAGTCTGGCTCGCGATGCATTTCCTAGGCGGGAATATCGGCTTGGGAGAGAGCTTCGTGATCGAAAGCCTCGGTCAGATGCTGAAGACAGCCAGCTTCGCCATTCCCGCCGCGCTCGGGATCCAGGAGGGCGGATACGTATTGATCTGCGGCATTTTCGGCGTCGGACCGGACCTTGCGCTGGCGCTTTCGCTGATGAAGCGGCTACGCGAAATCGCGCTCGGCGTTCCCGGCATCGTCGTCTGGCTTTGTTTCGAGCGCAGACCGCGCCTAGATGTCGCGACCTAGTCGAGGCGCGCTGGCGAGACCGTCGCGCAATTTCGCTTCGGCCTCCACGGCCTGGATATATTCTTCAAAAATGTCGGCCAATAAGATCCGCCGCTGAGGGCTGAGGCGGGATAGCACGGCGCGCATGAGTTGGTGACGGGCTTTGGCGATGCGTTTGACCTGGGCGCGTCCATGCTCGGTCACTCTGACCAGCACGAGGCGGCCATCATCCGGGCTGCGGCTGCGCTCCGCCAAGCCGAGATCGGCGAGAGGCGCGAAAGTTCGCGTGACGGTGGACGGATCGACTCCGCAGGCGGCTGCCAATTCGCTCATGCGCCAAGATTCGCGCGTTCCTAACACCTCGATCATGTCGATCTGGACCGGTGTCAGTTCATGCTCGCCGATGCTGTAGAGCTCTCGCTGTAGCGCGCGCTGGAGGGGGCTACGGCGCATATGCCGGACCGCGTCGATGACTCGCGTGCCGACAATGGCGAACGAGTTTTCCGACGCATTCGGCGTTGGGTCGGTGCGCTTCGGCATCGTGACTCGAATGGTCCTTGTATGATACAAGTATATGGCGTAGGATCATTCGCAAGGCCAGCAAAATCGTGGCGCCGGGGAGGGCTGTTCATGACGGCATCCCGTCATGCATGAATTCGCCATTCGGGGTGGAACCGTCATCGACGGTACGGGTGCGTGTGGCCGCAAGGCCGACATCGGCATCTCCGGCGGCAGGATCCGTGAAATCGCGCCCACCGTAGCCGGCCGCAGCGAGCTCGATGCATCCGGGCAATTGGTCGTCCCGGGATTCATCGATCTTCACACCCATTATGACCCGCAAGTGCTTTGGGACCCGAGGCTCGCAGCCTCGTCCGTCCACGGCGTGACCTCGGTCGTGGCAGGCAATTGCGGTTTCAGCCTGGCGCCCGTCAAGCCGTCGGGCCGCGAAATTCTGATCGGTACCCTCGACAAGGTCGAGGATATGAACGCGGCGACGCTTCAGGCGGGGATCGACTGGGATTTCGAAACTTATCCGGAATATCTGGAGGCCGTAGAACGCCGCGGCCTCGGGATCAATTTTGGCGGATTCGTCGGCCATACCGCCGTCCGGGCCTATGTGATGGGCGAGGCGAGCTACGAGCGGCCAGCGACGGACGCCGAAATCGCTGCGATGAAGGCAGTCGTCGCGGAGTCCATTCGGGGCGGCGCGCTCGGCTTTTCCACCGATCGCGCGGGCTTCATCCTTGGCCATCGCGGTCGTCCTGTTCCGTCGGTTGTGGCGACGCAGGACGAGACGGAGGCGCTGATGCGCGTCACGGCAGAGATCGGCCGGGGCATCGTCCATGTCGCGCCAGGCGAAGATTATCGTTGGCTGTTTCCCTTTCAGCGTTCGCTGGGCCGTACCGTCAACTGGTCGGCGCTCCTGACTTACCCGCCGGACAGCGGGCGCGGGCCGTTCCGCGAAAAGCTCGCGGCGCTTGAAGAGGCGCGCCGCGGCGGCGCCGACATCTGGGCGCAAGTGACCTGTCGCCCGATCCTGCAGCTCATCTCGCTGCTCGAACCGTATTCCTTCTCCTATATTCCCGCCTTTGCTGAAGTCATCGGAGCGCCGCGGTCGGAACGCGGGCGCTTTTATACCAATGCAGCCTGGCGGGCGCGCGTGAAGGCGGAGCTTGCGCGAGGCAACCTGCTTCCGCCGAGGTGGAACCTGATTACGATCGCCGAAAGCGACACGCATGCGATGTTGATCGGGAAATCGATCGCCGAGCTGTCTTCGGAGCGCGGCGCAGCGCCCTTCGATGCGATGTGCGACATCGCGCTCGAAGATCATATGCGCACGCGCTTCGGTGTCGTGTTCGCCAACGACGACGAAGATGGTATACGCGACCTGCTCTGCGGATCAGGTTGCATTTTGGGCTTGTCGGACGCGGGCGCGCATGTGGCGCAGATCTGCGATGCCGTGCTGTCGACCGATTTTCTGGCCTCCTGGGTGCGCGATCGCGGCGTGATGAGCATCGAGGCCGGCATTCACAAGCTCACCGGCGAGCCCGCGCGTGTTCTCGGCATCGATCGCGGGACGCTTAGAGTGGGTGCGCCCGCCGACATCGTCGTGCTCGATCTCGATGCGCTCGCGGTGGGACCGGTGCGTCGGGTCTGCGATATGCCGGCGGAAGGCGAGCGCCTGATCGCCGATTTACCCGGCGGTATCACGCACGTGCTGGTAAACGGGACTCCGATCCGCCGCGATGGCACTCCGATACACGACGCCCGTCCCGGCACGATCTTGCGAAGCTGCTGAATTCGACTGGAGGAACGCGATGAGCAATGCCCTATCCGAGCTATTGGCGCGCATTCCCCTCGTATCGTCGGACTCGCATATCGTCGAGCCGCCCGATCTATGGTCGCGTCAGGCCGGGTCGTTCAGCGAGGGCATGCCGCAGGTTGTTTCCGAAGCCGATGGAGATTGGTGGTATGTCGACGGCAAGAAGACGATGTCGTTTCTCGGCATACAAACGGGTGAACGTTTCGAACGCGATTCTCACGATCTGAGGACTTCGGGGAAATTCGCCGAGGTTCGATCAGCGGCGTACGATCCCGCGCGCTATCTCGCGGAGAACGAAAAGGACGGCGTTTGGGCCTCGGTGATCTATCCGAGTCAGGGCCTGGTGCTCTATGCGGTTCCCAATACAGAGATCGTGAGCGCGGCGATGCGCGTATACAATGACTGGATCGCCGAATTCTGCAGCCATGATCCGAAGCGGCTCAAAGGCATTGCGATGATCAATGTCGATGACGTCGACGAGGCGGTCGGGGAGCTGGAGCGCGTTCGGCGCATCGGGCTTTCCGGCGCGATGATATCAGTCGCGCCGCCCGCTTGGGGCTCCTACCGTCTGCCGGTCTATGATCGCCTATGGGCGGCCGCGCAGGATCTGGGCATGCCGCTTTCCCTCCATGTCGGCACAGATCGGGCCGATCCGCGCATCGGCGATGAAGCGTTCAAACTCAACGTCAAGGACGTGCCGCCATCGCGTTTCGTCAATCAGGATTATCAGATCCGCATCTCGTTGTCGGAGATGATCTATTCCGGCGTGTTCGAGCGCTTCCCGAAGCTCAAGATCGGGGCGATCGAGCATGAGCTCTCCTGGATCCCGGTCTTCCTGCAGCGCCTGGACTACAACTATACCGATCGTCCGCCCCGCGGACCGGAATGGCGGCGGTTCGACGACCCGAACGTTCTTCCCAGCGACTTCTTCAGGCGCAACGTTTTCGTGTCCTTCCAGGAAGACCCCTACGGCATCCGCCTCAGGGATATCTTCGGCTCCCAGGCCCTGTTCTGGGGCAGCGACTATCCCCATACCGAATCCACCTTTCCGCGGTCCCGCAGCATCCTGGCGAGAGTGCTGGATGGGGTGCCCGAGGAAGAGGTCAGGATGATCGTATCGACGAATACAGCCGGCCTCTACGGGATCGATCTCCGCACATAAACGCTTGAATTGCGTTCTTGCGGCGTTCTGTGTCGCGGTGCCCATCGGGAGATGGTGCTGCCGGACAGGATTGAACTGTCGACCTCTCCCTTACCAAGGGAGTGCTCTACCACTGAGCTACGGCAGCCTGCTTAGGGTGGCGCGGGTATAGCGGACGGCGCGGCTCGTTACAATGGCGTGAAGATCATTCCGAAAAGGATGAAAATCGTAGGCGGAGCACATCCGTCCTGCCCGAATCGCGCGAATCCGTGTAGGGTCGGCTCTTATGGTCGACGAACAGCAGAAGCCGAAACCCGGTGCCGGCCGGAGCGCCGGATCGCGGGACGCGGCGCGCGCCGAGGCGCTCAGGGTCAATCTCAAGCGGCGCAAGGCCCAGGCGAGAAGCCGGGCAGAGGCCGCTGACCCCAAGGATGCACCGCGACGCGGGGATGCTTGAGACGTGGCACCCGCTGGTCTAAGAACCCCACCTTCCGGCCCAATTCGCCCCGCCATTTCTCCAGTTTTGCCACGGTAAAGACTCAAACCCATGCCCATCATGCCAGACACATGGATTCGCCAGCAGGCGACGGAGCACGGCATGATCGAGCCATTCGTCGAACGCCAGCAACGGGAGGGGGTGATCTCCTACGGTCTCTCCTCCTATGGCTATGACGCGCGCGTGTCCGACGAGTTCAAGATCTTCACCAATGTCGACAACGCGATCGTCGATCCGAAGGATTTCTCGGGCTCCAGCTTCGTCGACCGTACGACAGCCATCTGCGTCATTCCGCCCAATAGCTTCGCCCTGTCGCGCACGGTCGAGCTGATCCGTGTGCCACGCGATGTGCTGGTGATATGCCTCGGCAAATCGACCTATGCGCGCTGCGGACTGATCGTGAACGTGACGCCGCTCGAGCCCGAATGGGAGGGCCATGTCACTCTCGAAATCTCCAACACGACCCCTTTGCCGGCCAAGGTCTATGCCAATGAGGGGATTTGCCAATTCCTGTTCCTGAAAGGGGAGGGTGCCTGCGAGGTCTCCTATGCCGACCGCAAGGGCAAATACATGCACCAGAAAGGTGTGACGCTGCCGAAGCTCTGAGGGCCGCCACAGCGGCCCTATTTTCGAAGGAAAAGCATTCTTGGACAAGATTCTGATCAAGGGCGGGCGGGCGCTGTCGGGGGCGATCCCGATCAGCGGCGCCAAGAACGCCGCGCTGCCGATCATGGCGGCTTCGATCCTGACCGACGATACGTTGACGTTGGCCAACGTGCCCCACCTGGCCGATATCGCGACCATGGCCAACCTGCTGGGGCCGATGGGCGTCGAGATCGGCATCAACGATCGAGTCAACGATCCCCATGGTGGCCAGATCATGGATCTGACCGCCCGCGAGATCGTCGACACGACGGCGCCCTATGACCTCGTCCGCAAGATGCGGGCCAGCGTTTTCGTTCTGGGGCCTTTGCTCGCGCGCTGCCGAAGCGCTCGGGTGTCGCTGCCGGGCGGCTGCGCCATCGGGGCGAGGCCCGTCGACCTGCATATCCGCGGCCTCGAGCAGATGGGCGCCGATATCAATCTCGATGGCGGTTATATCAACGCCGCGGCCAAGAACGGTCTCAAGGGCGCCAAGATCGTCTTTCCAAAGATCTCGGTGGGGGCGACTGAAAACCTGATAATGGCCGCGGCGCTCGCGAAGGGCGAGACCGAGCTCGTCCATGCAGCGCAGGAACCGGAGGTGGTCGATCTGGCCGATTGCCTGAACGCGATGGGCGCGAAGGTCGAGGGCGCCGGCACGGACGTGATCAGGATCCAGGGCGTCCCTTCGCTGCACGGCGCGCGCTATTCGATCATCCCCGATCGGATCGAGACCGGCACCTATGCGATCGTCACCGCGGTCGCCGGCGGGAAGGTGGAGCTCCTGGGAGCGCGGCTCGATCACATCTCTTCGCTCGCCGAGTTCCTCGTCCGCGCCGGGGTCGATGTCGACCAGACCGATCGGGGACTGGCCTTTTCGCGAGTGAACGGCCATGTGAAGGGCGTGGATGTCATGACCGAGCCCTTTCCCGGATTCCCGACCGATCTACAGGCGCAGGCCATGTCGCTCATGACCGTGGCGCAGGGCGCGGCCATGATTACGGAGACGATCTTCGAGAACCGTTTCATGCACGTTCCCGAGCTGATGCGCATGGGCGCCGACATCACCATTCATCATGCGTCCGCGCTCGTGCGCGGGGTCGAGCGACTGCGCGGCGCCCCGGTCATGGCGACCGACCTCAGAGCTTCGGTGTCGTTGGTCGTCGCCGCGCTGGCGGCCGAAGGGGAAACGGTGATCAGCCGGGTCTATCACCTCGATCGCGGCTACGAGCGGCTGGAGGAAAAGCTTTCGGCCTGTGGCGCCGAGGTCGTGCGGGTTCGAGACGGAGAATAGCGGCTTGGATGCCTCTCCGACTTCTCCCGAGCCGCAGCACCACCCCGACCGGCTGAAGCTGCGCGCTGTCGACGAGGAGGATCTTGCCGTCTTGGCAGCGTTCCTGCAGGACTCGATCGCCTGCGTGGGAGAGATGGCCTACCTACCCGGTGAGCGGCGTTTCGCCCTTGTGGTCAGTCGCTTTTGCTGGGAGCGCGCGGTGCGCGACGGTGCCGAACGGCTTTATGAACGCACCGAGTGCGCTATCACCATCGAGGGTGCCGAGGCGCCGAAATACAAAGGTTTTCACCTGCGCGAACGGAGCCGGTTGATGCCGCTGCTGACGTTGGGCTGGCATGATGGAGTCGTGCAGCTGACTTTCGGCGGCGGTGCCGCGGTGCGCCTTCAGGCTGCGAGCCTCGATCTGCGGATGGAAGACTTTGGCCCCAGCTGGCCCACGCGCTACAAGCCGGAACATGAGGGCGAGGGATCGTGAGCTCGATCACGCCGCCAACCGAGCCGGTGGTCATCGCCGTTCCCAAGGGCCGTATCTTACGCGAGCTCAGGCCTCTGCTCGACAAGGTGGGGCTGAAGCCGTCGGCCGCCTTCGATGATGAGAATTCGCGCGACCTGCGGTTCTCGACCAATGTCGACGGCGTCGAGATCATCCGCGTCCGCTCCTTCGACGTGCCGACCTTCGTCGCCTTCGGCGCCGCTCAGCTGGGCGTGGCGGGCAATGACGTGCTGATGGAATTCGACTATCCCGAAGTCTACGCGCCGCTCGATCTCGGCATCGGGCGCTGCCGAATCTCGGTTGCAGAGCGTACGGATTTCAGCAAGACCGATGATCCGTCGCGCTGGAGCCATGTCCGGGTCGCGACCAAATATCCCGAGCTGACGCGCCGGCATTTCGCGGCGCGCGGCGTGCAGGCCGAATGCATCAAGCTGAACGGCGCAATGGAGCTGGCGCCCTCGCTCGGCCTCTGCCAGCGTATCGTCGATCTCGTCTCCACCGGCTCGACCTTGAAGGCGAACGGACTGGTCGAGGTGGAGCATATCGCCGACGTCACTTCGCGCCTCATCGTCAACCGCACTGCGCTCAAGACCCGGTCGGGGGAGATCGGCGCCTTCATCGAATCCTTTCGCGAGGCTTGCGGTGCCGGTTAGGCTCGACGCTTCGGCGCCCGACTTTGCCGCAGCGTTCGGCCGCTTTCTCGCCACCGGTCGCGAGGAAGCCGTCGAGGTGGATGCGGTCGTCGCCAAGATTCTGGCCGAGGTCGCGGCCGACGGCGACACTGCGCTCGTCCGTTATACGAAGCAGTTCGACGGCATCGATTTTGACGCGGCGAGCCTCCGGGTAACACCCGGCGAGATCGACGCGGCCGCCGCTGCTTGTGCGCCCGACCTGATTGCAGCCATCGACAAGGCAGCCACCAGGATCGAAGCGTTCCACCGACGCCAATTGCCGGAGGGCTACAGCTACGAGGACGGCGAAGGGAATCGCCTCGGGCTGCGCTGGACTCCAGTGGCCGCGGCCGGCCTCTACGTGCCGGGTGGGCGCGCTGCCTATCCGAGCTCCGTTCTGATGAACGCGATCCCGGCCAAGGTGGCGGGGGTTCCGCGGCTGGTGATGGTTGTGCCCACGCCGGGCGGCGTGATCGTGCCGGCTGTCCTGGCGGCCGCCAGACGCGCAGGCGTCGACGAAATCTATCGCGTGGGCGGCGCGCAAGCCGTCGCCGCTCTTGCTTACGGCACTGAGACGATCGTCAGGGTCGATGTGATCGTCGGGCCCGGCAACGCCTATGTGGCCGCCGCCAAGCGCATGGTGTTCGGCCGGGTGGGTATCGACTCGATCGCGGGCCCGTCGGAGATTCTGGTGGTCGCCGATAAGGACAATGACCCAAGCTGGGTCGCGATCGACCTGCTGAGCCAAGCCGAGCACGATCCCTCGGCTCGGAGCATCTTGGTCACCGACGACGCGGCCTTTGCCACCGCGGTTTCGGACGCGGTCGACACCGAGCTCGCGGCGTTGCCTCGCGCAGAGATCGCGGGCGCGAGCTGGCGCGACCATGGCGCCATCATCCTCGTCCCGGGCCTCGAGGCAGCGCCGGCGATCGTCGACCAGATTGCGCCCGAGCATCTGGAGCTGGCTGTGGCTGATCCGGCTGCCCTGGCGGCCAAGGTCCGCAATGCCGGAGCGATCTTTCTGGGTCGCCACGCGCCTGAAGCGATCGGCGATTATGTCGCCGGCCCCAACCATGTGCTGCCGACCTCAGGGGCGGCGCGCTATGCGTCGGGGCTTGGCGTGGTCGACTTCATGAAGCGCACCACGCTGATCGAATGCGGTCCCGGAGGGATATCGGCCATCGGCCCGGCCGCGATCACGCTTGCGCGTGCGGAGGGGCTTGAGGCGCATGCGCGTTCGGTGGCGGTGCGGCTGGAAGGGCGCCGGAATTGAGCGCCGACAACGAGCGGATCGCGCAGATCCATTTCGACACGCGGCTCGAGACGCGCAATTCGGAGATCGAGCATGAGCGCGCGGTGGCGGTCTACGACCTGTTGGCTCAGAACCGCTTCGCGCCGGTGGGCCATGCCGGCGGCCCCTACGACGTTCATCTCAGCGTGGCCGAGAACCGTCTCATTCTGGACATCCGTAAACTGGACGGTACGCCGGTCAACATCTTCGGCCTGTCGCTGACGCCCTTTCGGCGCGTCGTTCGCGACTATTCGATCGTCTGCGAAAGCTATTATGCGGCGATGCGGACGCAGAGCCTCACGCAAGTCGAAGCGATCGATATGGGTCGTCGGGCCGTCCACAATGAAGGGGCGGAGCTGCTGATTCAGCGGCTGGAAGGCAAGGTCGATATCGACCAGCATACCGCGCGCCGTCTCTTCACGTTGATCTACGTGCTCCAGACGGCCGGCTCGAGCATCATGCCAGGGGCGCCGACCGCGCCCCGCGTTCTCTTCGTCTGCACGCGGAACGCCGTCCGCTCGCCCATGGCCGAGGCCTTGCTCAGCAAGCGCCGCGGCGCCTCGGGCCGAGTCGCGTCCGCCGGGCTGATCGGCGATGGCATCGACCCGCTGACAATCGCGGTCATGCACGAGGCCGGAATCGACCTTTCCCGCCATAGCAGCCGGTCTCTCGGCGATCTGTCGCTCGGTGACTTCGACCTCGTGATCGCGCTGACCGCCGAGGCGGCCTCGGCGATGGGGCCGGTGCCCGCAGGCGTGACCCTCGAGCGTTGGGAGATCGAGGACCCGACTGTTATCGAAGGCAATCGGGACGCCCAGCTCGAGGCTTATCGGCGGGTCCGGCGAGCGCTGGAGGAGCGCATCTCGGGGCGTTTTTCGGTTGAGATCGGCAAAAATCCTTGACCGGGTCGGCGTTGCAGCCCAACTAAGCGCCCGGGACAGCAAAGACGTGAGCGCATGGCAAAAGAAGATTTGATCGAGTTCAGCGGCACCGTGATGGAATTGCTGCCCAACGCGATGTTTCGGGTGAAGCTCGACAATGAACATGAAATTCTCGCCCACACCTCGGGCAAGATGCGCAAGAACCGTATCCGCGTGCTTGCCGGGGATCGGGTCAATGTCGAGATGACGCCTTACGACCTGACCAAGGGTCGGATCACCTTCCGCTTCAAGTAAGGCGGGTTCGCGATAGGCGCGCCCGATTCAGCCGCTCTCCCGGCCCGATCGCCGTTGATCCTGGCATCGGCGTCGCCGCGCCGGCTCGATCTCCTGCGCCAGATAGGAATCGAACCCGACGCGGCCGATCCGGCAGGAATCGATGAAAGCATCGGCAGGAATGAATTGCCCGGTCCGCATGCGCTGCGGCTCGCGACGGAGAAGGCCCGTGCGGTCGCGGCGCGGCATCCCGGGGCGTTGGTCCTCGCTGCCGATACGGTCGTGGCCTGCGGTCGGCGCCTGCTGCCCAAGGCCGAGGATGAGGCGACCGCGCGGCGATGTCTCGCGCTTCTGTCGGGCCGGCGACACCGGGTCTATGGCGGCATCGCCCTCATCGCGCCGGACGGGCGGGAGCCAAGCCGGCTGGTGCTGAGCCAGGTCGCCTTCAAACGGCTGACCGCCCAGGAGATCGACCGCTACATCCGGTCGGGCGAATGGCAGGGCAAGGCCGGGGGCTATGCGATCCAAGGGCTTGCCGCAGCCTACATCCGTTCTCTTTCCGGCTCCTACAGCAATGTCGTCGGTCTCTCGGTCTATGATGTTCAGCAGATGCTGACCGGACTGGGCTGGCGACCGTCCGAGCCCGAATGAGCCGGTTGGTCCTCGTCGAGAGCGACGCACGTGCGCTTCGTGCGGCGCTCCTGGTCGACCGGCGGCTGGAGGCGATCGAGATCGATCGGACGGCGAGGCCGACTCTGGTCGGCGCCGTGATGCCGGCCGACTCTGTCCGCGTGCTCAAGGGAATGGGCGAGATCGTCCGCCTCGCCGACGGCACGGAGGCTCTGCTGGAACGGGGTGCGGCGCCGACCGGCGGGACGGCGATGGTTCAAGTTCTACGCGGCAGGAGCGGCGACAAGCTGCCATTGACCGGCCGGTCGGTCGCGCTCGTCGGGCGGGCTCTGGTTCATCTTCCGCTCGAGAGCGGCATCAGGGCCTCCCGTCGGCTCGGTGGACCGCCCGAGCAACGCAAGGCGCTCGCGGCCGACCTGCAGGCAAGGGCAGGGGGCTGGATCATCCGATCCGCGGCCAGTCTCGCCGGCGAAGCGGATTGGCGCGCGGAGATCGCCGCACTGGCGGCCGAAGGCGCGCGCGTCGCGGCCGGTGCATCGTTGCCGGCGCCGGACGCGGCGCGACGCTTGCTCCGCGATCATGGGCTGCCTGCGCCCGACGGCATTCGGGTTGCCGGGCCTGCGGCGTCCAAATCCGTCCTGCGCTGGTGCGAGGCCTTTGCGCCGTCGCTGCTGTCGCGGATTGAGCAACATTCCGGCGCGGGTGCGCTGTTCGACCTTCACGACGTCGATTCGGCGGTCGATGCGCTGGCGCAGCCCAGGGTGCCGCTGCCGGGCGGGGCCTCCCTGATTATCGAGCGGACCCAGGCCCTGACGGCGATCGACGTCAATTCGGGTTCCGAGGCCAACGCGCTTGCCGTGAATCTGGCAGCGGCCCAGGAGATCGCGCGGCAGCTGCGCCTTCGTCATATAGGCGGGATCGTGGTGATCGACTTCATATCGTTGCCTCGCGCCGAGGACCGGTCGCGTACCGAGGTCGCGCTGGCGGCCGCTCTGGCATCCGATCCCGCCCGCACCCAGATCCTGCCAATGTCGCGACTGGGCCTCGTCGAGCTCAGCCGAGAGCGGCGAGGGCCGGAATTGGAGCTGGAGTCATGATCGAAGAAAAGAAGCGCGGCGGCGCCTGTCCCATCTGCGGTAAGCCCGTGGACCCCAATCTGCGCTCGTTCTGTTCCAAGCGGTGCGCCGACATCGATCTCGGCCGTTGGCTGGGCGAGCGCTATGTCGTGCCAGGGCCTATCGCACCCGAAGACGGGGCCGATCGCCCGTCCGACGGGAACCCTGGCGAGGATTGACCGGCCCGTCTGGACAGGCCGCCCTCTTTTGCCTATACCCGCCTCTCCCTTCCGAGCGCCCAGGTAGCTCAGTTGGTAGAGCAGGCGACTGAAAATCGCCGTGTCGGTGGTTCAATTCCGCCCCTGGGCACCATCTTTTCAATGACTTAGCGATGCGTCGAAATCGGGTTAGACAATTGTGTCTTCCGAGTTAGACAAAACGGTTCACGTTTCGGCCTGTTTACGCGCTTCGGTAGTGTCTCAGCTTCAAATCCGAGGTAGGACGACAGGACCAGGGTCGGCGATAACGAGCTAAGCCCCCAACCCCGCCAGTGCGCGCCGGACGGCCTCGGGCTCGCGCTCGATCACGCGCAACAGCGTGAGCGTCGTTCCGCTCGGCTTCCGGCGCCCTTGCTCGATCGCCCGGACGGTCCCGAGCTTAATGTGAAAGGCGCGCGCAAATTCGGCCTGGGACAGGCGCAACCGCGCGCGAAGGCGCTCAAGGTCGAGCGGCTGGTCGCTTTCCGCAGGCTGATAATCCGGCGAGCGCGGGCGCGATCCATGTATACGCAAACATGGACGCGCCCCGTGATTTCGCCAAGGGCAATCATCCGGGCTTCGCCGTACTCGCGGCGGCTGTCCGGCCCGCTCGACGACCGGGCCGTCGAACATGAGGCGGGCAAGATCGAGACTCATCCCGTGCTTTTCCCGGTTGGCTTCGTCCGGCCGACGCATTCACGCGGCTCGAGCCGGCTGCCTACAGGAGACGCGCCACCGATCTCCTCGAGACCGTGCGCGTCGCGCGCGTGGTGAATTGCTCGGGGCCCGGCTGCGACTATGCACGTATCGAGCATCCGCTCGTTCGCAGCCTGCTCGACGCCGGTACGGTCCGGCCTGATCCCTTGAAATTGGGTCTCGACGTCACCTCGGGCTGCGCGCTCAAGAATCGGAAGGGCGCGATTTCCGGCAAGCTGCTCGCAGTCGGGCCGGTGACCAAAGGCGCCTTCTGGGAAATGACCGCGGTCCCCGATATCCGGCGGCAATGCGAATTCCTGGCGACCCAGCTCGGCACGTTGATGAAAGCTTCGCCCGCGGCAGGGACGCGATGGGGGACCTGCGCAGCGAAGTCCGTGCGCTGCTGGGCTGATCAGCCGGTGGGCTCGACATAGTTCATGACGAGATATGCAAGCGTCTCCGCCTTGGAGGGATTGCGATAGGTGTGCGGCTGGTCGGCCTGGAAGAGGATGGCATCCCCTGCCGCGAGCTTGCGGACCTCGCTTCCGATCTCGATCTCCAGCGCGCCTCGTACGACTGCCAGGTTCTCCGTCGTGCCGGGCGCGTGCGCATCGGCGATTTCCGTGCCCCCCGGCTTGAGCCTGAGCTCATAGAACTCGGTCCGATGCTCTTGGTTGAAGGGAAACAGCGCCCTGGAGCTGAACTCTCCGTTGGCCGAGGTCAGGACCTTGGAGTCCTTGGCCGCGAGCGTCCAGATGCGGCCACTCTCCGACGTCGAGATCAACGTCGAAAACGGCACCTGGAATGCGACCGCGATCTTCCAGACAACATTGATCGTGGGCACGCTGCGGCCCAACTCGATTTGGCCCAGCATGGCCCGGCTCACGCCTGACAGCTTGGCTAACCCCTCGAGAGACAGGCTTCGCCGGCTCCGAAGCCGCTTCATGTTCTGGCCCACGACGAGCCCCAGATTCTCGCCAGTCGCCTGGGCCGACTCGGCGCCATGGACCTTCCGCGGCCGGCCACGTTTTGCGGCATGCGCGACCATTACTGTCTCACTTCCCCCTGAAGACGAAAAATTGCTCCCCGTCATAAGGCGGCAAGCTACCGTTCGTCCAGGATATAAGAAGCGGTGACGCGTATGAAAACGTCAGCCTGGCAGGTCGGCGTAGGTCATGACGAGATAGATAAGCGCATCTTCATCCGACGGATTGCGGTAGGTATGGGATTGGTCGGCGTGGAACAGGATCGCATCGCCAGGGCCCAGCCGGCTCTTCACGCCCCCGATCTCGACCTCCAGCTGCCCCTGGACGACGACAAGGTTTTCCCGTGTGCCTGCCGGATGAGCGTCGGCGTCCTCAGTCGCGCCGGCGGCCAGCCGGAGCTCATAGAATTCGGTCTTGCGACCTGAATCGAACGGAAACAAGGCACGGGTGCTGAAGGCGCCCGAGCTCGAAGCCAAGATCTTGGATTCCGAAACCCGCAATATTCTGGCCGTCCCGGCTTCCGATGCGACCAGCAGGGCGGAGAAGGGCAGCCCGAACGCCTGAGCGATTTTGAACACGACATTGATCGTGGGAACGCTGCGGCCAAGCTCGATCTGGGAGAGCATGGCGCGGCTGACCCCGGAACGTTTTGCCAGCTTTTCGAGCGAGTGCCCGTGGCGCGCCCGCAGCCTTTTCAGATTGCGTGCGACGACAAGACTCAAATCCTCTGCGACCTGCGCAGGCCGCCGAAGCCTGCGCCCCTCCCTGCGAAGCGGTATCGGCTCGACCATCAGCCACCTACCATGTCGATGCCGCGCCAGGGCCAATTCGCGAAAGCGAAAAGCACTCTCAGTGGGACGACGGATTCTTCGCTCGCCGCCGCTTGCCCTTGCATGTCCGGCACAGGCGATTCGTACAGGCATCTCCGCCGTCGCTCCGCCGCGAGGTCGATGACGTTGGCCACGTCAGGCCGTACGAGTGGGTGTGGGTTCACAAGCGCTCCGATAGTCGCATCTGCCTTGTCAAATATCACAGACTACTATCCACTATATTGTCAAGACCGAGCATAGCGCAACATCGTTTGCATGAATGGCATCTTCGGCGCGCGGCCTCGCGACGGCAGGGTCCAAAACGGTCGCGCGATCCGGCGGGGTCGATCTAAGGAGAACCGACCACGCTCGCCGGACCGCGAACGAGGGGAAGCTAAATTTGTGACGCGCCTCTCGTCAGCTTGAGATCCGCGGCGTCCGCATGAAGCTCAGGACCAGGGCGCTCAACGTGCTCCCCGTCAGGACAACAGTAACTCCGAGCACGAGCAGCGCCGCCAAGGTGAGGCTGACGGGGCGTCCCGCCACGGTCAAGATCCCGAGGACCACCGTCGCCAACCCAGCTAAGAGTTGGACGCCGGCTGATCCCGACGCCATCTCACTCGCGAGAAGCTCGCCTGTGGACTGGTAGGTCGCCGGTCGGATGCTCGTCTGCAGCAGGTTGAGCTCTCGCACCGAATTGCTGCTCAAAACGAGTGCGCTTCCGAATGCGATGGTCGCGACCGCGATCAGCGATATGGTCGAGATGCCGAGCAGCGCCAGCACGCCCAATACGATTCCCGAGGCTCCGATCAGGAACATCGGAGACAGACCGCCCGTCGCGAACCGTTGAAGCTGGATCGGCTGTCCTCCCGCTTCGGACGGGGATGCGAGGTGGGCATATTCGGAAAGGATCGTTCCGCCTTGGATTAGCAGCGTCGCTCCGAAAACGACGGTTGCGATTCCGGCCATGATTTCCGGGGAATACCCGGTCAAGGCCGTGATCGCCAGCACGGCGGTGGCGATGCCGCCGATCGCGTCGACTAACCCGCCATACGCGGCGGCTTCGGTCGATCTTGTTTCGGCATACGTCGTAGCCATAACCTTCTCCTTCAGTTCATGGCGCCGAATGCGCCATGCTGATTCGACGGATGAAATCGCCGAAATGTTCCGTCGAGGAAAGCTGCGGGTAATCGCAATTTCAAAGGACGAAAATCCAGCATGAAATCTCCGGAAAGAAGTGGGGAGATCGCGGCAGTTCATCCATTCATCGACTTATGAAGGCGGCAAAATCCCGATCGACATTCGATGACCCTTTTTTGCGCCGGAGGATTCATCGAAGATTCGCAGCCGCGGATCATAACGGATGGGGCAAGGTTCCTTCACCGACGGCATTGAACGAGCGGTAAACGCACCAGGATGCCCGAAGATCGCGTGCGCCGCGGCCGATGGACGCAGAAGGTTTATCCGGCGGAAAAGGCGAGGCAGGGCGTGGTTATCCTGGGCAAGCGTTGGCAGTGCGCCGTTTCGTCCTGGACGTAAACTTGTTCTCGACCACAGCCAGATCGTTCAGCTCGAATGCCTCCGCTCGGGCATCTGGGGAACCAAGAGCAGCCGGGGGAGGATCGCGACCTACGATCTCGGCTGAAGCATCGAGGATTTAAATGTCGAAGAGCCGCGACGAGGTTGAGCACGAATACAATCCGGTCACGGGTGGCCGCGCATCGCTCGCCGGACCCGGCGCGATCGCCTCCATCAATCCGGCAACGGGCGAGATAGTCGCGCGCTACGAAGCGTGTACGCCGGCCGCGATCCTGAACGCGATCGAGCGCGCGCATGATGCCTTCAAAGCTTGGCGTAGTCGCACCTTCGCGGAGCGGGCCGAGCTGATGCGCGCTGCCGGCCGTCTGCTCAGAGACGGCGCGCACGATTATGGGCGCCTCATGGCGGAGGAGATGGGCAAGCCGGTCAAAGACGGCATCGCGGAGGCGCAGAAATGCGCGGCCGCTTGCGACTACTTCGCTGAGAATGCCGAGCGCTTCCTGGCAAACGAACTCATGAATACGGGACCGACCAGGAGCTTCGTCGCCTTTCAGCCGCTCGGTGTCGTGCTTGCGGTGATGCCCTGGAATTTTCCGTTCTGGCAGGTGTTTCGCTTCGCCGCGCCCGCGCTGATGGCCGGCAATGCGGCGGTCTTGAAGCATGCATCCAATGTTCCGGGATGCGCCCTCGCTATAGAAGCGATTTTCCGCGGGGCGGGCTTTCCGGACAATCTGTTCCGGACCTTGCTGATCGGCGCTTCGGAAGTGAGCGCGATCATCGAGCATCCGCACATTCGCGCCGTCACGCTGACGGGCAGCGGACCCGCTGGCCGCGCGATCGCGGGCAAGGCCGGCCAAATGTTGAAGAAGACCGTTCTCGAGCTCGGCGGCAGCGATGCCTATCTGGTGCTCGACGACGCCGACGTGTCGCTCGCCGCCTCCGCTTGCGCCAGGGGCCGCCTCGTGAATTCAGGCCAAAGTTGCATCGCGGCCAAGCGCTTTATCGTCGTCGAGAGCCAGCGTGCCCGATTCGAGACTCTTTTCGTCGATGCCATGCGCAAAGCCAGGATGGGCGATCCAATGGACGAGGCCACCGAAGTCGGTCCGATGGCGCGCCATGACCTTCGCGATGCGCTGCACCGGCAGGTGGAAGCGAGCGTCGCCAAAGGCGCGCGCTGTCTTTGCGGTGGCGCGATCCCGGAAGGGCCGGGCGCCTTTTATCCGCCAACCGTCCTCAGCGACGTGCGGCCCGGCATGCCGGCCTACGATGAGGAGATGTTCGGGCCGGTCGCCGCGATTATCTCGGTAGCGGACGAAGCCGCGGCGATCGATGCCGCGAACGCATCGGTCTTCGGGCTGGGCGGCGGCGTGTTTACGCGCGATCTCGCCCGCGGCGAGCGCATCGCCGTCGAGGCGATCGATGCGGGTTCCGTCTGCGTTAATGGGGTGGTTCAGTCCGACCCTAGGCTCCCCTTCGGCGGCGTCAAGGAGAGTGGCTACGGCCGCGAGCTGTCGCATTACGGCATCAAAGAGTTCGTCAATGTGAAGACGATCGTGGTCGCGGAGAGCCGCGGCTCAGGACGAGCCGAGACCGCGCGGCGAAGCGAATGATCGAGGAGGAATGAGATGAGCGCCACGGGATTGGAAGTCGTCGAGAAGACGGAGCAGGCGACGTCGCGCACCTGGAGGCCCCGGGGCGCGCGTTGTGTGGTCGGGAGAGGAAACCGAGGCTGAGCACTCTTCCGCCTGACGGATTGCGTCGACCCATTGCCGATGTGTTGGCCTGAGGGTATGGCGATCGAGCCGGAGCGCGATCGCGGCTGGTACGGAACCGAGATCCTCGCCGAGGTCGTGGACCGATCGCTGCACGCCTTGCTGGCCCGCGCCACCGTGGGTCTCTCTCCCGCATCGCTGTTCGCCGCCTACTTGGATTGGGCGACGCATCTGGGCTTCTCTCCTGGAAAGCGCCTTCAGCTCGGCATCAAGGCCGCCAGGAAAGGCGCTCGTTACGTCGCTTACGCGGCCGGCCTTGCGCTTGACCCAGCGGCGGACTCGATTCCATGCATCGATCCTCTGCCCCAGGACAACCGTTTCCGGAGCGACGCTTGGAAGAGGTGGCCCTTCAACCTGGTCTACCAGGGGTTCCTGCTGAACCAGCAACTTTGGCACAATGCGACCACCGGCGTTCGCGGCGTGACGCGCCACCATGAAAGGATGGTCGAGTTCGGCGCGCGACAAATCCTTGACATGTTTTCCCCGTCCAATTGCCCGCTTCTCAATCCGGAGATCCTCGAACGGACGCTGTCGTCGTGCGGCATGAATTTCGTCCTGGGCGCCCGAAATTTCGTCGAGGATTGGGAGCGGCTCGCCGGAGGAAGAAAGCCTGTTGGAGCAGACGCATTTCGCGTCGGCGCGAACATCGCGGTGACCCCCGGGAAAGTGGTCTACCGCAACCGGCTGATCGAGCTGATTCAGTATGCGCCGGCAAGCGAGGTCGTGCGGCCCGAGCCAATCCTCATCGTGCCGGCCTGGATCATGAAATACTACATCCTCGATCTCTCGCCGGGGAATTCCCTGGTGAAATACCTGGTCGACAATGGGTTCACCGTCTTCATGATCTCCTGGAAAAATCCGGGACCGGACGACCGAGACCTCTCGATGGAGGATTATCGTCTGCTCGGCGTCATGGCGGCGGTCGATACGGTCGGCGCCATCGTTCCCGATCGAAAAATCCACTCCGTCGGTTATTGCATCGGTGGAACCTTGCTCGCGATCTCAGCGGCTGCGATGGCGCGGGACGGCGACGAGCGATTTTCGTCCATGACGCTGTTCGCAGCGCAGACTGACTTCACCGAAGCCGGAGAGCTTATGCTCTTCATCGACGAAAGCCAGCTCAGCTTCCTGGAGGACATGATGTGGGAGCATGGGTATCTGGATTCGGCGCAGATGGCCGGCGCCTTCCAGCTTCTGCGCTCGAATGACCTGATCTGGTCTCGCATGGCGCGCGATTATCTCATGGGCGAAAGAGCGCCGATGATCGACTTGATGGCCTGGAACACGGACGCGACGAGGATGCCGTTTCGGATGCATTCCGAGTACCTGCGGCGGCTCTTCCTGAACAACGAGCTCGCCGAAGGACGTTTCGTCGCCGGCGGCAGGCCGGTAGCCTTGAGCGACGTCCGCCTTCCCATCTTTGCAGTAGGAACCGTTAAGGACCATGTCGCGCCGTGGCGCTCAAGCTATAAGATAGGGCTTTTGACGGAGGCGGAACTCACCTTCGTGCTCACGACCGGGGGACACAATGCCGGCATCGTGTCGGAGCCGGGCCACCAGGGCAGAAGCTTTCAGATCATGACGCGCCCGGCCGGGGGCCATTATGTGGATCCGGAGGCGTGGGCGAGGGCGGCGCCGCGGAAGGACGGCTCCTGGTGGCCGGAATGGATCGGCTGGCTCTCATCACGGAGCGGAGCGCCGCAGTCACCACCGGAAATGGGCGCTCCGGCCGCAGGCTTGCCGCTGCTCGGCGACGCGCCGGGCGAATATGTCCGACGGAACTAAGACGCGCCGCCGTGGCGTCGATCGTCGCGCTCCCAGGTCCGGCGCAACCCCTATTCGCGTTTCAACGCTCCGACCCGTTGTTTCGGCTCTGCGATCGACAGCCGACTGCGCTCAAGGGCGAAGCAGGTTTTGCGACGCGATGAAGGTGTAGATCGAAAGCAGGATCAGGGCGGGCGGCGGGCTGCTGTCCGCCGCCGCGCAAGTCTGCCCTCCATCAGGCGCTCTTGACCTCAATCTTCTTCTGTTGCTGCTGCGCCTCAGCCGTTTTCGGAAGGGTCAAGGCCAGGACGCCATTCTTGAGCTTGGCCTCGATCCGGTCGCGGTCGATGCCCGGCGGCAAATTGAACGACCGCTGGAAGCGGTCGGCGCGGCGCTCGGCGAAATGGTAGCTCCGATCTTTCTCTTCCTTCTCCTCCGTCTTCTCGCCGGAAATCGTGAGCATGTCGCCCGAAAGAGCGACGTTGACGTCGCTTTCGGTCATGCCGGGCAGATCGGCGATGATGTGATACGCCTTATCGTCCTCGGAAAGGTCGACGCGGGGCGCCGCCAATTCGAACGAGGGCTCGGCGCGCCAAACGCACCACCAGAGAAGGTGGAAGGGGCGTAGGCGCCTGAGTAAGTCAAATCACGCATCGGACCGGCGGGCGAACGGTAGTTTCCCGCAGGTTTGCAGGGTGGAAGTCGGTAACCCGAATCTCCACCGGCTTAAGGATGGCTGTAGCCTCCTGGCTTATTCTTCTCCTCAGAAAGTCGCTCGCAGGCCGACGGCGACGGGCAGGCGCGCTGCCCGAATGGCTGGGAACAGGCCGCCAATGAGTCCAATGAAGGCCGCCAATGCGACCCCGACCGCGACGAGTTCCGGCGTCACGATCATGCGGAACAGCGTCTGCGTCAAACCAAAACCGCCGTTGGTCGTCGTGACGATGTTCCCCTGGAAAAACGCGAGCACAAAGAGGGCGCCCGCGAGGCCGCCGAGCATTGCGAGCATCACAGCTTCGGCCAGAATCGAGAGGACCACCGCGCTAGGCCCGAAGCCGATTGCGCGCAGCGTTGCAATCTCGCGCGTCCGGGTCGCCACGGCAGCATACATCGAATTGAGCGCGCCGAAGGTCGCGCCGATGGCCATGATTGCGCCGAGGATCACCGCGACAGGCAGCAGGATCCCGGTCAGCGGCTTGATCTCCTGGCGTAGAAAATCGGGCTCGCGCGTAACGTCGACGGCGAGAGTCGGGTTGGCGGTGAGAGCATCCTTGAAGCGGTCGAATGCGCTTGGAGAGTCGAGGAGCACGGTGACGCTCTGGAACGCGTCCCGGCGCAGCGCTGACGCGATCGTCTCCGCATCGCCGATGAGTTCCGATTCCCGGGCGTCGCCGCCGCTGTCGAAACTGCCGACGATCGTCCAATCGCTGCCTCGCAGCATCAAACGGCTGCCTACAGCCAAGCTGGTGAAGCGGTTTTCTGCGGAGCGACCGACGATCAGTTCGTGAACCGCTGGACGGAACATACGTCCGGAGGCGAGATTGATCTCCGGCCGCACTGCGAGGCCCTCGGCACCGATCCCGCGGAGCGTCATGTTGGCCGTCGTCCCGTCGCCCCGCGGAATATCGACGATCAGCAGGATATCGGCCGAGGCGAGCGGTTTGCCCGCAGAGTCGCGTGCGATGCCCGGCGCATCCGTGATGGTCGTGACCGCTTCGCGCGACAGGACGCTCGGCAACTCGGCGTCGGAGCCCCGGAGCAGGACGATCGCGCGGTCCGGACGTCCGGTTGCCGCCGCCATATTGACGACCCCGGTCACCATCGAAAGGATCGAGATGAGCACCGCCGAGACACCGGCGATGCCGATCACGATAACCGAAGAAGAGCCGACCCGGCCGGGGAGGCTGGCGATATTCATCCGCAGCACGGCGCCCATCTGCGAAAATGCGCTCATCACGTCAACGCTCCGCCAGCGCATCGACGATCGCCAGCCGCTTGACCCTCAGCGCCGGAGGCAGGCCGGCGATCAGTGCGACCAAGAGGGCTGCGGCCATACCCGCAGCCGCGACTTTGGCGGGCAGCTGAAGCGGCACGCCGACGCTGTTGGTCAGAATCGGCACGAGCGGCACCGACAGAGCCAAGCCGAGTCCGGCGGCCACGACGCAGAGGAGCGCGACTTCGGCCAAGACCAACGCCAGAACGCCAAGGTCGGAGAAGCCCATCGTCTTCAGGACCGCGAAATCCGGGATGCGTTCCCGCACCGACTGCATCATCGTGTTGGCGGTAATCAGCAGTAGCGTGAAGAACACGGCGGCCACAATCGCGTCGAGAACGAGATTGATTTCGCCGAACTGCTTCAAAAGAGATTGGGAATATTCCCGCTGCGACTGGGTCTTGGTTTCACCCGGCGAGTTGGAGAAAAGCCGATCGATCGCATTCGCCACTTCGGCAGCCCGCGCCGGATCGGCCACCTGGACCACGAAACGGAGAACCGTCCCCTTGTCATAGGCGCGAGCCTCGTCGAAATACTGGTAGTTCGGAAAGACGAATGCCGACAGGCTAGGAGAATCGGGCGAATCGTAGATTCCGACGACATCGAAGGCCCAGTCGGTGCTGCCGTCGGCCTTGATGATCGAGCTGTGCAGCGGGATTCGGTCCCCGGGTTTCCAGCCGAATGCGTCGGCGACCAGCTTGCCGACCAGCATGCCGGTTCGGGTCGTCTTCAGGGCCGCCACCGCCTCCTTGGACACGCGGATTTCGGGATAGGCGGGCAGTAGCCGATCGCTCTCGATCGGGGTGACTAAGATCGAGTTCTTGGGGTCCTGATAATAGGCGGCGAACTGCGAGAGATAGGCCACGCGCTTGACGCCCGGTACCGCCTCGATTTGACCCAGATACGCGATCGGCAAAGGCTCAAGGAAGCTGAACTTGCTCGAGACCAGAAGACGATCCGCACTGGTGATCACGACGGCGCCGGTGAATGCCTGGTTGACACCCTGCAACAGCCCGAACAACAGGAAGGCGACAACGATCGAGAGGAGCGTAAGAACCGTTCTGAGCGGCTTGTGCCAGAGCGCGGCCCAGACGAAGGGCAGATATTTCATCCCCTTGCCCTGCTTATCTCGATTATTGGCCCCAACAACCGAAGCGAGCATAGATCCGGTTGCGAGCGAGGTCGATGCCCAAGTTGCAGGCTCAAGACTAAATGCGCAGCCTTTATGGCGGCCGCGTTTATATGTCGATATTGTTCGGCGACCGCATCATGGACGCATCCGACTAGCACGCCGCAATCATTCGTTGCATACTCCAGTATGCAAGCGGCGGGGAAATGCCATGGCTGACGGAATGCAGGGGCGGATCAAGGCGCGGAATAAGCGGCGAGGCCGGCCAAAGCTCGATGGGCCCAGCCCGATCGACGTTCATGTTGGGGCGCGCGTCAGAGTGCGGCGCACGCCCGCGAGCCAAGCCGCTGTGGTGCGTTTCGAGTTCGGAAAGCGAGCGCGCCAAAGGCGCTGGAGGCCGCTGACTACGCCGATCCGGCGGTGCGGGCGTTGCCGCGGCCCTAATCGCCCTGTCGGTGGTTCAATTCCCGTCCCTGCATCATCTTTTCAGGCCCTCACTACCTTCCGCACGGCTTCCTGCCAACCCGCCACCAGTCCGTCGCGCGTCGCGGCCGGCATCGTGGGCTCAAATCGCGCGCCGGTCCGGCACAGAGCGGCGAAGGCGGGGGGATCGCCATACAGGCCGATGCCTCTTCCGGCCATATAGGCCGCACCTAGCGCGGTCGTCTCCAAATTGCGGGGGCGCTCGACCGGCCTTGCCAGTATGTCGGCCAAGAATTGCAGCATCCAATCATTGGCGGCCATGCCCCCGTCGAACTTCGCGGCGTTCAGCGCGACGCCGTCATTGTCGATGGCGGTGAAGAGATCGAGCGTCTGGTAGCAGACGGCTTCCAGCGCGGCGCGTGCGAGCTCCGCGGCGCCGGTTGCGCGAGTGAGACCGAAGATGGCGCCTCTTGCATCCGGATCCCAATGGGGTGCGCCGAGGCCGGTGAAGGCGGGGACGAGATAGACGCCGCCATTCGACGCAAGCCCGCGCGCAAGGCCCTCGGTCTCAGCTGCCGCGGCGATCACCTTCAGTCCGTCCCGCAGCCATTGCACCGCCGCGCCCGCGACGAAGATGGATCCTTCTAGCGCATAGGCGACCCGCCCATCGAGCCGGTAGGCGATCGTCGTCAACAGCTTGTTGCGCGAGCGGATCGGCGTGCTTGCGGTATTCACGAGCATGAAACCGCCAGTACCGAATGTCGTCTTCACGTCGCCGGCCGAGAAATTGCAGTTGCCGATGCCGGCGGCCTGCTGATCGCCGATAACGCCCAGAATCGGAATCGGGCGCCCGAATAGCGCGGTCGCCGTGACGCCGAAATCGGCGGAACAATCGTGCACCTCGGGCAGCATGACGCGCGGGACGCCAAACAGGTCACACAAATCCTCGCACCATGCATCCTGGTGAATGTCATAGAGGCTGGTGCGGCTGGCATTGGTGGCGTCGGTCGCGTGCAGCCGCTCGCCCGTCAGGCGCCAGAGAAGGAAGCTGTCCACCGTCCCGAATGCCAATCGCCCTGTGGGCGCCAGGCTCCGCGCGCCCTCCACATGATCGAGAATCCAGGCGATCTTGGTCGCCGAAAAATAGGGATCGAGAAGCAGGCCGCTGTGCGCCCGCACGGTCTCGCCTGCGCCTTCGGCCTCGAGCTTGCGGCAAAAATCGGCCGTGCGGCGATCCTGCCAGACGATCGCGTTGTAGATCGGATTGCCCGTTTGCCGGTCCCACACGAGTGTGGTCTCGCGCTGATTGGTGACGCCGATCGCAACGACCTCTCCCCCTTCAGCCTCGGCGGCGCCGAGCGCCTGACGGGCGGTGGAGAGCGTCGTCGCCCAGATCACTTCGGGATCATGCTCGACCCAACCCTCGACGGGGTAGCGCTGCGGAAACTCGGCTTGGGCAGTCGTGACCACCGTCGCGCTCGGGTCGAAGACGAACGCACGGCTCGAGGTGGTGCCCTGGTCGATCGCCAGAATCAGGGGCGTCTTGGGCAATCGCTTTTCCCTGTCGTCGCATCGGAACTCTCGCGCCGAACGCGGCTCGGATGCAAGCCGAGTCCATAGCCGAGTCCATAGCCCGGGGTCGCTGGCGTGCGGTTCGACGCTCCCCTAATCTGTCCACGATTCCTCAGGCGGAGCTTCCGAATGTCCGGATGGAGCGTCACACCTGTCGAGAAAGGCGACGTCCGAGGCTCTCTGCAACGACCAGATGTCGAAGTTGGGCGAGGCTTGGTCCTGACCCATGGCGCGGGAGGCGATCGCAACGCGCCATTGCTCGTGGCTGTCGCCGATGCGTTCTGCGAGGCCGGAATGACCGTGCTGCGTTGCGACCTGCCGTTCCGGCAGCGCCGGCCTTCGGGGCCTCCATCGCCGAGTTCCGCCGCCGCCGATCGCACCGGCCTCAGAAATGCCGTCGCCGCCTTGCGCGAGACGGTGAGCGGGCAGGTCTATCTCGGCGGTCACAGCTATGGGGGCCGGCAAGCAAGCATGCTGGCTGCCGACGAGCCGGACGTTGTAAGTGGGTTGCTCCTGCTGTCATACCCGCTCCATCCGCCAGCCAGACCGGAGCAGCTTCGCACGCAGCATTTTCCCAGATTGCAGGCGCCGTCCGTGTTCGTCCATGGGTCGGCCGACCCGTTCGGTTCGATCGAGGAGCTCCGGTCGGCAATCGCAGCCATCCCAGCCCCTTGCCGGCTTATTCCTATCGAGAATGCGCGCCATGACCTGAAGCGCGGACGTTTCGATTTGCGGTCGATCATTGATGCCCTTTGCGGCGGCGCTGAGGAGGTTTGACGAGCCGCATGGGTCGTTCCAGAATCGCCGTCGGATCACGCATCGAATGGAGCGACCTTGGCATCGGTTCGTGAGGATATTCGTTATCTCGGCCGTCTCTTGGGCGACGTCATTCGCACGCAGGATGGGGAGGCGGTCTTTGCCGAGATCGAAGCAGTACGTCGTGTTTCCGTGGCGGCGCATCGTGCGAGCGTCGATGCTTCCGAGCCGAGCCTAGACGCCCGGCTGCTTCGCCTCAGCCCGGACGATACGCTGCGGCTCGTCCGCGCCTTCATGTTGTTCTCGCAGCTGGCCAATCTGGCGGAAGATCGTTCGACGCCTTTGGCCCAATCGCGGGCGACTCTGGCATCGGCGCTGGAAACGCTGGAGAGCGGCGGCATCGACCGCGATCGTGTGGCGGCTCTTCTCGACTGCGCGCTGATTTCCCCTGTTTTGACTGCCCATCCCACGGAGGTGCGCCGCAAGAGCTTCATCGATCGAGAGGCCGCGATCACGGCGCTATTGGCCGAGCGGGATGTCGCCGGCACGCCCAGCGCCCTCATGGAGCCCGGCGAGATCGAAGCCGATCTCTTGCGCCAGATCACGCTTCTCTGGCGGACGCGGCCGCTCCGCAATGTCCGCCGGCTCGTGCAGGACGAGATCGAGAATGCGCTTTCATATTTCCAGTCCAGCTTTCTTCCGCTCGTGCCGCGTCTGCATGCGCGATGGGAGGCGCTGATCGACCGTCCGCTGCCGGCCTTCCTCAAGATCGGAAGCTGGATTGGTGGCGATCGCGACGGCAATCCGAATGTGACGGCGGCGATTCTGCGCTACGCGCTCGATCAGCAGGCGAGGGTGGCGCTCGGCCATTATCTGGATGAGCTCCACCATCTCGGGGGCTTGCTCTCGGTCTCGGATCTGCTGACTCCGATTGCCGCTTCCGTACGCGCGCTTGCCGAGAAATCGGGCGATATCTCGCCGCAGCGGGCAGACGAACCGTATCGGCGGGCGATCACGGGCATCTATGCGCGCCTCGCCGCAACCTACCGGCGGCTGATCGGCACGGACCCCCCGCGGCAGGCAACGGTCGCCGGTGAACCCTATGCGAACGCGGCCGAGCTGCTCGTTGATCTTCGTGCGTTGCGCGGTGGATTGGCAGACGATCTCGGGACGATCGTCGCCGGCGGACGTACCGACAGGCTGATGCGGTCGGTGGAGACATTCGGCTTTCATCTGGCGACGCTCGATCTGAGGCAGAATGCCGATGTTCATCGGCGGGTCGTCGCCGAACTGCTCCGCGTTGCGGGTGTCGAGGCGCGTTATGACGCGTTGGGTGAGGAGGCACGCCTGGGCCTGCTTTTGTCGGAGCTTGCGCATATCAGGCCGCTTTACAGCCCGTTTGCCGCATATTCCGTCGAGACACAGGGCGAATTGGCGATCCTGCGCGAGGCAGCCGACGCGCATGCGCGCTTCGGTCCGGAAGCCATCCAGACCTACATCATTTCGAAGGCAGCGGGCGTACCGGATCTGCTCGAGGTCTATCTCCTGTTGAAGGAGGTCGGCCTCTACCGTCTCGGAGACCCGCCGGCCAGTCCCGTCATGGTGGTTCCGCTGTTCGAGACCATCGCCGATTTGGAGGCAGCTCCGGCTGTGATGCGCCAATATCTGGCGCTGCCTGGGATCCAGGCGCTGGTAACGGCGCGTGGCGGGGTGCAGGAGGTGATGCTCGGCTATTCCGACAGCAATAAGGATGGCGGCTACCTGACGTCGAACTGGTCGTTGCACGAGGGTGCGCTCGCGGTGGCAGAAGTGTTCGCCGCCGCGAACATGCGGCTTCAGCTCTTTCACGGCCGCGGGGGTGCCGTTGGGCGCGGCGGCGGATCATCCTTCGACGCGATCCGCGCGCAGCCTTCGGGCACTGTCGGCGGCCGCATACGCATCACCGAACAGGGCGAGGTGATCGCCTCGAAATTCGGGAATCCGGTTACCTGCGTTGCGAGCCTCGAGGCAATGACGGCGGCTACGGTGTTGGGATCGCTCGAACTGCCGCAATTGGCGTCGGCGGATTTCGAAAAATTCCGCGCGGCGATGGCCGAACTCAGTCGGGAAGCTTTTCGGGCCTATCGCAGCCTTGTGTATGGCGATCCTGGTTTTACGCGCTTCTTCCGGCAGGCGACGCCGATCGCCGAAATCTCGGATCTCAAGATCGGATCGCGTCCGGCCTCGAGGACGAAGTCGGAGCGCATCGAAGACCTACGCGCGATCCCGTGGGTCTTTTCCTGGGCGCAGGCGCGGATCATGCTGCCCGGCTGGTTCGGCGTGGGCGCGGCTTTGGCCAAGGTCGCGGATCGGCCTCTGCTCATCGAGATGGTCGAGCGCTGGCCTTTTTTCGAAACCACTCTCTCCAATCTCGAGATGGTGCTCGCCAAGTCCGACATGGTTATCGCGGAACGCTACGCCAACCTGGTCGAAGACCGGGAAACCCGAGTGAGGATATTCGGCACGATCCGCGCTGAGTGGGAGCGTACGCGCGATCAGCTGCTGGAAATCACGCGGCAAGCGAGCCTGCTCGACCATGCGCCGGCGCTGAAAGAATCCATCCGTTTGCGTCTGCCTTATATCGCGCCGCTCAACCATCTCCAGATCGAGCTGATCCGACGGCGGCGGGCGGGCGATGACGATCCGCGCGTCAGCGAGGCGATCCACTTGACAATCAACGGAATCGCCGCCGGCCTTAGAAACAGCGGGTGACTAGCTGGAGACGGCTTGACCGGGGCACAGAACGGCCCTGCCGACGAACTTACCTTCTCGAAGGCCCATGAGCGCGTCATTGGCGTTTTCAAGCGGCAGGCGCGTGATCGGAATCTTGCCAAGCCCTCCCGCGCGGACCAGCTCGACCAGCTCGCGCGTTTCCTGCAGGTTGCCGACCAGACTCCCCATAATGTTGACTGCTTTGGTGGCGATCAGCGGAAGAGGCCACGGCGCGGCGCCGCCAAAGAGCCCAACCAGCACCAGCGTGCCGCCTCGCGTCAGGCAATTGAATCCCAGTTCAGCTGTCTGGGGGCTCCCGACGAGATCGAGCGCTCCATAGCAGGGACCGCCGACCGCCTGATGGATTTGCGCGATCGCGTCCCGGGCGTTCACGTCGATGGCGGCGAGCGCGCCGGCGGCCAACGCGGCGTCTCGCTTCACGGGATCGATATCGACAACGATCGCGCCGCGGCCGGCCAGCGCCTTGAGGATTCCGACTGCCATGTGCCCGAGGCCGCCAGCCCCGATCACCACGAGTGGATGCCGTTTGATCGTCTCGCCGAACTTCTTGAGCGCGCTGTAGACAGTGACGCCCGAGCAAGCATAAGGCGCAAGTTCCGCAGGATCGAGGTCGCCGATCGGCACCAGATAGCGCGCATGCGGGACGAGCACATATTCGGCATAGCCGCCGTCCCGATTGACCCCGATGTTGCAGGCGTTGAGGCAATAGTTCTCGGCTCCGCTGAGACAGACCTCGCATTCGCCGCAGCCGATCCAGGGATAAACGAGATAGTTCTGGCCTATTTCGATCCCGTGCGCTTCGGGGCCGCATGCGATCGCTTCACCTGCCGTTTCATGGCCGAGCGTCAGCGGGAGCTTCATTCCGCGATCGGCAAGCGACAGCCTTCGGCCATGCCCGAGATCGTATCCGCCTTCCCATATATGGATGTCGCTGTGGCAGATGCCGGCAGCCTTGACCTTGACGACAACCTCCGCGCCGCTGGGCGCTGGGATCGGTTGCTCAAGTTCCTCCAGAGGTTTGCCGAAAGCAGTCACGCTGTAGGATTTCATGGGGGTATAGCTAACCCGTCGTCGCCTCGATCGTCCAGTCCCAGGCGGCGCCGGGACCGCCTTCGGCTGTTTGCGCGTAGGTCTCCGGAATCGACGATCTACGCCTATGTCGGCAGTCGCGACGCGCTCGTGCGCCTATTTCGGAAATCAATATTCGAACTGATAGGTGAGGCCGAGGCTGCTTCCGGGATCATTGTCGGGCGTGAGGCCTGTCGCAGGCGTCCCGCCGCCGGTGCCGAGCTGGGAGACCGCCTTTAGATGCTTGGTGAGGTCGATCTGCACCTGCGCCACCGTGCCGCCCGACGTGTTCTGCTTCGTCCCGACATAGACGCCGTTCGCAACATATTTTCCGGCTTCGATGCTGGCGCCGCTCGTATTGTTCGTGGCGCTGCCAACAGAGAGCCGATCGAGCCCAAGCCCCTTTCGCACCGCAGCCAACGGGTTGCTCAAGCCGCCGGGAGTCACGCCGCTCAGCGAAGCGATGGCCTCCAGAATCTCGGCCATCTGCAGCGGGCTCAGCTGCTTGGTGCTCTGGCCGAAGAGTAGCCGGGCGAGGATCTCGTCCTGGGGCAGAGTCGGGGAACTCGACAGGCTTATCTTCGGCGCGTCGGCATAGCCCGTCACATTGAGCGTGGCGGTCACATCTCCGGCCGAAGTGGTCGCCACGAAGGCGAGCGTGGGATCGAGCTTTCCGTTTGGGCTGGTTCCGTTGAAGCCGATCCGGCCGGACGTGAAATCCAGCGTCTTGCCGGCAATGCTGAACGTGCCGTGACGAAGATCGAAGCCGCCCGCGATCTGTGGCTTGGCGGTTGCGCCGGTGATCGTGAGCTTGCCGCCCATCTCCGCATCGAGGCCATGACCGCGCACGAAGATCTGTTCCGGGGCACGGACTTTGAGGTCGAGATCGATCTCGAGCGGTGGAGACGGAGGCCGCTGCGGCGTCTCGCCGGGATAGACCACGTCCAATGTCGCCACGCTCTTGGGCAAGCTGTCGGGGATATTGATCTCGGCATGATTGATCTTGATATCGCCCGCGAGGGCGACCTGCTGTGCGGCCTGGCCGGTTACGGTGAGATCCGCGTTCAAATCGGCCGTGATGAAATCGCTGGCAAGCGGCCGTGCATTCTTGGCCGAGAGCTTGAGATCGATAGGAAGTCCCGGTGCCGTCGGCGAGATTGTGCCGTTGATCGTCCAGCTGCCAGGTCCCGCCCGACCGGCGAGCGTGTCGAACCGGAGCGTGTCGCCTTCGGCATCGATCCTTCCGTGGATGTCGGTCAGATGAATGCCTTGGGCAAAGTCCTGAACCGAGCCGCCGGCGAGTGTGGCGTTGCCGGTGATGCGCGGGGCCGCAGCGTTGCCGGCTATGGCGGCGTTGAGCGACAGCTTGCCTTCGGCGCTTCGCCCCGCCGGCGCCAGCAACGGATTGAGCACGACGAGATCGACGAAGCCGCTGGTCCGCAGATCGAGTGGCCCGCTCGCCGCGAGCGGTACGGAGCCGTCCAGCTTGAGCGCAGCCTTGCTGCCCATTCCCAGTCGCGCAGCAACTCTCGCGCTGCCGCCGCTCAGAATTGCGCTTGCGTCGAGATTGGCTCGTGGAAGTCCGCGTCCCATGTCGCTGCGCAGCTGGAGATCATGCGCGCTCAGCCGAATATCGCCATTTGGTGACGTTGCGGCCCCGGTGAGCTTCGCATCAAAACCGATCGTGCCCTCCGCTGCGAGATCGGATGGAAGGAAGGGGGCGGCGAGCGATGGGCTGGCGTTGCGAACGGAAAGCGTGAAGGCGAGGGACGGCGACAGCTTTCCGGCTCCTGTTATGACGGCATCGCCCAACGCGAGGCGCAGCCGGTCAATGGCGATTTCGTTGCCGTAGGTAACGCGCAGGGGCTGCAGAAGCCGGAGCTTCTCGTTGGCATAGCTTGCGTCGAGAGTGGTGAGGCGAACAGCCTGATGCGGGAGGTCGGCTGTGGCGTTGATGGCGATCCGAGCGGGTAGTCCGGAGGATTCGAGATCCGAGGTCAGGCGGACCGAGAGTGCATCCTGCGGTCCGGTCGCGTCGATCTTGGCGCTTCCGGCGACACCGTTCGCGGCGATTCCGGTGGCATCTATTTTCAAGGCGACGATCGGGTGCGCGATGGGATCGTCGACATGGCCGTCCAGGCTAAGGCGATCGATCCGGTTGTTGCCGAAAGCGACTCCGTTGGCATTGAGCTTCACGATGCTTTGAGGCGTCCCGTTCTTCGCGGTGATCGTGTCCAAGGACGCCCGGAGATCGCCCTGCAGGGGCGAGCCGAGAAACGGTTCAAGCTCGTTCAGCCGCTTCATGGAAAGATCGAGGCGGCCGGTCGGCAATGCGGAGCCGGGAGCGAGAGAAAGGTCGCCGTTGGCCTGAAAACTCTTCCAGCTTGCCTTTTCGATCGCGAATCGGGTTGTTCCACTTGCGTCACGTTCGAACTGGGCCGCGACAACGAGCGGAGCGCCCGCGAGGCTTCCCTGCGCGTCGATCTTCGCGGCGGGCAGCGTTGGAAGACCTTGCGCTTCCAGAGAGACCTTCAGCGGGCTCCGCGGAATCCCCGGTGCGGCGATCTCGCCGTCGATCAGCGCGGTGCCTATGAATCCCGTTTCCGGTCCTTTGATGTTCGCGCGCAGCGTGAGGGCTCCCGAATACGGAGGCTGAACCGCCGATAGATCGGGGAGGGAGAGAGACAAATCCGCATTGAAGCTTCCGTTCTTGCGCGACCCTCGCAGCGCGGCGTGGATCGCCTTGCCGTCGACGGCGGCGTGCTCGATCGTCACGTCCTGGCCATTCAGATCGGCGGCGAAGCCGAACGTCACGTCGCCTCCTGCTTTGACCGCCATGGGCTGTCCGCCGGTGACGGCGATTTGGCCATCGGCGGTCACGCGCGTCGTCGAGCCTTTTCGAATCGCGCTGGCCGTTGCCGAGGCATGTCCTTGGAGGCTCAGCCCTTGCGTCGTCGCGAACGGAGCCAAATCCGTCACGATCATGCTGATGGAGCCGTTGATGTCGCCGCCCAGATCCGCACGGCCCTCGATCACGATAAGCGGATGGGACAGCTTGAAGGTGATCGGACGCGCAGGCTGGTCGAGAATTGCGTCGGCATCGAGCTTCAGCGGCTCGGTCGTGAACGGGCTCGGCTGGCCACCGATCCGAAAACCGACGATCTCGGCTTTGGTATTCAGCTTTCCGCCTTGGCCAATGATCTTCGCGCTGATGCGATCGAACCCCGCATTCCCGGCCGTCAAAGCATTGATCTCGAGCGAGGCGTCGGCGTTTGGGGTCGAAAAGGGGCCATGGAAATGCGCGGCGAGCCGCGCCGATTGCCAAGCGAGATCCGGGCCGGGCTTCATCGCGGGCGCCTCGGCTGTAAGATCGAGATCGGCCTTGTTCCCCACGAGATCGACGGTGCCTTGACCTCGCGCCTGCAGTGCGCCGGCATTCAGGGAGAGCGCAGCACGCTCAGCATTGCGAGGGCCGTCGAGCGTGAGGGAGAGCGAAAGCGGGCCGAGTTCGGGCAGATTTCCCAGAGCCGACAATAGACCTTGAGCCGGCTCGGATCCGCTGATGCGGGCCTTCACCGATTTGGAATCCACTTTGCCCTCCAGCTCATAGTTCCCGGGCGCATCCAATCGACGGATCGTCACCGTGCCGTCTCCGTCCTGGAGGGAGTTGAGCGTCAGACGGCCGTCGACCTCGACAGACGCGGCCGCAGTGACGATCGGCGGAGCAAGATCCAGTCGGGTCACGTGGAACGCATCAATCGCGACACGTAACGGTAGGCCCGCACCGCTCGTCGATTTCGAGGAGGACGCGGTGGGCAGGCGGGATAGGCCGACATGGCCCGCTGACAATTGAGCGATCTTTGCCTTCCCGGTCACCAGCAGCAACGGCGACCAGTCGAGGATAAGATCATCCAGCGCGAGCCAATTGCCATCCTTGTCTCGGACCTCGGCGTGCCCCACCTGCAGGTGTCCGGGAAATTCGCCGCGCAATGCGGTGATCCGGACCTCGCCGGCTGTCAGCTTCGGCACGAGGGCTTCGATCTGGCGGCGGCCGCTATCGGTATTCGCGACGACGATGAGAAGCGCGAGCGCCACAACGGGGATTCCAATCAGTAAACTGATCGTCCATAGCGCGATCATCATCCACGGGCGCATCAGAATGCCTGCCCTAGTCCGATATAGAACTCGAAGCTGTCGTCACCGGGCGGCCTGTTGAGCGGAACCGCGAAATCGGCGCGCACGACGCCAATCGGCGAATAGTACCGCGCACCGATTCCGGCGCCCGTCCGGAGCGTTCCGCCGAACGGCGCGCTGCCGGCGCTTACCTGTCCGGCGTCGATGAACGCCGCCGCGCCGAAATCTCCGAAAAGCCGCTGGCGGAGCTCGATCGTCGCTGCATCGATGGCAGTGCCACCGATCGGATTGTGATCGCGGAAGAGCGGTCCGATCGACTGGTATTTGAAGCCGCGCACGGTCGCGCTACCGCCGCCATAGAATCGCTGGTCGGGTGGCAGCTGGAACTGTGACGCGCCCTGCACGCTCCCGATGAGGCCGCGCAATGCAACGACGCTTTTCCCGGGGTCGGTCAAACCGAGCTCGGCGAGATCGAAATAGATCGAACCCGAGATCTGGAGAATAAAGAACGATGCGTTACGGCGTCCGAGTGACTCCGTCGGCGTGACGGTCACCGCCGCCCTGAAGCCATGAGTCGGATCCTGGAGTGGATCGGTGAGACCCGTCGCGTCGTAGGCGAGCGTGATGGGTAGCCCGACCAGCGTGTAATCGCGCGTGATTCCCTCCTGCACGATCTGCTCCTGCTCAGCGGAAATCCCGACGCTGCCCGTCAGTTCCTTCGTAATCTTGCGATGGAGCGCTACAGCGGCGGTGACGGCCCGTTGGTTATAGGCCTGCAGGTCCTGCTTCAGCGCGCCGAGATCATATTCCAGAGACTGATCGCGAATCAGGAAATCCGGCTCGATGAGCTGCGCCTGCAGATTGTATCCGAGACCCTTCTGAGCGGTTCCCCCGAGCCCCGTCGTTCCGGCGGACAGGTTGAGCTGCTCGGCATTTCCGAAGAGGTTGCGGTCAGACCAGGTTGCTTTGAGGCTGCCGCCAAGGTCGGTCGAATAGGCGATACTTGCGCCCACGGCGTGCAAAGGCCGCTCCTGGAAATCGAAGGTGATCGGAATTGTTCCGTCCGGCGCGATCTCGGTACCCGCGCGGGCCGACACGCCCGAGAAGACGCCGATCGACGCCAGATCCTGGCGAGCGGCTTCGATCTTGCTGGGTTGGAAGAGATCTCCGGAATGGAGCATGAGGCGGCGCTCGACGAATTCTCGATTGACCGATTGAAGGTCGACCAGATCGATTGCGCCAATCCTGGCAATGCGGCCAGGACGTGCCTTGAAGGTGATGTCGAGCGTCTGTCGGGCAGGATCGAGGATTGCGATCGGTGGATCGACCTCGGCGAGGGCGTACCCATCCTCCTGAAGCGCGGTCAGAAGCTTGGCGCCGGCCGCCAGGACGTCGGAGGCGACGGCAGGGTGTCCGGACATCAGGCCAAGCTTTTCCCGCGCGTCCGGCGGGACATCCCCATCGAGCGTGATCTCTCCGAGATGGAAGAGAGGGCCTTTCTCGATCGCGATCTTGACCTCGACGGAGGTGCCTGCGGGGACCGCGTTCAGCCGATCCACCAGAGATGGGTCATCGGCCGGAACACCATCGATCGAAATCGCAATCCGTGACTGGTAATAGCCGAAACCTTCGAGGATCTTTTTGACGCGCTCGACGTCGCCCTTCGCCCGGGTAATCAGCGGGAAGGGACCGACCGGCGCCTTTTTGGCAAGACTAGCGAGCTGAGAACCGTCGGAAAGCGCATCGTCGAGCGACTTGTCTCCTGTCGCCGCGATCGTGACTTTGTAGGGCTGCGGATCGGCCGCGCGGGCAGGGCGCGCTGTCTGGAGGAGCAGCGCCAGGAGGACAAACCAAAGGAGGAGCTGGATGCGCAATCTGGGTTCTTTGGGTAGGGATTGTACGGCAGACGCTCTCGACTCAACGCTTGGCGCGGGCATTGGATCGGTTGTGGATAGCAGGAGGCGAGCTTAGCGTTCGTGTCCTTGGATGAGACGGATGGCAAGAGGGCGATGAATATGCGAGCGGGCTGCCCTTGGCTTTTCGCGGCGGGCCTGGCGCTCGCAGCACCCTGTGCGCGCGGCGAGAGGCCCTCGGCGGTGGCTCTCGACTACAAAATCTATGTCGGAGGCCTGGAGGCGCTGACCGCGACGGTCACGATCGCCTCGGAGCCGGCGAAATATCAGGTGCGAATCGATGCCGTCACCGCCGGAGTCATTGCCAAGATGTTCCCCTGGATCATCAAGATGCGATCCGTCGGCAATGTCACCGACGACCGCCTCCAGCCGGTGCAGCATGAGCAAACCACCAATTTTCAAGGCAAGGACCGATCCGTCTTCCTCGATTATGACGGGCATGGCGGGTTTCTCGATCGCCGCGTCGTGCCGGACGCGCATGAGGACCAACGCGATGAGGTGCCGGCGAACCTGACGCGCGATACCCTCGATATCGTGAGCGCCATCCTTGCGGGACTGAAAAACGTCGATCGGACCGGGAGCTGCGACGGCCGAGTGCCGGTCTTCGACGGCCGCCGCCGTTTCGACCTCATCTACAGCGACGATGGCCATGAGCATCTGGAAGCCTCGGACGCTGCGATGTATCAGGGCGACGCGCTTCGCTGCGAGATCCGGGTCGAGCCGGTGGCCGGCTTTTGGCGGAAGAACCAAAGGAAGTTCTTTACCCGCAAAGTCGATGGCGAGGAGGAGATCGTGCCGATCGAAGTGGATATCGCCCGGGTCGGCACCGACGGGACCGAAGTGCCGGTTCGGATCGAGAGTCCTAGCCCCTTCGGAAGCCTGGTCCTCAACCTACAGCGTGTGAAGAATCTGCCTGAAGAGCATGGCGGCTGATTCTGGATTATTATCCAATTTTCTAATTTAGCGGGCCGTCGAAGGTAATTTGGACGTTGTAGAGGTCGACGATTGTAATTGCGCGGGGTGTACATTCGAGTCGATTTCATTCAAAATTAGTTGCTCCCGCCTGGCCGATCGTTTGGCCGGGCAGGGTTCGAGCGTGTCAGCCCTCGGCCCTGCCGCCATGCGGCTGATCGATCTGTCGCGATTCGTCACAAATTTTGATTTGCCCAGCCGTTGGCTCCTGCTTCATTAACGCTTGGCCAACGATTCGACTGGTGAATCCTTTTATGACCGATCGTCCTCTCGCCGTCGTCGTGCTCGCCGCCGGGAAAGGGACCCGCATGCGCTCCGAGCGGCCCAAGGTGCTGCACCCGGTGGCCGGCAGGCCGATGCTGGCCCACGTCCTAGCGGCCGCCGAGGCGCTTTCCCCGCAGAAGATCGTCGTGGTTCTGGCGCCCGGCATGGATTCCGTCGCCGAGGCCGCACAGCCCCACACGGTCGCGATCCAGGAGGCGCAGCGGGGGACAGCGGACGCGCTGAAGGCTGCGCGCGGCGCACTCGCAGGTTTTGGCGGCGACGTTCTCGTCCTCTACGGTGACTGCCCGCTCATCCGGGCCGAGACTTTGGCCCGCATGCGGCGGGAGCGGTTGGACGAGGCCGTGACCGTGCTGGGCATCCGTGTGCGAGGCGAGAGCGCCTACGGAAGGCTGATCCTCGCCGCCGACGGCACGCTCGACCGGATCGTCGAGACCCTGGACGCCAAGCCCGAGGAGCTGGTCGACCTTTGCAATAGCGGGGTCATGCTGATCGACGGCAAGCATATGTTTCCGCTTCTGGATGCGATCGGCAGCGCCAATGCCAAGGGCGAGTACTACCTGACGGACATTGTCGGTGAGGCCCGCCGTACGGGGTTGGCGGCTCGGGTCGTAGAGGCGCCGGCAGTCGAGGCGCTGGGGGTCAATTCCCGCGCCGAGCTCGCCGAGGCCGAGGCTCAGATGCAGGCGCGGCTCCGCGCTTCCGCGATGGAAAACGGCGCTACCTTGATCGATCCATCCACGATATGGCTCAGCTTCGATACGAAACTCGGGCGCGATGTGACTGTTGGTCCGAGCGTTTTCTTTGGCCCGGGCGTTACCGTCGCGGACCGAGTGGAGATTCGCGCCTTTTGTCATCTGGAAGGGGCGAACGTGGCTGAGGGCGCGATCATCGGCCCCTTCGCTCGGCTCAGGCCCGGCGCGCGGATCGGCGTCGGCGCCCATGTCGGCAACTTCGTCGAGATCAAGAACGCGCTGCTCGATGCCGGCGCCAAGGCCAACCACCTCGCCTATCTGGGCGACGCGGAGATCGGCGCCGGCGCCAATATCGGGGCGGGGACGATCACCTGCAATTATGACGGTTTCAACAAGCACCGGACTATTGTCGGCGCCGGAGCCTTCATCGGCTCCGACACGACCTTGGTCGCGCCGGTCAAGGTGGGCGCCGGCGCCTTCGTCGGTGCCGGCAGCACGGTCACCGACGATGTGCCCGAGGATGCGCTGGCCATCGCACGAGGCCGACAAGCGGTAAAGCTCGGCTGGGCGCGCATGTTTCGCGCTGCACGAACGAAGAAAAAGGATTAGAGCGGATGTGCGGGATCATCGGCGTGATCGGTCGGCAGGATGCGGTTCCGCTGATCATGGACGGTCTGAGGCGGCTCGAATATCGCGGCTACGACAGCGCCGGCATCGCGACGCTCGTCAACGGCCATATCGAGCGGCGGCGGGCGGAGGGCAAGCTCTACAATCTCGACAGGCGGCTGGCGGTCGAGCCGCTGCAGGGCGAGATCGGCATCGGCCATACACGCTGGGCGACCCATGGCGGGCCGACCGAGAACAACGCCCATCCGCATGCGACGAACAAGGTCGCGATCGTCCATAACGGCATCATCGAGAATTATCAGGAGCTGAAGGCGGAGCTTCTGGCGAAGCAGCGCCGTTTTGAAAGCGAGACCGACACGGAGGTCATCGCCCATCTGGTAACCGACTTCCTCGAACAGGGCCTGTCGCCCAAAGAGGCTGCCGAAGCCGCGCTCAAGCGCCTCCAGGGCGCCTTTGCCGTGCTGATGCTGTTCGGCGGCGACCACCAGCTGCTGATCGCCGCCCGGCACGGTCCACCGCTCGCGATCGGCTACGGCAGCGGCGAGATGTTCATCGCCTCCGATGCCGTAGCCCTGGCAAGCCTCACCAACCAGGTCGCCTATCTCCATGACGGCGACTGGGTCGAGGTGACCCGCGAGGGCGCGACCATTCATGATGCGAGTGGCGCGATCATCACGCGGCCCGTGCTGCAGACCGCCGTTTCCGGGATTCTCACCGGCAAGGGCGAATATCGCCATTACATGCTGAAGGAAATCCATGAGCAGCCGGCGGTGATCGGCGACACGCTTGGATCCTTCACCAATCCGGCAACCGGCGAGGTTCAGCTTGGCGCGCTCCCTTTTGATTTCGCGATCGCGCCGCGGATCACCATCGTCGCCTGCGGCACTGCCTATTACGCGGGGCTGGTGGGCAAGTACTGGATCGAGCAGATCGCAAAGATGCCGGTCGAGATCGACATCGCTTCCGAATTCCGTTATCGCGCCGCGCCGATGCCCAAGGGTGGGATCGCGCTCTTTGTCTCGCAATCCGGCGAGACCGCCGACACGCTCGAGGCGCTCCGTTACGCCAGGAGCCAGGGCCAGCACATCCTCAGCATCGTAAACGTGGTCGAATCGACGATCGCGCGGGAAAGCGACGTGGTCCTCTACACGAAGGCCGGGCCTGAGATCGGCGTTGCGTCGACCAAAGCTTTCACCACCCAGCTCGTCGTGCTGGCTTGCCTTGCGATCGCGATCGGCCAGGCGCGCGGATCGATCGATCGGCAGAGGGCCACCGCCATGGCGGCCGCGCTCCGCGAGGCGCCGGCCCGGGTGCTCGACGTGCTCAACCGTGATCACACGATCGAGGCCCTGGCACATCCTCTGTCGCAAGCTCGCGACGTGCTCTATTTCGGCCGGGGCACTGGCTACCCCTTGGCGCTCGAAGGAGCGCTCAAGCTCAAAGAGATCTCCTACATCCACGCCGAAGGCTATGCCGCGGGCGAGATGAAGCACGGCCCGATCGCGCTCATCGACGAGAACGTGCCGGTGATCGTCCTGGCCCCGAAGGACCCGCTCTTCGACAAGACGGCATCGAACGTTCAGGAGGCGCAGGCGCGCGGCGGGCGCATCCTGGTACTGTCCGACAAGGATGGCATCGCGCGGCTCGGGCGGCTGTCGGCTTGGACTATCGAAATGCCCGACGTCGATCCGTTCGTGGCGCCGATCGTCTATGCCATCCCGGTGCAGCTTCTCGCCTATTATGTCGCCGTCGCCAAAGGCACCGATGTCGACCAGCCGCGCAACCTCGCCAAGAGCGTCACGGTCGAGTAGCGCCGCCCGGAAGTCATTCCTGGATCAGTGCTGCCGATGCGCTCTATGATCGATCGGCTCATCGCCGCTGCGCTCGATGGGACCTTGTTCGCCCTCCACATACGTCTTGAAGTCTGCAAGGCGATCCGGATTGAACGTGTAGCGGATGCAGAGCGTAAGCATTGTCGCCTCTCTTGCTCTTAGAGCAATTTTAGCTAGAGCCCGTACAGGACGAGCAGCCCTGCGGCGGCGAGGAGCACGCCGCTTGCGCGCCCGAGTTCGGGGCCGAAGGGGACGATCTTCTCCAGGAGAACGAGGAGCATGATCGCTGCGACCCACTCCAGGTTCATGACGCCTGCGAAGAACAGCAGGCTCATGAGAAGCCAGCAGCAGCCGACGCAATAAATTCCATGCTCGATGCCCATGCGCAGCGCGCCTGCGGCGTCGGCGCGGAAGTGGCGGGCCACGAAATCCAAGGGCGAGCGGCAATGGGCGAGGCAGCTTCGTTTGGGCGGGCTCCATTGATAGAGGCCGGCCGCGACGAGCAGCCCTCCTCCCAGGAACCGGCTGGTGGCGACCATCATCGGCGACATCAATGCCGCGGATTCGAGCGCCCATTGCAGGAAAGTCGCCGCGAGGCTGAAGACGGTCCAGGCGATCGCATAACCCAAGGCGAAAATGCCGGTGGAGGCCACCGGATGGCCGGCGGCGCGCTGCCGGCGCGCGAAGTACGAGAAAACGAGGAGGGTCGGCGCAGCACTCGGCAGCATCATGCCGGCCATCATCGCCGTCCACATCAGCAGCATCAGGAGGAAGTCCGTCGCGGTCCAAGGCTGGAAAGGCATGACCATATCCCGCGGCATCGCCAATATGTCGCGGCCGGCGACGAGCACGACGTATAGCCAGGCAGCGACGGTGATCCCGACGATTCCCGCCAGGACCAGGGCGCGGTCCCGCATCAGGACCGCTTCGAGCGGACCGTTGAGCGAGGGTTCTTGCTCTATCGCACCACTCCGTTCTGCGTCATGTGCAGATAGGCGACGTGGCTGTGCGTATCCTTGAAGTCGAGCGGGACTGCGCCTTTGGCGGCGGTCGTGCCGCTGCCGTACTCGGCATCGACATATTCGAAGCCGCGCTCGAGCGACACTCGGACGCGATGATCGCCCCCCGTGAACGGGTTGGGAATCGGGCGGCCTACCGATTCGATCAAGCCCGGGACGGCGATCCGCGCCCGGCAAGCCTTTTGGTCGATATCGACCTCGATCCGGGCGAATTGCGGTTGGAGTACCGTCGAGCACATCGAATTGAAGACGAAGAAATGCGTTGCGCCAGGCTCCGTCTCCTTGCCGTGCAGGATAGCGGTCAGCGCTTCGCGTTGATCGTGATCGGCTCGTTCATCGATGAAGACCTGTTCGGTCCCGTTTCCCAGATGCACCGGTCCCGGCCACCGAAACGTCACGGCCCAGCAAAGCCCGTCGAGCTTGGTCTTGCCAAAATGGCCCTCATCGATCCGCATGGCCGAGAAGGCATGGCAAAACCCGTTGGTCGGCAACGCGTTGAATTGGCAGGGGCAGCCCCATGCGCAGTTGCAGTTGGTGAATTCCGTGCCTTTGATGCGCCAGTCGACATAAGCCATATCCCGCCTCCCGACCCGGCATTTCCGCTCGCACGAGAATAGCGCGAACGGTCCCCGAACGACAGTTGGAAGCCGGGGCAGCGCCTTCAGCGGCGCCGGTCTTCGATGGCGAGCCCCTGAAGGGCCAAGCGGCTTTCTGCGACCAACATGACCGCGCCGGCGGCGATCGCCAGGGTTCCAATCGTGACCGCCACCAGCGCCAGGCCGGTCAGAGCGGCGGCGATACCCGTGAAGCCGAAATGCTCCATCGCGGCGCCCACCAGACCGCTGAAGGTGCCGGAGGCGAAGGAACCGACCGCGAGATAAAAACAGGTGAGCGTGCGCACCAGTACCCGGGTGCGGCGGCGGATGAAAATATGCTGCTCGAGGAGGTTCATGCGCGCAGGCGCATTGGGCTCGGTTTTGGCGAGCTCGGCCGCCAGTAGGCGCGAGCGGTCTATGGCGCGCGCGAACCGGTTCGAGGTCGACAGCACAAGCACCGACGACGCATTGGTGATCAACGCCGGCGCGGCGATGACAGTCAGGAGTTCGAGCGGGGTCTGCGCCATGAGGGCAGGCTGCTTCGATCGGGCGTCGGAGTCCATGGCCGAGTTCGGGACTGGAATTTCGGCGCGCCGGACCGAACATTAAGACAACGTGGTTCAGACGGAGGCGATGATGGCGCGCGCAGTCTGGAACGGGAAAATCGTTGCGGAGAGCGATCGGTTCGAGCTGATCGAGGGAAATGTTTACTTCCCGCCCGAATCGCTGAAGCGCGAGTATTTCCGCGACAGCATCCACACCAGCGTTTGCCCCTGGAAGGGCACCGCCAATTACTACTCGCTCGATGTCGATGGGAAGATCAACCCGGACGCCGCCTGGGTCTACCGCGCGCCTAAGCCCGCCGCCGCAGCCATCAAGGACCACGTCGCCTTTTGGAACGGCGTTCAGGTGGAACGTTGAGGCTTTCCTGCCGCTCACCTGCTTGAATTCGCCGAATTTCCCTCCATTGTGCACCGACTTCGACAAAAGGGTGCGAGCGGCATGACCAACTATGATTTCGACCTTTTCGTCGTCGGCGGCGGGTCAGCCGGGGTTCGCGCCAGCCGGATCGCCGCGACCCATGGCGCGCGGGTGGGCGTCGCGGAAGAGCGCTATATGGGCGGCACCTGCGTCAATGTCGGCTGCATCCCCAAGAAGCTGCTCGCTTATTCCTCCGGCTTTGCCCACAGCTTCGAGGATGCCCGCGGCTATGGCTGGAAGCTCGACCGGCCGCGCTTCTCCTGGGGCGATCTGATCCGCAACAAGGATGGCGAGATCGAGCGGCTGAACGGCGTCTATCGCCGGCTAATGGATCAGGTCGGCGTCCGGATCTGGGACGCGCGCGCCAGCCTCGTCGATGCGCATACCGTCGAGATCGCCGGGCATCGCCGGGTCTCGGCGGACAAGATACTGATCGCGACCGGCGGCTGGCCGTTCATTCCCGATATTCCGGGCAAGGAGCTCGCGATCAGCTCCAACGAGGCCTTCCATCTGGCGGAGCTGCCCCGGCGGGTCGTGATCGTCGGCGGCGGCTACATTGCGGTCGAGTTCGCCGGGATCTTCCAGGGGATGGGCGCGGAGGTGACGCTGATCCATCGCGGCATGACTATTCTCAGCCATTTCGATCACGAGCTCGGACCGGCGCTGATGCATGAGATGCACGCTCACGGCATCAAAAGCCGTCTGCCCTGCGTCGTGGAACGGATCGAAAAGACGGCGGGCGGCCTAGCGGTTCATTGCGGCGACGGGGCGCCGCTGGAGGTCGACTGCGTCCTGTACGCGACCGGACGAAGGCCAATGACTCGCGGCATCGGCCTCGAAGAGCTTGGCATCAAGCTCGACGTCGAGGGGGCCATCATCGTCGATGAGGAGGATCGGTCGAGCGTGCCGCATATCTTCGCGATCGGCGACGTCACCAATCAGCTCAACCTGACGCCCGTCGCGACCGCCAAGGGGCACGCGTTGGCCGACCGGCTGTTCGCCGGCAGCACGCGGCGCGTCAGCCTCGAGAATGTGGCGACTGCGATCTTCTCTGCGCCGCCGATCGCGACCGTCGGCCTGTCCGAGGTGGATGCGCGCGAGCGCGGCATCGCGATCGACATCTACAAAACGAGCTTCCGCCCGCTGAAGCACCGTCTGTCCGAACGCGACCAGCAGACGTTCATGAAGCTCGTCGTTCGGCGCGATGACGGCCGCGTCATCGGCTGCCACATGATCGGCGACGATGCGCCGGAAATCATGCAAGGCTTCGCCGTGGCGATCACCGCCGGCGCCACCAAGGCGATGTTCGACCAGACGATCGGCATCCATCCGACCTCGGCTGAGGAACTCGTCACCATGCGGACGCCGGTGAAGAGCTGAGGCCGCTCTGAAGCTCGGAAAAGCAGGCCTCGGTTTGACATTTCACCTGCCTTCTTTGTCATTCCCGCTTTCGCCTATAATTCGATCTCCCAGGTCTCGCCGATCACGGTCTCGCCGAAATCATCGTGCGGCTTGCTTTCGACCAGGCGAAACCCGGCCTTCTGATAGATCTGCCGCGCCGCGGTCAGCACCTCGTGAGTCCAAAGCACCATCTTTCGATAGCCGGCACGACGCGCGAAGCGGATGCATTCCTCGACCAGCCGGGCCCCGATCCCGAGCCCGCGCGCGCTCGGCTCGACCAGCAGCATTCGGAACCGCGCCACGGTGTCGGTCTCCCGGACGACGAGGGCCGAACCGACATTCTCGCCGTCGCGCTCGGCGATCCAGCAGCAATCCTTCCGGGCGTCGAAGTTCCGCATGAAGGTCGCGACCACGTCGGCGACCAAGGCCTCGAACGATGTGCCCCAGCCATATTCCGCGGCATAGAGCGCGCCGTGCCGCTGCACGATCCAGCCCATGTCGCCGGGGCCGGGCGGCCGGAGGACATAAGGCGCCCTCGGCGCATCCCCCGGACTGCCGAGGATGGCTTGAACCTCGCTTAGCGAGTCGATCAATCGCGCCCGCCGATCCGACGGCAGGCCCGAAAGCAACGCGGCGACGATATCGCGCGAGCGCTGATCAAGCGGCGCGAACGCCGCGCGCCCCTCATCGGTGAGGGCGAGCAGCGATTCGCGCCCGTCTGCCGCGGATCGGGTTTTTCGAAGCAGTCCCTTCTGCTCGAAATTGCGCAAGATGCGGCTCAGATAGCCGGCATCGAGATCGAGATCGCGGGCGAGTTGAGCGGCCGTCGGCCGATCGCGGCTGGCGAGCTCGTAGAGCACGCGTCCTTCGGTCAAGGAGAATGGGCTGCCCAGATAGCGGTCGCCCAGAACCCCGATCCGGCTCGTGTAGAACCGATTGAACCCCCGAACCGCCGCAACCTCGCTCTCGAGACCCGTCATCGACCCCACCCGGAAAGTTATATGCTAAAGTCAAGGATATTAGTTGATGATATCAAGTATATGCCTGTGGATAAGCGTGGCTCCCAGGGCAAATTTTACATTTTGATGGACCTTTTAGACAAAAGCCGGCTCATCGCTGCTCTTTCAAGTCAGCGGCGGCAGGCGGCTGGACCAGCTAGCCAAAATCTCAAAAACGAAGGGCCCAGCCTTGTGGCCGGGCCCTCGCTTGCAGAAGGAAATGGGCTCGCTTACTTGCCGGCGGAGCCCGTGCCGGTTGTGCCGTCGGTCTTCTCGGTTGATGCCTTCGCCTTCTTGGCCTTGTGGTGATGCTTCACCATGCCGGACTCGTCGGTGGCCATCTTGGTCTTCGCTTTGGCGGCGGTCTGATCCGCTTCGCTGCTCTTGGCGGGGGCGGCGGTGGTCTTGGTGTCGGTCGTTGCCTTCATGTCGGTGGTGGAAGCGCCGGCCTTGCTGTCGGTTGCCGGAGCCGCCGGCTTCTCGGCCGGGGGGGTGGTGGTCGTGCTGGCTGCCGGGCTCGTGTCGGCGGCGAAGGCCGGGATGGCAAGCGCGAGAGCGGCGGCGGCGCTGACGCCGGCGAAGAGCCGGGAGAGGGTGGTGGAACGGACGCTCGAGGACATGTTTCACTCCTGAATGGTGGGACTATGCGCTGGCCTGCGTGGACCCTGGACGCCTTCCCGATGATCCGAAGCTAGGCCCCGATTGCGGCGGGCTCGGGCGGAATCCGGGGCATCTGCGTGGCAGGGTGTGACCGTTTCAAGGCAGCCATGCCGGGCAGGGGGTGGGCCGGGCTTGTCCCGCGCCGCACAAAAGGGGCATATTTCCGGACTTCGAATGATGGAGTGAGTTCAGATGGGCGAGCGTTGGACGCCCGATTCATGGCGCAGCAAGCCAATCGTGCAGGTCCCGACCTATCCGGACCCGGCTGCTCTTGCGCGCGCGGAGGCCACGTTGGCTGCGATGCCGCCGCTGGTTTTTGCAGGCGAGGCGCGCCGGCTCAAGGCTCAGCTGGGGCGCGTGGCCGCGGGGGAGGCCTTCCTGCTGCAGGGCGGCGACTGCGCCGAGAGCTTCGCCGAGTTCAACGCCAACACGATCCGCGACACTTTCCGCGTGCTGCTGCAGATGGCGGTGGCGCTGACCTTTGCCGGCGCGATGCCGGTCGTGAAGATGGCGCGACTGGCCGGACAATTCACCAAGCCGCGCTCCGAGCCGACCGAGAAGCAGGGCGATGTCGAGCTGCCCTCGTATCGCGGCGACATGGTCAATGGCTTGGCCTTCGACCCGGAGCAGCGCATTCCCGATCCCGAGCGCATGGTGCGCGCCTATAACCAGTCGGCGGCGACGCTCAACCTCCTGCGAGCTTTCGCGCAAGGCGGCTATGCCGACCTGCACCAGGTGCATCGCTGGACGCTGGGTTTCGTCGCGCAGAGCGCGCAGGGCAAGCGCTATGAGAGCCTGGCGCAGGAGATCGACCGGGCACTGGCCTTCATGGCGGCGTGCGGCATCACCGGCGACACGACGCCGCAAATTCGCGAAACCGATCTCTTCACGTCGCACGAGGCGCTGCTGCTGCCCTACGAGCAGGCGCTGACCCGGATCGATTCGACGACGGGCGACTGGTACGACGTGTCGGCGCATTTCGTGTGGATCGGCGACCGCACGCGCCAACCGGGAGGCGCGCATGTCGAGTTCCTGCGCGGCATCAAGAATCCGATCGGGCTCAAATGCGGGCCGAGTCTGCCGGTCGACGACCTGCTGCGGTTGATCGATACGCTCAATCCGACCAACGAGCCCGGCCGGCTGACGCTGATCGCGCGCATGAGCGCCGATAAGGTCGAGGAGAAGCTGCCGCCGCTCGTCCGCGCGGTGGCACGCGAGGGCAAGGTGGTCGGCTGGGTCTGCGATCCGATGCACGGCAACACCGTGAAATCGGCGACCGGCTACAAGACCCGGCCCTTCGATCGGATCTTGGCGGAGGTGCGCGGCTTCTTCGCCGTTCATGCGGCGGAGGGGACACACCCCGGCGGCGTGCATTTCGAAATGACCGGCCAGGACGTCACCGAATGCACGGGCGGCGCCCAGGCGATCACCGATTCCGGCCTGTCGCTGCGCTATCACACGCATTGCGATCCGAGGCTGAACGGCGCGCAGTCGCTCGAGCTCGCCTTCCTGATCGCCGAGGAGCTGCAGCGGCTTCGGGCTGCGGCGGAGGCCGGCCGAGTAGCGGTGGCCTGATGCCGTTTGGCCCGTCGGCCAGCGATCTGCCCGAGTGGACTGACGCCTATTTTTCCCGCACCCGCGCGGTCGTCGAGCGGTACGGCGATTCGATCGTTACCTATGCCGTCTTCATGCGCCGCCCGGTGGTAGCCGCGCCCAGGCTTGCAGTCGAATGGCTGAAGGGATTGGCGGCCGAGCGGCGCTTCAAGGTGGAGATCGAGTTCGTCCGTGAAGAGGGTCAGTGGGTCGGCGCCGGCGAGCCCATGCTCTACATCACGGGGTCGCTCGCGCAGCTGGTCGAGACAGAGACCCTGTTCCTCATGAAGATCGGACCGGCTTCCGTCGCGGCCTACAATGCCTTCACGATGTGCGCCGACTTGCCGAGCGTCGCCTTCCTCGCGATGGAGGCCCGGCATTGCGCGGGTCTGGAAATGGAAACTCTGATGGCCTATGCGGCGTCCGTCGGATCGGCGCGGGCGAAGCGCAAGGCCGGCGCGATCGGCTTCGTCGGCAATGCGACGCCGGCAACAGCGCACTTCTTTGGTCGTGATCATGCGCTCGGCACGATGCCGCATGGCCTGATCGGCTATGCCGGCTCCACGCTGCGCGCCGCCGAGATGTTCGTCGAGACCTTCCCGGACCAGAACCCCACGATCCTCGTGGATTATTTCGGCCGGGAGGTGACGGACGCGATCGAAGTCTGCCGGCGCTATCCCGAAATCGCATCCGAGGGGCGGCTATCCTTCCGGCTGGATACGCCCGGAAGCCGATTTCTCGAAGGGCTCGACACGCAGCTCTCCTATGAGGTGCTGGACCGCCATGCGCGCGACGCCATCCGCGGCTACCGCACTGAGGACGAGCTTCGCCATCTGATCGGGCCGGGCGTATCGGCTGCCGCGATATGGCGCTTTCGCGACAGCCTCGATGCCGCCGGATTCCCGGCGGCGAAGATCGTCGCCTCCTCGGGCTTCGGTCCGGCGAAATGCAAGATGATGGCCGCCGCCGAAGCGCCGATCGATGTGATCGGCACCGGCTCCTTCCTGCCTGGAGAGTGGGGCGAGACCTATGCCACCGCCGACATCGTCGCCTATGACGGCGTGCCCCGGGTCAAGGTGGGACGCGAGTTTCTGCTGCGGCCTTAGTCTTTGGAGTCTTTGGGGTCCGTCGCGGGCGCTTTGCCGGATGGGCCTTCGGACGCCCCCGTCTTGGCGGCGGGCGCCGTTTCCGTGCTGTCAACCGGAGTGTCGGGGGAAATGACGGTGGTGCCTTGGGGAACTTCAAACAGGTTCGGATCCTGCGGGCCTCGGGAGATGTTGGTGAGCTCGATGCGGCCCGACTGATCGCCGCCGTCGACCGTCGCCTTGCCTACGACCCTGACGATGATGCCGTCATCGGTCGACCAGACGAGCGTATCGATCTTCAGGCCCGGCGTCGTTTCGGCGTTGACCCGATACTTCGTCGTTTGCAGCCCGGCAACCACCTCATGACCTTGGGGAGTCGCATCGGCGCCATAGAAGGAATCGATATCGGTCGCCGGCGCTCCGGTTTCGCCCGCCGCTTCCGCTGCGGAGATGCGAAGCTCAAGGGCGGTGCGACGCTGCGGGCGAAGCTCGAACAGCTTGCCGAGATCGCGCCGGATGATCTTGACGGTGCCCTGTCCGGCGGAATCCCTGATGTCGCGCCGCTCCTTGTAGCCGTCCACATTGATACGGCCGGTATATTGATGCCCGTTCGCCTCGAAGACGATATCGGCGCTGTACGATGCTTTCGGCAGCGGCAGCTTGTCCGCAAGCGCTTGCCCGGAAACAAGGGCAGCGGTCAGGGTGACGGCAACGGCGAAGGGCTGCATTCCGACTCCGGGCTAGCTGAGGCGAAGCTAACCGTCGTTTTTACAAGACTTGGCGGCCGGGGCCAACCATGTGTCGCATACCCCAATCGGCGCGAGTCAAAAGCGCGGCTTGATGTCGTTCGGACGCAACCGAGTTATGGATAAGGGCATTGATTCGCGACCGGTTCATTCGTTCCGCCAGCCTAATGCCTCGAGGAGGTCCATGCCGCCAAACGCGCGCCGATCATCCGATTCCGGGCAGCCGCCCTTTCCGCCAGGTGTTCATCTGGTGGTCGGCGGCGCCGATAGCGGTCCGCTCGATTTCGAGGCTTTTCGCAAGCTTGCCGATCAGGGGGCGATCGGCCCCGATACATTGGCCTGGTACCCGGCCCTCCAAAACTGGACCGAGATCGCGCAAGTCCCGGACCTGGCTCAGGTGCTGGCCCCTCCGACTTTGGCGGAGAGGCCCGCGGAAGCGCCCGCTCTTGCGCGATTGCCGCGGCGGTTGGGGGCGGGGGTCGTCGACCTCGTCATCTGGCTGGGACTGGTCGGGCTGCTCTCAGTTCCGCTTGGGCTGACACCGATCCTGACCGGGACGAGCGACGACCCCCAGCTCGCGCAGCGCTTCGATCTATTGGCCCAGGGCACGGCCGCGGTCTATTACGTGGTGCCGATGTCCAGGCTTGCGGGCGGGGCGACAGTTGGCTATCGGCTTCTCGGGCTCCGGCTCGTCGCAGCCGACACTCTTGCCCCGCCGGGCGTATTGCGCACCATTGTGTGGTACATCGTGACTTATGTCCGGCTCGTGGGCTGGCTTACCTATTTCTTCGATTCCAAGCGCAGGATGCTCCACAACATCATTTCCAATACGCTCGTGATCGTCGCGCGCGGATCGCGGGCATGAGCGTCACGGTTCGCTTCGCGCCGAGCCCGTCGGGCTATCTTCATGTCGGCAATATGCGGCTGGCGATCATCAACTGGCTGTTCGCACGGCGCGAGGGCGGACGGTTCTGGCTGAGGCTCGACGACACCGACGCGGATCGGAACACGCCGCATTACGCCGATGCGATCCAGCAGGACCTGGCCTGGATGGATCTCGATTGGGATCGCTATGAGCGTCAATCCGAACGCTTGGCTGCCTATGCCGCCGCGGCCGAGAAGCTGAGGAAGGCCGGTCGCCTCTACCCGGCTTATGAGACGCCGGAAGAGCTCGAATCCAAGCGCCGCGCTCGGATCGCGCAAGGCCAGCCGCCACTTTATGACCGTGCGGCGCTGTCGCTGACGGAAGCTCAGCGCAAGAAGCTGGAGGCGGCGGGCCGTAAGCCGCATTGGCGCTTCAGGCTCGACGCCGGCAAGATCGAATGGCCGGATCTCATCCATGGGCCGATCAGCTTCGATGCGGCGCAGTTGGGAGATCCGGTGTTGATCCGCGAGGACGGCCGGCCGCTCTATGGCTTTTCGTCGGTGGTCGACGATATCGAGTTCGGCATCACGCATGTCGTGCGCGGCGACGATCACATCACCAACACGGCCGGCCAGATCCAGCTCTTCGAGGCGCTAGGCGGACCGGTCCCGGTCTTCGCGCATCTACCGCTGCTGGTGGATGCGCAGGGCGGCAAGCTTTCCAAGCGCCTGGGCGCGCTCAGCATCCGCGGCTTGCGCGACGATGAAGGCATCGAGCCTGTAACGCTCGCCGCTTACCTGTCCAGGCTCGGCACGTCCGACCCGATCGAGCCGATCGAGGATGTGGTGCCGCTGATCCATGAATTCGACTTCCGCCGCTTTTCCGTGTCGTCGCCCAGGTTCGATGTCGCCGAGCTGAAACGGCTCAATAGCCGGATATTGCATATCCTGCCGTTCGAGCGGGTCGAGGCTCGCCTGGCGGCGATGGGTATGGTCGGCGTCGCGCCGGCTTTCTGGGAGGGCGTCAGGGCCAATCTCGACAGGCTGAGCGATGCCGAGCTCTGGTGGCGCGTGGTCAATGGCCCGGTGCGTCCGGTCATCGAGGACGAGGCGCTGTTGGAGCATGCCGTAAGGCTGTTTCCTCCGGGCGAATGCGACGAGCATTGCTGGAATGTGTGGACTCGAGCGCTCGCGACGACGACCGGGCTCAAGGGAAAGGCGCTCTTCATGCCGTTGCGCAAAGCGCTGACCGCCCTCGATCACGGTCCCGACATGAAGAAGCTGCTGCCGCTGATCGGTCGCGAGCGCGCCTTGAAGCGCCTGTCGGGAGAGGCTGCGTGAGCGAGCTCCGGCTCTATAACACGATGAGCCGCGGCAAGGAGCGATTCCATCCGCTCGATCCGGCCAATGTGCGCCTCTATGTCTGCGGACCGACGGTTTATGACGAAGCCCATATCGGCAACGCTCGGCCTGTGGTGGTTTTCGATATGCTGTTCCGGCTGCTCCGTCATCTCTATGGCGAGAGCCACGTCAAATATGTCCGGAACATCACGGACATCGACGACAAGATCATCGCGCGCTCCGCCGAGAGCGGCGAACCGATCCCGGAGCTGACCCGGCGCACAGCGGCGCAGTACAATGAGGACATGGCGGCGCTGGGCAACCTCGAACCCAGCGCGACGCCGCGCGCAACCCGGCATATCGCGCAGATGACCGGGATGATCGAGACGCTGATCGCAAGCGGTCACGCCTATGCGGCGGAAGGCCATGTCCTGTTCGATGTGTCGAGCTACAAGGCTTACGGCGCGCTTTCCGGGCGCAGCCTCGACGAGCAGATCGCCGGCGCCAGGGTCGAGGTTGCGCCTTACAAGCGCGGCCCCGCCGATTTCGTGTTGTGGAAGCCATCGACTCCGGATCAGCCGGGCTGGGACAGCCCATGGGGCCGAGGTCGGCCGGGCTGGCACATCGAATGTTCGGCCATGTCCGCCGAGCATCTCGGCGAGCGCTTCGATATCCATGGCGGCGGCATCGATCTCATTTTCCCGCACCACGAGAACGAGATCGCGCAAAGCGCCTGCGCCTTCGACCATGGCAGCGCCGATTATCGGATGGCGCAGATCTGGATGCACAACGGCTTCGTGAATGTCGACGGCGCCAAGATGTCGAAGTCGCTGGGCAACTTCACCACCGTGCGGCAGCTGCGCGAACGCTGGCACGGCGAGGTGATCCGGCTCGCGCTTCTGATGACGCACTACCGCGCGCCGCTCGACATCACCGACGCGCGGCTGAAGGAGGCGAAGGCGATCCTGGACGGTTGGCATCGCGCTTGGGGTGAGGCGGGCGGCCCGACGGATGCCGCGCCCGACCCGGAGCTGATCGAGAATTTGTGCGACGACTTGGATAGCTGGGGCGCGATTACCTGGCTCAACGAGATGGCGATCGCGCGCGACAAGCGGCTGGTCGCGACGGCCCGATTTTTGGGATTCTTGAGCTCGCGATCGCCGGAGGCGTGGTTTCAGTGGAGCGCCGTCAGCACCGGATTATCCGATGGGGAGATCGATCGGCTGATCGGCGAGAGGAATGCTGCGCGTAAGTCGAAGAATTTCGCCGAAGCGGATCGCATCCGGAAGGAGCTGGCCGACAGCGGGATCATGCTCGAGGACAAGGCCTCCGGCACCGAATGGCGCAGGGCGTAGATTCACCCTCCGCCTTGAAGCGCGGAGAGGATTCCAAGGGGAAGCGCGGTGTCTGACTCCCCCGTCATCATCCTGGTCGAGCCGCAGCTGGGCGAGAATATTGGGGCGGCGGCGCGCGCGATGCTCAATTGCGGGCTGACGCGGCTGAGGCTCGTGAGGCCACGGGACGGCTGGCCTAACCCGAAAGCAACAGCCGCGGCCTCGGGTGCGGATGCGGTCATCGAGGCGGCCGAGCTGTTCGACGGCACCGCCGCCGCGATCGCCGATCTCAATTTCGTGATCGCCACGACGGCCCGTCAGCGCGACATGGTGAAGGTGGTCCTCACGCCTGAGGAGGCTGCGCGGGAGCTGCATGCGCGCGCCGCGGCGGGGCAGGCGGCGGGCATCCTGTTCGGGCCGGAGCGCACCGGGCTTCTCAACGACGATATCCCGCTGTCCGACGCGGTCGTCACGATTCCGGTCAACCCGGAATTCGCGTCCCTCAATTTGGCGCAGGCGGTTTTGCTGCTCGGCTATTGCTGGCGATGTGCAGGGCAGGAGGTCGCGCCGCGGCGGCTCGAAACCGGCGGCAGCCCCCCGGCGACCAAGGCCGAGCTCGACAATCTCTTCCACAGGTTGGAGGAGGCGCTCGACGAGGGCGGCTTCTACACCAGCGAGGAGCAGCGCCCCTCGATGGTCCGCAACATGCGCAACCTGCTCCAGCGCGCGCAAATGACCGAGCAGGAGGTCCGTACCTTCCACGGAGTCATCGTGGCGCTCCGTGGAAGGCGAGGACGGGACTGAGCGTTACTCCGCGGCCTTGGCCGCGTGCTTCTTGCGGAAGTAGGGAATCAAGTGCTCGCCGATATTGCGGATGGTGGTCATGCTCGCCGCGTGGGGGATGGTGCCCATTTGCACGAGGAACAGGATCTCGTCGGCGCCGGCTGCTTCCAGGCGTTCGACATAGCGGATCGCCTGATCGATCGTGCCGTAGGCATCCTCGTCGACCTGGTAATTGTCGGTGTGAGTCACGGTGACCGGAATCTTCTCTTCGCCCAGATAGGCGACCAGCCGCTCTTCGGAATGCTTCAGCTCCGCGAGCTGCGCGTCCGCGTCCAGATCGTCGATCGACGGCTTCTCGCCACCGGCATACCAATAGCGGATCGACTCCGCGAAGAAGCGCTGGCCGCGGATGCCGATGCGCCGTGCCTTCTCCTTGTCATCCAGAATGACGGCCGGGCAGAGAGCGGCGAGATGCTCGTTCGGGCGGAAGCCGACCTGGTCCTCTTTCTTCCGGTTCTTGAATGCCTCGCGATACATCGCGTTCTTGCGCGCGATCTCGTCCGGGCCCGAAAAGCCCATGACCAGCGCGCCGAGCCCACGTGACCCCGCGACATGCAGGCTGTCGTCGCGCGTGCAGGCCATGTACATCAGCGGGTGCGGCTTCTGATAGGGCTTGGGATTGATCGGCCGCGGCGGGATCGTGATCAGGTCGCTCTTGTGCTCGAAATCCCCGTCGAGCCACATCTTGGGGATCATGTACATGGATTCGTCGACTTGCGGCGTCACCATCTCCAGCGGCGTGTCGAAGGCCCCGGTCTCTTGAACCGTGCCGCCCTTGCCGACCCCGAAATGCAGCCGGCCCTTGGAGAGGATGTCGAGCGTCGCGACCCTCTCGGCGACCTTGATCGGATGGTTCATCTTGAAGGGCAGGCAGACCACGCCGTGGCCGACATGGATGCGTTTGGTCGCGCCCGCGACGAAGGCGAGGAAGCTCTCGGGCGCCGAGAGGTGGGCGTACTGGGTCAGGCAGTGATGCTCCACCGACCAGATCACGTCGAAACCGAGCTCGTCCGCCAGTAGGCATTGGTCCACGATGTCGTGGAAGACCTGGGCCTCGTTCTCGCGCGACACGTCCACCATCTGCGCTTCGTAAATGATCGAGAATTTCATGGGCCTTCCCCTTCTCAAGACGCCGCGATGAATTGAGCCTAGCAGTCCACGCTCGATGACGCGACGTGGTGTATCGTCATTCCTACAAGGCCCTGGGGTCAGGGCGCAATATCCGTTCGGACTAGTGGATCGAATCTAACGTTTGGTGTCCGCGTTTGACGGCGGCGATGATCGTGTCGGCATCTTTGGTCCATGTAAATGGCTTTGGGGCCTGGTTGTGCTCGGCGAGGTATCGATTGAT